>ENA-OQNI01001063-OQNI01001063.1-human-gut-metagenome-genome-assembly--contig:-NODE-1063-length-20454-cov-5.799380_pt1 | contig 20454 bp, 31 predicted proteins | sample MGYA00242627_ERZ504876 | MGnify/ENA primary metagenome ERZ504876 (study PRJEB26092, sample SAMD00036386) | human gut metagenome | host: Homo sapiens | study: EMG produced TPA metagenomics assembly of... | reverse complement strand
CCATTGTCCTCTACGTCGTAATAGACGGGATATTCGAATTGCTTGCCCTTGATGGTGTCCAGGAAGAACTTAGCCTCCTGGCGCGCCTCAGCCTCGGAAACCGCATAGCCGTAGTGGTAAGCGCCTAATGGGATCCCGGCGGCTTTGGCTCCCTTGTAATTGTTTTCAAACTGATTGTCCACCTGAGAAGGATCCGGAGAACCGAAAGAGGAACGGAGAATGGCGAATTTTACATCGCTGTTTTTCACTTGGTTCCAATCGATTTTCCCCTGCCAGGTCGATACGTCAATGCCGATGATCATTTTAACCACCCGCCGCTTTCAAGCTGGCTTTTCCTTTCCTCAATCGCTTCAGCGTTTTCCTCCTGGAGCCTTTTGGCGTCTTCCAGTGAGACACCCATAGCCGCAGCGGCTTCCTGAGGCGTTTTCCCGTAAGCGTAGGCCTTAATGATTTCTTTCTTTACTTGCTCTGTCATTTTGCTTCCTCCTATAAGGTAGTTCATTTAATTCCATAAACGGCGGTAATCATAGCGTTCGTGGCAAATCCAGAGCCGCCCGAACGGAGAGACGTGGAATTCGGGAAATAAAATCCCAAAGCCGTGTCGGGGGAGATTATGATCCTGGCCAGCCCGGAGCCGTCGCTTCCTCCGGAAACATAAGAATCACCGCCGAAGTCCGCGTGACTGTCCTTTGCTACAGGGAGTAAATTGCCGATGCCCCAGTGAAGGCCGGTGGAATTGGTAGTACCGGTCACCAGAAGCATAGTGAAGTTCAAAATGCTTTGGGACAGCTGAATTGTAGTATTATTAGTGGTCAGCTTGCCCTTCCATAAAGGAGTAACCTTGATCCCGGCGTCCGCCAGGGGAACCGCACCCACATCGGCGGCGGTTAGATTATTAATCGTATTGTTGGTGGTATTAATATCATTAGCTCCAAAGGTATCCCCTTCCTGGGTGTACTCCGTAGCGTCCTGGATTGTGCTGTAGCCCTGGGAATCCGTGGTGATAATGTACCGCTTTCCGCTCTCCGGCGGGATATAATCCTTATAATCTGTTTTTAAATTTGTCGCCATTAAAACTCGCTTCCTTTCAACTCAAATGATAGCTTTGGACGGCCGGCCTTCTGCCTCTGAAACGCGCTGTATAAGGTTAATAGAATCCCCTCTATCCGGTTTAGGTCGTCTACGGTAGGCGTAGCCCCGTTGGCGTACCAAGTCTTTTTTCCCGGATAACCGGGCGGCTTCCAGGTGCTGTTTACAATAGAATCCAGGTTGTTTTCGATATTGTTGATGATGGAAGCATAAGGAAAATCGGATACCGTTTGATCCGGCATACTGACAATGGAAAAACCGGGATACAATTCCTGGGCCAGAGTGTGCAGCACTTCAATATTTCCGGTAATCCGGTTGTAATCGACAATATTGAACCAATCCCCGTTATATCTTCCGTTTTCGTCAGCAGGCTGTATCTTCCAATCCGTCTTAGGTGTTTGCCACGCCATTCAATTTTTCCTCCCCTCTCAGAATAAAGGTTTCACGCATCGCGCCCTGGTTGAAATTGATGTTCGCTTCTACTACTGTGGCTTCCTTGCCGTTATAAAGGATCAGATCTCCGGGATCGACCTCCGGGTATCCTAAGGTTTCTACTGTGTACTCATACCGTTTTTGAAAATAACTGGATATCCAATCGATAGCTGCGGCACCTTGGCTGGAATTTGCGGGAAAAATCGGGTTTTCTACAGTTACTGGATCTCCAATCTGGTTTAATGTTTCTGTATAAGGCACGGTAGATTCGCTGGCGTAGGTATTGGCGTACAGCTTAACATCAACGTCCTGAGAAACGCCGGTAATTTTAAGGTAGGATACAAACGCATAATGGGTTTCCTGCTGAATCACCACGCTTGGATTATCACATTCGAACCGGCAGTCATAGTACGCTTCCGAATGTTTTATTTCTGTCAGTACATTAGGCGTTACGGAAACGGTTTGCGCTGGCTCTGCCGGCGGGGAAGAATAGGCGGAAACCCTGGTAGTGTTTAATGTTGCTTGGCTGCATCTAGCCAGCAGCTCGCTTTTTGCGTTTCCTATAATATCTGATGATTCTAAAGAAAATGGCATAACGTAATTGATTTTTACCCGCTTAATACGTCCTCTTTGTTGCTTCCCGTTAGAGATACAGGTGAGATTGATCCTGGCTATCCGGTCAAAATTTTCTCTAAAGAAGAACTTTCCGTTTTCCCAAATGACAGGGACCTTATCTTTAGAAAATACAGTTTCATAAATTGGGAGTTCCGCGTTTTCCGGTGAGGTTTTCCGCTCGCCGCTGATTTTAAATGCGGTCAGTTGGCTGGTGCTTCCGATATCCACTTCTAATTCTCCAAAGGTGATATTTTTTTCAAATTCCAAAGTAAGAGTAGGTCCGAAGCGGATCGTTGGTTCCGCATAGTCTCCGTTTTCTTTTGGAAATACATCGGAGACATACCCGGCGTTTCGGTATGGCGCCGATTCAGGAAGAAATGCCATGCTTCCGTCCAGCGCAAAGAAATCCTCTTCCCATGTGGCATAATCCGGGGTTTCATTTAGATCGAAAACACCTCCAGCCAAGCTTTCCTGAGAGGCGTAGTAGGAATATACTGTCTGCGGAGCCTGCCAAGTATCCGCTTTCATTGTGGATTGCTCTGGTTCTTCCCGGTATCGGAAAACAACGCCGCCGCTGGAATTCTGCTCCAATGAGGACATGCCCAGATTAGCCAAAAGCTGCAAATTAGAACCGTGGCTGTCATAAAGCAATGGCAAATTTGTGCTTGTGGATTGCAGCATTACATCATTAACCCAAAAATTTTCAACTCCTGCGTCGGTTAGAACATCTGAGGCTAGGCTTGCGGCTGTATGGCTCTGTTTGTCATAAATTCCCTTCACATAGGTTGAACTGACGAGCTTATGAAAGATATCCTTACAAGTGAACTTCGCGTTGATTCCATCAGTTTCCCAGCTATCCAGCAGATAAAGGTCCTGCTCCAGCCATTCGATGCCGCCTTTCCCGTCTACATCATACCCATATTGAATAATGACCTTTTGCTCCTTTTGTAAGAACGGGATCAGGCTGAAGCTGGAATCCAAATCGTATTTTCTGTTTTCGTTAAAAAGCGTAAAGGTTAGGGATTCAGAAGGAAGCTCCAGACTAATTGGGCTTGCGGCCCGGTTATGGGTAATAGAGATAATATCCTCGTCGGAGAAGGAATAGGCGATTCCGAACAGCATACTGCTGACCCGTATTCTGTTGTACGGCCTCGCCTTAATAAATTCGATCCTGATCCGGTCCGCGTCCTCGATCCCCAGTTCTCCCTGATAGATCACATTGGTGTTGCCGGTGACAGACCAGGTGTTTTTAACAGCGCCGTTCTCGTAGGCCGTAATGGTAAAATCAATTGGAGCGGTTCCGGTCACTGTGTCAAACTGTAACGTAATGCCAACCATGCTGTGGGGAGTAGAAAAGGATACATCAATATATGGATTAGAAAGGAATATTCCCGCGCCGTTGGAAACCGCGCTGCTGATATATCCGGTGTCATAAGGATTGGCGTCATTTAGAAACCTCTGTTTTCCGGTGAGCTGCCAAAAGTTCTGCTCCCAGGAGGCATAGCTTTCTGTTATATCGTTCACACCAGTTTGGATTCCCGAGGGATCGGAAAAGGATACCCCCGGGGAAACCGTGAACGCCGCGTCGCCAAACGCGTATTGGTCGAGAACGCCGAAGTTTATTTTTGCGTGCATCTGATTTCGGATCCCTTGAGTACGATGAAGCTGGATCGCCTTTTGATATTCTGGAGAAACATATTTCATACACCCACCGCCCTTATACCTGAATCAGATTAGCGGTTACATCTTTCCAAAAGGACGGCCTCAAGGTCTGAGGATTCACCATATACGGGGTGCCGGACCGATCTCCAACGTACATGGTTAAATAGGTATAGTTGTTAATCCGGGGATCAAATACCCGAAAACGGTTCACGAACGAGCCGCCCTGAGACCGGTCAAAGAGCTTCAGAAAATTCATCATTTCCTGCGGGTAAAGAACAGGAAATTTCATTTCGATTTTTAATTTGTCGTTGCCGATTACCTGACCGATAAAGTTACCGTTTTGGTTTCTTCCTCCGTCAACCAACGTAGAAATAGTTACTTTTCCGCTGTCAAGCGCTGGAACCGGGAGGGCGATTCCTCCGTCTGTTTCAATCCAAGCCAGTTTATCCCTCCTTATACCGGAATTGTGCTTGTAGTCATTCTGTATCCCATTCCCTGACGAACTCTTTCCTGGTTTCTGTACACCGTCCTGCCGTCCAGCATCGTTGTCACCGTAAGGTCAATAGGCTGCTGGCTTCCTTCGTTTTGAGCCGCCACAAACGCCTGATAGACCGCCTGCGCGATACCTTGCGTGATTTGGTCGTTGTTGGCTACCGCCGTCCTGCCGCCGATAGAACCGATCATTTCCGGGTTGCCCGGCTCGTTTGCTACAAACAGCTGGCCGGGAGTGGGGAAGCCGCCGGAGGCAAAAGTTGGTACGCTTTCATAACCTTTTGTATACCCCGAGGAGAAACCTGAAAAGAAACCTTTTACGCTATCCCATAGTCCTCCAAAAAAGCCGCTCAACTTGTCTCTTAGCCAAGTGCCTACACTCATGATACCGTTCCAAAGCCCGTATATCATATTTTTTCCGGCTGTAACCAATGAATCTGGCAAACCTTTAAACCAATCTACAATATTATTTAGTATTTTGGGAAGCTCTTCGTTGAACCATTTGATAGCGTTATTTTTCCATTGAATAATTGTATTTCTGAATTCGTCCAGCTTTTGTTTGATTTTATTAGGTAAATCCCTGAACCAACCAACCACACTATTAATAATCTCTGGGACTTTTTCTGAAACCCACTTGCAGACATTATCTTTCCAAGCGGATAGCTTACCAATTACAAAGCCAATAGCCTCACCTATCTTATTTGGTAAGCCTTTAAACCAATCAACGATGCCGTTTATGACCTCCGGAACTTTTTCTGAAAAGAAAGCAGTAATCTCATTCCATTTATTAGAAATTGTTGTTTTTACTGATTCTAACCCCCAGTTCCAGGCATCACTAAACGCCTGCCCTCCCTTTTTGCGGAATAATTCCGCCGCGGCAGCTACTGCGTCTTCGCCTAAAATGGCTTCCGCTATGGCTACGCCCCAGGAATCAGATTCTAACTGAGTTGCCATAGATTGAGCGAAACTATCTCCGGCACTCTGCATATCGCCTGAAAATAAAGATTGCACTCCTTCCCAGTTTAAGGATCCGACCTGTTTTATGCTGTCCCAGTTTGTGGCGATTTCTGTCACAACAGGCATTAAAGCGATTGCGACGGGCAATACCCAGCCTGCCGCACCAAGCAGAATTGCTCCAACACCTATCATAGCGCCGGAAATCATACTGTTTACAGCGGATTCCAGGGAAGCGTTGTCGTATTCTCCGGAAAAAATGTTATTGATATTTTCCAATTCCAGCGCGACTCCGATTGAAATCGCCGTTAATCCGAGAAGGCTTTTTAAAGAAGCCAGATTTCCGATAAATCCTCTGGAAAGCTTCCAAGCCAGAATTCCGGCCCCGATCGCTCCGACAATAGGCAGAATGGATTCAATAGTCTGCTTCATGCTGTCCAGGTTTTTGTTGGCATCGTTTAAGAAATTATAGGATTCAATCGGTAAATCCAAATCCCCGCCGGAAACACCGCCGGAACCGATTCCGCTTCCCCCGGAACCTCCGGAGGCTGCCCCGGTATCAGGATTGAGAATATTCAGCTCATCAATGCCAAGGGTGTAATCTTTCAGCTTTTTCGCCGCGGCCGCCGCGTCGCCAAGGGCACCGGTAGTGTCTTCGATTTCGTCTGTGGCCACTCCCGCGCTGGCCCCGATGCTGTCCATACCGGAATAATCGATTGTAGGAAGTTCTACGCCAAAAAATCCTGCGATTGCTCTGGCTGCGTCGGTCAGCACGGAGACAAACGCCTGTACCCAGGGGATTACCACTTGTAAAATAGGAATAAATAAGCTTCCCAAAGCTCTGGTAAGCTGCTGCACCTGCTGCTGGAGAATCCGCATAGCGTTTGCCGGGGTTTGAATGGTTCTCGCCATATCTCCCATAGCGGATTTTGATTGATCTATCAAAGCGACATATCGCAGCTGGGCTTTCTGCGCTTGGGTCATGGAATTAACGCTCTGGTCGATACCATATTTATAAGCATACTGTTGGAGCGTAGCGACCGACAGGTCCTTACCTAAGCGCCTGACAGGCTCGATTTCGCCGGCAATCGCGGACTGAACCTTTTGGGCTGACTCCTCAATCCCAATATTATAGAAGGAGGTGTAATCATAAATAAGCTGGGTCAGGCCCTCGCTCATGGTTTTCGCTTTGTCCTCAACAACACCGTAGCCCTTTACCATATCCATGAGAACACTTTGATTCCGAATCCATTCCGATAAATCGATACCCATAGCGGACTGGACTCTTTCCGCGTATTCCATTGATTCGTCAGCAAATTTTCCCATCGCTACCGTGAAAAGATTTACGTTTTCCACGTAATCGTTATAGGAGGTAATCCAACTTCCTACAGTGCGCTTTAGGGTATATCCGTAAATACCTATCTTAGCAATAACGCCGCTGATACCAACACCAAGGAATCCAAAAGAATTCCCGGTTGTCTTATTCGACGCCGCAAGCCCCGTGTTGCTGGAAATCAGTTTTTGAATCCGAATGGGGAAGGCCTTGAAGCCAGCGGATACTTTTTCCATTTCCGTTGCAAGGGGACGGATTGCGTTTGCCACTTGGTTCATTTGGGACGCAAACTTGCTTAAATCCGTTTTCGATAATTCCTTGCTTACATTGGACAGGTTTTTTAAAGCGTTTACTGTAGATGAAAATCCGCTTGCCTTTTGAATGGAGCTTAGGCCGTTAAGGGCGGCGCTTAAAGAGGCGAATTTCTTATTGTCTACATTTAAACCGGAAAGAGCGGAATTAATCTTTGTCAGCTGATTTGCCACAGCCGTAAGACCAACCCCGCCCTTGGACACTCTCTTTAAATTTTCCAGAGAGGAAGCAAGCTTATCGATACCGGAGACAGCCTGATTCGCGCTTGATTGTACTTTTAGTTCTAGGGTATCCAGTTCAACGCTCAGTTAGTTTCCTCCCCATTTTTTTGCAAAACGATTCAAATAATCGACAAGTTTTTGCTGTTCCTGTTTTGCTTTTTCCGCTTTTTCTTCTTCGGTCAACGGAATCAACCGGATTGGTTTTTCCATATAATCACGCGGTTTCGCGCCTTTCTTTCGGAAAGCGTTTCCCAACGCGATAGAAACGGCGTTGAAAAAGTACACGCCTTGAAGCCACATTTCCTCGCTCTTAGCCTGGATTTTATACTGGTGAGCTTTTCGGTAAGCCGCCGCCAGCCAGGGGTCACCTTCCCAAAACTGGACGGCGGTCATACCTATGGCAAGATAATAAGGAAAAACCTCATCGAACGATTTCGTGAAATCCCCGACGGCGTACTCTGTTACAGTTCCACCGTCAGACGGCAGTTTTTTCTTTCTTCCTCGTCGGAAATCACCAGAGAATCGTTGGTCTGATTATACAACTCAACCAACCGGGAGAGTTCCGCGCCGGACAGGCCGCCTAACTCGTCAAGGATTTTGTTTGTTTTATCCCTTGCGACATTTTTGTGGTGCATCCGGAACGCATAGAAAAAAAACGCCGGAATGTTGGACTGCGGGAAATCCAAAAGTTCAGAAATCTTGAACCCTCTCTGTTCCGCGAACCTTACGCTTTCCCTGGAAAATTCCAGTACATAGGTATCGTTGGTTTCCGGGTCTGTGATTCTGATAGGGGAAACCTTATTATCCGTTTTTGCCATGTAAAATTACCTCCGTTTATTCAGTGGTCGGTTTTGTCTGCCACCCATCGATTGCGCTCGGGGTGATATACGGCTCGATTTCCAGAACCGCGTCCACTTCAATAGCGGAAAGACCGAGATCAGACGGGGTTCCGGCAAAATAAAACGCTTTTGTCAGCCCTGGGATTACAATGGCGAACCAGGTGGAATTTCCTTCCTCCTGAGCCGCGGAAGCCGCGGAAACCAAAGCAGACCACGCCGTTTGGAAATCCTCCGTGTTGTTCGCGGTGAACGCAAGAGCGCCGCCCGGGTCTTTTAGGCCGGGGATATAGGTTCTCCATTCCAGCGCTTCCAGGGTCGTTGTTTCAAGGTTGGAAGGCTCCGGGTTTAAATCAGGAATCGCTTTGATTCCAGGGACTGCGGTATACCCTGTGGTAGGACGGGTTCCCGTCGTAGTTTCCACGGCATACTGTAGGGTTACGCCCGCGGTAGATAAATCAATCGCCAGTAAATTACCTCCTGTAAATCCTATAATCTTCACTGATTACGCCGCGGTATCTGGCGGCGACGCGGTAAATTCTGATATCCGCGTTTTTCATTTGATTGCAGAAAACCCGGGTAAACCCAAGATTCTGCATTTCTCTGTCGACCAGTTCCATGATCGCCTTACATTCCTGCTTGGCGCCGCTGATCTTGTTGGAATAAATATTGACGCTGTACAACAGGGTCGCGTTGTGCTCCCTGTGTGAGGCGTCCAAGGATCCTTCGTAAGTAGCGTTATCCTCTTCGATGAGAACCAGGCACGGGAAATTTGCCGGCGTATCCACAAGCTCGCTGTAACAGGAACCGTCAGGATAGCTTTGGGAGAAACGAGAAGCCACCTTGTCAAAAATCGCGCTTTCTGCGTCTATCACCTGAATACCTCCTTTGCAATCCGTTTGATTTCCTGTTCCATCGCACGCTTCGCGTGATACATCGGCATCGCCGCCGGGTTGCCGTGGGTCAAAACCAAATTTCCTCCGCTGTCGTAATAGCCCCAGGTGTTTTGCTTTCCCTTGCCCTGGCCGTATTCTCCGATTCTGGAAACGCCGGCCGGACGTGGTTCCGGATAGGGCTCTGAACCGTTGAAATATACGCCGGCACCAAACTCGATAAAGAACACGGAATCCCCGGAAGCGACGATTTTCCAGCCATTTGTGATTGGTTCCACGCTGACTGCGGCCTGCTTTTCGCCGTCATATTGGGCCCGGGAAAACCGGACGGTAGCTTCATACGCGCCGATGGCGGCAAGCCGTTCCGTGAGCTCGTTGGCCTTCTGCCGTACCCAGGCCTGATAGGAAGTAAGCTCCTGCAGCGCGGCGCTGATAGAAGAGCCGCCCAGGGACATGTAAATGGTTTTCTTAGGCACTTACCGTCACCTTCTTTATCGCGTAGGCTACGCTGTTTTTCCACGGCGCACGCTTTTTCACGATGTAATTGTGGGCCTCGTCCGTGGAAGCGCCGTCCAGCCATAAAACGGTGTTTTCATCAATGGGGCATGTAGTATCTGACGTGGTCATGGTCCTGTCGTAGTCCTCAAGAGAGCCGAACAGCTCAGATTCGGAGGAACCCTTGTTGGACGATACGCACAGCGTGGCGGACTGCAGTTCGCCATATTGGGGAGAGGGGGAACCGGTACGGTAGCCGTTGGAATCGATGATTTCCGTTTGCCCCGCGTACAGCTTGTAGTATACTGTGGACAGGTTCCGGCGCAGATCACGCATTTAAAGCACCCCCACGAAAGGAACGATTTCAGCGAGCCAGTCCGGGGAAACGTTTGCCGCCGCCCAGGTCCGGCTGATCCCGTTTTCCGAGTGGCTGATTTCTCCCTCACCGCCCAGCTTGGCATATAGGTCGATGGAGATTCTAAGCTGTAAGTCCTCGTATTTGGCTTCCAAGGCTTCGGTTCCGTTTCCAAAAGGATAGCGGCGGGAAAGGATCACGGCTTTCGCGCTTTCCAGAAGATCATTCAGCAGAGCCTCGTCGGCTTCGCCCGTTCTGCTTTTTAACCTTTCCAAATTTCCCATACCGCTTTCCTCCTTACTGTCTCGGCTTTCTGCCGCCGGTTCGCTTCACAGGCTGTTCCGGTGACTTCTCAGGCACCTTCACGGGCTGATTTTTCACAATTAATCCAATAAACCGCGCCATAGCGTTAGCCCTCGGACGCGGGCGCCATGATGCCGGCGTTAATGAAAGCATCGATCAGCGCCTTGAACTCGGCGGCGGTGGGCGCTTCTCCCGCCGCGTAGGGGACATTCTCCACTAAAATATCGCCGTTGGTAAAAGCAAAGGTTCTTTCTTCCGCCATTAATACCACCTCCATTAAGCGTTGGCCGTAGCCGCTCTGTGCAGGTAAATTCCCGCTACCTTGTTGTTTTCCACGAACGCGTCATGGTAAATCCGGTAATCGAATTTCCAGGCGTCCGCGCTCTGGTTCACCTGGGGACTGAAAATTCTGGGGACTACATGCTTGGCGATCTGAACCACCGCGGACGGGTGGATAATCATAAAGTTGATCGGGTAAGAGGTGCTGGCCGGAACGGTAAATCCGCCTTTGGTTTCGCCGGCGGAAAGGCCGTCGTTCAGGGTGATTCCAGTGTTGAATCTGCCCTTCGGCACCTTAATCACCCGCATACCATCGTAATAGTCAATGGCGGTTTCGATGCCACGCTCTCCGTTCTGCACATACCGGGTGATCTTGTCCTTCAGGCCGGCGTAAGCGGTTTCGGAGATAAACAGGATACGGCCCTCCTCTGGGACCTCGTCGTCGCCCATTATGGTTTCCGCCTCCTGAATCAGGGAGGGGACGTCGGTGGTGCCAACGGTGATATCCGCCGGCGTGCCGGAGCTGATGCCGGAGGTGCCGGCGTATTTCGCGAACCGGTAGGCGTCGATTTCCGGCGTTACCTGGGTGCGGATAAATTCCCCGGCAAGGGTGCCGAAGGCCATGCCCATTGTTTCGTCGTTGTCCATGACGTCCACCATGAAGGAGCGTCCCCGGTCCTGTGTCAGCTTATAGGGCTCCCAGCCTCCGGTGACGGAACCGGTCACAAAGCCGGCGTTTCTGGAGTAATTTCCCAAGCCGTCCAGGTTCATGGTGTAAAGGTTTACGGTGTCAGAGCCGATAAACCGGACCCGCTCATTCGCGGTATCTAAAATAGAGGTTTTGGAGCTTGCTTTGTATACCTCGTCAAGAATTGGCACATAGCTTTTCGCAAGCTCGATTTGATTGTTATAAGGCAGTAAGTTTCTCCTTTCGATTTCAATATGTTTTCAACTAAATTCCCGCGCCCTTCCGGAACGCGTTGACTGGGCTTGATTCCACATTTTCGCCGTTCATTGGGTTCCCGCTGGAAAGCCCGGGCTGCTTGTCAAGCGCGCCGGCCGCCGCGGCCTTTTTCTGCGCTTCGATAAATTTCTTCTGATTGGAAAATACTTTCGCAAAATCTCCGGAGTGGAGAGCTTCGGCGTTTTCCGCCGCTGCTTCCGCGTCGTAGCCCAATTCCAGATAAGCGGCTTTGTAGGTTCCGATGGCTTTTTCCTTTCTGAGAGAGGCCAGCTCCTTTTCCATCGCCGCCCGCTCCTCCGCCTCCTTGGCGGCCTTCGCTTCCTCGTCGCTCATTTTGGCTTTCAACTGCTTGGATAAGTTCGACGCCTCTGTTGCTTTTGCGTCGAAAACTTTCTTTTCCACAAACTGGGACATATCTACCGGATCGGGTACGTCCAAGCTCAGAAGAGCGGCGACCTTGTCCGCGTCGCTCATTTCAGCGAACCCCTTGATTTTGTCAGTGGAAATTTTCATCGTTGTGCTCCTTTCGGGTTTTTTGAGTGCTTCTCTGCACTGTGATGGGCTTGATTATCCTGGCATCTCCGCCAGCTTGGGATTTTTGGTTTCTCTACCAATTAAACGATCCCAACCTCTTCGGTGCGGGATTCGTCAATAACCTTTGTGTTGTCCTGCGAGCCCCATTTGGCTTTGATGTATTTCTCCGAATTCGCCACGTCCGCCACCGGGTCGTTGGAAACCCCGGATTTCGCGAAGGCCAATTCCGGGCTGAAGCCCAGCTCTTTCAGATTCATAGCCGCCTGGGTCTTGACAAGGACGTTCGCGGTTTCGTTTCTCACAAACTGAAGCTCGAAATCCGATAGATTGATATTTAAATCGGTTTTCCGGTTCAGAATATTGATAAAGATTCTGTCAAACAGCCGGTTGGATACCCGGAATAAATCCCCAGTGTTTCTCGCGTAGGTGTTTGCCTGTTCCCAGCCGTCCCGCAAGAATACCGCCTGTCCGGTGTCGCTGGTAGAGGTACCGCCCTTCATAGTGGAGGGCATACCGCAGATGGTCAAAATCTGCTGGTACATGTTGTCCACCAGTACCTGGGTCTGGGTTTGGTCAAGCTGTTCGCTTAAAATTTTCAGATCCGCCTTGTCCTGGCCGACAGACTTTAAAAAAACCGCTCCTGCCTGGCGGATATACGCCGGGGTGACCTGGTTTCCGTTTTCGTCCTCTCCAAGCTGGCAGTTATAGAAAATCATCAGCGACTGCACAAACTGCTCAATGCCGTCCACGCGGTTCGACTGGATATTATTGATCTCGTCCAGCAGGGGAATAACGGCTTCAAAGGAACCCATTCTGTTGTTTTCGTACTGATATTCAATAATGGGGATTTCATGAAGCACGTTGTCAGCCTCCGAAAGAACTTCAATGGCTGTGCCGACAATAGGTGTACCGGTTACGACTTCTCCGGTCACGCCGCCGGAAACACGGAAATATTTTTCCCTGGTAAAAACGTCGAAAATAACCCGCGGCGTTTCCCCGGTGGAAATTACGACGTTTACTCCCATGACAGGCTCGTTTCCGGGATCACGGCTGTAGACCACAAAAGAGGAACGGGGGTCCAGGGCGTAAGCGCGGATAGGACACTCCGGGTCCTTGTATGGGGTAACGTAAATGATCCCTACGCCTACGGTATGGAACCAATCCGTTACTAGATTGTCGGCCTGTTGTTTCCCGCTTAAATACAAATACTCGTTCAGCCGCTTTACCTTTTCCGTGATGCTCGGATCCTCTTTCCGGCTGATGTAAAAGGCAGGCTGGGTTAGGAAATAACCGTTTTTGAACGCCACAATTTCAGAGGCGTGGTTCTCCACGACCTTATTGTTGATTTCCGGCCTTACCGTTTTGGTTCTGCTTAAAACCGGCTGGTCCCCCCGGCGGTACCAATACAGATAATCCATTTCCATCATGTTTTCTACATGTACGGAAAGGACCTCGTTTAAAATAGGGATCAGATTTTCACGGCTGATGTCCGTAATGGTGGTATAAATCTTTCTGCGTCCAAATAAAGCCAGTTTTCACCTTCTCTCCACAAACAAAAAAGGCCGCAAACAGAATACAATCTGTCTGCGACCCTATGGCCCGCTGTTCCGTCACCGTTGCGACGGCGCGTTAATTCACTTTTTTTCTATTGATTTCAATAACAACAATGAAGCCTTTTTCCACTTTAACTTCCGCAACAGAACCTTTGTTGATAATTTTCTGTATTGCTGCAATATTCTGCTGAGTAAGTTCTCTTATCAGCGGCTTCACCTCGCGCTTCTGGTTGCGGAGGTTGGACTCGAACCAACGATCTGCGGCTACTGAGACCGCCGAGCTGCCCATCTGCTCTACTCCGCGAAATCAATCCGGACAGAAATGATTAGCGACTGTCCGGACAGTGGGGAAAATTAAAAATGCTGAGAATGTAAATGCTTATTCTTAATTTCATTATACCACATATATGGTGTTTTGTCAATCAACTCACCAATATATTGTGCTAAAACGGCCTTTTCAGCACATTGATTTTAGCACTTACGCTGCGAAGCATATCCACTGCCATCGCCAGGCTGTCCACGCTGTCGTCATGCTTGTTTTTTCCCGTCATTTTGAAGCTGAAAACGTTCTGCATGAACTTCGTGTACTCCTTAGAGCGCTTTCCGTCCTCCAAAAAATAAAACTCCCTGATCTCCGGGGCCTTGTCGAAAATCCGAACCTCCTTCGCCACGTTGTTCGGCGCCGCCTTGCTGGTGATGTTAAGACGGTAGCCCGCTTGTTTCAATAGGGCTTCCACGCCTTCCTTATAGCTGGCTGTGCTTTTATTAACCTCAAACTGGGCAGCCTGGACGCCGTGTTCCCGGATTTTGCTCACGATCAGCGGCTGCGTGATGTTTTTCTCTCCGTTATTAAAAACTACATCAGCCACATAAACGCTGCCGTCTGCATATTGGAAGCAGACCGGGGCGCTGGTAAAATCTCCGCCTCCGAACGCGGGGTCTACAGCCATAAAGACGCGGACAGGAGGCTCCTCCGGAAGCGTCCCGTTGTAATACCGCATGTCCTGGGGCTCGAACAGCGCGCCCGCCCGCTCGATCGGCTCCCCCATATACTGCGCCAGCCAGGAGGCCATATCGTTGTTCCGTTCGAAAGAGGCTCTCCGCTGGTAATAGTAATCGTCTGAAAAACCAACTCCGTAATCGTAGCTGAAATTACTGTGCTCGTTTTCGTCCAACGCGGGAAGGTTGATGATCTCGTATCTCCGGCTTTTGAATTTTGGATCGTTTTGAAGCAGATCCATGCGAACGCCGGCCGGGTCAATCATGGACCACCGGGTGCCGCACCAAAGGACCTTAGCGGTTTCCTTCGCTCTGGGCAGGAGATTGTTGTCCACCTTGCTCCAGGCGGCGATAAGCCGGTCTTTGTTTAAAGCCTCCTCAATGCCGCCGATTAGGTCGTCCGATACCAGAATTCCATTACAGTCACAGGCTCCGTTCAGCGTTCCGTACAGGGAACGGCAGGTGAGGGAGGGGTATCTCTTTTTCCGGTCTAAATTAAAGGTTTCGTCTTTACTGTTGGTGCTCGCGATTTTTGCCGCCGGAAATACGTCATGCCATAAATACGTGACTGGGTCGTTGATGACCTCTAAACAACCGCTGTAAAACGCAGATGTAATCACATCTGAATAAGCGGAATACAAGTTAGAGCGTTCAGAATCCCGTCCCACCAGCCAGGTCATGAAAAACATCAGCATACTAGTTTTTCCCACTCTGGGAGGCATTGACAAAAACAGCTCGTCCAGTTTATCGTCCACCAGCTGTTGGAGCGCATTGGCGACCTGCCTCATAATCCGACGGCGGGGGAGGTAGAACCGCTCCTCCGGCTTCCGGTTCCACTCCAGATAAATGAGATAGCTGTCAAAATCATCAGGAGCTAAAAGAAGATAGGTCTTTTTGTTCAGTTCGAAAAATTCTGAAACGCCTTTTTTGCCCTCGCGGATTTTTTTGGCGGTCTCTTTCCGCAGCCATAGGCACTCACTTTTTGCCGTTTTGTTCTGCTCATAGATAGCCCTGGTTAAATCAAAATAGTCCCGGTAAACCTGTAAATGATCCGGTTCCTTTTCAATTGCTTTTTGGATTGCGAAAAGGGTTTCTCTGTAAGTCAGTGTATCACCTCACGACACTATATATTGTGTTATATTATACCATAATTCTATATATGGTTCAAATTAGATAAAAAAACAGCGCCCCACACGTTGCAAGGGCGCTGAAGTATTTATTCAACATTTTCTTTCAGGATCGGCTCGTGTTGCCCTTTGACCCAATTTTCGTTTGTGATTAGGTTCATCAAATAATTAATTCTTTTCCCGAACAGTGTCTTTCCCATGTTCATGTAGATCATCAACCCGGAAATCATGGCGGTATCGCTTACATTATTCTCACTTTTGGGCTTGAATGTATATCCCTCGTTTTCGAAAATTACCGTGCAATTATGTTTCTTCGCCATTTGCAAAAAAGCGGGTAATCCTTCTGGGTTCTGCTCAAATCTAAAAACAGAGTCAATATGGACTTCACCATCTTTTACTATCATTTGATTCAGAAAATTAAGCAGCACATGGTTAAAAACCTTTTCGCTCATCGATCTTCCTCCTTCAAAATTCCGGCCTCAACTTGTTCTTTAATCCACTTGTTGTACCGATAGTAAAAAGTACTTTTTTTCATTTCGAGTTTTTTTGACGCTTCATCAAATGAAATTTTTTTTGCATAGTACTTTGAAAACACTTCATGCACCAAACGTTCATCAGTACCATAAATGTTCTCCCGGCCCCATCGCTTTCCTCTCGCTTTTGCTGCTGCAATTCCTTCCTTTTGCCGTTCCAAAAGTAAATCTCGTTCAAACTGAGCCATAACTGCCATGATTCCAAATGTCAATTTTCCTGTTGCCGATGTAAGATCAATATCCTCTTTCAAACTTTCAAGACTCACGCCCTTATCGTTCAGTTCCTTTGCAATATCATACAGGTCAACAACAGAACGAGCCATTCTTGACAATTCATGCACAACAACTGTATCACCAGCCTGCACGAAATCCATCATCGCTTTTAGCTGTGGTCTCCGTCTATCCTTACCGCTTGCTTTCTCAATAAACAGTTTCTCAACATTCATCTGTTCCAGACTGTCCTCTTGTCTGTCTGTGTTCTGATGGGTAGTGCTTACCCGGATATATCCTACTCTCATTTTATTCGCCTCCTGTTATGTTTAGTTTAACATATTATATTAGACTTGTCAATATACTTTATTGGACTATTTCAACCTTTTTTGTTTGTGCTGTTAGCTTGGAGCTAACCTGGAATTATCTTTATACCCCTATTCCCCCACCGGTATCTCGTATCTCATACCTCTATATTTTGTGATTATATTGAATTTTATACTATATATTGAGTTCAATAAACTACAGAAAAATAAACTTATAAAAGTTTAAATTACTTATTGACATTATTGAACATTAGTGATATCATATAATCACAGCAAGGGAAACCAAGCTGAATACACACCAGGCAGGAGGTAGAAAGGAAATGCAAGAAGGCATGACAAACGACCAATTAAACACAATGTTGGAAACCATAGCCAAACTAATTGAAGCGCAAGCTAAAACACCGCAGGAAGCGGCGCAGATTGTACGAGATGCCAAAACAAAATAAAATAGGCTCCCCCGAGCCGTCCAAAGCACAGGGAGCCTAAAGCAAACAAGGGCGGCATGGCCTGCCACATGTCGCCTTTATTATATCACAAGGCAAAGAAAAATAAAAGCCATATTAAAGTTATTTGATAACCGCTCGATTTTCCAGGCGGTTTTTTATTTCGCTTTATTTAGCCCTACAAGGCTGAATAAGGCGTTTTTTTATTGTCCATAAAGAAAAGTATCGTTTTACTGCTTCATGACCTTAAAAAGCCTCTGAAAGCAAAACAAAGATATTGATTTAGTTATATATACCTCTATTTTTCGCTACAAGCCCGATACAGACGATTTTATACGGTTTTAATATAAATTTCTATCTTAACACAAAAACCGCCTTAAAACGCCGCACAAACAAAAACCCGGCCAACTCCAAACGGAGAAAGCCGGGAATTTTTTATTTGAAGCGGGAAAGGGTAATAATAGCGCAACATTCATTTCTGCGGTCATACCATGCGCAGGAATATTCGTTGCAACCCATATTATGAAGCGGGCAAAGTCGATAGTCGTTGATTGATTTTTGCTCCATAGTCGTTTGATAGCCGCTCGTTTGAAAGTCGTTAACCATAGTCGTTACCTCCGTCAAAGTCATATCATCTGATAGTCGCTAGAAATTTTTTATAGTCGTTAATCTTCCGGTGGCAGGGCTTTTTGATACTGTTCCACCAGCTTATCCGGATCAGGTTCTTCCCCTAATGGATTGTTGGGCGTTACAACTAAATCCTGCTGGTCTTTGTATCCAAACATATTCTTTCCAAGGAAGATACCAGAAGCGGGATTGATCTTCCCATTTTGCATATAGTCAACCCACAGTTCCTCTAAAATATCAATGGCTTTTTTAATCAAGTCGTAATGTGTATTACTACGTGTTGCACCTGTCTTCCATTGATGGACAGTATCTCTATGTACTCCCAACCAATTAGCCATGCCAATCATATTTGGCTTTCTATCATTGTCAATGCAGTAGTTAAAATATTCTTGGATCCGTTTTTCAACTTGTTTCGGGTCTGAAATATCAATAGGGGGCAAGTCCCACGATACAAGTGCATGGCGCAAATAACGAGCATTGTCACCAGGTTGGACGTTTTCTTCCCCGAAATTTTTTTGTGGGTTAGGAACCCAATGGCGTTTTTGTTTAACGATTTGATTGGTTAATTCGCTTTTTTTATTCTCTGCCAGTGTTATTACCTCCTATAAAATTTGAAATTATCATTGCGGTTAATGATGCAGCTTGTTCTGGTGGTATACCGTGTTTTACCAACTGCAAATAAAATAAAGCGGTTGCTTCTGCAGTAGCACCAAGAGCGCTTATAAAATCTTCCATAATTATTTAATTCCTTTATGCTTATTTATTGCTTTCTTGTCGCACTTCTCCGGCGGGCAGCCTCTAGGCTTACCGGTATCCAGAAGATAATTACAGTATTTAACGAAGCCATATCCGTGGGTTGCCAGTGCTCTATGATAGACGCACCCTTCACAGCTTTTCCGGTTCATGTGCTTTGGCGTCTTTGCAGTAGAAGTCATCTTGTTTGTTAGTATGCCAGAAAATAGAATCCCCGGTCACATCACATTCGATATGGGAGAAAGGGCACTCTTTCTTATGCCTATGTACGCAGTCCTTGCAAGTGGTGTGCGGTTTAGGCGGGTCTTTGCTTGCCACCAGAACGGAACAAAGCAAGAAGCCTAACGGTGCGCCTAAAAAGTACCCTAAAAGTAATAATTGCCAGCCTGCCATGATCATTCCTCCTGTATTTTTGGGGTTCTGATTTTTAAAAGAACCTGAGTTCCACATCTCGGGCAATCGATAGCATCAAAGATACTTCCACCTCCGGTTAAGACATTTGCCAGTGAGGTTTCTTGTTTAACCGTGTAGATATCTTTTTTATCCGGCAGAAACTTCATTCCGCAGACTTCGCACCGTGTGAATTTTTTGTTCATCATGATTTTTTTACCTCCGGCTGTATGTTACGCAGGAATGTTTCAGCGAATTTGATATCTTCATCACTCATTAAATTCGCCATTTCCTTGATTTCACTAAACTTACTGAGCGTCATTAACCATTTCCCGCAATGATTCAGGTCCATAAATATTCTTTTTTCAATCCTGGTCATGGCTGTTCTTCCTTCCTCTTACCGTAGTTACAAAAATCATTTGGAGCGACTATCTTCGGGCCGCAATCACAATAGTTATGCCATTCAATGCATATCCATTCGACGCTTTTCAGCCCTGGCTGATGAATACAATAACCGCACTCTCCACAATAGCACGCACCAGCAGCATGAACAGGGTCGATAGTTGGCATTGATTTGATTTGTTCGCAAGCCTTCTCGTTTAAATAAATCGGGGCTAAATCCGCATCAACCAGTCGCATTTTTCACCTTCTTAACTTCTCGATCATTTCAGACAGTTTCATAACGTCCGGGTGAGATTCAGACTTTCCGGAATTTAATTCGCACCGTCTCAGCCGTTCAAATTTTTCTATCAGGAGTTTAGGATCTCTCTTTTGCCTTTTTAATTCCTCTTCGCTTATGATGATCGGGGGGCGCAGAAAATAATGCTCTTCATTCATTTGATTCCTTCCTTTCGCCGTAGCTGCAAAACGCATCTGGTTCATATCCATTAAACAACCCACAAGTTAGATGATTGCAATACGTACCACCTGTATTGTCCATTGTAAACCATTTACAGTCCTTACATCTGACCACAGATACAGACTCTATTTTAAACGGCTCAAGCTGCGCATTATGTCTCCATTTGCAAGCCTTTTGAGCTTTTTCATGCGAAGAAAACAATGCTTTATGCTTTTGAGAACTTGCCCAATATTCAAGGACCAGCTCACCAGTTTCTTGGTTTTTCAATCCCCACAATTCAGTTCTCATTTTTTATCCTCCTCAGGTGGTTTCTGAATCGAAATACTTTTCCCAAGCGGATATAGGGCAATCCAGTTTATTAATATCAACATCATCATGCCATTCAATTTGTTTTCCCGTCTGTTCATTTGAAAACCGACAAATAGCATTAACCGACATGCCGGATAACGCACGTTCGTCAATTAACGTTTTAATTTCTTTTAAAGACAAATCATCTTCTAAATCACAAACGTATAAAGTCATTTTATAAAACTGCGCCATCGTCTCAATCCTCCAAATCCATCTTAGCGCCGCAAAATGGACAATACTTTTTTGGAATATTCACATAAACTTCCCCAGTCATATCCAATAGTTTATCTCTCAGTTCTTGTTCTGGTGTCAATGGAGCAAGTAAAGATTTACAATATTGAATTGTTTTGATATAAATTGGAGTTTGGCAGTAATTACACATAACTATCCCTCCGCAGCCAAAACAGCCAATAGCAAGAACACCATTAACGATATCAATATCAAGAGCATCACCACACTTAGGACACCAAATCCCATTTTCAGCGGCTAATCCTCCGTTAACCGCGTTTAGAATTTC
>ENA-OQNI01001053-OQNI01001053.1-human-gut-metagenome-genome-assembly--contig:-NODE-1053-length-20691-cov-3.690916_pt1 | contig 20691 bp, 19 predicted proteins | sample MGYA00242627_ERZ504876 | MGnify/ENA primary metagenome ERZ504876 (study PRJEB26092, sample SAMD00036386) | human gut metagenome | host: Homo sapiens | study: EMG produced TPA metagenomics assembly of... | reverse complement strand
GTTGCAGAAGATATCTTCAACAGAGGACTTTGTCTGCCAAGTGATATTAAGAATACGAGAGCAGATATGGAACGTATTATCAAAGTAGTGAGAGGGTTATTTCAGAAATAAAGTAAGGGTGAGCGAGTAGTGTATAAAAAATATGTCAAGCGATGGATGGATTTTTTATTGTCTTTGCTGGCAATTACAGTTCTATCTCCTATCATAGCGGTTGTGGCAGTACTGGTGCGGGTGAAACTTGGAAGTCCGGTGCTGTTTAAACAGCCGCGTCCGGGGAAGGACGAAAAGATATTTAATATGTATAAATTTCGTACGATGACAGACGAGCGTGATGAGAATGGAGAACTGCTTCCGGATGAAGTGAGACTTACAAAATTCGGAAAATTCTTGCGCTCTACAAGCTTAGATGAGCTGCCGGAACTGTTTAATATCTTAAAAGGTGATATGAGCATTATCGGACCACGTCCACTTCTTGTAGAATATCTTCCGAGATATAATGCAGAGCAGAAACGTCGCCATGAAGTGCGTCCGGGACTCAGCGGGCTTGCTCAGGCAAATGGAAGAAATGCAATCAGCTGGGAGCAGAAATTTAAATACGATGTAGAGTATGTGGATCATGTGACATTTTTGGGGGATTGGAAGATTATCTTTCAGACGATTTGGAATGTGTTGAAACGAGATGGAATTAGTTCGGAAACGAGCGCAACTATGGAAGTTTTTATGGGAACAGAGAAGGAAAAGAAAGAGGATTAAAGATGGAATATAATGTTTTAATTTTAAGTGCGGGAAGAAGAGTGGAATTAGTAAAATGTTTTCAGAAGGCTGCAAAAAGATTGAATATTAAAAGTAAAGTAGTGGCAGCAGATATTTCGGATATGGCACCAGCTATTTATTTTGCAGATGAGCATTATTTGATTCCAAGAATAGGGAAAGAAAATTATATTCAGTCTATTATTGATGTCTGCAATAAAGAAGATATCAAATTAATTGTTCCAACGATAGATACAGAACTTTTAAGCATGGCGGAAAATAAAGAAATGATTGAAAATGCTACCAGTGCAAAAGTGTTAATATCTGATATAGAAGTGATTCGTTATTGCAGAGATAAAATTAACACACAACGTTTTTTTGAAGAGAATGGTTTTAAAGTGCCTGCTATGCTTTCGGATGAAGATATGGATAACGGAAATGTAGAATTTCCTGTTTTCATAAAACCAAAAGACGGAAGTTCAAGTATTAATGCTTTTAAAGTAAATAACTTAGAAGAGCTGAATTTCTTTAGAAATTATGTAAAAAATCCATTGGTTCAGGAATTGATGGTTGGTGAAGAATATACAATTGATGTTTTTTTGGATTTTGACAGTAATATTATAACGATGGTACCTAGAAGACGTCTTGCCACAAGAAGTGGTGAAATTGCAAAGGGACAAATTGTAAAAGATCAGGAAATTATAGCAGATGTAACACGGTTAATGAAAGTACTTAAACCGATTGGTCATATTACAGTGCAATGCATGAAGACCGCTAAAGGAATTGAATACATAGAAATCAATCCTAGATTTGGAGGAGGAGCACCGATGACAATCATGGCTGGTGCAGATTCCTGTGAAAATCTCTTCCGCTTACTAATGGGGGAAAAACTGGGTTATAATGAAAACTATGAAGAGAATAGTTTGTTTTTGCGATTTGATGATACCATCATGCTTAAGTCTGGAGATGTGAAAGAGGTTAAATTCAATGATTAAAGCGGTTGTATTTGATTTGGATGATACACTTATTTCGGAACATCAATATATTGAAAGTGGATATCAAAAAGTTGCAGAATTTTTGAGTGATAAATACGGATGGAATATAGAAAACACAAAAAAAAGGTTATTAGAATTATTAGAAGAAGATAGCAAAAATGTCTTTAACCGTTTGCTTGAAGAAAAGCAAGTTAACTTTGAAATTCCAGAAATACTAGAGTTGGTTTCCATTTATAGAAATCATCTTCCGAGCATAGAGTTTTTTTGTGACGTGATTCCTGCATTAAAAGTGTTAAAAGAAAAAAATATAAAGCTAGGAATTATTACAGATGGATATATAGAGACTCAAAACAATAAGCTCAAAGTATTAAAGGCAGAAAAGTATTTTGACAGTATTATAATTACAGAGGAATTAGGAAGAGAATATTGGAAACCACATCCAAAACCGTTCGAAATGATAAGACATGAGTTTGATATACAATTTGATGAAATGGTCTATGTAGGGGATAATCCTAAAAAGGATTTTTATATACGTAAAGTTTATCCAATACATACGATAAGGATTCTTAGAGAAGATTCGGTTTATGGAGATGAAGAGTATAAAGAAGATATTCGAGAAGAAGAGAGAATTTTGAAACTAGATGATGTGATTGAGTATGTTAAAGGAGCAAAATGAAAAAGAGAATTTTGGTATTAATTAATGATTCCGTAGGATTGTATAATTTTCGAAAAGAACTTTTGCAAGAATTTTTAAAAATGAATGCTGAAGTATATATATCAGTACCAAATGGAGAGAGAATAGATGAATTGATAAAATTTGGCTGTAGATTTGTGAATACAGCAATAGACCGCAGAGGGATCAATCCAAAGACAGATGCGAAGTTAATGTTCTTCTATAAAAAGCTGATTAAAAAACTACATCCGGATTTGGTCATTACTTATACAATTAAACCGAATATTTACGGCGGTTTGATGTGCCGTATGCTTCGTGTGCCATACGCAGTCAATATTACAGGACTTGGAACGGCATTTCAGAGCGAAAGTGCAGTAAAAAAATTGGTGACATTTTTATATAAGATTGCTTTGAAAAAAGCAAAAGTGGTATTTTTTGAAAATATAGGAAACAAGCAGACCTTTTTAGATTTGCACATATTAAAAGAAAAACAGATATGTGTGTTGAATGGTGCGGGTGTGAATCTTGCAGAATATCCATTCTGTGAGTATCCTTCAGAAAATGAGACTCGCTTCTTGTTTATCGGACGTGTGATGAAAGAAAAAGGGGTGGACGAATTATTTGAGGCAGCAGAGAGGATTAAAAAGCAACATTCTGATGTCTTTTTTGATGTTGTGGGACCTTTGGAAGACGACTATAAATCAAAATTGGAAGAATTGGTTCAAAAGAGCGTGATCGTGTATCACGGCTACCAAAAAGATGTGAAACCGTTTATTGAGAAATGTCACTGCTTTGTATTGCCGTCTTATCATGAGGGAATGGCAAATACACTTTTAGAAGCCGGGGCGATGGGCAGACCACTGATTACATCTAATATACATGGATGTTTGGAAGCAGTGGAAGAAGGAAGAAACGGATATTTGGCTGAAGCGAAAAATGCGGAATCGCTTTTAGAGCAGATGGAGAAGTTCCTTGCGCTTGCATATGAAGAGAGAAAAGGAATGGGACAGGCATCGAGAGAAGTGATACAGGAGAAGTTTGATAAGAAAAAGGTTGTAGGGAAAACGATAAGGGAGATAGAGAGATAATGGCAGAGCCGATAAGAGTATTACATGTTGTGACACATATGAACCGAGGCGGTCTTGAAACGATGATTATGAATTATTACCGCCATATCGACAGAACAAAAATACAGTTTGATTTTCTGACACACCGAGACGGAAAGAAAGATTATGACGATGAGATACTAAAGTTAGGTGGAAAGATTTATCATCTGCCACCATTGAATCCGTTTGATAAAAAAGGATATTTGAAGAAATTAGATGATTTCTTTCGGGAGCATCCGGAATATAAGATCGTGCATTCCCATTTAGACTGCATGAGCGCATATCCATTGAGGGCAGCAAAAAAATATGGAGTGCCAGTTAGGATTGCGCATGCTCATAGTACGAGCGAAGAGAAAAAGGATTTAAAGTATTTGATAAAACTTTATTCAAAACGTAAAATACCAGTTTATGCTACAGATTTATTTGCATGTAGCCAAAAAGCAGGGGAGTGGATGTTTGGAAATAGAGACTTTACTGTGATGAAAAATGCGATTAATTGTGAAAAGTATCTGTATAATGAGAGCATTGCCCTAGAAGTGAAAAAAGAGTTAGGCATAGAAGGAAAATTTGTAGTAGGACATGTGGGACGATTTAGTATCCCGAAAAACCATAAGTTTTTAATTGATATCTTTCGTCAAATATACGCTCAAAATCCCAATGCAGTGTTACTGCTTGCGGGGGAAGGAGTTTTGATGGATGAGATTGAACAGAAAGTGAAAGAGTATCAATTAGAACAGGCTGTTAAATTTTTAGGACTGAGAGATGATGTGGAGAGAATTCTGCAGGCGATGGATGTGTTTGTGTTTCCGTCGTTGTATGAAGGGCTTCCAGTTACCTTGGTAGAAGCACAAGCTGTTGGAATACCTTGTGTTGTATCAAGCGAAATAACAAAAGAGATTAGTATTGCTTCAAATATTAAGTTCTTAGCGCTATCTCAGAGTGCCGAGAAATGGGCAAGTGAATGTATGGAGAATAACCAGAAAGAGAAGAACACATGCAACTTAATAAAACAAGCCAGATTTGATATCAAAAAGAATGCAGAGTGGCTTCAAAAATTTTATTTTGTAAAATAAGTTGAAAAAGAAGTTTGAGGAATGAAAAATGAATTCAAAATTTAAATATGATTATGAGAGAATGTCTGGTCAGAAGTATCGATTTGGTATTAAACATGTGGTTAATATGTTAATGCGCCATCACATTCGTTATATGTTTTGGTGGAGAAGTTATGAAAGGAAACCGACAAAATGGAAGAGATATATATTGTTTCGTTATAGCAAGAAATATGGAATAGAGATATCTCCTACGGCACATATAGGGGAAGGAATTTATTTGGGGCATCCTTATAATATAACAGTAGGAGGAGGTGCGGTTATAGGAAAGCATGTTAATTTGCATAAGGGGTGTACAATTGGAAGGGAAAATAGAGGAAAGAGAGAAGGAATTCCTAAAATAGGAGACTTCGTTTGGGTAGGTATTAATGCAACAATTGTAGGAAATATTACTATTGGAAATGATGTTATGATTTGCCCAAATTCTTTTGTGAATTTTGATGTTCCTGATCATTCCATAGTACTAGGCAATCCAGGAGTAGTGCATCAGAAGTCTAACGCAACAGAAGGTTATCTATAGAGGAGAAATATAATGAATGAAATGATTACAGTATTAACACCAACTTATAATAGAGCAGAGCAATTACAGGATTTGTTTGAGAGCCTACGGAAACAGACGGAAAAGAGGTTCAAATGGCTTATAATTGATGATGGTAGTCAGGATAACACAGAAGAAGTTGTAAAAAAATTTTTGAAGAAGTCGGATTTTGAAATAAACTATATTAAAAAGGTAAATGGTGGGAAACATACAGCATTAAATGTTGGCTTTCAGATGATAGATACATATCTTACATTCATTGTTGATAGTGATGATGTTTTAACGGCAAATGCTATTGAAGAAGTGTATTGCAATATAGAGATGATAAGAGTAAATGATTTATGTGGTGTTGCATACCTTAGGGGATATAGCGAGAAGAAATGTATTGGTAAACCATTTCCCCAAAATGAAGCAATTGATAATGACATTAATATTCGTCTTAAATACAATGTTTCAGGAGATAAAGCAGAAATTTGGCGAACAGATATATTACGTCAATATCAATTTCCAGTATTTGAAAATGAGCGTTTTCAAGGAGAAAATTATGTTTGGTGGCAGATTGCAAGAAAGTATAATATGTTGTATATAAATAAGATTATTTATATAACGGAATATTTGGATGGTGGGTTGACAAAGTCAGGAAGAGCAATGAGAATGAGAAATCCTTTGGGAGGAATGGAAAATAGTAAAATGGCTTTTTATCCAGAATTCCCACTAAAGACAAAGCTTAAATGTGGATTACTTTATGATGTATATGGTTATCAAGCAAAGTGGTCGATTAGAAAAATCATAAACAATTCAGGAAGTAGAGGCATTACTTGTGTGTGTGCATTACCAGCAAAAATTCTTCAACTATATTGGAAAAAGAAGTATTTGGGTAATTGTTAAAATGAAGGAGATAGGATGATTGTATATTTAGTTACACTTGTAATATCTTGTTGTCTTGCTTATCAAGCGGAGAGAACGGGATGGAGAGATGAGAGAAATAAATTACACTTTAATAAAAGATATGTAGCAATTCTTATTATATTTTTGTGTGTTGTCTCAGGGTTTCGATATATGAACTATTACCAAAGCGATGAATATAATTATCGTCAAATGGTTGATACAATGAAAGGAATACCATTTAAAATAAATTTTGGTTTTGAAGAGGAATGGATTTCTCAGATACTATATTGGATTTCAGCTAATATATTTAAGTCAAGCCAGTTTTTTATATTAATTGCTGCAATTATTACTAATAGTTCACTTGTTATTTTCTTTTCAAGACATGTGAAATCATTATCATTAGTTGTTTTTTTATATATTGCAGGGGGAGCATACTTTACTTCGATGAATATTATACGTCAGTACATGGCAGTAGCTATTATAGTTTGGTGCTATGACTTGGCGAGAAAGAAAAAAATGATTCTATATTTTCTTTTAGTAATTCTTGCCGCAGGAATTCATCAAAGTGCATGGTTAATGCTACCAATGTATTTTGTTCTTCGCAAGAAAAGATTAGATTGGTCTGCTGTATTTATTATTGTTGTAACATTGTTTGTTTTTATGAATTTTCAAACAATAATGTCATCAATGTTAACAGAAGGCTCGGCATATGATCATTATTTGGCAGATATTCTTTCGGGAGGATATGGCGTAAAGTTAATTAGAATTTTAGCGTGGTTAGTACCATATTTTTTGTTAATTATCAAATTTAGATATTGCGAAAAAAATATAAGAATGGATACAACGATATTATTTGCTGCTTTGATTTCAGCTTGTGTTAGTATTATTTCTTATAAGTATGTATTTTTCGCACGTATTGATGTTTATTTTTCTGTACCAGCTCTTTGTGGAGTAGCATATGTGCCAGAATTATTTAAAGAAAAAAGTAGACGTATTGTGCTTATGGCTATGGTTGTATTGTTTTTCGCATTTGGATGTTATCAAATGCGAATGTTTTCGACATATCATAATATTTTGTTTGAAGAAATATCAGGAGTATTATAGATGAAAAAAAAGATATTATTTTTGTGTTCTAATATGGAGATTGGTGGTTTTCAAAAGAGTTTAATTTCCGTACTTCAATGTTTTGATTATGAAAAATATGATGTGGATTTATTGCTTTTTAATCCAACAGGAATTTTTATGGAGTTAATTCCAACACAAGTAAATATTTTGCCAACAATAATTGAACCTATATATTTTGCAAATGGTAAAAAGGCAGTGTCATTTTTGATAAAAAATAGAAAAATCTATTTGGCAATCCACAGGTTACTGTCGTGCTTTTTGTGGATATTTGATAAAGGGAAAGGGGCGGCTTTTATGGTTAAGGCAGTTCCAAAGCTAAAGAAGAAATATGATGTTGCAATTGATTATAATGGACAACAGATTTTATATTATATGGTAGAAAAAGTTCATGCTGAAAAGAAAATTTCTTATTTCCATAGTGATTATTTGAAATGGCCATTTTATAAGAATGCAGATAGAAAATATTATAAATTAGTATCTTCCATTGTGACCGTATCAGATGAATGTGTGGAGTCTATGAAGAAGGTATTTCCCGAATATACAGATAAAATATACTGTATAGAAAACATTAATTCAGAAAAAACAGTAAATCTGTTTCCGTTAAATAGTAATACATTTCAGGATGATTTTGATGGAGTTAGAATTGTTACGGTTGGAAGAGTATGCAAGGATAAAGGGATAGATTTGGTTTTTGAGGCGCTTGATAAATTGTTAAATGATGGTTACAAGGTGCGTTGGTATATGGTGGGACCTGTAACAGATGAAGAATTTTGCCAAGAATGTCGGAAACAATATGGGGAATGTGCTGAATTAATATTTCTTGGTGCGACTAACAATCCTTATGATTATATGAGAAATGCAGATATTATTGTTCATCCATCTAGATTCGAGGGAAAAGCGGTTGCTATAGAAGAAGCTAAAATTTTAAGAAAACCAGTAGTTGCTACGAATTTTTCGACAGTAAATAATCAGCTTGTTGATGGAGAGACAGGATTAATTGTTGAGATGAATGGAAATGCAGTATATGAAGGGGTAAAGAAATTGATTGATAATCAGGAACTTGCAGATTATATTATAGCAAAGCAAAAAGAGATTTGCAGAGGAAATGAAGAGGAGATAAAAAAACTTTATTGGTTAATGGAAAAGGGGAAATAATTATGGAAAATCAGACGATATTGCATATTGCTAATTATGCAGCTCCGTATAAAGGAAATTTTATAGTTTCGTTAGAAACGCTTGAAAAGCAGCTCAAGTTAAATGGAAATAATCGAATGGTATATGTCTTTCCAGAAGAATGTAAAAGTGTAAAGTGGATAGATAGTTTTATCAAAAAGCGGAATGTAGTATTTGTTCCCTCTCCCATTAAAAAATGTAAAATGTTTTTGGATAGAAGGTTAATTTTTATATTAAAAAATATTTTTGAACAAGAAAAACCAGCGATTATTCATTCGCATTTTGATGGCTATGATGAATATGTGGTAAAAGCTAATTTTATAGATGCACAAGTTGTATGGCATCATCATAATCCACGGACACTTGTTCAAAATTCATTAAAACAATTGTATCAAAGATATGTGTTATATCATCAATATCATGTGCTTGGGAAAAAAGCCCATATTATAATTTTGGGGAAAAGTTTCCAAGAAGAATTAAATAGATTTGGATATGAAAAGGAAGCCTTCTTGTTGCCGAATGGAATAGAAGAGGAGAGAATTCATTATAAGAAAAAAGAGAATTCAAAACCTATTTCTTTTTTAAATTTTGGTGGGAGAGCTGATCATAAAGGCTTGGACATTTTGGTAGAAGCGATTAAATTATTAAAGAAGAAAAATTTGAACTTTAAGGTGAAAATTACAGATGGTGTTGATACAAGGAATGTAATACATCAATATTTTGGGGATATTATTCCAAATGAAATTGAAATTATACCTCAAACAGAAAATATAGAATTGTATTTTCATGAAAACGATTGGTTTATTTCTGCGAGCAGAAGAGAAACGTTTTCATATGCTGTTGCAGAGGCGATGCTTTCTGGTACACCAATATTATCAAGTGATATAGAAGGAGTGTCTTGGGCATTTAAGGAACCTTCTGTAATAACATTTGAAAATAAAAATAGTACTGAATTGGCCACTAAGATGGAAGAAATTATTTTAGGGGGAATTGTTATATCAGAAGAAGCGTTGAAAGAGTCATATCAATTTATATTAGATAATTATACTGCTAAAGCATGGGCAAAAAAGCTGATGATGTATTATGATATGATTGTTAGCTAAGATAAAATATTAGAATTGATATATTTATTGAGATATAAGTGGAAGGATTTAATTTATGAAAAAAAAAGTTTTGTTTGTAATGGAATCACTTGGTATTGGAGGAGCGGAAAAGAGTCTGGTAACGATTCTATCCTCACTTGATCAGAGCAAGTATGATATATCATTATATTTGTTTCGAGCATCAGGTGCATTTATGCATCAGATACCAGAAGGAGTTAATATTATTCCAATTTCGAAAGTTGATGCTTTGCAAAAAAATTTTAAAACAGATGGGTTTACTTATTTAATTCATGGCTATATAAGGAGAAGTATTTATAGTTTGAAATGGCTAATTGGCTGTTGCTTTAGTAGATATATAAAACGTGAAAAAGAATATATAGGCTGGGAGAATAGCGTTCATCTTTACTCGGATATTCCGAATGAGTATGATGTCGCTATCGGCTTTTTGGAGAAGAAGACAACTTATTTTGTAGTCGATCATGTTAAAGCAAAAAAGAAGATTGCTTTTATGCATACAGATTATGATACAATTCCGCATAACAGAAAATTAGATGAAAAATATTTTAAACAACTAGATTATTTAGCAGTTGTTTCTGAACATACTAGAGAGACTATGTTAAAATATTTCCCATTTATGGAGCGAAAAATACGGGTTATTAAAAATATAGTTTCGCCAGAATTGATTTGTAGTATGGCACAGGAAAAAATAATGGAAATGAATGTGGAAACGTCAACTGTTCGATTACTGACTGTAGGGCGGCTGACGAATTCGAAAAATATAGATGGAGCTATACGAGTTTTAGCAGCTCTTAGAACGTTAGGAGTTGAAGCGGAGTGGTTTGTAGTTGGTGAAGGTGAGGAACGTGCAAATTTAGAGAAATTGATTAAGGATTATGGAGTGGAAAGGTGTTTCCATTTACTAGGAGCAAAATCAAATCCATATCCATATATGAGATGCTGTGATGTTTATGTACAACCATCTAGATGGGAAGGATATGGAATCACTGTAGCAGAGGCAAAAGTGCTGTGTAAGCCGATTGTAGTATCTAGTATTCCGGAATTCAAGGAACAAATTGTAGATAGGACAACAGGTGTAATTTGTGATAATGAAGAAGAGATGGTACAAGGTATCAAGCAGATAATAAATAATGTTGAGTTTCGGGAACAATTAGTTGAGAATTTGCAAAAATGTACATATTCTTCTGAAGAAATTAAAAAATTAGAATCTTTGTGGGAGGAGTAATATTGAGTTATAAAGTATCTGTAATAGTACCGATATTTAATGGAGAAAAATTAATAGTATCGTGTTTAGATTCAATTTGGAATCAGACAATAGAGTCGATAGAAATTCTTTGTATTAATGATGGATCGTCAGACCAGACGATGAATGTATTGGAAAAATATAAGAGTCAGCATCCAGATACGGATAAAAAACGTATTAAAATCATAGACAAAGAAAATGGAGGACCTAGTTCGGCTAGAAATGCAGGGATAGACATTGCTGAAGGAATATATATAGGATTTGTAGATGCAGATGATTATATAGAGCCTGAAATGTATAAATGTTTGATAGACATTGCAGATGAAAATGAATTGGATGTTGTTTTGTGCAATATATTGAATTGTTATTCAGACGGAAGAGAATGTGCATCACAGGAAAAAGTGCCTACAGATCAATTGTTAAACCGTGAAAATATATTGAGAATGATTTGTCCAACACTTATGGGAGAAGATGTCTTTGGTGGACCTTGTAATAGAATATATCGGAGAACTTTTATAGAAAAATTTCATATTCGTATGCCGAATGATATCGGATATGGAGAAGACGCAGTGTTTCAGATGCAGGTATTTGATAATCTTGAAAGAACTTGGTTTGATTCTCACTGCTATTATCGATATATTCATCGAGAGGGAAGTCAATCATCAGCAAAACCAGCAAGATTTAAAAATACTTTAGAACCTTTATATGTTATTCGTAGGGAGTACGGTAGAAAATGGAGTATTTCAAAGCAGGATATAAGTACGTATTTTGTATATTGTACAATTATGGATATTGTAAATACTTTGAAATCCGAAATAGATAGTGATAAAAGAGAGTATATGAGATATCTTTTGCATAATAAAAATTTTTTTGAAGCATTGCAATTAAGTGATATAAAAAAAGATACATATACTTTAAAAATTTGGCTTTTATTTAAGCTATTAAAATATACAGTTAAACGGAAGTAGGAGTTTATGAAGAAAGTAGGAATTATTACACATTATTATGGAAGCCAAAATTATGGCGGATTATTACAGGCATACGCTCTTTGTAAAAAACTTAATGCACTTGGTTATGATGCAGAACAAATTCAATATATTCACAAAGATGTAGGAGAGCCGAACAATGCAGTACGCAAGTGGAGTACAAATAGAATAGCGAATGCATTAAAAATACGTATTTCGAGAGTAAAAGAGAAAGATTTTTTTTCGAATATGAAGAAACGCTCTAAAGCGATTGAGGAATTTAGAAAAAATATACCACATTCATTTGAGATATATTCTAAAGATACAATATCTCAAAGTAATGACTTATATGATGCATTTATTACTGGGAGTGATCAAGTTTGGAATATGGATTGGTATGATGAAGCATATTTTTTAAAATTTGTTGAAAACAAACCTAAATATTCCTATGCAGCCAGTGTGGGGACAAATGAGCTTACAACTGAAAGAAAAAAACTTTTTAAAGAGAACCTTATGGATTATACAAAAATTTCTGTTCGGGAAAAAGATTCAGTTGAACTTTTACAACCATTAACGAAAGTAGAGGTTCAGTATGTTTTAGATCCCACATTGTTATTGGCAAAAAATGAATGGGATGAAATTTGTCTCGGAAAGAGAATTCAAGAAAAATATTTGTTTTGTTATTTCCTTGGAGAAGGCATTGTAGAACGGCAATTGGCAAGAGAATATGCCGATGCTCATGAATTGAAAATTGTTACTTTACCATTTTTGAATGGACAAAAAAGGAAATGTGACGAGAAATTTGGAGATGTAAAATTGTATGATGTTTCTCCAGGGGAGTTTGTATCATTAATCAAATATTCAGATTGTGTGTTTACTGATAGTTTTCATGCTTGTGTTTTTTCAAATATATATGAAAAAAATTTTTTCGTATTTCCAAGGAGTGGTGCAGACAAGATGTCAAATAGAATCACATCATTGATAAGCTTATTTCATAATCAAGAAAGATTTTGTGATTCATCCGAGAAGCAAAGTATGGAATATATTAATTCTATTGGAAATGCTCATGTTTATAGAAAAAGTATTGATGAAGAAATAGAAAAATCTATTATTTTTTTAAAAGAAATTAAAGATTAGTAATAATAGAAGAGCGATTCTGTGGGAAATTAGTGATGTTTGAGGAAGAGGAGGATTTTTTATGAAGTTTCTCAAGGGAAGAATAAGATATGCAATAGAATGCATTATTATGCCGATTATTAATGCTTATAATAGAATGCACTTGAAGAACAAAGATTTTTCTATTATATGTGGAACTTGTGCGGGGGGAGTTATTACACATCGGTTAGGAAAAAAATTTTTGTCTCCAACAGTAAATCTTTGGTTTACAGAAAAAGATTTACAAAAGATGGTTAGAAATCTGAAGTGGTATATGCAGCAGGAATTAGAATTTATTGATCCGGAATTTGGATATCCAGCTGCTAAATGTGGAGATATAGTTATTCATTTTAATCATGTAAAAACAAATGAGGAAGCAAAAAATCAGTGGTATAAACGTAGAGATAGAATTAACTATGACAATATTTGGGTTATTTCCTCTGATAATAAATTAAGCTATGAAGATATCAAAGAGTTTGGAACAATTCCATGTAAAGGAAAAGTTATGTTCACTGCGAAAGAATATCCTGAATTTGATTATTGTTTATATATTAGAGAGTATGAAGGAAGAGAAACATGTGGAACTTATATGAGTGATCATACTCCTGTATTAGATCGATTTGTGTTTGAAAAATATTTTGATTATGTAAAGTGGCTTAACACAGGAAGAATAAATTGATTTTTAAAGTATATGGGAGTAGAGATAAATTATGCGACGTGTTGTAAATAAAATATATAGTACTATTAATGCGTATGCTTTGAATGGGATTATAAAAAATAGATATGGAGATTTTTCTAATCCTTATACATGGAAATGTAGTTTAAGTAATGTGGCAAAAAAATGGTTGTATAAAATACCAATAGTTCCAGTTACAGAAAATTATAAACATCCACTAATGGCAAAACTGCTGAGATTAAATAGAAACGCATCGATTCAATCATGGCAAAATGCAGGATTAATAGAAGGATTATTTGTAGATAAAAATTTGCAAGATTTTTCTGATCTATGTAGAAAATGGATTAATGAAGAAGGCGAGTGGAAAATTACACCTAATACGATTGATCATTCTTTGTTGGCATATATGTTATTAAAATATACTGAGAACACAGATAAAATCAAGCCTGCCATGGATAAAATGTATGAGACAATTAAAGCGGAGCAGACTTCAGAGGGAACAATACCTTATCGAAGAAATATGCCTGAACTTCGATTGGTTGATACATTAGGAATGATTTGTCCATTTTTGATGTTATATGGAAAAATATATAATGTGCAGAAAGCAAGTTCGATTGCATATAAACAGATGGACAATTTTATTGAAAACGGATTAGAGTCTAGCAGTGGTTTGCCTTATCATGCGTATAATGTTAATACTAGGGAACATATAGGAGTGAACGCATGGGGAAGAGGAATTGGATGGTATATATTAGGTTTAGAATCATTTATTGAGTGTGAAAAATACAGAAAAATAATATTTTCACTAGCGGATACATTATTGTTATATCAGAGAAAAGGGAAAGGATTTCCTTGGCTCATAACATTCACTGGACAGTGTGAAACATCTGGAACGAGTTTGATTGGTAATTTATATTTAGATTGTTACGAATTAAGTGGAGATGCGAAATATTTTAGTGCGGCAGAAGATTGTATAACTGCTTTAATGGAATGCACAACTAATAGAGGGATTTTGTGGAATGCACAAGGAGACTCGAAAGGGATAGGGTTATACTCCCATGAGTTCGGATTAATGCCATTTGCTCAGGGATATGCTTTAAAACTTGCTTCCAGATTTATAAATATTAAAGAAAAAATTTAGTTTCGAAATGATTAAGAAAATCTAGATTGGTGTGTATTTAGGCTTATATATTTGAACAGGTTGAAAGGTGAAATTTCAAGAAAGAGTACCCTAAAGTTATATTTGCCTAATTACTTTGGAAAAGTTTTGATGTGGAAAAAGAATGAGGAGACAAATGTTAAATATTAGAAGTAGAACAAGTAATTCAGCTAAAAATATAGTAATTGCTATTAGTTGTCAATTGGTAAATCTTGTTTTGGGCTTTGTTGTAAGAACATATTTTATAAAATTATTAGGAGCGGATTATTTAGGAATAAATGGAGTGTTTGGAAATATACTTTCTGTTCTTTCTATGGCTGATTTGGGGATAGGAGCAGCTATTTCATTTGCACTATATAAACCAATTGCAGAAGGGGATATTGAGCAAATAAAAGCATATATGAATTTCTTTAAAAAGACATATAGAGTAATTGCAATTTTAGTCTTTGGTATAGGATGTCTTTGTATTCCGTTTTTAGGAGTTTTAGTAAACTTACCAAGTGATGTGGCAAATTTGACAGTAATATATTTATTACTTTTGTCAAATACAACGGTTACATATTTATGTGCATATAAGCAAACATTATTAATTGCAGATCAAAGAAATTATGTTAATAAACTTATAGCGACTTTTGGAATAGTTCTTGCAAATATTTTAGAAATTATTATATTATACACAACACACAGTTATATTGGATATCTGATTATGCAATTGGCAAGTACGATAATAGCTAATATATGCACTTCTATTGTTGCGGATAAGTATTATCCCTTTTTAAGGAAGAACCATAATAAACTAGAAAAAGTCAAAAAGAAAAATCTTTTTAAAGGTATTAAAGCTATGGTTATATATCGTGTGGCAGGAGTTGTATTAAATGCAACGGATAATATTCTTATATCAGTTCTTATTAGTACAACTGTTGTTGGATTATATTCCAATTATACGATGCTTTGTGGTTGTGTTAGCGGAATCGCCACTTTAATTTTTGAAGCCATTAAAGGAAGTATTGGTTCATTAACAGCAGAAAAAGATATTGAGAATGCTAAGAAGAATTTTGATGCGATTAGTTTATTCAATTTTTGGATATATGCATTTGCTACAATTTGCTTATTGGGTTTGCTGAATGATTTTATAACACTTTGGTTGGGAAAAGAATATATATTGTCAAATTGGATTGTACTAGCGACTGTACTTAATATTTATATTCCAGGGATTATGATAGTAGTTGGAAATTTTAGGGATACAACAGGATTGTATGTAAAGACAAGATATGTATATGTATTTGCAGCAGCTATTAATCTTGTAGTTTCTATTATTTTAGGAAAATTAATGGGAGTTGCGGGTATTATATTTGCATCGTCCATTGCAAGAATTTTGACTTCAGTAGCATATGAACCGATTGTCTTGTTTAAAGATTATTTAAAAAAGCGACCAATAGAGTATTATGCTATACAAATTAAGTACTTGATAATTATGATTATTGCTTTTATAATAACGTATTATTTAACAAGATTCATACCTACAGGAACATGGAGTTATTTTATCTTAAAGGCAAGTATATATGCCATAGTCCCTAATATAATTATATATATATCATTTAGAAAAAGTAATGAATTTAATGTATTGAAGAGCAAAGGAAAGATACTTCTTCGTTTAAACTAGAATTAATGAGTGTTGGGTTTGACATTGTTGGAGAGAAATGCATGATAATTAATTTTTTAAGCAGTATACGATAATATATGGAGTTGAATAATTTACCTTTTAGGGAGCCAAGAAGTAAAGAGGGCAAGTCATACTTAGTTTATAACATCGATTTTGTTGTGTTTTTCTGTGACTGTGTTTCAAATGAAATTTAGCAGAAGACATTTTGCCTAAATTGTCCGACTGCAACAAATCCAACAATTGAATTGGATTATAGCTATGGAAAAGAGTTTGAAAATTGTAATGTTTGTTAAATGGGAGAGGAGAGAGTGAAATGAACTATATTTTTTATAGTGTGATAGGACCACATTGTGGGGAATCAGTATATGGAATAATTGAAAGAAAAAAGAAGGAAATAAAGGATAGTTTTTACCATTTTAGTTTATGGGCGGCCAAGATTGATAAGAAATCATTAGAACAAGTTTGGAGCCTTAATCAGTCAGATAAGGTATTTGTTCTTTGTAAAGTTAACGAAAAAGCAAAAGATCCGAGCAAAAAAGATACAGTAGCAACAAAAATGATTGGACCAATGGGGGAAGAAGATGTTCCTGATGGAATTAATGTCACTTTTCCAGAAGGTACTAATTACCAGGCATATAAGGTGAAAAAATACGATATACTTACTTCGCCAATAAAATTTGATTTTGGAAAATACGAAACGCTTTTATCAGATAATACAATAAAATCATTTAAAGAAAGATTTGAGTGTACAAGATTTCAAAATACATTTGGGAGAAAAAATGATCAACTCAATGATTCTTGCGAAAAAGAAATAATGGTTATAATGGAATTAGAATATCCTTTTGTAATTAATGTTGAATAACTCGCAATAGTCTTGAAGCTTGTCTGTTGCATAATAAAATTACCCAATGTTGCATAACAAAATTGGACATAATTTCCGGTTTTGCAGATTCCAATCGATCCTGTGGAAATCAGCAAAGAAAAGAGCATTGTCTATCATCCGGAGTACAAAGGAGTGCGGCTCGATGTGTATGCAAAAGATGAAAATCAGACACGCTATAATGTAGAGATGCAGGTACAGAAAAAGCCGGCACTAGGAAAGCGGAGTCGTTATTACCAAAGCCAGATGGACATGGAGATGTTACTGGCAGGAGAGGATTATGCGGAACTTCCGAATACATATGTGATATTCATTTGCGATTTTGATCCTATTGAAGAAGGGAAGTATCGCTATACTTTACGGATGAAATGCGAAGAGTCTGCCGAAGCGGAGTTTGAGGATGGAAGAACCGTTGTATTTTTAAATACGCATGGAAAGAATGAAGGCGAGGTTCCGAAAGAACTGGTAACACTTCTGCATTACATACGGGAGGATGTTGATGGAAGTGAGAGAGAATTCCACGATTCATATGTGGAGAGACTTCAGAAATTTATTCACGAGGTCAAATCAAACCGGGAGATGGAGGAACGCTTTATGATTTTTGAAGAGATGTTGAGAGACGAACGCGCAGAAGGACGCGCAGAGGGCATTGCGGAAGGACGTGCAGAAGGTCTTGCATTGCGACTTGAAAATGCGAAAAGCACATTACTTTTGTATTTGAAAAATCTTGGAACGGTTCAGGAGTCGCTGTGTGAGCGCATTGAGAAGGAAGAAGACTTTGAAGTGTTGAAGCAATGGACACAGCTGGCATTTCAATCAAAATCGTTGGAAGAGTTTGAAGAGAAAATTTCATTGTAAAATCTATTTTCGGTTAAGCCGGATCAAATCTTAAGCAGCTTAAGCCATTCTGGTCGAAGCTGCTTGGAAGAAACAAGTCAATGCCAATTCAGGCAAATATTCAGAGAAAAGACAGAGGAATTCTATAGTGGTTAGAATAAAAATAAGGCTGGTTATATGAGGAAGAATTTGCTAAAATTATTTTTATAGAACAGTTTTGGAATGTACGAAGAGAGAAGGAAAATCCAAATGGGAAAAATACTTAGTTTACGAGAGGCAATCAATTTAATATGGGAGACGGTGGAGATAGGGCGGGAGATGGAATCGGGCTGCCCATATCTGTTTATTGTGGGAGCGGGGATTTCAGCACCGGAAATCTTGACTGCGAATGGCATTATCGACCAATGTAAAAAGAAAGTGGAACAGTTGTGTCAGGGAGACGAAGAAAAGCTGCAAAGGATATGCGATACGGCAGAGAGACTGGGAGAAAATAGCGCGAAATATTATTCTTATTGGTTTGAGCAGGCATACAAAAATAAAATTCACAGGCAGCAGTATTTAAAAAGTATTATGAATAATTCCAGAATTTCCATGAGCAATCTTTTGCTAGCGCAAATTTTGAACATAAAGACGATTGCGACGACGGCAATCACACCGAATTTTGATAATCATCTGCTCAAAAGTCTGAATTTGCTTGGAAACTATGATGTGTTTTCGGCGAATAATATGTTGGACAATATTGCCTTGAATGCAAATTCAAAAACAGTTCAGATTATGCATGTCCACGGAACGTACGAATTTTATGATTGCTGCAATTTGGAGAGTGAGATTGCGAAAATTGCGCAGGGACAGGGAATCAAAACAACAGCGGGAACGATTGAAGAGTTTTTGAAAACAAAGTCACCGATTGTCATCGGATATAGTGGTTGGGAAGATGATGTGATCATGTCAAAACTCAAAGATCGTTTGGAATATGCGGCGCTGCCCTATAAATTGGTCTGGTTTTGTTATTCGGGAAAAGATTATGAAAAACTTCCGGAGTGGCTTAAGGAGAACGAAGAGGTTGTGTTTGTTTTGCCGGAGAAGAAAATGGATATGCGAAGTGAGATTGAAAACAGAATAGACGATAAAGCGGAAGATATAGCGCTACCGGCTGAGGATGTTCTGTCGGCGCTTATCGCTCGATTTGGTTTTAAATCCCCGAACTTGTTCAGCAATCCGATTCAATATTATATCGACTTGATTGATGGATTTTTACCTGAGAAGATAGAAATTTTCCCGACAAAGTCATGGAAGCGCCGTTTGGATTATGTAGAGGAGCACTTGGGGGATATTGAAAAAAATATTATTTTGTTGGATGAGTCGGCTGCTAGAAAAGATATTGTAGGTACAACAAGTATTTTGAAAAAGATGGACTATATGTTTATTCCTACAGATGATTTGGAACATATTCTTTCGGGCGTGATTATGCCAATGGTTCCAAGTCAAAATAGAATTGAAGATATGAGTGATCAGCTTGCGTTTTTGGATGTGGTTTTGAATTTACTTACTGCAAAGAAAAAAGATATTTCGGAAGAAGAGATGGCAAAATATTTGAAAAAGATTATGGGGGCGATGCCATACCCCGGAAAAGATTTTGGGAAAGAAAAACTCATACATGTATTTGACAAGATGCTTGGAATTGCTTCTCTGGAAGAGCAGCGACTTTTTCTCTTGGGGGCAAAGTCAGAATTGGTTGATGGCGAGGAGCAAAAAAATCTTTTAAATGAAGTTGTTACATCCGGAAGTCGAGAGCTGGGCAATGAAAAAATCGCGAGGTTAGTATTAAATGCAGTCTATTGGCAGATAAAGCTACAGGGAACACTGACGGAGGAACATAAGAATTTGCTGTGTACTATCCGGGCAATGTATGCGGAAAATGAGAAAATTTTAGAATATTTTTATGCCATTCTTATTGAAATCTATGAGGAGAAGGCAGATGGTGGATTTGCAATAGAAGATGTCATTTCACAGATAAGAGAGAAAAACTTACCTTCACACTTATTGATTAGGGTATACAGGATACAGGCTGATGAAGAAACAGACACCGGAAATAGAATCAAAATTGCCTCGGAAACCGTTCAAGAATACGATATGGAAGAAATTCAAAATTGCAGAGGATGTTTGGACTATGCACATTTGGTGATTACAGTTGTCTGTGAACGTTTGAAGTTAAAAGAGCATGTGGACCGCAAATATATAGAATATGCGATACAACTATGTGAGAAAGAGGGAGGCTGTCCGCTGATTGTAAAGAATGTCGTAAGGATGCTGCAAATTTATGTTGCCCACGTAGAGAATTTATATGAAAAGCAGGAAATCTGCAAAAAAGCGACTCAAGTATGCGAGAAAAGTAAATTATATGAAGAATGGATTTATTTTAATGAAAGTTATGTGAGTGAACTAGACCAGAGAGAATATGAAAAATATTTGGAAGAACACGAAAAGTACAGAGAGTATAAGCAGGCTGCAGATAAAATACATGAGGCGGTGGAAGCCTATATTCATCTAGAAACAGATGCCTGTCAAGACCTGCTTTTGGAAGCGTCAGAGTGTTTTGACCAGATATTTGAGGGATAATACAATCCGGCACTGC
>ENA-OQNI01001048-OQNI01001048.1-human-gut-metagenome-genome-assembly--contig:-NODE-1048-length-20824-cov-11.460888_pt1 | contig 20824 bp, 18 predicted proteins | sample MGYA00242627_ERZ504876 | MGnify/ENA primary metagenome ERZ504876 (study PRJEB26092, sample SAMD00036386) | human gut metagenome | host: Homo sapiens | study: EMG produced TPA metagenomics assembly of... | reverse complement strand
TTTGCCGTTGGGGGGCCGGGGGCCTCGGAGAGAGGCGTGAAGAAAAATCATGATTTGATACGGAATTTGAAATCATGATTTTTTAGCCGAACGGAACGCCCCCGGTGTTCTTTGGTTACTTTCTTAACACTAAGAAAGTAACGCCATCGGCAGATTTCGTAATCGCCCCCGCGAAAGCGGGGGCCTTCCTCTTTTCCCACACGCGGCTTCCGTCCCCGCCCCGGCCCTTGCTCCCATTCGGTCGCATTTCGCCTGCGGCGAAACCGGGCTGGCCGGTTACCGGCCCCACCTTTTGGGTTTGCCGCGCAAAATCGGGCGCGGCATTTCGCTGCGCGAAACCACCCTGTGCGGTTGTCCGCTTCGCGGCCATGGCTTCGCCACCCCGCACCGCTATTTTGCCGTTCCCGTCGCGGCTGCGCCGCGCCGGGGCCCCAACGGCAAAACCCCGGCGCTCTTTGGTTACTTTCTTAACATTAAGAAAGTAACGCCATCGGCAGATTTCGTAATCAGCCCCGCGAAAGCGGGGGCCTTCCTCTTTTTCCACACGCGGCTTCCATTCCCTCCGCCCTTTCCTACGCCATCGCCGGGCCCATCCCTGGGAACAGCCCCGCGCCGCCCTGCACGGGCATTCCCGCGCCGGGCAAACCGCCCGGCACGCCACCGCCCGCAAGCTCCATGCCGGGCAGCGCCTCCTCCGGTGAAAACGCGCCCGCCGCCCCACCGGGGCCGATGTTTTGGCCTGCCCCGCTTTCGCTTTGCTCCGGCGCGGCCCCCCGGCGCCTGTCCAGAATGGCCCGGAACTTGTCCTTCGGCACGCCGGAATTGTCGTCCAGCGCCTCCACGTATTCCTCAAATGTGATATGCTGCTGCGCCAGCGCGTTTTCCAGCGAAAGCTCGCGGGAAAGCACGCTGTACGGGTCAATCGGCGAAATGTCGATTTTTATGTCGACGTCCAGCGCCTCCAGCTCCGCGTGCGGCAGCAGCGTGCCGTCCGCCAGCCGCAGCCCCCGCACCGAATACGCCACCCACAGCTTGTACCAGATCATCGCCAGGTCCTCCACAAACTGCTTGTAGGCCGCGCTCTGCTCGTTCAGGCTGATGGCGCTCTGGTCGCGGGCCGCCTTGATGGCCTCGCCGCTGGCCTTCGTGGGGTCCACCCGTCCGGTCGCGGCCTCGCCCGCGCCCTCCAGCTCCCGGCTGGTGCCCACAAGCTCGGCCTGTAAATTCGCCGCGTCGCCGCTGATGGGCGCGGGGCTCAGGTACTGCACAAAGCTGCCCACCGGGTTCGCGTTCAGGTTTTTCACGCCGATGCTCGCCCCCACGACGCCCAGCTTCTCCGGCGCCAGCAGCTTGTCCTGGTCGTACACCACCGTGGGGAAGCTGTACCGCTTCACGCAGATGGCCCGCCGCGCCAGCGTGCGGTTCACCTCGATCTGGTTCGGAATCAGCCGCTCCACAACGCCCACGCCCCGGGCGCTGCCCATTTTTTCTTCCCAGCGCATGCCGCACACCGGGTAAACGTCCAGGCCGCGGATGGTTTGCATGGGCTGGTACACAACGGCCTGTGTGGAGCGGCAGAACGCAACGCCGCCGTCCGTCTTGCGCATGAACAGAAGGCTCGTGCATTTGCCGCTGTCCGTCTGCACCTCGTCCGCGCCCGTCACGCCAAGCTGGGTTTCGTCCGCCTCGTCGGATACGATCCGGCGTATCTCCGCCTCGGGCAGCCCGTTGTCTTTGGCCTGCCTGCGCACGTTTTCCACCGGTACGCGCTCGGCGATGATGATCCATTCCTGTTCCTCCAGGTTCGGCTCCTGCTCGTCGGCCAAATACAGCGCCGTTTTGTCGATCAGCCGCATTTTCAGCCGCGGGGTCATGTCCGTGACAACGCTCTCGCTGGGCGTGCGCTCGTCGAAGCAGTACAGATAATGGTCGCCGGTAATGCACGCGTTTTTCACAACGACCCATTTCTTGCTGTCCAGCTTGCCCTTTTCCCACTGCGCCGCCGCAAACGCCGTCAGCGCTTCGCAGATCTCAGCCTTTTTCGGGTCGTTGTCCATCGGAGAAAACAGGATCGCGGTGTCGTTCATCGCCACCATCACGATTTTGTAGCGGCAGATGGGCTTGATAAAGTTCAGCATGGGAAGCTCTTCGTCGCCGGCCTGCAGCCCGTGCCATTGGTCGCCCTCGTAAAAGCGGTGGCACTTTTCCGCCTGCGTGTACATGTTCGTCCGGTTGTGATGGTCCTTGCCCGCCTGATACCTGCGCCAGATATCCGTACATTCCTTTTCCTGCATCATTCGATCACCTTCTGTCCTTTCTCTGTCCCGTCGTATGCGTCGATGTTCGCCAGAATCGCGTCATATTTGTCCGCGCGCCATCCCTGCGCCCCCGCGGGCGCAGCCGCGTGCCCGGCCGCGGTCTGCTGTGCAAAGCCGCCGCGGGCTGCCCCGGCCGCCTCCGCCCGCGGGGCTTCGCCGTCCCGCGGGCCGCCGTGCCTGGGCCGCCCCGCTCCCGTTCGGCCGCGTTCCGCTGTGCAAAACCCACGCTCGGAAACGCTTTCCTTTTCGCCGCCTCCCCCGTTTCGCAGAGGCAGTCGCCGCCGCGCTTCGCCGTTTCGCCGCGCGAAGCCGCCGTCCCGTAGCCCGAGGCGGTAGCAGTATACGCACAGCACCGCCATGCCGCATACCGCAAGCGCCAGAACAAACGTTAAAAGATCAGATAACACGATATTTCCCTCCTTGCCCCAGCGGTCCCGCCGTGGGCTTTTTCATGTTGAAATCATCCCGCAGGATGTCGTGGACTGCAGCCTCGGGCGCATGCGCCGCCGTGCTCCAGTAGGTGCAGAAGCCGCGCAAAGCGTCCGGTGCGTGGGTCAGCTCGTGGGGCGTGACCGCCGCGTCCTCCGGCTTCCGTTCGTCGTGCCGCAGGGCGGGCAGCGTGCGGATCAGGTTTGCGCAGGTGTCGAAGATGCGCAGCCGCGGCAAAGCCGGGCCGGACGCCTGCGGCGCTTCCGTCTCCGTTTCGCTGCACGAAGCCGGGCCGGATGTTCGCAGGCGGAGCGTTTGCGTGGCTTCGCCGCCCCGCGCCTCCTCGTTTTCAACTCGGTTTTGCATGCAAAACCGGCGCACGCGGTCGCGGGCTTGCGCCCGCGCGGCTTCGCCGCCCCGCGCCTCCTCGTTTTCAACTCGGTTTTGCACGCAAAACCGGCGTGCGCGGTCGCGGGCTTGCGCCCGCGTGGCTTCGCCACCCCGCGCCTGTCCGCCCGGCCCCGGCGCCAGAAATTCCCGCACCGCCAGCCATCCGGCCACACGGCTGTTGCCCGTCTTTGTAAGCGGCACGCCGTTCTCCAAAAACAGCTCCGCCGCGCTTTTTCCCGTGTCCTGCCTGCGGTTCCACAGGTCCGGCGGGGCCAGCCAGGCCTGCACCTCGTCGCCGCCGTTCACCTCCAGCAGCCGCCGCGCCGCCGCGCTGATGATATGCCCCTGGCCGTTTTCCCCTTTTCCGTTGTCCCGTCCCTCGTACAGCTCCCGGTACACAACGGCGCGCCCCTGCTCGTCCACAGCCACCCAAAGCGCCGCCAGCATGTCCATGCCGTAATCCAGCGTCACATAGCGCCGCCAGTGCGCCGGGATGCCGTATGGCCTGCACACATGCACATTGCGGTCAAATTCCGCGAAATACTGGCCCTCGAAAATGTCCCATTGGCCCAGCAGCCACGCCCGGCGCTGTTCCTCCGGCAGATTTTCCAGCATGCGCACATAGTCCGGGTCGTGCGCCATCAGGGCATGGTTGTCGTACACATTGGCGGCGATAAACACATAGTCTTCGGGATGCTCCGTCTTTTTGTACCGCCTGTCGATGAACAGCCGCTTCACCCAGGCGTGCCCCACGCCGCCGGGGTTGCAGGTCAGATAAAAGCGCTTTGGGAAGTCGTTGGCTCCGCGCAGGCATGCCGTCAGCGTGGTGAACTGGAACTCCGTGAACTGCGTGGCCTCGTCCATAAAAATAACGTCGTACTCCTGCCCCTGGTATTGCAGCACGTCGCTCTCGCTGCTGCAATAACCGAATACGATGCGGCTGCCGCCGGGGAACGTGAAGGATTTGTCCGCGTCCCGGTACCGGGCGACGCCCGCAAGGTCCGCCGTCATCGGCAGGATATGGTTTTCCCGCAGCTCCGGGAACGTGCGGCGCACGATCAAAATGCCGGCGCCCGGGTAAGACAGCGCCAGCCCGGCGGCTTTTTTGCGCACCGCCCAGCTTTTGCCGCCGCCGCGCGCCCCGCCGTATGCGATAAAGCGTGCGCGCGCCTTAAAAAATTCGATCTGCCTCGGGTTCGGCTTCCCGATGTCCCATTGCATCAGCCCATCAGCTCCCGTACTTCTTTTGACATTACGACCTGTACCGCGGCGCCGCCGTTCCCTTCGATGGGCTGCGAGGCCTTGCCGTATACGCGGTCCAGTATGGTCTTTGCCGCGTCCATCCGCTGGGGCAGCGTGGCGTTTTCGTCGTCCACGGTCCGCACCAGCATCTGTACGGCCGCGCGCGCCGCCGCCTGCAGCAGCTCCTGCGCGCTCTGTGCACAGGCGGCGTCAGCGTCCGGCGCGGGGGAGCGCCGCGCCTGCCCCCCTTCGGCCGCGTCCCACTGCGGCGAAGCCGGAACGGGCGCGTGCGGCCCTTCCGCCTTTTGGGTTTGCCGCGCAAGATCGGGCGCGGCATTTCGCTGCGCGAGATCCCCCTGTGCGGCCGTCTGCTTCGCGGCCCCGGCTTCGCCGCCCCGCACCGCTGTTTTGCTGTTGTCGCTTTTTGCAGTTTTCGCGCTCGTATGCTCGCCTCCTCGTTTTCAACTCGGTTTTTGCTGCGCAAAAACCGGCGCAGCCGGTTACCGGCCCCACTGGGGCCGCTATTTTGCCGTCCCCGTCACGGCTCCGCCGCGCCAGGCCCCCAACGGCAAAACCCCGGCCCTCCTCGTTTTCAACTCGGTTTTTGCTGCGCAAAAATCGGCGGGCGCGTCCCCCCGCTTTCGGACGGCGGGGCGTTGACAAAGTCCGAAAATATCATTTTGTGTGCGTCGTCTTGTCATCCGCCCCGCTCACCCTATCCCCATTGTACGCTCCCGCACGTCCGGTTTTCCGGAATCGGCCAAAAGAAAAAGCCGCAGCGGAAAACCGCTGCGGCTGTGAACACGCTATATATGAGCTGTAAAAAACAAGCGTGAATCCTATTTCATTCCCTGTTGCCCTTTGTACAAAGATTTCTCCCTTTAAAGCAAACCATCTCCTGTCACAATGTAAACCCAAAATTCAGTTTTTATGGATGCGCATGCGAAAGCGCTCCGCCAATTGAGCACCGTCCGGCTTGTCACGCCATTGCGACAATAAAAATATTACGTTGTATATCATAAATGGAACCGCAATCATCGCACGGCGGGGCGCATTCTCAAATATCAGAAGATAGAGCATCGTTCCGAAAACGAAAAGGTTGGGAATAAATGTAAAATTCATTTTCTTCCGAAACAGTGCAACGCCCGCGCTCAGGATATTCGCAGCATATAAAAACAGCATATAAATGGTGCTGTAAGCGCGTATCAGCTGTGTGGGCAGAAATTGCGGCTGTGTTATATAAAACGTCCAATTTGAATCGATCGGCCACAGCAGATACTCGCTGCTCTCGAACATGCTGTTGTTCCAGGCAAACAGAAGTTTATTGCGGAGCAATTCCAGAAATTCAGAAAAAGAGTACGACCGGTAATTCTCAAAGATGCGCTTCCAAATTGCAGCCGAACGTTCTTCCATTGTCGGGAACGCAGCCGCAAAGGCCATATCCTTATAAATTTCTGTGCCGCCGCCGGTATCATGGCTCCCAAACAAAAGCCAGAGATTCCACGGCGCGCCGATTTCATCGCTTCTGGTAAAATCTATGATACCGCTGTATCGGTACCATGCTGTAAAAGCGAATAAAAAAAGGAAAAAGCCAAGGAATAATAAAGCAAGGTTTTTCCATCGATGCACATGCCTGCCCAAAAGCAGATCGAGCACGATCACAACAAACCCAATGGCCGCTGTTATCTTCATTTGCACACCAACAGAAAGCAGCAGCCCGGCAAGGAAACCGTGCCATCCCTTTGGAGCGGCGGAAAATTTGTTGCTTAAGTAACAATAAACCCCGCCTGCCGTAAAAGGCAAAACCCAAAGATCGGTATAAAAATTCGGGATACTGAAAACAAAGGGCAGGAAAGCATAGCATAAAAGCAGTGTAAACAGCGCATAGCTGTTTTTCTTAAATACAATTTTAATGCAAAGGCATACCAGAAGTATGGTCACGGCCACCGCCAAAGAGGTCATAACAATTGCCGGCAAATGTCCCGCATCCGTACTTGCGGGGAGCCCCGTTTTCCCGCCAAAGGCGTACACACCTGCATAAAGCATCAACAGGCCAATGTTGTTGGGGTACCGGCAGAAATAGTCATTGTTCGTATAAAGCCCAAGCCCGGGATAATGCATCGCGTCAATGCGCGGATTGGCTTCATTCAGCTTTCCATCACGCAATAAGTCGGCAACGGAAGCAAAAATAATGTCTGTATCTCCCGGCAGATGAATTCGCATTTCATATGCCAGATAAATGCTCACTGCAAAAGCGGAACCCAGCAATAAAACAAACAGGGCATTGAATTTCTTTGCAGAGAGCCGGTCGATTGGGTCCGCCAGCCTGCCGCCAACAATCAGGAACAGCAGCAGGCATAGCAGCGCGGTGCAGTTGACGAGGATACTGTAAGTGGATGAAACAAGAAGCCCCAGAATGCAGAGCAGAGCAAAAAATAATACTGAAAATATCATTTTCAGTTTCTTACAAATCGTATCTGTACATACAGTGTTGTTGCTTTCATACTGTGTATTTCCGGATATGTTTCCCACAGCATGGCCCTCCTTATCAAAAAGTGTAACCTTTTTGTCTAATACATACAAACATCTTTTAGTATTACGATAGCATAAAAAACGACTCTTTTCAAGATTATAGTTGTTGTTTTGGCTGCCGCATCGGGCCTTACAAAAAGGTACACTTTTTTGTAAAAAGGTATCTGTTACAACAATCGGACATTTTCGTAAATCTCTGCCCGGTAGCGGAACGTGGACAACGGCATTTTGCACATTCGGGCCGCCGCCGTACCTGTAAGCGCACCGCTTCTCCATTGCTGGTATGCCTGATGAAAACCGTCCGGCAGCGGTTTGGGCGGCCGGCCGAACCGAATCCCCCTGGCCTTTGCCGCCGCAATTCCCTCTGCCTGCCGCTGGCGGATATTGGTGCGCTCGTTTTCCGCTACAAAGGACAGCACCTGCAGCACAATGTCGCTGAGGAAAGTACCCAGCAAATCCTTTCCCCTCCGGGTGTCCAGCAGGGGCATATCCAGCACCACAATATCAATGCCTTTTTCTTTGGTGAGGAACCGCCATTGCTCCAAAATTTCTGTGTAGTTGCGCCCCAGACGGTCGATGCTCTTGATATAGAGCAGATCGTCTTTTTTTATTTTTCGGAGCAGCTTTTTATACTGCGGGCGGTCAAAATCCTTGCCCGACTGTTTGTCCTTATAAATATTTCTGTCCGGCACCCCGACTTCCCGCATGGCGATGACCTGCCGTTCTTCGTTCTGTTCTCTGGTTGAAACCCGGATATATCCATAAATCCTGTTGTCTATATCAGCTTCCTCCCTTCATCTACTCCAATATATAAATTACGGCAGGGCGCCGCAACGAGGCCCTGCCGTGCCTGTTTTTTGTCAGCGCGGTTTCGCCTGCGGCGAAACCGCGCGTGCGGTCATCGGCCCCGCCTTTTGGGTTTGCCGCGCAAAATCAGGCGCGGCATTTCGCTGCGCGAAACCACCCTGTGCGGTTGTCCGCTTCGCAGCCATGACTTCGTCACCCCGCACCGATGTTTTAGCCTGCCCCGCTTTCGCTCTGCTCAGTCACAGCCCCACGGCCCTTCTCAACATCCCGGCGCTTGTCGCCGTTCGGCTCCATTTCGCTGCGCGAAACCGCGCTGGCCGGTCGTTGCCCCCGCCGGGGGCAACGTGCTCGCTACCCCATTTTCGCTTCGCTCAAATGTGGCCCCGCATATTCCCGCGGGGGTCTGCCGGGGTACGTTCCTTTGTTCCACGGCTGGCCCCGCGCTCGCACCCCGGCGCTTGTCGCCGTTCGGCTCCATTTCGCTGCGCGAAACCGCGCTGGCCGGTCGTTGCCCCCGCCGGGGGCAACGTGCTCGCTACCCCATTTTCGCTTTGCTCAAATGTGGCCCCGCGCTCGCACCCCGGCGCTCAGCTCCGTTTCATCCTAAAACAATTGTACGCTTCCGGATGTCCGTTTCTCCGGAATTTTCCATTTTTTTCATCTGTCCCCCACCCTTTTTTTGCATCGGCTCCGGGGCGCACCGATACACAAAAATCCGCGGCGGGGATACCCCGCCGCGGATTTAACACCTTTTCAGTTTCCTGGCTCTATTTTCCCCTCCCCAACACCTGAAGCAGTTCGCCCGCCGCCTCGTCGGCATATTTTTTGGGGATTCTGCATAGCAATAAATAATTTCTTCTTTCCGTCTCTCATTGGAGTTGTGATCCAATTGCTTCTCCGCACCTTGCCGCGTATGTCAAAAAAGGAAAGCGCGCCCGCTTTCCTTTTTTGCTTTGCTCCGAAAGGCTCATCTCTGCCCGTTCTGCATTCTCTCTTTTCTTTGCCGCTCTCGTTCCAGATGCCGCAAGGCTGATTCGTACTCATACTTTGCTATTTGGTACAGCTCTTCCACCGCCTCCTGCTCCGAGCCGGTCTGCTTTTCAATATAATAATCGTTTCGCTCCCCGCAGAAATACACCTCCCACAAACCCGCTTCCTCGTTGAAAAAATAGCCCATTGTAAAGGAACCTGGGATTCTCTTTCCCAGTACAATATCTATGCCACCCCGCCCCAGCACTGGCTCCATCTCTTTCATCTCTTTGAACATTTCTTCCTTTGTCATAACAGTAAACCTCTCTTGTAAATTTAATAAAGGATTCCCAAGTCCATCATTTGCTTCGCGCTCAGTGGCATCGTCCACTGGTCCGCGCCGCCGTCCGAGCCGAACGCCGCCGCCACGGTCCCCGTCACACCGTACGGCGCGCTGAAATCCGCCCCTATCTTTTCCTGCACCGTGCGAAGATAGTTTTCATATGCTTTTGTCAGGCGTATGCATTCAGCTTCCCCCACTGGCGCAAGCCCCTCGCTCGCAAGCAGCCCGTTCAGCCCCACCGCCTGCCGCGTATGCCAAAAAAGGAAAGCGCGCCCGCTTTCCTTTTTTGCTTTGCTCCGAAAGGCTCATTTCTGCCCGTTCTGCATTCTCTCTTTTCTCTGCCGCTCTCGTTCCAGATGCCGCAAGGCTGATTCGTACTCATACTTTGCCATGCGGTACAACTTTTCCACCGCCTCCTGCTCCGAGCCGGTCTGCTTCCGTACAAAATATTCATTTCGCTCCCCGCAGGAATACACCTCCCACAAGCCCGCTTCCTCGTTGAAAAAATAGCCTCTCGTAAAAGAGCCTGGAATTCTTTTTCCCAGCACAATATCTACTCCGTTCCGTTCCAACACCGGGGCCATTTTTTCCATTTCTTTAAACATTTCTTCCTTTGTCATGTTTGTAAGCCTCCTTACCACTTATTTCGTATAAAGAATTCCCAGATCTTCCATCTGCTGTGCGCTCAGCGGCATCGTCCACTGGTCCGCGCCGCCGTCCGAGCCGAACGCCGCCGCCACGGTCCCCGTCACGCCATACGGCGCGCTGAAATCCGTCCCTATCTTTTCCCGCAACTTGCGAAGATAGTTTTCATATGCCTCAACCAGTTCTTCACATTCAGCTTCCCCCACTGGCGCAAACCCCTCGCTCGCAAGCAGCCCGTTCAGCCCGTTCCAGTCCTGTTGGCGCACGGCCTCTATTTTCGCAAGGTATGTATCCCCGTTGAAGCTCCACGCGTGGTATGCCGCGCTGTTCTCCAGATACGGCAGCGCGCGCTGCAAAAACGTATACGCGCCCGCCTCCGGAATGGAGCAGAAATTGTTGCCGCCCGCATGCCCGTACCGGTCCATCTGCGCGGGCAGCGCCGTGCCCTCGCCAATGGCCGTGTAGCCCGGGTTGAAGCCCAGTTCATCCGGCCAGTCGAACTCAATTTTCCCGTTTTCAAGAATCTCTTTAATATCCGCCGCGCTGCGCGGCACCAGGATATCCGTTTTGTCCTTCGTCCGCTCGTACGCCTGCTGAATGTACTGCACGCGCTGCTCCACACTCAGCTCCGGGTTTTCAAGCACCGTCTGCATGAAGCGGTTCAGGTCCGTCCAGTTCTCATAGCCTGGGGCCAAAAGGCTTTCGTCAATTTCATCATACACAGTTTCCCCGGCGTTTTCAAGCTCCGGCGCATTCGGCTGCATTTGTTCATCCGGCCGGGTTGGCGCGTCCGGCTGCCCCTGTTCATCCTCCGGCAGCCTTCCGTCCTTGTCCCATAAGCTCATGGATTCCCTTATCGCGTCGTAATTCTCGCTTATCTCCCGCGGGCTCATCGCCTGCACCTCGCCGCGCGTAAAAAGCTCTCCCGCCTTGCTTCGGAAATACTCTTCCAGCTGCTGCCCGCCAATGCGCTTTACCACCTCGCCCAGGCCGTAAAGGAACGCCTCGTCCTCGCCTGCGCCGTTTTCCCGCGCCTGCTGCGCCGCATTCTCCATCGTGGAAAGAAAATCCATCGCCGTCCCCGCGCCCGGCACGCCCAGAATCCGCGCCGCCCCGCTCAAAAGCCCTTGCCCGGCCGAATCCGCCCTTTCTCCCAGCCAGCCCAGCAGGCCGTCCGGGTCTCCGTAGCGCCCGTCTATCCCTTCGACATAGTCCCGCATCGCATCGCCGCGCAGCCCCTGCGCCGCCTGCGGCAGCGCCTGCGTGACAGCCGTATTAGCTTTTTCCGTCTCCTGCGCATGCGTCTCCCACGGTCCGCCCAAAAAGGCGAACTGCTGCGCCGCAAGCTGGTCCTGCTGAAGCTCGCCTGCGGCGCCCGCCCGGCCCCACGTGACCATGCCGTTCCACAGCGTTTCCGCCTGCTTGCCCGCGCCGCCCGCATACTTTTCCGCCAGATATCCAGCCGGCCGGAACAGGTTGTCGTCCAGCCATCTCAGGGCCTTGTCTCCCCACGATTGCTCCGCGTGCTCATCCCCGGCCCACAGGCCGCCTCCACCGCCTGCAAAGCCGCCGCCCACGCCCGTACCCGGTGCGGGAGCATCGCCCCGTCCCGCGCCCGCACCCGGCGAAAAACCGCCGCCTCCACCGCCGCGCTGCGCCATGATCAGCTCCACCAGGTTGGACGGTCCGCCCTGCTCCGGCGCGCTTGTGTACGGCGCGCCCGAAGGAGTCTTCCAGTCCAGCTTTTCAACCCAGTTGGCCGCGCCGCTGTTTTTTCCGGCCCGCCCCACATACGGCAGTGCGGAGCGCTGCATTTGCAGCAGCTGAACCTGCGGGGGCCGCGCCGGGTCCGGCCGGTACGGCAGCCGCTGAACCTGCGGGGGCTGTTCCGGGTCCGGCCGGTACGGCAGCCGCTGAACCCGCGGGGGCTGTTCCGGGTCCGGCCGGTACGGCAGCCGCTGAACCCGCGGGGGCTGTTCCGGGTCTGGCAGCGACGGCTCCCAGCCCGGCCCGGCGGCGGGCAGCGTATATTTCCCCGCCGCGTCTGTTTTCTTTTGTTTTTTCTTTTTCATTTTTTCCTCCTTTTTTAACAATGGGAAGCTTGCTGCGGCAGCGCCCGCCGCGAATCTCTTCGCGCAGGCAGAACCGGCAGCCTTTTTAACAACGGGAAGTCTGCTGCGCCGGCCGCCGCCGCGAATCTCTTCGCGCAGGCAGAACCGGCAGTCTTTTTGAACAACGGGAAGCCTGCTGTGCCGGTCGCCGCCGCGAATCGCTTCGCGCTGGCAGGACCGGCAGCCTTTTGAACAACGGGAAGCCTGCTGCGCCGGCCGCCGCCGTGAATCTCTTCATGCAGGCAGAACCGGCAGCGCCACCGGGGCGGCACTAAATAATAAAATCAAAACTCCTTTGCTCACTCTCTGCCGGCGGAAGAGGAAGAACAGGAACGGAGTATCTTTCTGTGACTCTCTCGCATCCGAAGGATGCGGGTAAATCAAAATCCCGATTTTCCGGGAAGCGCCCGTCATGTCATTCTTACTGTTAAGGGCGCGGCGGAAAATCGTTCCTTATTTGCCGTTGGGGGGCCGGGGGCCTCGGAGAGAGGCGTGAAGAAAAATCATGATTTGATACGGAATTTGAAATCATGATTTTTTAGCCGAACGGAACGCCCCCGGTGTTCTTTGGTTACTTTCTTAACATTAAGAAAGTAACGCCATCGGCAGATTTCGTAATCAGCCCCGCGACAGCGGGGGGCCTTCCTCTTTTCCCACACGCGGCTTCCTGTTCCCGCCCCGGCGGAGGCAACAACCGACCGAGCGGTTTCGCGTAGCGAAATGGAGCCGAACGGCGACAAGCGCCGGATATTCCGAAGGAGGTTTCTATGAAGGATCTTTTTGAAGGCGTGTATCTCAAGCACCAGAAAAACGGCGAGAGCATCTGTTTCATTGCCGGGCGCGCGGGGGAAACCCGGTTCGTCCAGGTGATCACAAACGGGAGCGTCCGGCAGTACGACGGGGCGCAGGGCTTCTGCTTTGGGGAGGAGGGCGTGGCGGCCGAGCTGCCCGGCGTGCAGGGCGCGGTGCGCTACGGCCCGCTGTCGCCGCTCAGGACGGACATCATGGGGCCGTTCCGCTTTCTGCCGATGCAGTGCAGCCACAGCGTATACAGCATGGCGCACACGCTGGCGGGCGGGTTCACGGTGGACGGTCGATTCATCGACCTGACGGACGGGACCGGATACATTGAGGGCGACCGGGGCAGCGCCTTTCCACGGGACTACCTGTGGGTACAGTGCAACGATTTTGCGCAGCCGTGCAGCGTGATGGCCTCTGTCGCGCATATCCCGTTCTGCGGACGCTCCTTTACAGGGTGCATCTGTGCCGTTGTGTACCGCGGCCGTGAATACCGGCTGGCCACCTACCGGGGCGTGCGCATCGTGGAGGCGTCGTCCCGCAGGCTTGTGCTGCGGCAGGGCAGGTATCTGCTGGAAGCGTCCTTCGCGGCGCGGGAGGCACATCCGCTGCGCGCGCCCCGAACAGACGGCATGACGCGGACCATCCGTGAGTGCAACCGCGCCCGGGCACGGTTCCGCTTTTGGGAGGGCGGCGGCCTTGTGTTCGACCTGTGCAGCGAAAACGCCAGCCTCGAGTGCGAGGAGGCTGTGCCGGACGGCGCAAAAAGGCGCGGCGCACTGCTGTAAAACGCCGCTTGTGGGAAAAAAGGAAGGCCCCCGCGAAAGCGGGGGCTTTTGGCCGGGAATAAAAGGTTTATCACATGGAAAGGAAAGGCCCAAAATAAAAAGAAGTCTGCTCCCGTCCCGTAAGGAGCAGACTGCATTTGGTGTGCTGCAAATTTGAAAATGGCTCAATCTCAAAGCCTTTTGCGCCTTGCGCCGGGGCCAGAGGGAAGCCGCAGCGAAAGCTTTGCCGGCCCAAAGCAGCCAGGCGGTGTATTAAGTGGAGTGAAAGCAAAACGTATTGCGCGCTTATAGCGTGAGGCTTCCGGCTTCCTTGCCGGCGATGGCGAAGGCGAACAGCGCGCCCTTGTCCACCGCAGCAAAGTAGCCGGTGCGCGCATATTGGTCTGCGTAGTTTTTTTCGATTCGGCCCAGCGCTTCCTTCAGCTGCAGCATAGCCGCAAATTCGTGCTTGCAGCTGCAGCTGCAAAAGCAGGAGCAGATAAGGCCGCTGATCGTACCGTCCCTGTATTCGAACTCAACCTCGTATGCCGTGCTGCCTTCAACGATGGCGTAGCCTTTGCTGCCGTCAAGGCTGATGTATCGGACCCGGCTCTCCGTGTAGTAGTTGTGCCCGCGCTCTGCGATGCCGGCGCTTACATTCATTCCCCAGAGGTCATCCAGACAGAATGCGGTATCATCGCTGCCGCTGACGAACGCATCGTCCTCCTTTGCCGGCGCCTTGTACCAGGTGACAACCTTACTGCCCGGCAGCGCCGCTCTGTCGAACGTGACGAAGTGGCTGCCTGCCATAAAAAAACGACCGTTGACCGCAGTGTCCGCTACTGCGATCACGCGCTTGTAGTCGGATACTTTGATTTTAAAATTATAGCTGACCTGGGTGACGCGGCCGCGCATGCCTTCCAGCTTGCCGTCCACATAGACCGTATCGCCGCAATGCAGGTCAAACTGGTCGTTGTAATAGGCCAGATTCATATTGCGTTCTGCAAAGTACACCTGTACCATTGATCTGCGCGGGGCTGCTGCCGGCTCCGGCACAGCGGATTTGGACTCCATGCGCTTATTTTCGAGAAACTCTGCTGCAAAACCAATTTTGAATGCCATAGCCGCTTCCTCCTTGAGAATGGTTTTCGGTTCTTTCGGATACCATTTTACAACAGTAGGTGTCCCATAAAACGGATTTTGCAACGCCGCTCTAAGGCAACACCGCACAATTCACGGCTGAAGCCTTAAGCGTCGCCTCGCTTGCAGATTTTTCGGCAACTGTCACAAAAATGCTCGCGAATACACAAAGTATTCGCTGCGCTTTTTGTTTAACCTGCCAAAAAATCTGCCGGCGCGCTTCGACTCTTAGAATTGTGCGGTGTTGCCCTAACACAAAAACGTCATTTGGACGCCTGCAATCTCCCGTTTGCGGGAAGTGATCGCACGGTTTCGCCGGAGGCGAAACGGCGGGCGCCGGGGCAGAGGGGGAGGCCTCAGCCCAGCAGCGCGTCGTCACCGTTTTCGCTTTCATCCCCGTCTTCCTCGTCCATGGGCTGCCATGCCTGCCCGAACTTTACATCCTTGAAAAGCGCCGTCAGCCCGGTGATCTGCTTGAGGCGAAGGAGCTCGTCTTTGTCCATGCCGAGATGCTTTGCGATCCATGCGTCGGAACGGCCCAGCTCGTGAAGCTCCTTGACGATGTTGCTCATCAGGTCCACGTCGTGGCTGCCCCTTGCCCGGTTGTGGCGGATGGTGCTGGCCATCCGCTGGTCCAGCGGCTTGTCGATGACCGAAACCGGCAGCACGCCGCCTTCGCGCTCGTAGATGTCGGGATGCTCCAGCATCACCCGGTAACGGTGGAACCCGTCCACGATCACATAAATGTCCTGGCTTTTGGCGTAATAGCACACGATGGGCATGGTGTAGCCGTCCGCCCTGATGCTTTCGTACAGCAGGCGCATTTCGGGCGGGGCCACGGCGTTGGGGTTGTATGTGTTCGGCCGCACCTTTTCGATGGGTACGGGAATGACATGGTAGACCGGGCTTTTATACGCCATTTTCCATCGCCTCCACGCTTTTGTATTTCTTGCGGATGATATCAATGCGCCGCTGCTGCTGGCGCGTCAGGCCAAAGCCCATGAAGCGGCAGTTGTGGTCGTTTTTCAAAATGCAGTAGCACATCCGCTTCCAGCTGGGAATGTCCTTTGACGATTTGATGTCGTCCGTATCGTCGGGGATGGGGCCTGTGAAAATGATGCGGGACTTTTTGTCGCGGGTATAATTGGAGACGCCGTTCCGCAGGATGGGGTAGCCGTGGGCCTCCAGCTCACGGATGACGGCTTCGTCCAGCCCGCCGCCCGTTTCGTGCCAGAACTGGATGGACGTTCTGAATTTTTTGACGTAATTGTTGCGCAGGCGGGCGGGCAGTGTGTCCAGCAGGAACTGGGTGTAGGATTTCCATGTGTGCCCCTCGGGAAGTGTGATGTTCCGGTAGCCCATCGCCTTGGTGTGGCCGTAGATCGCGGCAAAATTCGCGCCCTGTACGCGCCCCACCAGCTTTGTCCAGACCTCGGGGTCGATGACGCGGTACAGGTTGAGCGAATCCTTGGAATAGTCATTGAACGGCGAGGCCACGCGCATCTGCGAGGGCTTGAGGCCGGCCATGTAGTACAGGTCGTACAAGCGGTTGTAATCGTAGCCGAACCGGTAATTGGCGTGCCATATATCGCTGGTGGACCAGTCGTACAGGGGCGACGCGCACCAGACGTCCTTGAACTGCTTGCTGATCCAGCATTCGCCCTTGTAGCCGAATTTCTTGTTTAAAAAGCCGCTGTACCGCTGCAGGGATTCGTCCGCCCGGATGCCCAGCAGACAGACGGTTTTCCGGCCGCCGTGTGAAATGCGGTACCATCTGCCGAACTGCTTGGCAAGGTCCTCCTGATGCATGCGATAGCGGTAGGTCGATATGGGGTTGTTTTCCAGGTTGACGACGTATTCCTTTTGCGGCATTTCCCGCACCCAGGCGTCCCGGCGGGTGTCGTCCCAGGGGTACCAGTACATTTCGTAGCTGCTGAGCGCGGTGCGCGTGGCCATGGGCAGGCAGACCCAATAAGGCTCCACACGGCCCTTGATGCGCTCGAAGGTGCGTTCCACATATTCCGTCGTCACAGTGTACTGCGCTTCGAAATCCTGATGAAAAACGCCCAGCGCCTTTTGGGGGAAGCAGCGGTCCCGGTAATCCAGCACCAGATTCAGCAGCAGGCCGCTGTCCTTCCCGCCGGAGAAGGAGATATAGATATTGTCGAACTCCTCAAAAATGAATTTCAGCCGTTCCAGAAAGGCTTCGTATACGTTTTGCTTTAAATGTTGCTTGATCATAACCACCATGCTCCAAGAGTGAGAGCGCGCCGCGGGCATGCGGAACGCAGGCGCCGCTCCGGGGGGACTACATTCGACAGTCTTATACATTTAAGGACAAAAATTACCAAAATTTTCTTCTATTATACTACGTGTTCCGGATTTTGTCACCCGCTGCGGCGCCGCGCGGACAGCCGCAGCGGAGAGCTTTCGGGACGGGAACAAAAAGGCTTATGGAAAAGGAAAGCCCAAAATGAAAAGCAGACTGCTCTTGTAAAGAGCAGTCTGCTTTTGGCGTGCTGTAAATTTGAAGACGGTTTAGAAATCAATTTCATATTCAAAGAATTTTCGCGCTTCGCTCTGGACCTCGCTGGCAATTGTAGTGTTGCCGCAAATCTTCATGGATTTTAATGCTGCGTCGATTTTAATGGCATCGCTTTCTTTTATTCCAGATGAGTTGCTAAGCTTCAGAGTGTATTTCTGGTGTGTCAATGGCGAAGCTTTATCCATTCGCAGGGAAATCAACGTTTGAATGGCAGGTTCTCTTTGCAGATAATGGAGTTCCGGTGGCATGGGGGCGTGACCGGGAAAATCCAGTTCAGCAGCAATTTCCACAGTAGCCACTGCAGTGGAAGCAAGTTCATGTTCTGCATCTATATCGGCGTGGTCTCCTGCTGCCCTTGCCTTCGCGCTGCCTTTTTGCTTTTTCTTGGAAAAGGTTGTTTTTTGCTCTTTGAAAGTTACTCTAAAATGTTTTGCGCCCAAATCCTGTGCAATTTTTTGCAGTTCGTTGACTCGGGCAGTTTTTAAATAACTGAAATAATCATCCATGGCGATATAACGGTCGCGGTCACTGGGGTCAACATAGTAAATATCGTTATCTGTGTCTGGATAAAAGGTCAGCCCAAAAGTACCGATTTTATCTCGGAAAATATTGACGACCTTCAAATCTTTTTCTTTCGAGAAATAGCCCACAGAACCTTTGCAAACTTCGCTTTCTGCACGTCTTTTGTCCATCTCGGTAATGCGGACAAGCTTTGGCAGCAAGAAATCCGCGCCGTCCAAATTTTCTGCGAAAATAGGCTGAAGCGTTTTTAATTCCAATTCCCGATTTTTCGTTTGTGCAATATCTTTTATAACTGCAACGGTTCCTTTTACAGAGGCATTGAGGGTCTCTGCAATTATGGATGCATCTTTTAAATTAAGCTCGCCATCATCATTTTGGTCAAGAGCTGTTTTCACTTTATTCGTCGTTTTATTCAGAAAATCTGCAGCACGTTTTCTGTTTTCTGCTGCGAACACACCCAACTCTATTTTTTTGTTTTCCATTCAGACACCCTTTCAAAGTTTTTTCACAAAAAAGGCTGTAAAATTCGCGAGGCGTCTTTCTGCCTTCCTCAAAATGTATGTATTTGTTTCCATTATAAATAAAAAAAGAACAAATCGCAAGAAACCTCAAACATAAAAGTGGAAACGCGCAAGCATGCGCTGCTGGCCTTATCCCCGCCCGCACACAGGGCGAGCCATGCCGCGCGGCGAACGCCGGGGCGCATTCGGTAAATGCTTGCATGCCGCGAATCCGGGACACGTTTTGAAACGTTATTACCGAATACCCGACTTGCCCATTCAGGCGTATCAGGAAATATGGTTTGAAGCAGCTAACGCTGTGCCCCGATATTTTTCCCGTCTGGACACACAGCGCGAAAAAGCGCAAAGCCACAGGAGGGAAAACGGCATAAAAGAGCGGGCAGCTTTTACGCTGCCCGCTTTGTGCTTTTATTCGGCCTTGCGCAGTTCCTTGATGGATACCGTATGATTACGCACGACCGTTTCCAGTGTCCGTACTCGGTCGCGCAGCTCGTCGATCTCACGCACGCGCTCCAGCTTTGCGGAAATATCGCCGTACTGTTCCGCGATAAGCTGCACGTTGTGCTCTTGCTTTTCAATCAACATGCGGGTATGGCGCACGTCTGTTTCCAAGGATTCAAACCGATTGTCAATAGACTCAAACCGATTGTCAATAGATTCAAAGTGATTGTCAATAGATTCAAAGTGCTTATCGTGTTCCTCTAACTTGTCCGAAATTTTGCCCAACATCTGCAAAATCAATTCTTCGTTGTTCATCCGCTCCACCTTCCTGTGCTGCTATTATACCCCATCAGAGCGGGGCTTACAATTGGGCATTATGCCGATTTACGATGGTACTTGTGTGCTGCCCTGTGTGCCGATCATTCACCCTTGTCCCGCATCCGGGCAAAAGTGGTTATAAAGTGTGTTGTTGCAAAAACAAAACCGCCCGGGAATGGCTTTCCCAAGCGGTTTCAGAGGCTGAGTTGGCGTGATAAAATGGATACCCGCTTTTCTCCTCGGCCCGTAGGGCGGGGCTCCCGCGAAAGTTTGCGCAGCAAAGTTTTGTGGGGAAAAGGAGGAATGACGGAGCGGTATGAGAAAAGCCCAGCCAACTGGCTGGGCTTTTTGAATGGAGCATAGTCCATTCCGACGTGGTGCCGGTGGTGGGACTTGAACCCACACGGTGTTGCCACCAACGGATTTTGAGTCGTACTTTTGAAAGGGCAAACAAGGTTAAAATACGTCCTTATAGACCTTTCAAAGTGCGTATAAAAGCGCATTGTGCCGCGCTTTTTCCACGTTGGTCTGTCAAATCCATAGCAGCATCCAACAACCTAAAGGCATGGTTTGATTTTAACCATTATAACGCATTTTGAAGCAAAATAACAGACGCATTTACCACTTTCGGTTGACAAATTTTAATAGTTCAAACATGGGGGAAGTGTATGGTATCATGAGAATATTTTTAAAATATTCCCCCTCCCGAACCCACCCCCAAACAAGCCCGTAAAAAGATACAGGCGGAAAAGAGAATACAGAAAAATCAAGTGCAGTTCAAGTTTTGGACTGCACTTTTTGTATATACATAGAAATTAAAAGAAGGAGATGGAACGAGTGAAGCCATATGTAACGGAAGAACAAGTCAGAGCAGCCAAAGAGGTGAATACGCTGGTTTTTCTGCTGCGCCACCAGCCTGAACGGTTCAAACGTGTAGGGCGTACGGAGTATGCGCACTGCGGCCATGACAGCTTGAAGGTGAGCGTCAATGGGAAATGGAATTGGCACAGCAGGGGCGTGGGAGGAACAACGGCGGTGCAGTACCTCATAAAAGTAGAGGGGTATGATTTTGTCCGTGCGGTGCAGATCGTCTGCGCGGATGCGCCTTTTCTTTCTTCTCCGCCTGTAACTGAGGAAAAGAACAGCGGCTTTGCATTACCGCCGCGCGGCGATAGCTTCAAAGCGTATCAATATCTGGCGGGGCGCGGCGTCTGCGATGAAGTTCTTGCGTTCTGCTTTCATACAGGCCGCGTCTATGGCACAAACCGCAAGACAGCAGAACGGGAATACACGAACTGTGTTTTCGTGGGCTTTGACGAATCAGGAAATCCGGCCCATGCGGGGCTGCGGGGAACACAGGGCTTTTTTCGCGGGAATGTAACAGGCAGCGACAAACGCCATCCGTTCTGTATTCCGGCAGAAAAAGAAGATGCAAGCACCCTTGCGCTGTATGAATCCCCGGTCGATGCAATGTCAGACGCGTCTTTGCGCATCCGGCGCGGAGCAGCCTGGCGGGAGCAGCACTATCTTTCTCTGGACGGCCTTTCGATGCTGCCCATTGAGACCTTTTTGAAATCGCATCCCGGCGTGACACATCTCAGGATATGTACGGACAACGATAAAGCGGGGCGGGAACATGCTGCCCGGTTGGAAGAAGAATATGCTGCGCGGGGATATTGGGTGGAAAGCTGTATCCCGCATGGCGTGAAGGACTATAACGAGCTTCTGCAAAAGGAGCTGGCGCGGGAAAGGGGGACGGAGCGGTGAATGTTTTGAATTGGCTGCTGGTTGCGGCCGGCCTGTTTATGGCCTTCATAGGATATGCCTGCATCGTTGTGGGAGCAAGAAGTGAAAGAGATGACTGGGAGGAACGGAAATGAAAACCATTGCAATTTCAAACCAAAAGGGCGGCGTGGGAAAAACAACAACAGCGGTATCCCTCAGCGTGGCGCTGGCCCGGCAGGGCAAGCGCGTGCTGCTGATCGA
>ENA-OQNI01001041-OQNI01001041.1-human-gut-metagenome-genome-assembly--contig:-NODE-1041-length-20879-cov-12.620663_pt1 | contig 20879 bp, 23 predicted proteins | sample MGYA00242627_ERZ504876 | MGnify/ENA primary metagenome ERZ504876 (study PRJEB26092, sample SAMD00036386) | human gut metagenome | host: Homo sapiens | study: EMG produced TPA metagenomics assembly of... | reverse complement strand
TTTTTGGGTATTACTACTTTTTTTGACTGCGCTTTTTTGAAATCCTCAAAATTTTCCTGGAAATAATATTCGCCAAAATTCCACTCAGAACATCGAGCAAAAAGGACACGCAGCCACCTCCCTCCGGCTCCAGTTTGAAAAGGAAGCGTGTCCAGAGTATCACTTTAAGGAAAAGATTGTCAATATGTAGCTCAACAGAAGTCCCTGCACTATATGAAGGCAAAGAAAAATGATTCGATTCTCTAATTCTCTGCCAGATTAAGGAAGAGAGCTTAATGCAAAAAAGGTTATCCACCTGGATTGCCTTTTTTATTGTCTACAATAAAAAAACATGCGATTAACCCTTTTTCCCGCGAGTTTTTTATCATCCACGTCTACCGCGAAATTTTCGCGACAGGCGTTCTTCATTTTAGTTAGCTGTTTTGACGCAGAGCGCCAGAGGGAATGGCACAGACCGGGCGGGCTACTCACCCAAAACGATGGAGGTATCTAACGTAGTGTCTACTGAACAAATACCAATTTTTGCTGCGGCAATAAAAAGTGCAAAATCCGCCCAAACAGGCGCGAAAGGGTATGCTGGATTTTACGCAGATTCAACACTACAATCGACATGGCAAGCGTAAAACCTACGGTCTCCGCCAGTTTCGTTTTCACTTTTCCAAGGTTGCATTTGCGTTTTGCAAAGCTGAATTGTCGTTCAACCTCTATCCGTTCATTCTGGTCGAAATGGGTCTGCCGCCTGTCGCGCTGCTCGTCCCTTCTCGGTCTTCCCAATGCCGGACCGCTGAGCCGGATTCCGTGCAGTTTGCAGTAGCTGAGGTTTTCGCGGTTTCGGTAAATCTTGTCCGCCAGCACGCGCTCCGGATAATGTCCCTCACGGGCTCTGTAACGCTCTATGGTTTCAACCAGCTTTGTGGCTTCGTTGTAGGCATCAAATGACCAGTACTCCAACCTTGCCCATCCATTGGATACACTGATATCTAGTTTTGCCTCGAACTCCACCGGCTTTCCGGCTTTTCCGCGTACGATTGGTCGGATGAACGGCTGACTTACACTGACAATCCTGTCAGGAACGGAATGTGTATGGTTGTCATACATGTACTTCTGCTGTTCGTAAATTTTTCGCAGTGTTTCAAGCCGAAGCTGCTGCTTTTGGGATAGCTTCAGGCCGGATTGCAGCATAGAATCGACGATGGAAAGGTCTCTGCGGAGATACTGGAGTTGCTTACGGATTGCTTCGCGCGTCTTCTTCACGTTGTGCTTGCGGCTGCGCATATAGCCTGGTGTAACAAGGTCAACGGAAAGGTTCATGCCACTACCAACGAGATTCCCTTTGAAAGATTGAAAAAAGAGGGACTAAGCCCTCTCAAACGCGAATATATCATCGACAAAATTAATCTTCGCCGGGTACAAAAAGACTGCCTCATCAGCTATGCCGGCAACCAGTACTCTGTTCCCGCAGAGTATGTCGGCAAGGATGTGGCAGTCGTGGCCCTCGACAACATGCTGGCCGCATACTACGAGGGGAAGCAGATCGCTCTGCATCGGATATCGTATCAGAAAAAGGATATGGTCGTCAATCACCAACACTACCGCAGGCTCACCCTCAAGCAGTCCATGGATGTAGAAAACCCTCTTTTGAAACAGGGCAACATCATTGACTTCCCACTGAAATCCAGAGATTTGAGCCGGTATGACGAGGTGCTGTATGAGTGAGTTGACGATGGACAGACTCTGGGAAAACCTGGAGAGCCTCAAGATGAAGAACACGCTGGAAATCTTGGACAACTACCTGGAACGGGCTGTTGCTGACAAACTCAACATTGTGGAGGTTCTTGATCATATCTTTTCCGAAGAGGCCAAATCCAAACGCAAACGCGCCTACGAAAAGCAAGTACAGATGTCCGGCTTCCCCATCAAGAAAACCCTGGACGACTTTGACTTTTCCTTTCAGCCCTCCATCGACAAGCGCCAGATTGATTGTAAGCGCCCAGTGAAATCGTGTCCTTGCACCATCCTTCCAAGCATGAGATACTTTTTCCGAAAACAGATGAGATTTTTTGTACGAGTCTAAAAAATCTCGTGGGAATGGGAGCAAAGAAATGGAACAGCAGGCAATGGCAGTTCGGGAAGAAAACTGGCTTCGTGCCATCCAAGCGGCAGCACAAAGTGGAAAAACACAAGAGGCATGGTGTCGGGAACATGACATTGCGCCATCCACGTTTTACCGCTGGAAGCAAACCTTGCGGAATCGACTGCTAAGCACACAACAGGCGGAAGCGCCCGCTTCTTGCTTTTCCGAGCTTGCCTTACCGGAAAAATATTGCAGAACGCAATCACTTCCATCGCCAGACAAGATTCTTGTGCACACAAGAAAGTTCACCATTGAACTACCGGCAGATTGCAGCGAAGAGCAGCTAAGCAGAGTCATTCGGGCGGTGGGCCATGCTGGCTGACATTTCACGGGTGGAGCACATCTATGTGGCATGCGGCTACACAGATATGCGCAGCGGCATAGACGGTCTGGCCATGCTGGTCGAACGACAATTTCAGTTGGACCCCTGCTCCAATAGTCTGGAGGGATTCACCCGCTACCTGCACACGGACGGCTACGCCGGGTACAACAAAGTGGAGCATATTACCCGGTGCGGATGCTGGGCGCATCTGCGCAGAAAGTTCGTGGACGCCATGCCGTCAGCATTTACCGATCTTGTGGGAACGCCCAGTTCGGCCCAAGCTGGCAGGGACTACTGCGACCAGTTGTTCGCGGCTGAAAAGAAAATAGAACTGCTGCCGGAAAAAGACCAACAGCGAGTACGCCTTGAGGTAGAAACACCCATGCTCAGGGCTTTTTGGTGTTGGCTCGAAAAGCTGGCAGAACAGCCCTTGGCTGGCAAGCTGAAAACTGCCGTGGAATACGCACTGAAACAGCGCCCGTATATGGAGAACTACCTGAAAGACTCTCGGTGCCAGATTTCCAACAATCTTGCCGAAAATGCAATCCGCCCCTTTACAGTGGGACGCAAAAACTGGCTGTTCTGCGACAGCGTGGAAGGGGCAAAAGCCAGCGCGGTTATTTACAGTATTGTGGAGACAGCAAAGGCAAACCACATCTCAGTCAGAGATTATCTGCGTGTGCTGCTCGAGATGCTGCCGGAATGGGATGTTCACCAGCATCCCGAGAATGTTGATGCCCTCTTACCTTGGGGCGAGTATATTCAGGAGAGATTTGAATAACGTAGTTGCAGGAGCTGACCTTTTCTCGGCTCCTGCTTTTTTGTCAAGGACGCCGGGTTATTGGGCGCTTACGATTGATGAACTCGCTACCATGCGCTTTCTGGAGAATGGAGAAAATGTGGTCTTTCTCGGCCCGCCTGGTGTAGGCAAAACCCACCTGGCTTCCGCGCTCGGCCTGGTGGCTGCTCAGCACAGATTCTCTACATACTACATCAACTGCCATCAACTCATTGAGCAGCTATCCATGTCCGAGGTAAAATCCATCATTTTTCGCTATATTCATTACTACAATCGCAGGCGTATTTACTCCACTAACGGCGGACTTCCTCCGCTGGTCTTCAGGCAGGCTTTCCTTCCTGCCTGTGTTGCGTTGTTTCCCTTGTGGGTTTTGACTGAACTGTTATTGACATTCCACTCCGCCAGCATCTGTTCTGACCTGAAAAAACGGGGTGTTAGGAATGTTTTCATTGCCTGTCATGATAATTTGAAGGGCTTGGGAGATGCCATTAACGCAGTGTTTTCCGAGGCAAAGCAGCAGCTGTGTATCGTGCATCAGGTGCGAAATTCAGCCAAATTCGTACCATGGAAAGATCGCAAGGCGGTCTGTGCTGACCTCAAGAAGATTTACAGCGCGGTGAATCTGGATGCTGCCGAGTATGCCAAAGAGGAATTCCGGGAAAAATGGGATCAAAAGTATCCGTCCATTCTGCGCTCCTGGGACACGAATTGGGCCGAGCTTACCACATTTTTTGCCTATCCTGAGCAGATTCGGCATTTGATCTATACTACAAATGGGGTGGAAGCCTACCACAGGATGGTACGCAAGTTCACCAAAGCCAAAGCAATTTTTCCCACAGATGACTCCATTCGCAAGGTGGTCTACCTGTCGGTCAAGGAAATTACCAAAAAGTGGACCATGCCGGTGCGCGACTGGGGTCTCTGTTACAGCCAGATCATGGTATTCTTTGCAGACAGGTTTGCTGCTTGAGGGGAGATCCACCTGCCGGTGGATACGAGGGCTCCGCCCTCGCACTCCCGAAGTTTATCCGTTTAGGCATTCCGGTGAAATGGAAACCGGCAAGCAATTGTTGCCCGCCGGTTCACCGTCTATGCCGCAGCAATCGTCGGGGCGCTCCTCAGCGTTGCCCTGTTTATGCTGCATATTTATTATCGTCTTTATTTTCGGCGGTTATTCCATTTACACTGTTCTTTTTTCAGTCCCCAGGAAGCCAAACTTCATATGCAGTTCGCGCTGGCGAATCTGGTTCTGGCTGACAGGCGTTGCCTGGCGGTCTGATTCAGGTGCCCTGCGCGGTCTCTTGACGGTGTTGTAGTCATACACCCAACGTCTCGTCAGTACCTGCGCCTCGGTCATCGTGTCGAAAAGCTCACCGTTCAGAAACTCATCGCGCATCCGGGCATTGAAACTTTCACAGAAGCCATTCTCCCAAGGACTTCCGGGTTCAATGCAGGCCGTAGTTACGCCGATATTTGACCGCCAGTCATGCCCTGGCGGTCCGTTGAGACCCAATCGCAAACCAAAACCATAATACTTTTCACTTCGTTGGCGATAGACACGAACTGGCTAAACGCCGTGTTCAAAAGCAAAGCCATTCTATCCAAGCGGCCACACAGACAAGCTGATAGCTGCGTCCGAGCGCACTTCCAGGGTTCCCACGGTGCCACATTCGGCTGTCGCCGCCGAATAGTAGCCTCCGTCATCCAGTGAAAATATTTCCACTGTCCCGCAGTCAAAAAAGACGCGAAAGGAACGGGAGCGCATGTGCACTGTTTCATCCCCCACCGTGCAGGTACCGTTTTTGATGTCAAAGGTTATTTCGGCGGCGGAGCACGCCAGGCTGACACTGGACGTGCCTGGGTCAGCAATATCCAGTGTCGCCTCGGCGGCTTTTACGTTAATGGTGATGTCGCAGGGGACGTTCGCGCCTTCGCACAGCGGCACTTGTCGCGCAGCAAGCAGTTCTCGTGCCGGCGCCAGGCAAAGGCGCTCCTCCGCTCCGCCAAGGCTGAGTTCCAGCGGCAGGGACATGGTGCCGCGCCAGGGCTTGCCCGTGTTGGCTGTGCGCAGCCAGGCCGTCATCAGCACCCGGCCATTCACGTTGGCCCAGGTTTGCGCGGCGTAGGGCAGCGTGCCCAAATAGGCCATGCGCCGCCTGGTGTAGCCGGTAAACCGGTATCCGTCGAAGTCCCCCACGAAGTAGTATCCGTCGGCGCTGATGAACACCCAGCGGTCCATACAGTTTTCATTTTTCAGCTGGAACAGGTCCGGGCACTCCCAGGCCTTTTCCAGTTCAAGGGTTTGCGTTTGCTCCCATGCTTTGAGGTCATGCGAACGGAAGATGCCAAAGGTGTTGTCCTGCAAAAACAGCACCATGACGTAAGCGTCTGTTTGCGCATGGTAAAACACCTTGGGGTCCCGTGTTTCCGGGTCGATGAAGGGTACACAGACCACGTCGGTTTTTTCAAGCAGGCTCCGTCCCGGCCGCGCAAGGGCCAGCCGCTGCGTGGTTTGCGATTCTTTAGACTGAGCCTGCTTGCCGCCCATAGAGGTATAGAAAAACAGCTGCGCCCCGGCACCGCAGCCCGCGGCGTTTTTTCTATCCACAAAGCCGCAACCCGAGAATATCACCCCGTTTACATCGGGGTACATGGCTTCGTCCAACTGCTCCCAACGCAGCAGGTCCCGGCTCACGGCGTGGCCCCAGTGCATGTTGCCCCACTGTGTACCAAAGGGGTTGTGCTGGAAATACAGGTGGTACCGCTTGCCGTCAAAAAGAAGGCCGTTGGGGTCGTTCATCCACCCAGTGTGAGGGGTGAAGTGAATGGCCGGGTGGTCTTCCTTTTTTTCGGGAATAGCTTCATGCTGCTCAAGCCGCGCCAGCCACCCTGCGGGCACGCTACCGTCAAATGCCAGTGTCTCTCCAGCATAGGGCCGCACGTCCCACCACGCGTAAAAATCCGCTGGCCCATCGGCCGCTTCAATATCCAGTTCATATACGGTTTGACCCGCCAGCATCACGGTAAGCCTGCACATTTCGTCGCCCGTGCGCACGGGCAGCCACAGGTAATTGTTTTTGATTTCGATTTGCGTCATTGGAGTCACACCTATCTCATGGGTGGCCTTTTTCTTTGCCGCCCGCCGCCATGTACCAATAGCAGGTCGCCCTGTATTCGCACACGGCGCGGCTATCGTCCCATGTGTTTGCTTTGTATTTTTCGATATAAGCTTCAAGCTCGTTTTGGAAGGGGATGTTGTCCACGATGTGGAAGCGGGCGACCGAGGTCATCCCGTTTCCGGTGAGCGGTACGGCGTTCTGGACGGCGAAAGCACTGTCAAAAAGAGAAAATGGTGGCTCCGCCGCCCAGGCATAGCCAATGTAATCCTCACTGCCTGTGCCGAAGGTGGAGGGGAACGCCTCGCCGTCCACAAAGAATTTTTCGTCGCCCTCGCCCCACCACCAGTCAATGGTCTTGTTTTCCCCCACGCCGTACCACCATTCGTCAGCGGGCTTGTCCGGCTCAGGCCAGCGGTTGTCTACCGCCAGGTGTACGCCGCACAGGCGGCCTCGGCCCCGGCAGCGAAGCAGAGGCCAGTCGGGCCAACGATCCCCGCCCGGCGCAAAACGGGCGGCGTCCAGCCCGCCGAACGCATCGCCGTGGGTACGGGCGCAAAAGCGCAGCAGCCCCGCCGCTTCCCCGCCTGGAATGCTCTTCGTCCGGCAGCCTACCCGCAGCAGGGTATCCGTGCCGCCCGCATTGCATAACACAATTTTGGCCGAGGCAAAGGGCATATACCAGAAGCAGGCATACAGGCCCCCGCTTTTGGCCACGGGCAGGCAGCGAAAGTCCTCCGCGCCCGCCGCCGTGCAGGCAAACAGGTTTGGCAGGGGGCATGCCACGGAAGGCTGCGCCGCACCGTCCCAGTACATCTCCACCAGCAGGTTCTCAAGGGCGGCGGGTGGCATTCCCTCCGGGACCTCCAGGGCGAAGGCCGTCAGCGCACCGGGAGTATCACTTTGGTAGAGCACGGTGCTTTCCCCTGCGGTGCACGGCACCTGCCGCCATTCCATGCCGTCCATTGGCAACTTCCCTCGCAAGGCCAGCGCGCGGTCAATTTCAGCCAGGCGCGTCTGCGCGGCGCGCTCAAGGGCCGCACTGTAGGCGGGCGCCACCGTCCCGGCCGGAAATTTTGTGTAGGTGAAATGGTAGAACATTCCCCAGCCCGGTCCAAGGGTGATTTTGCAGCCTGTGGAAAAGCAGATGGGGATGAAGCGATTGCGCCCACGGGACAGGGTCGGCATCAGCCTAGGTAAGTTAGCGGGCCAGAACTGGTTGCCCTCGGCATCGAACCGCTCGAACAGGTCGCGGAAAGGCATGTCCAGCGCGGGCGCCGCGGCGCCGTCAATGTACACACGGATGCGCCCCATTTGCGGGTTGGCGCTCCACGCTCGCCAAATCACTCCCGGCCCGTCTATCTCCAGCACAACAATGTCTTCACCCTCCCTGCGGATATAGCCGTCCCCGTCGCTGTTGGCGCCCCAGTCTTCATACAGGCCGGTGGCCTCGTTGTAGCGGGAGCGGCGGTCATAGCTAGAAAAGCAGCCGGATGTCTCCCCAACCGCAGGCGGCACGGCCAGGGCCTTCAGGTCGGTCAGCCGGTCCAGCAAATCGTCGTAGGTGTATTCCATGTGAACCTCCTTTAGAACTTATAGACTCTCGGAATCTCTAACCCCTTGAAAACACTGGGGTTGGAGGTTCCTTTTTTATCGAAATCACCCACTTTTTTTGCAAAAAGGACTTGACAAATGGCCCCAAAAATGCGGCGTTTCACGCCCTTGTTTACAGAAACAGCTTTTGCGAACAGGGGGCGACTTCGATGTTACCGATTTATCCCGGCGGCCATGCGGCCTACCAAAATTTTGTGGTTGAGCAGTTGCGCAACCACTACGCTAATCCGGCAGACTTACCGGACACATTGTTGGACATTGCCGAACGCTTTTGGTTGAAAGACCTGACGGGCGTAGACGCGCTCATGCAAGAGTGCTACTCCCGGTTTGGACCAAAACCAAGACCTCCGTCTTGTATGCTGCGCTCAGTTTTGCTGTCCATCGCCTTGGGGGTTCCGTCCTACACGAAGTGGGTAGAACAGATGAAAACGGTGCCTGCTTACGCCATCCTGAGCGGATTCAAGTTTGGAGATACGCCTGGAATTGGCACCTTTGCAAACTTCTTCTCCCGCCTCTGGCAGCTTGATATGAGCAACATACAGTCCCATGAACATTAAACCCACAGAATTGCCTGAAGCATTGAAACGAAAGGCAACAAAGCATCGTGAAATGACGAACAAACGGCACTACGGCGCGAGTATTTCGACCCGTCCGGAGATTGCTTGTCTTCGTCTTGAAGAAGGACACTGGGAGGGCGATACCGTGGTCGGTAAGCGCGCCGGACAAGAATCAGTGGTGTTTTCCCTACTGGAAAAGAAGACAGAAACCTACCTGGCGTTCCGCATTCCCGGCAAGACCAGCGAAGCTGTGATGGGTCTCATGACCGCGCTGCACGATGAATACGGCGAAAACTTCTCCCGTATCTTTAAGACCATTACAGTCGACAATGGCAGCGAGTTTGCCGACTTCGCTCAAGTGGAACAATGGGGAACCAAAGCTTTCTTTGCTCATCCCTACACATCTTGGGAGCGCCCGCAAAACGAACGGCACAACGGCCTGTTCCGCGCTTTTGTTCCGAAGGGAGCCTCCATTGAGGCTTTCTCCGACGAAGATATTCTTTCCGCCGCTGACGAACTGAATGGACGCCCTCGCAAGAAACTCGGATATCGCACTCCTGAAGAGCTATTCGATGCCTTTCTCGATGCTGTATTCGCTGTGTGACTTTTGAAAATTTTCCGGGCACGGCGGAGGCCGTAGGCCGGAGCCGTGCCCGGGCGCCCGCTCCTCTCTATCTTCCGGCAGTGTCCAACTTGTTCTTGCAATTTGCGAATATTATCGAATTGTTGGTGTAGCTCTAAAAGCATTCACATTCTTATCCATAACAACCTGACTATCAATTCCAGAATCCAGAACTGTATTCTGAGTTGATTCATTTTCCGTCAGCACAGTAATTACATCCAGAGATTCTGCTCGATTGACGCCCAATAGTGCTCCGACCTGAAGAGAATAGCAAGATTCTACTTCAGCTGCACTTGTCTCAGATGCCTTGGCAATTGCGACGATATGGTTGTTTGAAATATAGTTCCCGTCACCCGAAACAATATGTATAATCACAGGAATGGCTCCAGATGGCGTGATTCGCTCAGCATTAATGGTTTCGGAAATGTGATTGCCTATCACTGAATTATTACTTCCGTGTATATTCAAGAGGCCATATAAATCATCCAAGCCGTTGTTATATGCTTGCATAGGGGGCCAGGGCTCGTGATCACGATAAAAGTGATTGGCTGAAACCAGATTGTCCGCACACTTGTTCTCGAAAATTAACATGCCCGGATAAAATGAATGGAATCGATTGGATGTGATGGTGGAGCGCATCACGCCGGAAAAGTGGATGCAACTTGCTCCCCTTGGGAAGATATTGTTTCCGGTAATCAACAGTCCCCCAAAGTTTTGCGCGTATATAGAATACCCTTTATAACCGGCACCTATCAAGTTGTCGGTGATTTTCGATGCCTGCCCCCAATCTCGCAATTCTATACAGTTGCCGCATTCAGCGATAAAATTGTCGTGTATGGATAGCGCGTCTGCGCCATAAATAGTTATACCATGCTCCAGATACACAAGCCCCATGCCCGTGATCCGAAAAGAATCCTGAGGACTCCCAACGTAGATGCCTGTTTTTCTATTTGTATATGTGTTTTCCGGATTAGCCATGGCAGTACCATCATCCACAAAATGCAACCCATCAATACAAAAATTAGCAAAATGCACCGAACTAATGCGGGGATTTCCATTTCGCTTTATAAGAAACGCGGCCCCTTTGGATTCGTCCTCGCCGGTTTTAGGTTCAATGTCCACGAGAACACGGCTTCCGCCCGGCCAAAGTTCATGCCAATCTGCCAGTTCGTTTTCGGGCGTATTGAAACGAATGCTGGAAGAAGTGAACCCATGCCCGGAGCCAATGATTTTCAGGTAGCTGATGTCGATAACCACCTGGCTGCGCATATGATAATCACCCGGAGGAAGATAGATAACCGCCCCCGGCTTCCCGCCGTCACGTACATCTCTGTTTTTTTGCCTGTCCTTAATGTCCGCAATGATGCTATTTATCACTGCCCCGATGTCCTCATGCGGATTCCCGACACCCCATGAAGTCACATCATAGTAATTGCTATCCATGCTATTATCTGCTGTTCTGACGGACATAAACATCCTCCTTATTTGGCCTACAAAGCAGCGCGCCTTTCTGGGAGATTACCAGCGTAGTCACCGCATTTGCGAATCGAAGCATTGCTTCTACATCGTCCTCATCCAAGTCATTCAGCCCCTGCTCCAAAACAAAAGCGAGGCAACAGCCCATGAATGTATTACTCCGGCTCCGGTGGTATCCACCACCTTTTCGCAGAAAAAAGCGGGCTCAATACCTGCATCTGCTTGGCTGGCCAGCTCAGGCACGGGCTTTTTCAACCATGACGATTCGCTGTGTATAATCCATTTTTTGTACTCCTCATACCAAAACGGCACAGATATCTCTACGCCGCCTGTTTTTCAAGGATTACTCTTTCACGGCGCCGGCGGTAAGCCCCTGTATAATATATTTCTGGGCAAATATGGCCAAGATAATGATGGGGAAACTGAACAGGAAGGAAGCTGCCGTCATTGGCCCAAGGTTGACTTGATACCCCAAAAGGAATTCTGACAGAGATACTGTGAAGGTTTTAGCGTTGGCACTTGTCAGCATCAAACTGAGCAGAAAATCATTCCAGGATAGAAACAGTGTGAGGATGCCTGCCGTGGCGATGCCCGGCACACTGACCGGCAGAATGACCCTGAAAAACGTGACAAGAGAGGACGCACCATCCACACAGGCTGCCTCGTCCAGCGAAACCGGAACGGATTGGAAAAATCCAATCATAATCCAGATTACCAAGGGCATATTGGTGGCGGCCAAAGCTATTACCAGTGCTATGCGGGTATCATACAGGCCAAAGCTGGTGATAATTCGGTAAATGGGAACAGCAATGGCGGAAAGCGGGATCATCTTCAGGAAAAAGACCATTGCCAATAAGATGGCGCTTAGCTTACTATTTGCACGAACCAAAGCGAAGGCCGACAGCGCCCCCAATAGAACAGCGATGGCTGTGCTGCCAAAGGCAGATACAAAACTGTTCAGTAGAGATTTTTCAACATTGATGTAATTGTACATCTCCTGATAGTTCTCAATAGAAAACGTTTTGGGGAAGAAAGTGGGCGGGATTGTAATAACCTCTTGGGCAGGTTTGAAGGAAGAGAGGGCGAGGAAAACATAAGGGAATAAAAAAAGGGCGGATAAAAGCAACGTCAAAATCAGGAGGGTGACCCTAACGGATCGTACCCTTGCCGCGGAACCTCCAACCATTACGCTCTCCCCTTTCTGGGTTTCCACATATCCCTCATGAAGATTAGAGCAAAAACCAATAGCAACAGCACAAAAATGATGGCAATTGCACTTGCGTACCCCACCTCGTTGTAGCGTACCAGGGTACGGTAAAGAGTTACGCTGAGCAGCTCCGACGAGCCTTGTGGGCCGCCTTCGGTGAGTGCCCACACAATGTCAAAAGTGCGTGCTGCGTCAACGATGCGGATGCTGACGGCAGTGAGCAATGCCGGCATGATGCCAGGCAGCTTAATGCGGAAAAACTTCTGGAAAGCGGAAGCGCCGTCGATGGAAGCAGCTTCTATCACACTGTGGTCCAGGCCATTCAAACCCGCTAACAACATCAACATCATGAAAGGCGTCGTTAGCCAGATATCCGCAATGCAACAAGATATTAGGGAGATATTGGGGTCAGCCAACCACATAATGTCACTGATATTGCCGATGATACCGATTTTTTCCAACAGCATATTCACAATACCGAACTGAGCGTTCAGCATCAGTTTCCAAATTAATCCTGCTACAATGGGAGCAATCATCAATGGCGTGAGGAAAAAGGAGCGAAGCACTTTGTTTCCGGGAAAGGGAGTGTTGAACAGTAAAGCCATAGCCAAGCCAAAAATCAGTTCAAAGGATACCGCGATGACTACATATACTATGGTGTTTCTAAGCGGTTTCAGAAAAGAGGACGAAGTGAAAAGCTTGATATAGTTGGCCAGGCCGATAAACTCACGTTGACCGCCCAACTCATAGTTAAAGAAGCTGTTTACCAGCATTTGAACAAGAGGGACCACCAAAAACACCATCATGAAAATAGCCCCTGGCAAAAAGAATATGAGCAAGGTTTTGCGACTCATCATAAGCAAATACCCCCTAAAAGTGCGGCGGCGGGAATTGGAGAACCATCTGTTCCCGCCGCCGCTGTGATCTGTAATCTGTTCTAATCTTCTGGACTCTACTCCCGTTTTCGTTGAAAGACGAAAATCAAAACGGATTTGGGACAGTCAAATCGAGCTTTCCCGCGACCATCTTCTGCTATCCCATGATGGAGTCGATTTCGGCCTTGGCGTTATCCGCCTCCTGCTGAGGGTCGTTGCCGCCAAAGACATTCTGTACCATCTCGGTGAGTACTTCCTCTATTTGCTTCCACTTGGCAGTATTGGGGCGATTCTGGCTCATGGGCCCTTCCAGCGTTTCGATCATGGCATTCAGGTGTGCGTATTCCGGCTTGTCGCCGTACTCTTCAAAGTCGGAAATACGGGCGGATACCTTCAGGCCTGCATTCAGGAATTCGCTGTTGTTGTCAAACATGTAGTTCATATACTCAATGGCCGCATCTTGGTTTGGGGAGTCTTTCATCAGGCTCATGTACCAAGGGCCGGAGATGGCGCCAACACCGGCAGAACCGGCAATGTTGGGGGCGACACCCACTTTGTCGCCCAGACGCTCATAGTCGGAAGCATACTGGTGCGCCCAGTTTAGTTGCATGGCAATCTTGCCATTAACAAACAGTTGGTTACACACTTCGGCACCGATGGCCATGGTGTCGGGAGGAATTACGCCGTCCTGCTGCATTCTTTGCATATAAGTCAGGGCGTCCACATAGGCCTGGTCGTTGATATTCGCAGTGGACATGTCATCTTCAAGCACCAGTGGGCGGGCTCCGGCCTGCGAGGCAAAATTCAAAAACATTGTGGGCGCACAAGGCCCATAGCCGTGTAGTGCGGTGCCATACATATCATCCTTGGTGAAGAACTTGGCTACATCAGCATACTGCTCCCAGGTTGTGGGCGGTGCCAGAGGGTAGCCGTATTCAGCCTCAAACGCTGCCATATTGTCGGCGTCTTCGAACATATCCCTGCGGTAAATCAAAAGTTGGGTGTTGGTCCACAGGGGGTAACCCAGCAAATCACCGTCGATGGTGGCGCCTTCCAACAAGCCCGGCATGCTGTCGTTTTTTACCTCATCGGTGACTATGTCATTCAGCGAGGCTAAGCCGGGCTTCATTGCGGATAACCACAGCACGTCGATACAGATGAGGTCGTGCCGGGCAGTACCGGAACTTATTTCTGCCATCACTTTGTCATAAATGCCAGCGTAGGGAACAGCATCAACAATAATCTCAATACCTGTCTGCTCCTTGAAGGCATCCTTAGTGGCCTCCACCACCGTATTGGCGGGGCTGCCGCCCTCCACCAGCACGGTGAGCGTCTTGCTGCCCTTCGCGTCAGGTTCCGCAGTGGAACCTGACGGCTCAGAAGTTGCTGTGTTTGTGCCTTCGCTGTTAGCAACTCCACTGCCGGAGTTTCCCCCGCCACAGGCAGCCAACAGACTTGCTAGTAGGAGCACTGCCATCATCAGCGGCAAAAGTCGTTTCGCTAATTTCATTTTATCCTCCTTGTGTTTATGATGAGTAGAGTGTGTCTATATAGTACAAACCTTGAAATGAAATGTCAATCGTTTTCATATAATAATTTCATTTTTTCTATTGTAAACAAGCAGCATTGCACAAATTTGTGAAATATGACATTGAAAAGGCAATTTTTGAAGCAAGAAAAGCTTGATCTATGAAATTTATTTAATAAATATTTTCATTACCTGCTTGAAAATATTTATTACTGTGATATAGTATATAATATAGTATCAACGAATGCGGGGATAAATTATGAAAAAGGTTAAGATTAAGGATATTGCTGAAAAAAGTGGTATGTCTCTCACCACAGTATCCCGGTATTTCAACCACCCAGAACTTCTATCCCAAGATACAAAGAACTCCATTGAGGTCGCGGTGAAGGAACTGAACTACAGCCAGGACAATCTGGCTCGCATTTTGGTGACAGGAAAATCCAACCTTGTCGGTGCCATTTTCCCTCACCTTCACCTGAGCTTTTATTCGGAAATTCTTAATCAATTGATCAAACAGGGCAAAAGCAAAGGTTATAGTTTTATTGTGTATACTTCCAATGATTCGCGGGAAGAGGAATTTGAACTGATCAATAATTTGAAATCCTACCGTATCAAAGGATTGATTTTGCTGAGCCATATGTTGAGCGGCACAGAAATAGAAAACCTGGGCATACCCGTCATTTCCATTGAAAGGTCGGGAGGCAATTTCAAGCAAATAAACAATGACAATTTCACAGGCGGCAAGTTGGCTGGCGAACTGCTCATACAAAATAAGTGCGATGTGTTTGTGCATATCAATAACGGATACCATGAAGACTGGCCTTCCTTCAAGCGCATCGTGGGCTTCGAATATGTGTTAAAGGACTACCCTTTTGAAATCTGTATTGACGAGGGACTGACCGACCCTTACTCAGAAGTCGCGCATCAGGCGATGCGCCGGCTGATATCACAGCTCATAGAAAAATACAATAATAAGAAAATTGGCATCTTTTGCTCTAATGATGATATCGCCAATCTATTGCAGCGAGAATGCATAATACAAGGTCTCCGCATTCCTGAAAAGATTGAAATAATCGGGTATGACAATTCTCCCGAATCAGATTACGCTGTTTATCCTATTACATCCATCGAGCAAAATATTCCGTTGATGGCTCAGATTGCTATTGAGTCTTTGGAAAACTATTTGCCCCACGAGAGTGTTGTGCCTGCTACTTTGGTGAAGAAACGCACAACTCAATAGATAGTGTCGACAATAGAAATGTGATATCATGGAGAGAGCGCACCTGGGAGGTTTTCTTCATGGTAGCATCGTATCATCGGCGTGATATTTCGGACAAAGCGTGGGCCTTGATAGAGCCGTACACTATTGGGAACAAGGGTACATGGGGCGGCAACGCCAAAGATACTCGACTGTTTATCAATGCTGTGTTTTGGATTTTGCGTACTGGTGCACCTTGGTGCGACTTACCACCTGATTATTGTAACTGGAATACGGTTCAACGCCGTTTCTGTCGTTGGCGCGATAAGGGTATTGGGGAAACGATTTTAGAGGCAATTGTCGACGGTCCCGATTTCGAGTGGCTAATGATAGACGCCAGTCATGTCAAAGTGCATCCCCATGCCGCCTGAACAAGAGGTGGCAATCAGGAGATGGTGCGTACAAAAAGGGGCTTAACACCAAAATTCATCTGGCCGTGGATGCGCATGGTATGCCGCCAGAGTCTTTATCACTAAAGGTACCGCAGCGGATTGCAAGCATGCTTCAAATCTGATTGAAGGTCTTGATGCTGGCACATTACTGGCAGACCGGGGCTATGACACAGATTCAATTATCGAACAAGCTGCGGCAGCTGGGATGGATGTTGTTATCCCCTCAAAGAAGAGCCGAGTTAAACAACGCGTACATGACAAAGACTTATACAAACTGCGCCATTTGGTCGAAAATGCATTTCTTCACCTGAAGCGGTGGCGGGGTATTGCTACCATATATGCCAAGAGTGCTGCTTCATTCCTCGCAGCTGTCCATATTCGCTGTTTGGCCATCTGGCTAAGCATTTTGACTTGAATTATTGTCGACACTATCTAACTGGTGAAAACCAAACGCAGGCTCACTTTCTCCGGTGTGGTCATCAACATTGTGCTCATGGCCGGCGCGTTCACGATGATTGCCTCCTTCGCCATCATGGTCATTTGCTCCCTCAAGCCCACCCAGGATATCTTCAGATTCCCCTTTAGGACTGGTGAGCCCAAACTGGACGCTGAACAACAACAAGTCGGTCATCGAAAAGCTGGGTCTGGTGCGCGCTCCCTTTAACTCTGCGCTGCTCAGCGTTGTGAAAACGTTCATCATTCTGTACACCAGCGCCCTGGCGGCCTATGTGCTGGAAAAGACCCGCTTGCGCGGGCGCAAGGTGCTGTTCCTGGTGGTGCTGTGCACCATGATGATGCCTAATTACCGATGATGACCTGGTTCGGCTGGCTGGACAGCTACGCCGCCCTCATTATCCTGTTTGCCTTCAAAACCTACGGTATATTCCTCGTCAAGCAGTACATGGAGAGCGTGCCAGACTACTTTGTGAATGCGGGCCGGGTGGACGGCGCGAGCAAGACCAAAGCCCCTCGTCAGTCGGAATACACCAAGTATTCCTCCCTCCTCCGCCTAGAAATCCAGCCGGTTTTACCCAATCTGCCAATTAATAAGATAGGCTCTCGGAATCTTGAGTAGATTTCCCAGCAGACCGGGAGCCGGACTGTGAGAGGAGGCAGATAGGCCAAAATAGCGAGATACCCACGAAAAAGGGCATGGAAAAGCAAGCGTATTGCTGGATACGCCGGTTCAATAGTATTCAGTTCCATTGTTTAGGGCACGGCTTTTAGGGCGGCACGGAAGGCCGATTCATGCGGCAACTCCCATGCTACAAGGTGCTGGAGCATCATGGTGGCGTAGAGACTGCAATACCACATCTTTGTGCAGCGGTGGTGTCCGGCCTCCAGATTGAAGTCGTTTTTAATGCGCTTGTTGCACCGTTCGGATGAAGTCCGAGCCGCATATTCCGTTTTCCACTCTTCCGTATCCCGTGGCGGGATATTGATGAGGCGAGGGTTGTCTTTCATGGCAAGCTGGACGGTGCGACCGAACTTGGATGTAGAGCAAGGGTTTTCGCACGAGCAGACCCCGGTTATCCGGTTCATCAATGGGCAACGGAACTTAGAGCGGAGCTTGGGCTGTTCAACCCCATCGTGTCGCATTTTGAGGCCAGCCATGCAGACGGGTACACCATCACTACCGATGGTAAATCGTCCTTGTACTTGACCCTGATGCCTCGCTTCACATTCAAGTCGATGAACGGATGGATATGTTCTTTCCGGCAGTATTCGTAAACGGGCATGGCATCGTGGGCAGAGTCCAGCAGTAACTTAGACACAGTATAGTCTGGCAAGAAGGCTCTCATTGTGAAAAAGGTGCTGGCAAATCCCAAAGAGTCGTGGCGAGAAGCTGGATGCAGTATTGGAAACACCGGCAAATCGTTCTCAGAATCTGATGCGGTGAGCATGTAGAGGCCGTAACCATGGTAGAACCGGCCTCTGTGTGAATCCCAGCCAATATCGCAATCTGGCTGCGAAAAATACCTGTTGCATGAGCAATCAGTAATTCCCTGCTCCTTGCACTTACACAGCCTCTTTTTGCGCTGCTGCGCAGAGGTTACGATGGGGGTTCCATCCCCTGAAAGAGCCAGAACAGAGGGGTTGATGAGATCCCTGGCAGCGGACTCGTCCAGAAATTCCTGCTTAAACAGCTTGAAAAGAAGAGAATACGGCTGATCTACGGACGGAGCATTCTTTTCGAGTATCTGTATCAGCTCGCCTACAGTTTGCTTTTCAACTGATTCAGCCTTCTCTCCCTTCTTCCTGGGCTTCTTCACCTTCCGCTTGGGCGGTTGTTCACGTCTCCACGCCACACCATATTGTAGAGAGTTCGCGTACAGACCATTTCTGTCGCTTCAAACAGGTCATGCAGTTTCGCGTACCCGCAACAAGCATCCAGTGACCATTTGTGTTCCCGGATTTGTGTGCCCACCCATTCGATAAAGTTGCTGCATTTCTCTGTTTGGGTCGGCCTGTGACAGTTCGCTCGGTTCGCTGCATAAACTGCTTCCCCCTGCCTGGGCGAATCGCTTGGGGTCCGCCCTCGTGTACTCTTTCGGGCGGGCGTGCCTCGCCGCAGTTCGTTCGTCACGGTGGTCGGAGCGCATCCTATCGCTCTTGCGATGGCTCGTACTCCCAGCCCCTGCTTTTCCAGCGCTTTGATGGCTCCGCGCTCTTCCATTCGCAAGTGCTGTCCCTTCTTGCGTTCCGCCTTTTCTGTGCTATACTTAGGGCAGTCCATAGTGATTGCTCTCCTTTGGTGAATGTTGTCTTTTCAACTCCATTCTACCACCGGGCAAATCACTATGGATTTCTTTTATCTGTCCAACTTGATTTTACAATCAGCCATGGAAATGTAATCGAAAAAATATTATTTATACTTTTCGGGAATAAAAATTCATCACCAAGAAAATAAGCATCAATATATTCAAAAATGTTCGGACTATAGCTATTCTTACATTATTCGTCAATTTCACTGTATCTTGGTATTTAATCCTTTCCTAAAAGATCATTTGCTCTGTTGTTTCACAGCGGAGCACTTTTTTGCATATACCCCTTGTTTAGCGTATTTTCTCCTGGACATTTCTCCGAATCGCCTTATGCATCAAAATAATCTATTGCATTTCGTCTCTGCCCATTCTCCCAAACCTCAAAATGCAGATGGTTGCCCGTGCTGTTCCCCGTACTGCCCACATAGCCGATGACCTCCCCCTGCTGCACCTGCTGGCCGGGTGTGACACAGATGCTGGAGCAGTGGGCATACAGCGTGTCAAACGTTCCGTCATGCTGTATCTTTACGTAATACCCATAGCTTCCGCCCCACGGGTCGGTCGCGTTTGCGACTGTCACCGTGCCGCCCGCCGCCGCAAGAACCGGCGTGCCATACGGCGCGGCGATATCCGTGCCGCTGTGGTAAGATATTTCGCCCGTAAACGGGTCGGTGCGGTATCCAAACTGTGAGGTGATGGTAAAGCTCTGCGGCAGCGGCCATGCAAAAATGCCCGTGCCTACCCACTCGGCGCCGCTGCCGATAATACCGCCGCCATGGGTAAAGCCGCCCAACAGCGACGCCCACATGACGCTGTATTCCTCATGCCGCAGCAGCGCCAGATGCTCGTTCTGCTGTTCGGTAAAGCCATAGGCCGCGGCCATCTGCTCCGGCGTTGTGTGGTGCAGATAGATTGTCAACGTCGTTTCTTCTATCTCCTGCATCCCGATTACCTCATTGCCGTCCTCGTCCTCTGCAACCACCTCCACCTCTTTTTTCACCGTAACACTTCTGTACGTGATCTGGTTCATGTCCCACATCACACCGCGCAAAATCGCTTTTTTCTGTTCATCCATGGTCACGACATCCATACCATTCACACCGTCTGTTGTGACTTTGACGGCGTAGATGGAAAGAACATCCTCCCACCGGATGGCGGAAACACCGTCCGACGCTTCGATCTCCAAAACATCATGGGGGTTCTCCTGTTCGATCTGGCCGATGCGGGCGTAGTATTCTTCATTCAGCTCCGCCGTTGCCTGTCGCATGAGCATCCCGTCCTGTGTCGTTTCGTTGGAAAAGAACACGCCGAAGGGAGAAACCAGAAACGCTCCTACCATACCCACGATGAGAACCAGCACCAAAACAGGCGACGCCGCGGCAAATGCTGCGCCCAACCAGGACAATACGGCGGACGCCACCCGCGCCGCCGCCTGCCCGGCCTGTGCCAGCAGCCTGCCCGCGCTCCGGGCCGCCTGTACGGTTGCCTGTACAGTCTGCCGTGCAAATTGGCGCGCCGCCTGTTTTTGCGGAACGCCCTTGGGCGCTCCGGCAATTTCATGCCCTCTCTTTAAAAATGCAGAAGAACGGTGCGCACCATCGCGCACCGTTCTTTTTTGCCGTATACTTCTTACTCTCATTGTGTCGGGCCGGCGTGAATCCGCCTCCCGCGCCCGGTTCAAAATTTCCCGATTTCGGGAAATTTTCTCTGTTTTCTGTCTCACATCATCCGTGTGCGCGGCCCGTGATGCAGGGCGATAACTGTACCCCGTCTGTATGCCCGCATCCATCCATTGGGCCTTTTCCCGTTCTGCCCGCAGATGCACGGCCTGCCTGAATACCGCCCGGCCTGCATCCGCAGCCGTCTCCCCGCTCCGCAGCGCCGCACGCTCCACCTGTTCCTCCGCCGCACGCTCCGGCGCTTTCTCCTGCGTTTCACGCTGCCGGGAAGCCTGCCTTTCCATCAGCCCCGCCCGCAGCATATGCTTTGCCGCGTGCGGCAAAGCATCACTCGTTTTCTTTACGCGCGGCCCTCCCACGCTTTTCTTTGTTTTCAGTTCTTTCATCCGGTTACACCTCCCCCGGTTTCTTATGGAAAGCTTTGCATAAGCGCCCTAATGAAAAGTTTTGAATAATGGAAAGAAACGCGAAGAACGGCTGAAATTCAGCCGTTCTTACGCAAATGTCTTTCGATAAAACTTTCTGTTTTGTTGTC
>ENA-OQNI01001032-OQNI01001032.1-human-gut-metagenome-genome-assembly--contig:-NODE-1032-length-21304-cov-4.530812_pt1 | contig 21304 bp, 20 predicted proteins | sample MGYA00242627_ERZ504876 | MGnify/ENA primary metagenome ERZ504876 (study PRJEB26092, sample SAMD00036386) | human gut metagenome | host: Homo sapiens | study: EMG produced TPA metagenomics assembly of... | reverse complement strand
GTGGCAATTGGATATACTCCAACTGTTGGGATCATACATTCCATATAATTATCGGTAAATCCGAGATTATCAAGCAATGTTAGTAAAACATCTGCAGGATTTCCATTTCCCTTTCCTGAATTGGCTTTATCAAGCTCGTTAATGATAAATACAAGATTTGATTCTCCTGCCATGGAAAATGCATCCATGATGATCCCTGGTTTTGCATTTGCATAAATGCGGGAACTTCCCGTTAACTGCTCTGGATCGTTAATGGAACTCATATCAAGAGTTGTCCATGGAAGTTTTAAGATTCTTGCAACCGCATAAGCAATCTGAGATTTTCCTGTTCCAGCAGGTCCAACTAATAATAATCCATAAGCAGGCAGCGTGTGTGTACGATTAATCTGAATGATCGTTTCAATGATTCTTTGTTTCACACGTTCCATACCATAGAGTTCTTCATCAAGAATCCGTCTTGCTTCTTCAGGATCGATCGCTTTAAAATAATTACTCTTCCATTGGATGTTCATCATGATGGATAATGCACGCTGGGCATGACGTCTCTCTTCTTGTGAAACTTCATGAGATTTTGCAACAGCAAGATTTCTTCTTGCCCATAGACGAATATTATCAGGCAGCGTACTTCCGGCACATGTCATAAAATCTGTGATACTCTGGATGCTGGTAAGTTTCATATCATCACCCATCTCATCAAGATTTTCATCAGTGATCCGTTCATCTGGTGCATCACTTTGGAATAAACGTTCGATCATAAACTGAAGGAAACCATCTTCTGCAGATAATTTGGTGCCACCGCCAAGAGCAATTTCTCTGATCTTGTATACACAATAACCTTCTACTGTATTCTCCCCAGATAAGCGGACATGAATATGATTCTCTCCAAGCCATCTGACAAGGCTTACAAAACGGGAATCTAATTTTAAGATATCAGATATTACTGTCCCATCTTCTCCCTCAAATTCAAAGGCTGTCTGCTTATCTTGATCAGAAAATACACCACAGGAATGATGCTCCCACTGCTTCTTCTTGTTTGATAAAATCAAGATAGGGCATTCTATCGTAGCATGATCTACATTCGAAGAAAATGTTGTATAAGTACAGACTGCTTCTTCTTTTATTTCTGATGTATCGTTACTAAAATCAAATACTGGCATAATTAAATACTCCTGTTTTCTTTTGTTTAGCATATTTATATTTCATTATATCAGTTTTTCCTGATTTTTAAAAGTTTTAAACTCTTTATAAAATAGAAAAAGGGATAAATGCTTCTGGATGTTCTTTATGTTTTCCAATATATTTTTCCATCCAGACCATATCATACCAACGTCCGAATTTATAGCCGCTTTTATAAAATTTTCCAACCATATGATAACCAAGATGTTCATGATACTGAACACTGTTTTTTGTAACATATTCATCTTCGATTTCCGGATCTGTAATGCACGCATCCAAATTGATCACATGTTGTTTTTGAAGGATTTCTTCTAATGCCTCATATAATTTTTTCCCGATTCCCTGTCGTTTTACATCCTTATCTACATAAATGGTTGTTTCTACGGACCAGTCATATGCAGCACGGTTTTTAAAAGATGATGCATATGCATATCCGACAATTTTTCCATGCCCATCAACAGCCGCCAGATAAGGATAGCGTTTTAATGTCTGTTTGATCCTTTGACGGAATTCTGTTATCGAAGGTGTTTCATATTCAAATGTGATTGCTGTATGTTCTACATAATAGCGGTAAATTTCCAGTAATTCTTCTGCATCCTGTGGAGTTGCCAATCTGACTTCCATTTTGTCATTCCTTTCAGTTTAATGAAATAGTGGTGCTTTTTCATTTAATTTTGCATTTGAATGTGTTCCCCAGTGATCACTTCATAGCAAATCAGATTTTTTGTGTTTAAATCTTCTTTTGTCATATCAACAGCACTGATCTGGTGATTATCATAGGTTGTATAATAGTAGATTCCTTTTTGCGTATTACAACAAGAAGTATATAAGGTAATCTCATATTTTCCATTGACATCGCAGCATCCTCTTTGCTGATCGACAGATCCAAGAATATGGAAAAACTGATTGACACTTTCATTTTCAGAATTTCCAGAGACAGAATGCAATTTGGTAAATGCTACTTTAGCAAAACGTGAGGAAGAAGAAAGATCTCCAGGAAGACCAATCGCACCCATTCCACGACTGTATTGATCTAAATCGATATCTTTTGCAAATAGATTTTCTGGTTGTTTTGGAGAAAGATTCATATATTGATTTAATAAGAACATCTGAATGTTAAATGGAGGATTATTTGTTAATACCCCAACATTATTTTCATAGATATGCATCCCATCTTCCATTGCCTCGACTGTGATCGCACCAGATTGATCTGCAATGATCCAGTGAAGCTGCGCTAATGGAAATTGTTCACTGTAAGGGGTATTGGTAAGATTCATATGAATCAATGCTGTCTTCGCTTCCTCAAGATTTGCACAAGTTCCAAGAATCCAAGGGATAAATTCAAACTGTGCGATATTGTCTTTCCCTTCTTCTATATCATAATATGCTGCATTTCCAACAAAATTAAGCCCAGCCATTGCCAGTCCACATTCATTGAATGCATCATAATACAAAGGGTCATTGTCGACTACATGAGCCATTCCGATCATAGCATAATGACTTTCTATGGCATCGATATGTCTAAAATGAAATGGATAATTTCTTGGAGTGATCACAACCTCATCTCCATAAGAGAATTCATAATCTAAAGTTCTTCCAAAATAAAAATCTTTTGTCTTGTAAGTTGCAGCTGTACACATTGCTCTTTTACTCCTCCTTCTATTAATTAATTTCAATGATTTTCAGTAATAATTATATCCTGTTTCTAATGTATCATTCAAAGATGTTATGCCTGATCTGTCATAATGGAATTATTTTCAAAAAGATTTCGAATGCTAGTCGTTATCTTTCGGAATAACTGGTCAAATCCATAAGCATAAAGAGAGCCAAAGACATTGGCAGCGATTCTTAAGATGATGGCATTCTTCAGGCCAAAAAGATTCTCTGCAATATAAAGAGCCCCAAAGGTATTGAAAACGGTTTGCCAGGCATATCCAGCAGAATAACCAACTCCTATCCCGCCGATCAGACCGATCCATTGAAAGATATGATCAGGAAGGATCGCATGTAAAATAAGAAAGATCATACATCCAAGAATATTAAATGGTCCTCTTCTTTGTACACGGTATTTCATATCTTTTGAAAATGGCAACAGGACAGACATTGCAGCAATCCCGATCCACATAACTCTTGGCATATGAACCAATTCTCCGATCAACATTGCAGTAGAAATTCCAAGAGATAATCTTAAATACCAGCTGCTTCTTGCAGAAAACAGATGAAATTCCTTAAATAAATGATAAAATCCTCTATGAAATGTTCGATTTCTATGATTCTTGTAAAATACAAGGGAACAGATCACAGCACCTGCAAATAATCCGCAACATCTTAACACATAGTTATGCCCTGTAACATCATATCCATAGAATAACAAATATCCTAAGATAAATGTGGACTGATTGGACATGATAACGTTATGGCAGCTTAAGATCATGATCGCCATAATACAAAGAAAATGAATAAAAAAAGCAGGAACAGTATTTACAGTATTAGCAAGTCTTGGTCCAACCGCAAGGATTGCAAAAATCATAAAGATAACGCCAATGCTGTGTTTTGTATCGATTCCGAAGTCAACCTGTCGTAAGATCATTAAAACCAGTAAGACTAGCACGCCGACAACACTGTTTTGTGATCCAAAGATCATACTGTAAAGAGTTACTAATGCAAAACAAAATGCAACCACTAAATATACTTTAAAATTATAGATAAGGATACGTTTATATTTCTCTTTTGAATCTTTGGCACCTTTGATCCATTGTTTGGAACCGATGGAACTTAATTGTAACTGTTGATAAAAATCCAATGTTAATACCTCCTGTGATAAGAATCTGTTTCTGAGTAGCAATGAACAATTTTACTCACTTCTAGGCTGTTCGTCAATACGTTATTTGACGTTTTTTCTTATTTTTGATATGATTTATTTATGAAAGCGACAGATAAAGAAAGGAGGATTTATCCTCATGGCAATGAATTTTAATCAGATGTTAAAGTTTCAGCAGATAAAAAATGCATTCAAACGGTTTGATCAAGACCATCCAAAATTCAAGAATTTCATGAATGCTGTATGGAGGGAGCAGGCACTTAAACAGGATGCTGTGATCGAGATTTCTATTACATCTCCAGAAGGGAAAAATTATTGTTCGAATATCAAACTGAATGCAGCAGATATCGAGATGTTTGAACAGTTGAAATCCATGAAACCAGAATAATTTCAAATTTTAATGTCAAATTAATGTCACGGAATCCCGAAAAGCAAAAATTTAATGTCACAACCCAAAAAGAAGGCTAGTCAAATTTCACGACTAACCTTCTTGATTTTTACTGTAATTCTTCCTCAGACACCAGATTTTTCATGCTTCTAAGCCCTATACAAAGGGTTGAAGTATTATGTAATACGGCAGATGTTGTTGGCTGGATAAAGCCTAACACACCGGCCCCAATAAGCCCTGCGTTAAATCCAACAATAAAGCGGTAATTATTATGAATTCGGCGCATTAAGTGGTTACTGATATGTTTGAGAGTTACCAGACCATGTAAATGGTCTCCTTCAATCGTCACATCTGCGATTTCTCTTGCAATCTGAGCTCCATCACTAATCGCGATTCCAACATTAGATGCAGATAATGCTGGAGAATCATTGATTCCATCTCCGATCATAATAACTTTTCTTCCTTCGGCTTTTTCTTTCTCAACGAAAGCAGCTTTATCCTCTGGAAGTACCTCAGCATGATATTCATCCACACCAACTTTGGCTGCAATAACCTTTGCAGTACGATCACTGTCTCCAGTCATCATAACGACTTTCTTGATTCCAGCAGCTTTTAATGCTTTGATCACATCTTTGGCTTCTTCACGTAATGGGTCTTCAATACAGATCACACCTGCAAGTTTTCCTTCGATCGCCATATATAAATGAGAACATTCTTCAGGCAGTTTCTCAAATAACTCTTCTTTGCCTTCAGGAATTGTACACTGCTCATCTTCGAATACAAAATGATAACTTCCAATGACAACTTTTTTATTCTCGATCATGGAAGAAATTCCATGAGCCACGATATACTCAACCTCAGAATGTAATTCTTCATGTACAAGATTTCTGTCAACAGCTGCCTGAACTACAGCTTTTGCCATAGAATGAGGGAAATGTTCCTCTAAACATGCGGCAATTCTTAATAATTCCTTGCATTTCATTCCGTTAAATGAAACAATATCAAGAACAGTAGGTTCCGCTTTTGTTAAAGTTCCTGTTTTATCAAAGACGATCGTTTCGGCTTCTGCCATTGCTTCTAAGTATTTACCACCTTTGACAACGATCTGATGGTCATTTGCTTCCTTGATCGCAGATAAAACAGAGATTGGCATTGCAAGTTTTAATGCACATGAAAAATCAACCATCAGTACAGATAAAGCTTTTGTTACATTTCTTGTAAACAAATATGTGAGGGCAGTTCCAGCCAATGTATAAGGAACTAGACGATCTGCAAGATGTTCTGCTTTACTTTCTAAAGAAGATTTTAATTTTTCAGATTCTTCGATCATCGTAACAATCTTGTCAAATTTGCTTGATCCATTTACTTCTTTTACGCAAACTTTTAAGTCACCCTCTTCAACGACAGTTCCTGCATATACGTATCCGTCAGGAATCTTGCGAACAGGTGTTGATTCTCCAGTTAATGATGCCTGATTGACCATTGCTTCACCATCAACAACAACTCCATCAAATGGAATCATATTTCCCATCTGTATGTGAACGATATCGTTAGCATCAATTTCGTTGGATGGAACTAAAATCTCATGATCTTCTTCGACTTTCCATACCTTATCAATATTCAAGGACATGCTTTTTGCAAGATCATCGACGGATTTCTTATGTGTCCATTCTTCGAGAATTTCTCCGATTCCGAGTAAAAACATGATAGAGGATGCGGTATTGATATCTCTTCGAATGATCGATACTCCGATTGCCGTACCATCAAGTACTGGAACTTCAATCTTACCCTGAGCAAGTGTATGAATTCCTTCATATATATATTTCACAGATTTGATCACTGTGATCCCTGCTCTTAATGGATATGGAAATAATAATTTGTTTCCATAATGGAATAAGACTTTACTTATAAGTTTCTCCTGATATGTCTGGTTTAATTGTCTGCTCTGACTTTCTTGATAATTATCAGGGACTGTGATGATTCCATGATAAAATTCCTTTAAAGCAGTAAGAATTTCACTGCGGCTGGCATCATAACAGATCACGATGTCATTTGTGCGGTCATAGATTTTTACAGATGTTACAAAATCTTTTGTTATAAGATAATATTGAAGTTCATCTGCCTGATCAGCACTCATTGTCTTCTGGCAGTTATGAATACGAATTCTGCCTCGAATCTCATGTTTGATCGTAAATTTCATACAAACTCCTTTTTGTTTGAAAACACCTGCAGGAAAACTGCAGGTGCCTTAATCTTAATGTTTTATTCTATTCTGCAACTTCTTTGAAAGTATCTTCGGAAACTTCTTCTGTTTCTTCCGCCTCATCAGTTTCAGCATAAGCTTCCCATTCCTCTGCTTCTGCTGCTCTTTCTTCATTGATCTGCTGAGCTTCAGCATAGATATCTTCAGCATTCTCCTGTACAGTTGCAACTGTATCCATTACACATTCTTTTGCACGAAGAACAGCTGCTGTACAATTTGTATACAATTTCTTTGCATCCTTACTTGATAATGCTTTGATACCTGCTGTTCCAAATAAAACGCCTGCTGCAAAAAATCCTGTTTTTTTACTCTTTACTACTGATAAAACTTTTGTTAAATCCATGGTTTTTTCCTCCTGTATGATATAAATATGTATTTATTTCTCGTATACTTAAGAGCTATATGACTTTATATGCTCTCTAAGTAACTTTGTCCATTATAAAACATCCTATGGCGATTACTCAAGACTAATCGCAGTGCCTTATTGATAATATTTCTCAATAAGCGCTACTCTCCTTCTGTAGTGTCAGAGCTGTTAAATATGTTCCCAGAATCACCTTTTGAACGGTTATAGTCGTATTTGGAAGGATATCCACATGTCTCAGCAGCATCTGCACTTCCATAATTCTTAGCAAAATCCTGACGTTTTCCTTTATTAAACATAAAGTATTTTAATGCTTCCTGATTTGCTTTGAAATTTACAAAGAAAACATATCCACATGGAGGATAGCTTCCAGCAACAGCTGTTTTGTATGTATTCTCGATCGGTACACGAAGCTGATCAATCTCTGTTGTTCCCATTTTTGCAACAGATAGGATCAGTTTCTTAATATAAGTTGCGTCCATATCCGTAGATACATCACCAAGTGCATCAATCGCAATATCCACAAGATCTAAAGGATTTTGCTGTAACATCTTCTGGAAAGTTGCCTGCATAACAGCACGCTGTCTTCCTGTTCGTCCAAACTCTTCAACACCATACTTTTTAGAGAACACATGACGAACTCTTGCATACCCTAATGCCTGATTACCATTTAAAGTCTGTTTACCGATTTTTACATTTCGATATTTTTTCTTTGAAATATAATTTGTTGTATTTAAGTATTCTGCTTCTCTTTGTTCAAGAGTCATTTCAATTCCGCCAATCCTGTTAATTACCTTTTCAAATGCGGCAAGATCTACAACACAGAATTTGTCGATCTTAATATTAAAATTTTGAGCCAGTGTCTGATATAAAAGCGCTTCCCCGCCAAATGCATAAGCGGCATTTAGTTTATTACGTCCATGACCTGGTATTTCTACATACATATCTCTTAAAAAAGAAGTTAATTTCAATTCTTTTGTTTTAAAGTTGATCGTTGCAACCATCATACTGTCAGATCGACCATGATCACCTTTTTCGGAGCCCTGAGCCCCATTATCAGAACCAACTAATAAAATATTGACAACATCTTTATCGAAGGTCAGATCTTCCTCATTCTTAATCTTCACTTTATCCATAGATTGTTTTTTTGGTGTCACTGCGGCTTCCAGCCGCGCATCATAATACCCAAGCATACCACCAACGCCAATTGCAATGATCAGAAAAAAACTGATTATGACTGTAAATTTTTTTGTAAACATTCTAAAGTTCCCTCCTTATTTTCCTGTCCGTATTTTACCACATATTCTTTTGATATCAAACTGTTAATCTTTGTTTTTTTCATTTCCTAAGAAAATCTTCAGAATTTTATCCATATCATTTTGATATGGATATGATGTAAAAAATGTATTTTACACTTGTTTTTATTCATGATAAGATAAAAACATATTAAGTTAGGTAACTAGTTTACACTTTTATATATTGTTCTGAGAAATCTCCAGAGATAAGCAACGGGTGCTGTTCTTTGGAGATTTTTTAATATCATAGGAATTTCCGATGGAATCCCCTAATTTAAGAATCTTAAGAATGCCTTAGCTGCGATACTTTGTGGATATTCTGTATCATAGATCAAGATGATATTACGCTGAGGGAACGTTTCTTTTACCTCAATCTCAAAGACTTCTCCAGATTCCAGATCATCTTTAGCAAATTCTGGTGGGATAAAACCAATTCCAAGATTATGTCTTACAGCTGGAAGGATCATATCTGTAGTTGCAAGTTCCATATCTGCCTCAAATTTTAATCCATTCTTTTCAAAATACTGATTTAAAAACTTTCTTGTGATAGCTTCTGGGGTCAGACTGATCCAAGGATATTTGGCAAGTTGCTTGATAGAAATTTTTTGACCTTTTAATTCCTCAAAACGTTTCCCACCAATTAAAATATCATGGTATTTTCTTAAAACTTTTTGCTGTAACGGTTTTTCTATTTGAAATGGTGCAGATACAACTGCAAAATCAACATTGCCTTCTTTTACGATATTGATGGATTTTCTTGTACTATTATTTAAAATCTTAAAATGCACATTCGGATATTGTTCATTAAAAGATTCCATTGCCTGAAATAAATAGCAATGCAGAGCGGTTTCTGTCGCACTTACATAGATTGTTCCATTTTCAAGGCTTAGCATATCACTTAAATTGCTCTCTGCTTTAAAAAACTGAGCACATCCGGCTGCGATGTATTCATAAAAAACTTCACCTTCTGGTGTTAACTTCATACCAACTTTGCTTCGTTCAAATAATCTGCAGTTTAAATTCTTTTCAAGATTATGGATCGTTCTTGTTACGGATGGCTGGCTTGTGTGTAAAACTGTAGCAGCTTTCGTAAGATTCCCATATTTTGCTACATAATAAAAAATCCGGTAATGTTCAAAATTTGTATTCATCGTTTTATTTCCTTTTCGCAAGCTGCCAGAATGCAACAGCACTCGCAGCAGCTACATTTAATGAATCTACTCCATGTGCCATCGGAATCTTTACTGTATAGTCACATGCATCAATCGTTTCCTGACATAAACCATCGCCTTCTGTTCCAAGGATGATCGCAAGTTTATCTTCTGACATCAAAGCTTCGTCATCAATACTTACAGATCGGGCAGTCAATGCCATCGCAACATTTTTATAACCAAGTTCTTTTAAACGATGCATTCCATCCGCTGGCCATGTATCATCCCCAAGAAATGTCCATGGTATCTGAAAAACAGTTCCCATACTAACGCGTACAGATCTTCGGTATAATGGATCGCTGCAGCCTTTACTAAGCAGTATGGCATCCATATTAAGTGCCGCAGCAGAACGAAAGATTGCTCCGACGTTGGTTGGATTCATAACATTTTCCAGAATAACGATTCGTTTTGCATGATCACAGATCGTTTCGAGCGCAGGTAATGGTTTTCGACGCATGGCACACAACATGCCTCTTGTGAGTCCAAAACCAGTTAGTTGTTTTAATACATCAAAAGATGCTGTATAGACAGGAATATCCTGATATTGCAATATAATATCTTTTGCCTGTGTTTTAATATGACGATCTTCAACCAAAAAAGAAATCGGTTCATATCCTTGTTCAAAGGCTGTCTGTATAACCTTTGGGCTTTCCGCAATAAAAATCCCAAGATCTGGTTCATAATAATGTAATAACTGCCCTTCTGACAATCTTGCATAAATATCTAGTTGTGGATCGTTTAGATCCGTGATCTGTATGACAGACATCTTATCTTACCTCCATGTCTTTGTTCTGAAATGTAGCTTTAAAATCCACATTATTATATCGTATTTCACAAACTAAATCTACAAAATATAAAGGATTTGTGATATAATGAATCTTCAAACACATTTCAATCAAAGGAGAAATTACTATGGATAACCAGAACATCCTGGCTGTTGTTGCCGGAGAAGAAATCACGCAGAAAGATTTAGATGCACTGATTGCTGCATTACCAAAAGAACAACAGGCATATGCAGGGAATGAACACTTTAGAAACCAGTGTTTAGAACAGATCATTACTGTTCATCTTTTCGCTAAATTAGGAGAAGAATTAAAATTAGAAGAAACAGAAGCTTTCGCTGACAATTTAGCTCATGCAAAGAGAGAGATTCTTGCACAGATGGCTCTCGGAGAGGCTATGAAAGATATTACTGTTTCTGAAGAAGAAGCAAAAGAATATTATAAAGCGAATGAAAATCAGTTTATGGCTGGAGAAACAGTTCATGCGAAGCATATTCTTGTAGATGATGAAGACAAATGTCAGGAAATCTTAGAAAAGATCATCGGTGAGGAAACTACATTTGAAGATGCGGCTAAGGAATTTTCAACATGCCCATCCAAAGAAAAAGGTGGAGACCTTGGTGCATTTGGACGAGGACAGATGGTGAAAGAATTTGAAGATGCTGCATTTGCTGCTGAAGTTGGACACGTTGTAGGTCCAGTAAAGACACAGTTTGGATATCATCTGATCAAAGTTGAAGATAAAAAAGACGCAGAAACCTCTGTATATGAAGATGTTGCTGATACGATCAAGAATATCATTCTTCAGCAGAAACGTAACGATGTTTACGGAAATAAGATCGCTGAATTAAAAGAAAAATATGTAGAAAAATAGAATTTTCTTACATAGTGTAAAGTATAAAAAGATGCCTTCCACAAAAACTTTATGGGAGGCATCTTTTTGAATGTTTAATTTTTATTACATGATCAATCTTTTAAATCTACTACGTTATTCTACACCGTAATGTGTTAATAAGGCTTTTTCTGCTTCTGCGCTCCATAATCCATTATGTCTGTCACAAATATCAGCAAGTTCATTGAAAAAAGGATCATCTTTTGCAAGACTTCTAAGATCAGAAATTGCTGTCATTGGCATATTGATATGAAGATATGATAATTTCTTTCCACCTGGAATATTTGGAAGATTCATTGTTGTATCAACGATAGAATCAATTCCTCCAACATGAGTGATCATAACAGCTGGTTTGATTTCTTTTCTTGCAGCACGATCGATTGCTTCTTTCATGTCATCGATACTTCCACCAGTACTTCCAAGAATCTTCGTTGCATTGTAATGACAGTCATACAGATTCACATCTGCTGAAAATTCGGAGTCTGTTGGTCCTGCAAACAGGTTCATACATCCATCATAGCCTAAAATCTTGTTTCCAAGTTCTGCAACTGGTCTGGCTGGTACGTAAACAAAGACATCATCAAATCCTTTTCCATCGACAGATAGTGCTTTTAATCCATCGACTGGATCATCCATCTTTGCTGTGTTTACATAAATTAATTCAACACCTTTTTCCTTGGCTTCTTCTACAGAGATCACCTCATTCGCTCTTGCTAATTTGGCGTCATCAATGTCTGTAACGATCACTTTGGCTGGTTTATTCTCGATGGCAAGGGCGTAGCTTACAGCACCAAGTCCCATTGGTCCGCATCCACCAAGAATTGCGATACTTCCACCTGCTTTTGTTCCCATTACATGTTCATAACGGTCTTTAACGTGATAGTTTGTTTTATAACCACAAATGACACAGCACATTGGTTCTGCAACAGAAGATTCAAAGTAAGAATCTTCTTCATGAGTCCAAAGGCATCCAGCTTCGATAATATCATTTGGGAAAATACAGTAAGTTGCTGCTCCACCGCACTCTGTATAAGAGTATCCTGGAGATTCAGCCTGTCCAGGAATTGCTGGCTGCTGTGCGAACTTCTGTCCTGGTTTGAATTTATCCTGCCATTTTTTACCGACTTTCACAATATCTCCGGCAAATTCGTGTCCAATGATGATCGGGTGATCAGCAACATCCGCAGGAACTCGCTTATGATCTGCTCCTTGTTTTACCATTTTCCATGTAGACATACAGATCGAATCACTCATCACCTTAACAAGGATCTCATCGTCCTTGATCTCTGGAAGTTCAAATTCTTCCAGACGGATATCGTCTTTTGCATATAATCTTACACCTTTAACTTGCATATGCTACCTCCTAAAATATAAAATCCATACAGGTATATTTTAGCACAAGGAAATTATTTTTTAAACTCGTTTTCTTGATATTTATCTACAATATGATTAAACATTGTGCGAACAGCAGGCGCCATAAAATTCGGATTCATAGCTGCAAGTCCGATGATCCTGCTTGCAGGTGGTTTTGTTGGATAACTATCAACTTTATATGGAATATCTGTCATAACAAGTTTCGGCATCAGACAGATTCCAAATCCTTTCTCAACAAGTGCGATCGTTGATAAATCATCAACTACATGATAGTTCGATTGTACTTGCAGCGAATTCTCTTTTAAGAAATTCTGGATATCTGCATCGGTACTGTCTCGTTGTGTTACAAATTGATGATGTTTCATTTCTTCAATATCAATATAATTTGTACTTTTATTTGCTTTTGTACCACTCGGCAGAACACAGAGTAATTCGTCACGATATAATGGTTCAATCGGAATATCCTTTGCACTGGATACGGATAAAAATCCGAGATCTACAACTCCGTTCTTGATCCAGTATACAACATCATCGTAAGTTCCCTGAAAGACTTCAATGTCAATCTCTGTATACTTCTTCTTAAAAGAATGTAAGATCTCTGGTAGCCAGCTGGTACATACACTGGAGAATACTCCAATCTTTACTTTTCCTTGTTTTAATCCATTTAATTCAGCAATTTCCTGCTTTAAGCTTTCATCACAGTTCAATACAGCATTTACATATGGTAATAGCTGCTCTCCATAGTTTGTGAGACTGACTCCTGCTTTGCTTCTTGTCAATACTGAAAATCCTAATTCATTTTCCATCGATGAGATGGCATGACTGATCGCAGAGGGTGTTAATCCTAAGATATCCGCTGCTTTATGGAAACTCCCTACATCTGCGATTGTCTTGAAAACTTGGTATGTCAATAATGTCATTCCATAAAACTTCCTTACTTTATTATTTTATCTATCACATTTATATAACAGATTTTCCCAACGTCTGTCAACCTCTTTCTGGAATTCTTCAATTAAATGTTCATTTCCAGGTTTAAATAAATGTTTAAATCTTCCCTGTGCTCTTAAGAAATCTTCAATAGGAAGTTTTTTCTTTGGCTCGTAAGTTAAATTCCATTTTCCATGATCTACTTCAAACATTGGCCAGTAGCATGTTTCTACTGCAAGACGACAGATTTCCATAATATCTTCTGTATTGTATCTCCATCCTCTTGGACATGGTGTCATGATATTTAAGAAACTTGCCCCTTCTGTGTAAATCGCTTTTTCAGCCTTTTTATGAAGATCATTAAAGTTTAGTGTAAATGTACTCTGGCCTACATATGCTACATCATGATCTGCGATGATGCTTGCAAGGTCTTTACGGTTCTGCATTTTACCAACAGATTCTTTTCCTGTCGGTGTTGTTGTTGTATCTGCAAACATTGGTGTTGCAGAAGATCTCTGGATTCCTGTATTCATATAAGCTCCGTTATCGTAACACACATAAACCATGTCATGACCACGTTCCATAGCTCCTGATAAAGACTGGAATCCGATATCATAAGTTCCACCATCTCCACCAAATGCGATGAATTTAAAGTTTTCGTCTTTTGGAAGTTTTCCACGTTTTTTTAATGCTTTATATGCTGTCTCAACTCCACTTAATGTTGCTCCTGCATTTTCAAATGCATTGTGGATATAGCTGTCTTCCCATGCAGAATATGGATACATGAAAGAAGATACCTCAAGACATCCTGTCGCATTTGCGATCACAGCATGATCTTCTTCATGTAAAGCACGAAGTACCGCACGAACTCCAATTGTAGCACCACATCCGGCACACATACGATGTCCTGGAGCTAAACGCTCTTTTTTACTCATCATTTCTTTTACATTATAACTACTCACAGTATTCCTCCTATTAACGCAATCCGATGTATTTAAACTGTTCAAGTTTTGTTCCATTTTCAATATGATCTTCAAGATCAGTAAAGATATCATATACTTCCTGTACGGTAAAGTCTCTTCCGGCAAGTCCGTAAATATAGTTGACGGTATCGATCATCACTTTATTTCTAAATAATCCGGCAGTTACTTCACTTCCAAGAGGTCCACCGTTTCCGTTATAACTTTCTGTACGGTCCATGATTGCTACCGCTTTGGCACCTTTTAAAGCTGTGGCTAATTCATCGGCTGGGAATGGACGGAACAGACGTAGTTTGATAACACCGACTTTTTTACCTTTTGCTCTTAAGTCATCCACTGCCTGTTTTGCTGTTCCAGCAGCTGATCCGATCAATAACATGATGTAATCGGCATCTTTTGTTTTGTATTCTTCAAATAATCCATAGCTTCTTCCAGAAATCTTTTTAAATTCTTTTGCAACCTTCAAGACTACATCTTTCGCATTTTCTAATGCGATTTCTTGATTTTTCTTTGCTTCCATTGCATAGCTTGTCACAGAATATGGTCCAACTGCGATTGGTTTTCCAGGATTTAATAAGAATTCTTCCGGTTCATATTCACCAACAAAATTTTTAACTTCTTCATCTTCTAGTAATTCAATATTTTCAACCGCATGACTTGTGATAAATCCATCCTGACAGATCATGATCGGTAAATGGACTCCAGCACTTTCGGCGATTGGATATGCTTGAATAAAGTTATCATAGGCTTCCTGATTGTTTTCCGCATAAATCTGAATCCATCCAGTATCTCTTGCGCCCATTCCATCAGAATGGTCACAGTTGATGTTGATCGGTCCGGATAATGTGCGGTTTACGAGAGCTAATGCGATAGGCATACGGTTTGATGCTGCAAGCAATAATTCTTCCCACATCAATGCAAGTCCTACAGAAGATGTTGCTGTTAAAGTTCTTGCGCCGGCAGCTTCTGATCCGATTGCGGCACTCATTGCAGAATGTTCACTTTCCACAGGGACAAATTCTGTGTCGATTTCTCCATTTGCAATATATGTAGAAACCATCTGTGGAATCTCTGTGGATGGAGTGATTGGGAATGCCGGCATAACATCCGGATTAATCTGGCGGATTGCGAAGGATACCGCCTCATTTCCTGACATACGATCTTTTCTAGCCATCTTATCTTCCCTCCTTCATTGTGATTGCATCAAATGGACAGGCTTTTGCACAAATACCGCATCCTTTACAGTGGTCATAATCAAATTCTACTCGTTCACCATCTTTTAGAGGAATACTAGAGTCTGGACAGACCATGGAACAGACCATACACTGTCTGCAAAGATCCTGGTCTAAAATTGGTGTTCTTGTTCTCCATTCCCCTGTATGAAACTGTTTTGAAGTTCCGCCAGCAAATAACATCAGTCCTTCTGTCAGATCCTGATGAGGTGTCTGCTCATTGATTTTGCTTATATCTGTTCTCATATTATTATATCTCCATTTAAAATACGTTTTTATAATACATCTTTTAATTCTTCATAAGTTAATTCAAGTGCCTGCATATTTCCATCGATGACTTCTGGTTTCTTTGCAAATTTATGCTGATAAGAAGCTCGCATTTCAGAAATAAAAGCATCTTTTTTCATAACGCCACTAACTGCAACAGCTGCTGCGAGCATTGGAGAGTTTGGAAAATATTTTCCTAAAGCCTGTACAGAGATTTTTCTTGCATCGACAGTATAAACTTTTCCTTGATAGCCATTTAACATTGGCTTGATCTCATCGGCTGATTTTGGTGTATTTACAATGATCGCTCCATCTTCCTTTAATCCTGCTGTGACATCAACAGAGTGAAGTAATGTCTCATCAACAACAACTACTAATCCTGGTGTATAAATGTTTGAATGTACGCGGATCACTTCATCACTGATCCTGTTATATGCAGTAATTGGTGCTCCCATACGTTCTGGCCCGTATTCAGGGAATCCCTGTACATATTTTCCGGTTTTAACTGCTACGTCGGCAAGAAGTAATGCTGCGGTCTTGGCACCCTGTCCGCCACGACCATGCCATCTGATCTCTAGTCCATTGTTCATGGTGTTTCTCTCCCTTTATTTTGATAATTATACTTAAATGAATTACATTCATCTATAAATTAGATTTTTTTCAGTAACATCAACTATTATATTACAAAATCCGACTTTGTAAATTGAAACTTTGAATAGTTTTCATTATATAGTTGAACAAAATTCATTTATAAACAAAACTGCAAGGGAATACAACAAACAAAAGTTATTGTATTCCCTTGCAGTTTTATATTATTTACTATTTTTCTTGATTCGAGGATCAAAACATCTCATATCAATCCACATTCGGCTGATCTTTTTATTTGCCTGATCTCCGAAATATGTCATAACAACACTTCTTCGCATAACATCCTGTGTCGGATATTGGGCATATAACTGTCCTTTGGACATTTCCTCACTTGTTTTCATTACATAGTTGTAATTATCTCCATTTTGTTGGAAGAAATAATTCAGATCATAATCAACGCTTTTCTTATCTTCGCTTCCATACACATATTTGATGTAATCATAGATGGTCTTATCTTCTCCTCCAGAGATCACAGATGTATATCCGACATAGTACATATTCCTTACAACGTTATCCGGTCTTGAAATATAGTTTACAAAAGCCTGTGCTGCCTGCTGCTTTTCTTTATCTTTTCCAATCCCAGACTTTAACATACACCATCCGTCAAACCACAGATTCGTACTCGCTTTTGGAACAGCATAACGTAATTTGATACCTTCTTCTTCCACCTGCTGCATAGAATATACACCGTCTCCAGACCATTGAAGATTAGCTACCACCTTTCCACTGACAAGGTCAGCTTTTCCACTGTCAGTTTCAAAAGAATATACATTATCCTTGATCTTTGATAGGATCATTCCTGCATTTTGGATACTTTGATCAGAAGTATCATTTAACAAGGATGATAATCTTTCTTTGTAGTTTGACTGGTTTTGAAATTTCTTTGTTAAAATCTCTTTCTGTGTCTGCATACCACGAACTGCAAAATAACAATCCCTGACACTATCTTTGGCAGTTATCTTTTTATAGTATTTTTGATTTAATAATAGACCCCAGTCTTCTGCATCTTCTCTGGAAACATACTTTGGATTATATACATAACCAAGTGTTCCCCACATATAACCGGCTGTATAATCCCCTACAGACTGCCCTTGATATTTTAACTGATCCAAAGATTTTTTAATATAAGGAGATACCCCTTTCGCATAATAATTGTTGGCATCTGAAGTATCCCAAAATTCATCAGAATATTTTAATATTTTATTTTCAGCCATAAGTTTCATCGTCATATATTCGGATGGGCAGATCAGGTCATAAGTGTCACCGATTGTCAACTGATTATACATATCTTCATTTGTTCCAAAAGTTGAATATTCAACTTTCACTTTTTTGTGATATGTTTTTTCATACCAGTTTTCAAAATCTTTGATCATCGAATTTCTCCCGATGATCTTTTTCCCATTCTCTAATTCGATTTCTTCATCATCGTCCCAGTCACCTTCATCCAGATATTCTTCCCAGTTTGCAATTCTTAAGATAATCTCATCATTTTTTGAACTCTTTTGTGTACTACAGGAACATAAAGCCAGGGGAAGCGTGATTACAAGTAAAATTGAAAAAATGATAGAAAATACTTTATATTTCATGATCATTCTCCTTCCTGCCTGTATGGTTCATACCGATCACAACAAAGATCACGATCAAAAAGATGATGGTTGATAGTGCCCATAGAGCTGTTTTAACATCAGTCTGTGCTCCTTTTGTGGCATTAACAACATACGTGCTGATCGTGTCAAACATCGATGGCTTTGTATAAGTTGTGATAAAATAATCATCTAATGTTAATGTGATCGACATCATAAATCCAGAAACGATTCCGGAAGTTAACTGTGGCAATACAACCTTTCTTAAGGCTCCAAATGGGGAGCACCCAAGGTCTAGAGCAGCTTCATATAACTGAGGATCCATCTGCTTTAGGCGAGGGATCACAGATAGATATACAAACGGGCTGCAAAGGGATACAAGCCCGATCACAAGCGGAATATAACTTGCTTTATCCATCTTAAAAAATACGATCAATAACACACAGATAGAAAAACCAGTTACAACATCTGCATTTACAACTGGAATCTGATTCATCAGATGGATCGGTCTCTTTAGTTTCTTTGAAGAATAAAAAGCACCGATCGCACCAAGAGTTCCAAGGATCGTTGAAATAACTGCAACGATCACAGCTAAGATGAGTGTTCCAAAGATCATGGATCTAAGGTCTTCTGAATGAAACAGATAGACATAATTCTTCACTGTAAAACTTCCAGATCTGCCAATGATCGCAGAATCCATAAAACTGTAGACAGCTAAGAGCAAGATTGGCAGATACATCAGCAACAGAACCATTCCAAGGAAAACACTTTGTATTGTTTTTTTATTCATATGCATTGTCCTCCTTGTCTGAAAATTCTCCTGTGATCGTACTTAATAATAAGATTAAGATCAAGAGGATCATGGAAATAACAGATCCATTGTTCCAGTCATACATGCTGAAATAGCTTCCAACAAGACTTCCCATAATATATGTGCTGTTATACATCATATCAAGCACAACGTAATTCGTCATAGATGGAAGAAATACCATCGTGATCCCACTGATGATTCCAGGAATAGACAATGGTAGGATCACTCGTAAAAATACGCGGTAAGACTTTGCACCAAGGTCTTTTGCTGCTTCAATATAACTATGATCGATCTTCGCGATCGTATTATAGATTGGCAGGATCATAAATGGGAGAAAATCATAAGTCATACCGATCACGGTATTTAGGAATGGATGAAATGCAAGATTTCCTTCGATCAATGTCAAGATTTCTTTTAATGCCGTGATACGCAAAGTGAAGTTGATCCACATAGGCATTACAAATAACATTAATAAAACATTCCCTCGCCGGAATTCTCCCTTTGCAAGAAGATACGCAACTGGATATGCGATCAAAAGGCAGACGATCGTTGTCACGACAGCAACCATCACACTGTAGATCAATGTTCCGATTGCTTTACTGTCTGTAAAAAACAATGTAAAATTCGCAAGAGAAAACTCACCCGCTCCATTGGTAAATGCATAATACAGCAAGATCAATACTGGACAGACGACAAAAATGACTAGAAATAGGAAATACGGAATGCCCAGAATGCTTTTTAGTCTATCATTTTTCATTCTACATCCTCCGAAACACTCTCAAATACCATGGCATCTTCTGGAACTACCACACTGACAAAGTCACCGATATTCCATAAATCTTCATCATCAACCGAATATTCTACTTTATTCTCACTTAAAACTCGATAATTATAATGATCTCCCTTGTAAATGATCGAGATGATATTTCCCTGAAAATATCCTTCTTCCGGATCATCACTTAATTTTGCAAGTTTTGATGGAAAATACATTTTTAATCTTGTACCTTCAGGATGTGCTTTTGGCTCTTTTTCCTTCACAGGAATACGACCATCTGTAAGTTCTAACCAACCATCTTTGTCTATTGTACCAATATAATGGTTGACTTTGAGATCCTTTGGCATCGTATGGATCGTATCTGCAGTAAAATCAACCCCAACTTTTGTTCCTGGTGTTAACTCGTGTAAGATATGTGCTTCAATTTCATTTTTGTCTGATAAAACAGCCACTTCATAAAATTTACCGCAGAACAGACATGAGATTACTTCTCCAGTAAATTTTCCTTTGTCTGGAGTTGTTAAAACAACATCTTCTGGGCGGATGACAACATCTAGTCTTGTTCCAGGTTCATGGTCATCATGACATACAAAATCATGATGTGCAAAATGGATCAGATTTCCTTCTTTTTTCACACCATCAAAAATATTACTTTCCCCGATAAAATCAGCAACAAAGGCATTCTGTGGTTTATTATAAATCTCTTCTGGTGTTCCAACCTGCTGAATCTGGCCTTTTGACATAACAACAATCTTATCAGACATCATCAATGCTTCTTCCTGATCATGTGTGACAAAGATAAAGGTGATTCCTAATTCCTTATGCATATTTTTTAACTCGATCTGCATCTCCTGACGCATCTTATAATCAAGGGCACTTAACGGCTCATCTAATAATAAGATCCTCGGCTCGTTTACGATCGCACGTGCGATCGCAATACGTTGCTGCTGTCCGCCAGATAAACTGTCAATCTTTCTTTTCTCAAATCCTTCTAAGTCTACGATTTCAAGCACACGCTTTACCTTTTTTTTAATCTCATTTTTCGGTACTTTCTTTTCTTTTAGTCCAAAAGAAATATTATCGTAGATATTTAAATGTGGAAACAATGCATATTTTTGGAATACAGTATTAAACTTTCTCTCATTTGGAGGAAGCTCACTGATATCCTTTCCATTAAATAAGATTTCTCCACTCGTTGGTGTTTCAAAGCCTGCTAACATTCTTAAGATGGTTGTCTTTCCGCATCCGGAAGGCCCTAAAAATGTAACAAACTCTCCTTCATTTATCGTCAGATTAAAATCATAAATAACCGGTACATCTTTCGTATAACACTTTTTGATGTGTTTTAATTCTATGATCGGTTGTTTTTTTTCCATTAATTTTTTATACCGTTACTGAAAACTTATAAAAAGTTATAAACCTTTATGTTTCATTCCTACTTCAACGAGTATGCTTTTGTAACGAATCAATTCATGTACTACTCACAAGTTCCTGTACTCTCCATAGGCGTTAATT
>ENA-OQNI01001029-OQNI01001029.1-human-gut-metagenome-genome-assembly--contig:-NODE-1029-length-21424-cov-3.724656_pt1 | contig 21424 bp, 18 predicted proteins | sample MGYA00242627_ERZ504876 | MGnify/ENA primary metagenome ERZ504876 (study PRJEB26092, sample SAMD00036386) | human gut metagenome | host: Homo sapiens | study: EMG produced TPA metagenomics assembly of... | reverse complement strand
CGGGAGGAAATTGAGGAGAAAATAGGGAATTTAACGGGAACTTGACGGAAATTAAACGGGGTTTAAGCAAAAAACTCGGTGGGACCTTGGCGGGAATTGAACGGGAATCAGACAGGAATCAAACAAAAATTGAACGGAAGCCCGCGTTAACATTGTTAATGCGGTTGGGAAGACATTTATTTCAGGGGCGGAAAGAACAAAGCTTTGGCTTCGAAAAGACTTGTTATTTGGAAACAAAAGGCTTGATTTAACAGAAGGTTAAATCAAGTAATAGGAAGAGGAAAAACAAAAGGGGGAAAAGGATTGAGAATGAAGGAAATAGAGAAAAAGGGGGTATTTTCTGGGAAAAGGGATAAGTCGCGGGTAGAAAGGGATAGTTGCGATTAGGGCAAGTATAGGGGCAATTCGGGAGAACGCATTTGCGGTCCGGGAAGCCAAGTTGCACAATATTTTCATCAGCGAAGTTCGGGGTGGAAACGGAAGAAGGCTACCTTTCAAGCCAAAGACATGTTGGTTTGAAACCAAGAGGGCGTTGATTTAAAAGGTAAAGGGCCTTGGTTTGAAACTAAAAGGAAACAGCCGGAGCACAGTACCCCACCCGCTCCCGAAACCGGCTCCTAAAGCAAATGTCTTCCTGTTAAAATCACCCTTTCAGAAAACAAAATCCCCTACCCCATGTTACATAACCAACTTAATTTTTATAACCTAAACCAAAAGAATTATGGCTAAAGAAAGTGTAAAAATCCTGCAAGGAAAGCTCGATGTAAAAAGTTTGATTGATCAGCTGAATGCTGCATTATCTGAAGAATGGTTGGCATACTATCAATATTGGGTAGGTGCATTGGTAGTGGAAGGTGCTATGCGCGCTGATGTACAAGGGGAATTCGAAGAACATGCTGAAGAGGAGCGTCATCACGCACAATTGATTGCTGACCGAATCATAGAATTGGAAGGAGTTCCGGTACTCGATCCGAAAAAATGGTTTGAACTGGCTCGTTGTAAATACGATTCTCCAACAGCATTCGATTCTGTCAGCCTGTTAAATCAGAACGTCTCTTCCGAACGTTGCGCTATTCTCCGTTATCAGGAGATTGCTAACTTTACAAACGGTAAAGACTATACTACATGCGACATCGCAAAGCATATTTTAGCTGAAGAAGAAGAGCATGAACAAGACCTACAGGATTATCTGACTGACATTGCCAGAATGAAAGAATCGTTTCTTAAGAAATAAATATTAGTTTCTTCAGAAATAGAAAGAGGAAATACCCCACCTGAGGCTGTTTCCTCTTTTTATTGTTTATCTCCATACAATAACTTCTCCTTTACTCCCCGGTTATACTCAAATATTCACATTTTATATGTCGCAACCGTGACAAAACAAAAAACTATGCGACTTATGGGATGAATTTCAACTCAATTATTTATCTTTGTTAGCTTTAAAAGAGCTGGCATAAAAACAATATGTACAATGAAAGATTTCTTTAAATTTACGCTTGCTACAGTGACCGGCATCGTGTTATCGGGCATTGTTTTATTCATTATCGGAGTCGTAACGCTTGTCGGAATCATTTCGTCATCGGATACAGAAACTGTGGTAAAGAAGAATTCTGTGATGATGCTCGACTTGAAAGGTACCCTGGTTGAGCGCACTCAGGAGAGTTTAGAAGGTTTACTGGGTAAATTTACCGGTGAAACAGCCGATACATACGGACTGGACGATATACTGGCTTCAATCAAGAAAGCTAAAGAAAATGATAACATAAAGGGCATTTATATACAAGCCTCATGGCTGGATGCTTCGTACGCTTCGCTACAGGCGATACGTAAAGCATTGGATGACTTTAAGGAGAGTGGCAAATTTGTCGTAGCATATAGCGACAATTATACGCAAGGACTTTATTATCTTTCGAGTGTTGCCGACAAGGTGATGCTCAACCCCAAAGGCATGATCGAATGGCGCGGACTCGCTTCATCACCTATTTTCTATAAAGATCTATTACAGAAACTGGGAATTGAGATGCAGGTATTCAAGGTAGGTACTTACAAGTCGGCAGTGGAGCCTTTCACCGCCACAGAGATGTCTCCAGCCAACCGGGAGCAGGTTACAGCTTTCATCGGTTCTATCTGGAATCAAATATTGGATGGTGTTTCCGCTTCACGTAAAATAGGAAAAGATTCACTGAATATGTATGCTGACCGCATGCTAATGTTCTATCCGTCAGACGAAAGCGTAAAATGCGGACTGGCCGACACGCTGATTTATCAAAATGACGTACGCGACTATTTGAAAACACTTGTAAAAATCGACGAGGACGATCGCCTGCCCATCTTAGGACTCGAAGAGATGGTTAACATTAAAAAGAATGTTCCTAAAGACAAGAGTGGGAATATTCTGGCTGTTTATTATGCTTCCGGTGAGATAACCGATTATGCCGGATCAGCAGCGTCTGATGAAGGTATTATAGGTAGCAAAATGATTCGTGACCTGCGTAAACTGAAAGAAGATGACGATGTAAAAGCTGTTGTATTACGCGTAAACTCTCCGGGAGGAAGTGCTTTTGCGTCCGAACAGATCTGGCATGCCGTAAAAGAGCTGAAGGCTAAGAAACCGGTCATCGTCTCAATGGGCGACTATGCCGCATCCGGTGGATATTATATCTCTTGTGCTGCCGACAGTATCATAGCCGAGCCAACCACTCTGACGGGTTCTATTGGAATCTTCGGCATGATTCCGAACGTTAAAGGATTAACCGAAAAAATCGGATTGACATATGACGTAGTAAAAACCAATCAATTCTCAGACTTCGGCAATCTGATGCGCCCGGTAAACAGCGATGAAAGAGCTTTGCTACAGATGATGATCGGCCAAGGATATGATTTATTTGTAAGTCGTTGTGCCGAAGGACGCCATATGTCTAAAGATAAAATTGAGAAAATAGCTGAAGGACGTGTATGGACCGGAGAGATGGCTAAAAAAATCGGATTGGTAGACGAATTGGGTGGAATAGGTAAGGCACTGGAAATAGCTGCACAAAAAGCCGATTTAAAAGGATACACCATTATATCCTATCCTGCCAAAAAGGATATTCTGTCTACGTTGCTTGATGTCCAACCCGGTAATTATGTAGAATCCCAAGTGCTGAAAAGTCAACTGGGAGACTATTATAAAGATTTCAGCCTGCTGAAAAATATAAAAGAACGCGCCATGATTCAAGCACGCGTTCCGTTTGAACTGAATGTGAAATAGCAAACTGCATGGAAGAAAACTCTATCAAGATACATAAATGGCTATATCCGGCTTCATGGTTATATGGAGCAGGAGTAGCATTACGAAATAAACTCTTTGACTGGGGGAAACTTCAGTCAAAGAGTTTTAATGTTCCTATTATTTGTATCGGGAACATCGCAGTGGGCGGTACGGGTAAAACGCCGCACACAGAGTATCTGATAAAGTTGCTTCATGATGAATTCCAAGTGGCTGTATTAAGCCGGGGGTACAAGCGCCATACCAAAGGATTCGTACTATCAACAGCAGAAAGTGACGCCCGCAGTATTGGCGACGAGCCTTATCAAATACAATCGAAATTCTCCGATATCCGGGTAGCAGTTGACGAAGACCGCTGCCATGGCATCGAAAGGTTACTCACACTTAAAGAGCCTCCGGTCGAAGTTATCTTGTTGGACGATGCGTTTCAACATCGATACGTGAAAGCAGGACTAAATATTCTTCTGACAGATTATCACCGTCTGTTCTGCGATGACACCTTGATGCCTGCGGGACGCTTGCGGGAGTCTGCACAAGGCAAAAATCGGGCACAGATAGTCATCGTAACCAAATGTCCGCCGGATATCAAACCTATTGACTACAATATTATTACGAAAAGGTTGAATCTGTTCCCCTACCAGCAGTTATATTTCTCATCTTTCCGATACGGAAACCTGCGGGCAGTCTTTCCCGATTGTGCCACTGTACAAGAGAGAAAATTATCCTCTTTACAGACAGAGGAACAGATACTGCTAATTACCGGCATTGCATCTCCCGATACGATCATCCGTGAATTGGAAATACATACACGGAACATCGACTTACTCGCTTTTAGTGATCATCATAATTTCAGCCAGCGAGACTTGGCGCAAATAAAAGAGAGATTCGGTAAATTAAGAAAAGGGCAACGCCTGATTGTCACAACCGAAAAAGACGCGACACGCCTGATATGTCATCAGGAGCTGGATGAAGGGCTGAAACCATTTATTTATGCCCTACCCATTGAAGTAGAAATATTACAAAATCAACAAGATAATTTTAACCAACACATTATTGGCTATGTTAGAGAAAATACAAGAAACGGCAGCCTTCCTGAAAGGAAAGATGCACACAAGTCCTGAAACAGCAATCATTCTGGGAACCGGACTTGGCAGTCTGGCAAACGAAATTACCGAAAAGTATGAAATAAAGTACGAAGATATCCCCAACTTTCCTGTGTCTACCGTAGAAGGGCACAGCGGTAAGCTTATTTTCGGTAAATTGGGTAATAAAGAGATTATGGCAATGCAGGGACGCTTCCATTACTACGAAGGTTACTCTATGAAAGAAGTGACTTTCCCGGTACGCGTGATGCGTGAACTGGGTATCAAAACATTGTTTGTGTCCAATGCCAGTGGCGGCACCAATCCTGAATTCGAAATCGGTGATCTGATGATTATCACTGATCATATCAACTATTTCCCCGAACATCCGTTACGTGGTAAAAACATCCCGTACGGCCCCCGTTTCCCGGATATGAGCGAGGCATACGATAAGGAACTGATCCGCAAGGCAGATGCCATTGCAGCAGAAAAGGCATTAAAGTACAGCACGGAATATACATCGGTACACAGGGACCCACATTCGAAACACCTGCAGAATACAAACTGTTCCATATCTTAGGAGCTGATGCGGTAGGAATGTCTACTGTCCCCGAAGTGATTGTAGCCAACCACTGCGGCATCAAAGTTTTCGGCATTTCCGTCGTAACAGATCTTGGGGTAGAAGGAAAGATTGTAGAAGTATCACACGAAGAAGTTCAGAAAGCAGCCGATGCTGCCCAACCGAAGATGACCACCATCATGCGCGAACTGATAAACCGTGCATAAATACTTCCTTATCATAAAATAAGATATATGAGAACAGAGATAGCAACCTTAGGTGAATTCGGACTGATCAAGCATCTCACCGAAGGAATTAAATTAGAAAATGAATCTAGCAAATATGGAGTAGGCGACGATGCAGCCGTCCTCGCCTATCCTGCCGACAAGCAAGTGTTGGTGACTACCGACCTCTTGATGGAAGGTGTACATTTCGACCTAACCTACACGCCGTTAAAGCATTTGGGATACAAATCTGCTGTGGTTAACTTCTCCGACATCTATGCGATGAATGGAACGCCCAAACAGATTACAGTTTCACTTGCTCTCTCCAAACGCTTCAGTGTGGAAGATATGGATGATTTTTACTCCGGACTCCGTCTGGCATGCCAACAATATAAAGTCGATATTGTAGGTGGTGACACCACCTCTTCTTTGACAGGGTTTGCCATCAGTATCACTTGTATTGGTGAAGCCGACAAAGATAAAGTTGTTTACCGTAATGGCGCCAAAGATACCGACTTGATCTGTGTCAGTGGCGACTTAGGTGCCGCCTATATGGGGCTGCAACTGTTAGAACGCGAAAAAGCAGTCTTTAAAGGCGAACAGGATGCTCAGCCGGATTTCTCCGGAAAAGAGTATTTGTTGGAACGACAGCTCAAACCAGAAGCCCGCAAAGACATTATTGAGAAACTGTCCGCCGCAAATATCGTTCCGACTTCTATGATGGATATCTCTGACGGACTTTCTTCGGAGCTATTGCATATATGTACTCAAAGTAAAGCAGGTTGCCGTGTCTACGAAGAGCATATCCCTATCGATTATCAAACTGCAGTTATGGCAGAAGAGTTCAATATGAACCTCACCACCTGTGCCATGAACGGTGGTGAAGATTATGAACTTCTTTTCACTGTTCCCATTGCCGATCACGAAAAAGTATCGGAAATGGAAGGTGTCCGCCTGATCGGACATATTACAAAGCCCGAATTAGGCTGCGCACTGATCACACGCGATGGTCAGGAATTCGAGTTAAAAGCTCAGGGATGGAATCCACTACAGGAAAATAAATAAAAAATTCCGAAAGAAAAACACTGATAATAAGCAAAATAGCTTTTTATCAGTGTTTTTTATTACCCTAAGGTTTGCAAAATCAAAAACTTTCACTACCTTTGCAACCGCAAACAAGAAAGGTGCCATAGCTCAGTTGGTAGAGCAAAGGACTGAAAATCCTTGTGTCCCCGGTTCGATTCCTGGTGGCACCACTTAGAAGAAAAGCAAAAGCAGTAAAATCCTGATTTCCAAACGAAATCGGGATTTTTTGTTTTCCGCAGGAACGCAAAAAACGGCAGAATATTACCGTTTCCGGTGTTCCAATCGGTGGAGCAAGAAAGGTGGAGCGCGAATCTCCACCGAACAAGATTATTTCTCTCTGATTTGCAATATTTTGCGTATCAAGAAAGCGTGCATGGTTTCCTACTTTTGTCCAACGAAAAAACTGTAGGAACATGAAACGAAACTCATTCAATGTGCTTTTCTTTATCAAGAAAGCCAAACTGCTGAAAAACGGGGAAGCCTCCGTGTGTATGCGCATCACCGTGAACGGTGCGCGAGTGGAAAACAATATCCGCATGAGCATTGAGCCTGCCCTCTGGAATCAGGCAAAGGAATGCGCCAAGGGCAAGAGCCGCAAGGCTTGTGAACTCAACCTCTATATCGAACAAGCCAAAATCAAGTTGCGCAAGCTGTTCGATGAGCTGGAAGAGCGGAATCATCCCGTCACAGCCCAAATTTTACAAGAGAAGTTCTTCGGAGTTAACAAGGACGTGAAGGAAGTCCGCACGCTCATCAAAACCATACAGGAACATAATGACCAATGCCGTGAACTTGTAGGCAAGGACTATGCGCTGATTACCGTCCGCCGTTATGAAAGTTGCAAACGCTATCTGGCGGAACTTATCAGACTGAAATACGATAAGGAGGATTTGCCATTGTCGGAAGTCAATGGTGAGTTGATACGAGCCTTTGAGTTTTACTTGAAGACGGAAAAGGAGTGCCAACAGAATACGGTCATCCGCTATATGAAGTGCCTGAAGAAGATAACCAATCTCGCACTTGCCAACGAATGGATTACCAAAGACCCGTTTATCGGTATCAAGTTCCACGAGAAGGAAGTAATCCGTGAATTTCTGACCTTGGATGAACTGCACCGTATCTACAACAAGGAGTTTTCCCTTGACAGGATTACAGTTGTGCGAGATGTTTTCATCTTTGCATCGTTCACTGGGTTGGCGTTCATAGATGTGCAACAGCTATCTGCCGAACATATCGTTCAAGATAACAATGGCAATTATTGGATTCGCAAGCCTCGCCAAAAGACGAAGAATATGTGCAACATTCCCTTGCTCGATATTCCGATGCAGATTTTGGAGAAATACAAAAGCCATCCTACTTGCCAAAAGAAAAACGTATTGCTCCCTGTCCCCTGCAATCAAAAGATGAACAGTTATCTGAAAGAGATTGCCGATTTGTGTGGTATTTCAAAGTGCTTGACCACGCACGTTGCCCGGCACTCGTATGCGACCTCTGTGTGCCTCGCCAATGGCGTAAGCATTGAAAATGTGGCGAAAATGCTCGGTCATTCCAATATAAAGATGACGCAGCACTATGCTCGTGTGTTGGATTCTTCCATTCTCAAAGATATGATGAATGTGAAAAGTGCCTTATCAAAAAGTCTTTGATTATGGATAGAGGAGTAATTACCATCAGTGAAACAGGCGCAGTTACCATACCGACTGCCTCCGTGTGGATGACCAAGTTTGAGATAGCCGACCTGTTCGGGGTATTCTCGTGCGACATTCGTAAGGTGATTCATGCCATATATAAAGGCAGAGAGTTGGACGAATGTGATACAATGAAGTATGTCAAACAACCTGACGGCATCAGCTATGATGTTTATAACCTTGAAATGGCCATAGCCATTGCATTCAGGATATGCAGCAGAGAGAGTATCCGATTCCGGCAGTTTGTGATGAATGAAATCTGCGCTACCAAGAAAGGAAGCCCGGTCACGTTGTTCTTCTCTTGTGGCAAGAGCAGCAACCTATGGTATAGCTGAGGTTAATCCCGTCAGCCGCCCGTTCCCGATGCACGGATGCAAAGGTAGCGTGTGGCTCTGAAGGCATCGGCAAGGTCGGGCGGCGGAACCGTTTCGGGCAGAATCTTCCTCAAACGGGGTTGAGTGTATTCTACCCGAAAACCCTGCCACTGCCAGCCACACGCTTGAAAGGCATCCGGCAACGGAAACAAGCGACTGACGGGAAATCAGAAGAAATAGAGGAACGGCTTACAGACGAAGCTAAACATTGATGCTTCATCCGTAAGCCATTCCTTTTTATTGTACCATTGCTGCCGCAAACATAAGGCAGACGGCAAACTGCGCTCCTTCAAGAAAATCAGGTTGCCTTCAGTCGGTAGGCAGATTGGTAGCCGTCAGCCAGCATCCTTTCGATGTCGGATTCACGGTAGAGGATTTTACCTCCAAACTGGATGTAGGCAATACGCCCCTCGTTGCGATAGTCCTGAAGTGTCCGACGACTTACTTTCAACCGTGCCGACACCTCCTTGTCGGTGAAGAAACGCTCCCCGTTCAGTGTCGGGCGGTAGTTGGCGGTCAGATGCTCTACGTTGTTAAGCAGACGGTCAAGGCTGCCCATGAAGTGGATTATCCACTCGTTTTCTTTGTTAATCAGTTCGTTCATGTTACTCTGGATTTAGTGGGATTGATTTTCATTACTCCGTGTGACGATCGGATTGTGCTGCCGTTGTACTTATCTTCTTTCGCTTGCCTTCCACTGCTGGCATAATACGCTGCACGTCTTCGTGGCGATAATATATCTTGTGGTTGATTTGACTATACCCCAAAGTCCCGTTGTCTCTAAGCGTCTGTAATGTGCGTGGGCTGATGTTGAGCATCCGGCACACGTCTTGGTTGTCCATCCACTCGCTCATTTTCTTTTCGCCGTGCCTATGGCAGATGGCATCCATACGGCTGACGAAGCGGTCGAACTTGGCGACCAGTTCCTCAAAGGTCTTTCTCTCAATTGATACGATTTCCATATTGTCTTTCTTTTAGTTGTTACTGTTTCTTCTGCCGCAAAGGAATATATAATCTGGTTTCCTGCAATGGATTTTTCGGAAGTGGCAGCGTGTTGCGTCAATAGGTAGCCCTTGTCCGGGATGCCGTCTTTCCTTTAGCCGTTATCATTCCTTCTTCCGCAAAGAAATACATAATCCGGCATCCGGCAATGGTTTCAATCAAGTCTGGCAGCAAGTGGCATAGGGTGGTAGAGGTTGGCACAGGCATAGCTCACAGATTGCCCAATCCGTTCAGCCCTTAATTCCCATATTTAATAAGGAAGCCACAACCAAAATAAGGGCTTAATTCAAGATTGACCGTAATTGAGCCTTTCCCCTTTCGGTCATATATATCCGGCAAAACGGTGAAGTCCGCACCGCCTTGTCAACCGCCATAAAGCAAAACCATACAAAATTGCCCAAATGAATCCAAGTGCTTGACTGACTGCATTAAAGCACCTTACTTTGCTCCCGATAATCGGTCGAGGTGCTTACCAAGACCACAGTTAATAACTTAATCAATTTGTTTTTTTACAATGAAGAGAGAACCAAACATTACAGAGCAGCAGGCTCGTGAAATCGTGGAAAAGATGGGACGCAGGGAATCCTACACTCCCAAGTCGATGAATGACATCTACAGGCGTATCGGTCTAGAGCCGGATGAGCCGGAACAGCCCGGCAAGACCGTCACGGAAGAAACGGAGACCGCTATGGCGGATGAACCGTCAAGTGAGGCGGTCGGGGAAATTGCAATGCCGCAGAAGCGTGTCAGCTGCAAGCAGCGCAGGCTGTCGCTGGAGGAATACCGCGCCACCTATCTCCAAGTCCCCAAGATTGTCAACCGCAAGCCCGTGTTCGTCAGCGAGGAGGTGCGTGACGAACTGGACAGGATTGTCCGCTTCCTCGGAGGAAAGGGCATGAGCGCATCGGGGCTGATCGAGAACCTCGTCCGTCTGCACCTCGACACCTACCGGAATGACATCGAGCAGTGGCGCAAGCTCTGACGGAATTACAGAAAGTCGGTTGGGCTGGTGAATACACTTCATCGGCTTAACCGATACCCAAGATGAGTGACTACACTCGGAAACAAATCCGACAGTCGGAGGATTTTTGTGTCCTCAAAGACACAGCAAGATATATTTTCAGTTACCCGAATAATTCTAAGTAACTGAAAATGCTTTCACCGCCGTGGGCAGAATTATCCTCCGCAGTCGGATAATTTCGGGGTTCATTAATCAAAGATTAAACAATGGACAAGCCATAAAATTGAAAAAATAAGAAGCATGAAAAAGAAGAGCAAGTACGGGAGAAATCCCAAATTGAACCCGAAGACGCACTGCGTGATGGTGCGCTTCGACGATGTGGAATGGAACAGGTTCCTGACGATGTACGAGGAATCGAACGTGTATGCGAAAGCCGTCTTTCTCAAGGCGCACTTCTTCGGGCAGAAGTTCAAGGTGCTGAAGGTGGACAAGACGATGCTGGAATATTACACCAAGCTGTCGGACTTCCATGCCCAGTTCCGTTGCATCGGCACGAATTACAATCAGGTCGTAAAAGAGTTGCGCATCCACTTTTCGGAGAAGAAGGCAATGGCGTTGCTCTACAGGCTGGAGAAGTGTACCATTGACCTCGTGAAGCTGAGCCGGGAGATTGTGGAACTTTCAAGAGAGATGGAGAAGTGTTATCAATCCAAATCTGATTGATATGGCAAGTGTAAAAGTAAAGTTCAGACCTTCAACGACTACAGGCAAGGAAGGCACAATCTACTATCAGGTGATTCACAACCGTGTGGTCAGACAGATATATACCGACTATAAACTTTTCGCTTCGGAATGGCAGTCCCATTCCGAAGCGGTTATCCTGCATCGTGTTCCGAATAAGCAAGAGCGGAACAACTATCTACTTTCGATAACCTCACGCATCAGATGGGATAAGGACAGGTTAAACAAGATTATACAGGTCTTATCCCAATCCGGCACATTTGTGACGGATGATGTAGTCGTGCGCTTTCAAAACAACAGACAGGGACCATCGTTTAACAACTATATCCGCCAGCAGATTGCCAGATTGAAACGCTTGGGGAAGATACGCACCTCGGAAACCTATACGGCAGCACTGCGAAGTTTCAACGGTTTTATGAATGACAAGGAGGTCTTGTTTGACCAGATTAATTCAGACTTGATTGCGGAATATGAGGCTTATCTGAAAGGAAGAGGCAACTCGCCCAATACCGTGTCATTCTATATGCGAATACTGAAATCGGTCTATAACCGTGCCGTAGAAGAAGGACTGACCGAGCAACGGCATCCGTTCAAGTCTGTCTATACGGGAGTGGAGAAAACCTTGAAGCGAGCTATATCGCTCAACCACCTTAAACGTATCAAAGGGTTGGACTTGTCTTTGAAGCCTAACCTTGACTTTGCCCGTGATATGTTCCTGTTCTCTTTTTACACAAGGGGTATGTCGTTCATTGACATGGCTTATCTGAGGAAGAAAGACTTGCAGAACAGTATCCTTTCCTATCGCAGACGAAAGACGGGACAGCAGTTATTCATCAAATGGGAAAAATGTATGCAGGAGATTGTTGATAAATACCCCGTAAACGAAACGGAATACCTCCTGCCCATCATTATACAACGGGATGTGGATTATCGGAAGCAATACACCAATGAGCTTCATCGGGTAAATCATTTGTTGAAAAAAATAGGAAAACAGTTGGGCTTGTCGATACCATTAACGATGTATGTAGGACGGCACTCATGGGCAAGTGTCGCCAAGAGCCGTAATGTGCCTATTTCTGTAATCAGCGAGGGTATGGGGCATGATTCAGAGAACACCACACAGATTTATCTTGCATCACTTGATACTTCTGTGGTGGATAAAGCCAATAAGAAGATACTGGATTTGCTGTGAAACTGTGAATGTTTTGCAAATCAGTCCAACGCTTGCCAAGAGACGGATATTATAATTCAAAGTTACGCAAAATAATGATTATTAGGCCATAAAACGCTAAAAATCTTGTCTGTTGCAATATCTCTGTTTTGCGAAAGATCTTAGATGTTTTGCAAATTTGTCAACCAAAAGATAAAAGTTAGCTCACTATCAGCGAGATATAACAACTTGTCCGTCTCTTGGCAAGAGATGAAAATCTTGGTTGATAGTTATGGCTCGTATATACGATAATATTGAAATAAAATTTGAAGATGGTCTCAATGATATAATCAGCAATGTCGGCGTAAAACGTGTGGACTTTTGTGTTGGTTATTTTAATTTACGCGGATGGACAAAAGTAGTACACCAAGTGGAACATTTGGAAGGCGACTTTGTCGTTGAAGGTTCCGAGAGCATCCATCGAACCTGTCGGTTGCTCATTGGTATGTACCAACCTCCGGCAGAATTGGTGAAAATGCTATATGCCCAAGGAGACAACACTCCTGACGCGGACATGGTACAGAAGGTAAAACGGCAGATAGCACAGGATTTTCGCCATCAGCTCCTTATTGGCATACCCACAAAACAGGACGAATGGGCACTACGGCAACTTTCAGCACAACTCAAATCCAAGAAAGTGGTGGTGAAACTTTCTGTCCGTGAGCCGCTTCACGCTAAACTGTATCTTGCACATCGTCCCGAAGACCGCTCGAATCCCATTCAGGCGATAATGGGCAGCAGCAACCTCACTTATTCCGGGCTTACCAAGCAAGGGGAACTCAATGCCGAATTTGGCGACCGTGACCAAGCCGAGAAATTCAATACATGGTTCAATGACCGCTGGAACGACCGTTTCTGCGTGGATATTACCGAGGAACTTGTCAAAGCCATAGACGAAAGTTGGGCGGCCGAAAAACTGATTCCTCCTTACCATATTTATCTCAAAATAGCTTACCACCTCAGCGAAGAGGCACGTAATGGAATAAAGGAGTTTACATTGCCTCCGATATTCCAAAGAGAGCTTTTCGATTTCCAGCAGAACGCAGTCAAGATAGTCGCCCGTCATCTTAACAACGACAGACGACGCGGTGCAATGATTGGTGATGTGGTGGGTCTCGGCAAGACCATTACAGCCTGTGCCGTTGCCAAGATTTATGAAATGACTTATGCCACCAGCACCTTGATTATTTGCCCTGCCAATCTTCAGGAGATGTGGCGCAAGTATATCAGGAAATACGACCTCAAAGCGGAAGTCATGTCTATGTCGAAGGTGATGGATATCGACAATATGCGCTATTTCCGTCTGATAATCGTGGATGAAAGCCACAACCTTCGCAACGCGGGCAAACGATACAACCAAATCCGCCAACTTATCGAACGTCAGTCAAGCCGTGTTCTGCTTCTGACTGCGACTCCATACAATAAGCATTACAGCGACCTCAGCAACCAACTCCGACTTTTCATCAACGATGATCAAGACCTCGGTGTCCGCCCGGAGCGTTACATTGAAAGTCTGGGCGGAGAGCGCGGTTTTATGCAACGCCACGGTGATGTACATATCCGTACTATACGGGCTTTCAACCAAAGCGAGAATGTGGAAGACTGGAGCGAACTGATGAAGCTGTTTCTTGTTCGTCGGACACGCTCGTTTATCCGCGAGAATTTTGCCAAGACCGATGAAGCTAACGGTAGGAAGTATCTGGAATTTTCCAATGGCGCACGTTCCTATTTCCCCGACCGCGTTCCGAAGTCCATCAAGTTCAAGACCGAATCCGGCGACCAGTACACCCGTCTTTATTCAGAGGAAATGATTGCTCTTATGGAGGAACTCGCTCTTCCTCGATATGGTCTGAGCCTGTATATCAGCGAAAAGGAAGCGACCGATGCGCCCAAGCATATCTCCGCATTGATTGAAAACCTTTCTCGTGCCGGGTCAAGAATGATGGGATTCTGCAAATCGACATTCTTCAAACGCATGGATTCGAGCGGTTTTTCATTTCTTCTTACCCTCTATCGCCATGTGCTTCGTAACTGCGTTTACATTTATGCACTCGATAACAAGCTGCCTGTGCCTATCGGAGATGACAACAACCTGCCCGAAGATTACACGGAGGACGAGGATACCGGCACTGACATCTTCGGACGGCACGACTCTGACACCCCGGTTGATGCCTCGCTGAATATTCCCACTGACATGGCGGTGTATATGAAGAAAGCCGGAGAGTATTACAATGTCATTGCCAGTAAGTCCAACCTGTCATGGCTTGATGCCAGATACTTCAAGCGCACGCTCAAACAGAAACTTAAAAAGGATTGCGAGACCATTCTCTCTATGATTGCGCTATGTGGCAAATGGGAGCAGAAGCAGGACCAGAAACTCAATGAACTGGAAAGCCTGCTTCGCGGTGACGCTCATTGCAATGACAAAGTCGTGGTATTCACCCAGTTTTCCGACACGGCACGTTATATCTATTACCAGCTCCGCAAGCGTGGATTCACGAATATAGATTATGCCACAGGCGACCGGGACAATCCTACTGTCATTGTAGAGAGGTTCTCTCCGAACAGTAACGATGCGACAGGCAAATACACAACTGAGGAGCAGACCCGTATTCTCATCGCCACCGATGTGCTTTCCGAAGGTCATAACCTTCAGGATGCCCATGTCATCGTGAACTATGACCTGCCGTGGGCTATCATCCGCTTGATTCAACGTGCCGGACGTGTTGACCGTATCGGCCAGCAAGCCGAAAATATCTATTGCTATTCTTTCTTTCCTGCCGATGGCATTGAAGAAATCATCAACCTCCGCAGCCGCCTGAACGACCGCATCAATGCCAACGCCAATATCGTAGGCTCTGACGAGGTGTTTTTTGAAGGGAACGAACAGAACCTCAGGGATATGTTCAACGAGAAAGCGGGTGTACTTGACGATGCGGATGACGATAACGATGTTGACCTTGCATCACAGGCATTCCAGATATGGAGCAATGCAATTAAGGCTGATAAAAAACTGAAAGAGATTATTCCACAGATGCAGAATATGGTTTACTCAACACGCCTTGCCGATGAAAACGGTGTAGAGGGTGTTGTCACCTATGCTCGCACAGCCAATGACTTCGATGTGCTTACATGGCTTGACAAGGATGGTAATATCATATCGCAAAGCCAACAGCGCATACTTCAGGCTCTCGCTTGTCATCCAGAGACTCAGGCACAGCAACCTCTCGACAACCATCATGAACTTGTTGGTAAAGCTGTTGGGATTATCCGCGAACAGGCTGTCAGCAACATTGGCGGTATGCTTGGCAACCGTTTTTCCACACGCTACCGCATCGTGCAGCTTCTGGAACAATATTATGACCAAGGTGAAAACCTGTTCTTCAATGCAGACCGCCGCGAGGAATTGAAATATGCCATTGATGACATTTACAACTATCCACTTCAGGAAACCTCAAAGTTCCATCTTGGTCGTATGCTCAAACAAACAGGAAGGCAAGCCGATGATGATATTGTGGAATACGTGCTTGAACTCCGCCGTAATAACCAGCTTTGCATCATTGCAGATGAGGACATTAACGATAAGGAAAATCAGATAATCTGCTCTATGGGGCTTCGTAAAGAATAACATGCCATGAACAAACGTATATTTCAACAACTTCTCCTTGATGGAGATTTCAAGAAACTGTTCATCAGTGAATTGGGATGGAACAAATGGAAAGTCAGGGCTGAACTTCTGCCCATTGTCATTGACGGAACGGATTATCAGTTCCGCACCGTTGCCGACCGAAACGGATTGCAAGTCGTTGTGGCTGAGGTCAGCGAACTGCCCAAGGCATCGCTCGCCCGGAGAATTGACGCACAACTTCGCAAACAAGCTCAGGACTATATTGCCATCTACGTGCTTTGCAATAAGCCCGGACATCATCAATGGGTGATTCCTGTGAAAAATGTGGATAAGCGAGACATTGTAAGCATCGAGTACGAATCACCAGAAAAGACAGACTTCCTTTTCTCGAAGATGCAGGATTTGGAGTTTGACCCGGCTGAAAGGACAACAATTGTAGATGTAAAGGCGGCTGTCCACCACGCATTCTCCGTCAACGCAGAAAAGGTGACCAAGGATTTCTATGCTGGTTTCCGTAAGGAGCATAAGGCTTTTTCCAAGTTCATTACGGGCATAGATGATGAACTGGCTGAAAAGGACAATCGTAACAAGCTGTGGTATGCTTCGGTGATGCTTAACCGCCTGATATTCTGTTATTTCATTCAGAAGAAAGGTTTTCTGAATAGTAACGTAAACTATCTTCGTGATAAGTTGGACTGGTGTCGCAAGGAGCGTGGCGAAGACCGTTTCTTCTCCACCTTTTATCGTGGCTTTCTAACTCGTCTCTTTTCTGATGGTCTGAACAACCCCAATCACGACCGGGAGTTTCTGCAACAGTTCGGACGCATCCCTTATCTGAATGGCGGTATGTTCGACAGCCACAAGATAGAGCGTGAATATACCGACATAGATATTGCCGATGAAGCCTTCATCTCGTTGTTTGCTTTCTTCGACAAGTGGCAGTGGCATCTTGATACCCGTGTCACCGCTTCAGGCAAGGACATCAATCCCGATGTACTCGGTTATATCTTCGAGCAGTATATCAATGACCGGGCGCAGATGGGAGCATATTACACCAAAGAGGACATCACCGAATATATCGGACGCAACACGATACTTCCTTTCCTTTTCGATAGAGTAGGCAAGGCTTCAAAGCCTATGGCGGAACTTTTTGCCCCTGACGGTTGGGTATGGCTTCAACTCCAACAAAGCGGAGACCGCTACATCTTTGATGCGGTGAAGCAAGGCTATACCCCTGACTGGCGCAATCGCATTCCTGAGAATATCGCCATCGGACTTGACACGACCAAGCCCGAGCTTTTGGAACGTCGCAAAGACTGGAACACAAAAACACCTGAGCCATTCGCCTTGCCTACGGAAATATGGCGCGAGACCATTGAACGGTTGCAGCGATGCGAGGATATACTGGATAAAATTCGTAAAGGGGAGATTGTGTCCATCAACGATTTTATCACCTACAACCTTGACATACGCCAATTTGCAGCAGACCTTATCAATGCTGATGACGCTCCGCAATCGTTCATTTACAACTTCTATGACGCTCTGCGTTCAGTGACTATCCTTGACCCGACTTGTGGCTCTGGTGCGTTCCTTTTTGCGGCAATGAATATCCTCGAACCGCTTTACTATGATTGCATCACACGGCTTGAAGGCATTGAGCGGAAATCGCCTGACACGCAAAAGGCACTTGACGAGATAAAGAGCAAGTATCGCTCAAACATCCATTATTTCATCTACAAGTCTATCATTCTCCGTAATCTGTACGGAGTGGACATCATGGCAGAGGCTACAGAAATAGCCAAGTTGCGACTGTTTCTTAAAATGGTGGCCGTGGTTGATGTGCAGCCGCTTGTCGACAATCTCGGTCTTGATCCGTTGCCGGATATTGACTTCAACATCCGCTGCGGCAACACTCTTGTGGGTTATGTCAATGCCGAAAGCATCGTAAAGGACCATGATGGGGATATGTTCGCAATACACGATTTTGAGGAAAATGTCGCGGCAGAAATGGACAAGGTGGCACGGATATTCAAGCTGTTCAAGCACTTGCAACTCACACAGGAATCGGAACATCACGAGGAGTTCATTGCTGCCAAACACCAGCTTCGAGACCTTCTGTCCTCACTCAACGATACTCTCAATCATCACCTTCACAACGCCACCGCATCGGGTATGCCATACGAAGAATGGCTCAATTCCCATCAGCCCTTCAACTGGGTTGCGGAGTTCTATGATATCATTCACGGAAATGGGGGATTTGATGTGATTATTGGAAACCCACCCTATGTGGAGTACAGCAAAATACGAAAAGAATATCAAGTTACAGGTATCAAATGTATTGATTCGGGAAACTTATATGCATACGTTATCGAGCGAACGCTCTCATTTTCTCACAAGGGAACGAGAAACGGGATGATTATACAAATGTCAGCTTTTTGCACACCACGTATGGCATCATTCCAAAAAATGTATTTTGAAAATGCCAAGTTCTCATCAATCGCATTCTTCGATGACAGACCTGGTAAACTTTTTGAGAATCTGCAACACATTCGCGTTGTCATTCCGATAATAGAGGTTGGAATGCCAACTTCTTTGACGGCAACTACTGGATATGTTAAGTTCTACTCTCATTGCCGTAATATCTTATTTCAAAACATTTCTTATTACCTTTCACAGTCTTCCCGTAAAGCGTTTTCTGTTTTAAAAATTCGAACAGCGATAGAAAATTCCATAGCAGAAAAAGTGTGGAGTATGTCAAAGACTATACAATGCTTTGAAAGTTGTTTACGCAACAATAATTACGTTTATTATGGGTATGGATATGGTTACTTTGGCAAAATCTTAAATAAGAAATCCTATTTTTGGGGTGAAAACGTAAAAGAGTCCACTGGTGATAAATACTATTTTATCAATGACGAATACGACAGAGATATATTTGTTGGGCTTTTGAATTCTAGCTTGTTTTATTGGTTTTACATCAATTTTTCCGATGGACACAATTTTACCAAGACTGTTATAGGTGCAATGCCTTTTGAATATGGCTCATGCCAACGTATTAAACAAGCTGTAGAAATTTTGATGCTCGATTTAGAGCAATGTAAAGGTAGAAAAGTTTGCAACTACAAATCTACAGGTAGAGTTGAATATGATGAATACTACCCAAAGTTGTCCAAAAGATATATTGATGAAATCGACAAGGTTCTTGCTAATCATTACGGATTTACAGATGAAGAACTTGATTTCATCATCAATTATGATATCAAGTATCGCATGGGTGATGAACTGAACAACGAGGAATAAATAATGGAACCACAGTATCTCGGAAATACGGACTTATTGACCTTGCACAAGGTGGGATTTCTCGCTTCGCGTAAGGTCAATCCAACTTCCGTGATACCAACAATCAACTGGGCGAACAAAGTAAGCCACGACCCAAATGTCGCAATAGTCAGTGGCTTCCAATCCACCCTCGAACGCGAAGTTCTTGACATAGCCCTCAAAGGCACATGTGGCATCATTTACGTCCTCAACCGCAGCCTCTATCGCCAAATACCACTCAATCTACGCCCGGCATTTGACTCAAACCGCAGCCTCTTCATATCCCTAACATCGAAAAAAACAACTCGCCCTTCCGCCATAAACGCCAACATCCGTAATCACTATATTACAAACATTGCAGATGAGCTCACCTTTGCATCAGTTAATGAAGTTTCATCACTTCATCAACTGATACAAATAGATAAGTTTACCTTACTGCTCTAAGCCTTTATAAATAGGTATAACAAATCACACTTCAATACCGACTTGTGTTTGTATCCTAGCTTCAACTTCTTGATAAATTGAAAGTTGGGTTTCAGGCGCAACTTCCAAGGTCGCCATCAAGACATATTTTACAGGCATTGTCTATTTAGACTTTTTTTACAAAATCCCACGATTCTGCTAAATTCTGGGGTAGGAGGGCGACAACAACTCTAATCATCACGCACAAAGACATATTACGCCAACCCAATTCGCCAAATTATTTTCAATCTTGTTCTAAAAAAGGACGTATTGCTTCCGTTTTCGGGCGTTCTTATACCATTTTCCCGACATCATGATTTGCACCACATCTCTTTACAGATGATTCCAGAATTCGTTGTACTTTGGAATCCGTTAAATACGGTTCCAATACAGGCCATCCTTTAACTACATATTTATCTACGGGAGTTACTTTTATGATTTTACTGAGATATGAAACTATTTCATTTTTATCTCCAATAATGCAAGCCGCTCCCAATTTTTCAAAATCGGAATATTCAATATACTTATTATCGAATATTTTTTCTTTAATTTTTTCTTTAATTTTTTCTTTAATTTTGTTTGTGGCACTTCGTTCGCATTTTAATCGTGCCCATTGATAATTGACCATTATAGCTCCATCTGTTAATTGTGGATTGTCGTAGTAAGGCTTCAATAAAGACAATACAGAGTTATAGTCCTCAGTTTTTAGAAGCGAGAATGCGTAAGAAACAACTTCGCTTTTAGTTGGAGATGTCGTAGCAAATCTATCCTGATACAAACTTACTAGTTCCTCATGATTATTCGTAAGACCATAATAATGTTCTTTGTATTCATCTTTATTGCCAAGTTTATCATAAAATTCCGTGAGCTGCTCATTTTTATTTTGATATGCTAAAATTGTCATGACTTGCTCGTTGGCCTTAGGATTATTTGGCAACGTTTTGAATATATCAAGAGCATCATCAAAATACTCTTGATCCATTAGTAATTTCCCCTTCAGAAATTTATAGTTATCCGAAAGTTGCCTGAGTATTACCAATATAAATAATGGTAAATATGAAGATACGAATAAAGCAAATTTAGCTCCTTTCTTTAAATCGTTATTCTTATATCCCATACGTTTCGTTTTTCAAAAAATATCCTCCGGTTTTAGGCGCACCTCTAAACTCTATCAAGTTTTTATCTTGTAAAGCCTTGATATATCGCATAGTCGTTCTTAAACTCTTGTTGATATGCTTACTGATTTCAGAAGCATTCAAACCGGGAGTGGTTGCCAGCAGATTGAGAATAGCTTGTTCATTCTCGTTTATTGTATCATTTACTATGTCATTTACTCTGCCATTTACTGTGTCATAGTTGGCAGAGTTAGTGATTTTACGTTTGAACACCGCTGTAAACATCCCCTCCGTATGAAATTCCGGTTCGGGCAGATTCGCTTCTCTCATGGCTTCCTGCATACGAGGAATACCGGATGCAACTCTTTCAACCAAGTGCATACGGGTAAATAAACCGAAAATTAGCGGATTACGTGTCATACTTTTATGTCCAAAATCTTTAGCAACAACAGGCAGAAGTCCTCCGGGGTTGGAAATCTCTACCCGGTCGTCAAACATTTCTATCATAATGCTTGCGCCTTGTTCGTAGTAATCACGGTGTGATAGGGCATTTATAATAGCTTCTTTAAATACAGTCAGAGGTATTTCCCAAATTTCCTCTCTTGGTCCTGCTCCCTCTATTTTATAAGCTACTTGCAGTTTGCTTTCCAGCCAAGACATAGCCTGTAGATATTGTTGGTACAATGAACCTCCGAAAGTTTTATCA
>ENA-OQNI01000983-OQNI01000983.1-human-gut-metagenome-genome-assembly--contig:-NODE-983-length-22514-cov-4.035333_pt1 | contig 22514 bp, 14 predicted proteins | sample MGYA00242627_ERZ504876 | MGnify/ENA primary metagenome ERZ504876 (study PRJEB26092, sample SAMD00036386) | human gut metagenome | host: Homo sapiens | study: EMG produced TPA metagenomics assembly of... | reverse complement strand
CCCGGCGTCGTATCCCATAAAATTCATCATCTCGGCACAGACGTGAGGCGCCACTGTATCTATATAATTATAATAGTACGCCGAAGGCTGTCCTTGCAGAATATCTCCGTTATCCAGCAATATAAGGTTTCCTTTATACACCTCCCGGTTCTTTTGCACCAACGCATATACACGTGCAAGACTTCCGCCCCACTCCTTTTGTGTAATGAAGTTATATGGAAAGTAATTACCATGTACATCACTGGTCTGCACAATTTTCAGTTTCACCTCTCTCTCTTGTGCCGGCAACACACATACCAGGCAGAGCAAGAAAGCATACATACAAATCAATCTTTTCATCATAATCATGTTTTAAATTTGATTCACCACCAAATAACACTGAGTCCCACCGGGAGAATTTAAATAGGGAATAAACTCTATGAGACTCTGTGTGACCCTGTGGTAGTCTCTTTTTCTTATAACGGGTGCGAAACCACAAATCTCGCCCCACCTTCATAATCCGGGTCGATCCAGATATCGCCACCCCATTTATCTACCGTGAGTTTACAGATTGAGAGTCCCAATCCGGTTCCCTGCGCATACTCGTTCAGCTTCTCGAACCGTTCGAACACCTGTTTCTGTTTCTCCTTCGGAATGCCGCATCCGGTATCCGCCACCGCAAACAACACCCGATTCTTCTCCTTCTCAACCTCAAACTGCAATGTGATCGTACCATTCTTGGTGAACTTCGCCGCATTGGTCAGCAGATTGATAAGCACTTGCTGTAAGCGTTGAATATCTGTCTGAAGAACAAAGGAGTCGGTCTTTGTCTCAAAAACAAACCGGTTACCCGATTCCCTGCGGGACATCTCCACCGACGATAATGCCTGCCTGCACAGTTGAACCACATCGCAGTCTTCCGGTGTCAGTATCACCTTGTTCGCCTCCAGCCTCGACAGATCGAGTATATCATTAATCAGTCGTAACAGCAGGTCGGAGTTCGACTGGATAATTCTGAAATAATTCCGCTGATCCTCTTCCGAGCTCCCACCCGAAGCCAGCACATCCGAGAATCCTACAATCGCATTCAGGGGTGTTCGTATCTCATGACTCATATTGGCAAGAAAAGCACTCTTCAGCCGGTTCGACTCCTCCGCCCGGTCCTTCGCTTCATACAAAGCAACTTGCGAACGCTCCAGATCGTCTTTCAACCGCTTTGTCCGCAGATAGAAATAGATAGAAACCAGCAATCCTATCACCAGAATGCAGAGGACACCTACGCCCACCCAAATCTGATACCGGTACTGTTTATAGAAAGAGGGTGATTCATTGACCAACTTTACCTTCATCGGCAGAGCGGCCACGTCTATCTTCTGTTCCTTCACTTTCTTACTGTCCAGCAACGCTTCCGTACCCACTACTTCTACTCGCATATTCGGATCTTCAGGATTATCCAACAACTTGACCGCCTCCTCCGCCAATTCCTTACCGAACGTCCGGAAAACGGGAACCACTCCGCCTACGGCCCAATAACCCAGACCGATGGAAGTAGCCGTAAACGTCGGTACATCCGGAATCGCCTCCATCATCGAATACGTAGCATTGCGCATAAAATAGCCTTCGTTCTTGTCCACTCTCCAAGTGCCTAACAGAACGGCCGTATGCTTCGGCAATTTCCGAAGTTCATCCACAATAGTATAAATGGTATGTTCGCGCCCGTCCAGCAAAATCAGGTTCATATCCGGAAACTGTTTCATTTCCTTTCGCACATGAGCTTGCAAAGTGACGCCACCGTAAGTATTGTCGGATATAAAAGCAATGTTCTTCGTATCGGGATAGATTGTCCGGATCATGCGGATGTTCGACGCGATGTCGTATTCGTACAGAAAACCGCCGCATACCTGGTGCTTCAGACTGTCTTCATAAAAATCGGAAGATTCCGGCATCCAGTGTGCCAGATCTTTCCCGTCGTCCGGCAAAAGCACCACGTTCCTGCTGGTCAGTGCGCACATTACCGGCACTTCTCCTGTCACCGAGTCATTCAGCGACAGATAAGACGCCCACGCCTCCTGTCCGAACAGAATGATCAGCGCCGGTTCCTGGCTTCCCCGATATTTATCCAGAATATTCTCCATCACTCCCTTCCAGCGGGGAAAGTCTGAGAAACTCTTACAGTTCATGTTTTCAATGACCACTCCCCGTTTGCCCCCCAACCTCTGATATTCGTCCATAAAGTCGGATACATTGGCAGAAGTCGGATACGCTCCCGGATTGTACGAACAGATCATCAGTATGGGTTTCTCACCGGTAGCAGCATGTCCTGCCATGGGAGGACAGCAACCAATAACTAACAGAAGTAAATAAAGAATATATTTGAACGATACCGGCATATTCATCTGTTTTAGAGTGTGTGTATCCGTTTTTTTATGCCCGCAAAGATAGTAAAAGTTGATGGTTATAGCAGATTTATTGCGTACATTTGTCGCTCAATGTCCTAAAAATAGTTTATGGAAATTTTTCACAAAATGATTTCGGCAGCACTCAACCTGCCGGAAAAGCAGATCAGTAATACTCTCGGGCTGTTAGCCGAGGGAGCCACTATCCCTTTCATCAGCCGCTACCGTAAAGAAATCACCGGCGGACTCGACGAAGTGCAGATAGAATCTATCAAAACGCAGTACGATAAACTCTCAGAACTCGCCAAACGCAAAGAGACCATTCTCGGCACCATCGGCGAGCAAGGCAAACTGACGCCTGAGTTGCGGCAACGCATCGATGCCACCTGGGATGCCACCGCTCTTGAAGATATCTACCTGCCCTACAAGCCCAAACGGAAAACCCGTGCGGAAGCCGCCCGCCAGAAAGGACTCGAACCGCTGGCTCTGCTACTGATGATGCAGCGCGAGAACAACCTGGGCTCCCGTATTCCTGCGTTCGTCAAAGGCGATGTCAAAGACGCAGAGGACGCTTTGAAAGGTGCCCGCGACATTATCGCCGAGCAGGTGAGCGAAGACGAACGTGCCCGTAATGCAGTGCGCAATCTCTTTGCCCGCCAGGCTGTCATCAGCGCTAAAGTAGTGAAGGGTAAAGACGAAGAGGCCGCCAAATACCGGGACTATTTCGACTTCTCTTCTCCCTTGAAACGCTGCACCTCCCATCGCCTGCTGGCCATCCGCCGTGCCGAGGCCGAAGGTTTGCTGAAAGTCAGCATTACCCCCGACGATGACGAATGCCTCGAACGGCTCGACCGCCAGTTTGTCCGTAGCAATAACGAATGTGGCCGCCAGGTGGCAGAGGCCGTACAGGATGCCTACCGCCGTCTGCTGAAACCTTCCATCGAAACCGAATTTGCCTCCCTCAGTAAAGAACAGGCCGATGACGAAGCGATCCGGGTCTTTGCCGAAAACCTGCGCCAACTGCTTCTTGCCCCACCCTTGGGACAAAAACGGGTAATGGGTATCGATCCCGGCTTTCGCACCGGTTGTAAGGTGGTCTGCCTCGATGCACAAGGCAATCTCGTACACAATGAAAACATCTATCCTCACCCGCCGGTAGACAAAAAAACTGAAGCGGCTTCGAAACTCCGCAAAATGATTGAAGCTTACAAGATAGAGGCCATCGCCATCGGTAACGGAACTGCCAGCCGCGAAACGGAAAACTTCGTCACGCACCAACAGTTCGACCGTCCCGTGCAGGTCTTTGTTGTCAGCGAACAGGGTGCTTCCATCTACTCGGCCTCCAAAACGGCCCGTGACGAGTTTCCCGATTATGATGTCACCGTCCGTGGGGCCGTCTCCATCGCTCGCCGGCTGATGGATCCGCTGGCGGAACTGGTCAAGATCGCTCCTAAGCCCATCGGTGTCGGCCAATACCAGCATGATGTAGACCAGACCAAATTGAAAAAATCACTCGACCAGACAGTGGAGAACTGTGGAATGTCAGAAACAACAAAGGGATCTGTTATCAAAAAGCGGATACTCGCTATCTTTTTGCGCCATTATTCTGCAAACGGATGACATTTGGCTGGTTCCCAAGGGGCAACTCCTTAGGAAGCATACACCATTGCTTCCGGTCTTTGCCAAGTAAACAATACCATTAAAAGTGGAACGGAGAGAATATTTACGCTTGCCCCTTTGTCATCTAAAAGATTTTCTATAACTTGCCACTGTTTATCAGTCAGGTCGATATGTAAGATCCCATTTTATTACTCTTTAAGTACGATTTCATCGTTATATTCAAAGACAAAAGGAGATAAGAAACGACCAACTGATAGGCTTCTAAACCAAATTAAAGCTATTTCTTTCATTTATTTTGATTTTACCAGATACCATGATTCGACTGATACTATTGACTGACTTTACAGAATCCTTTTCATACAATTTATTGAAAGGGGTTTTGGCATACTCAAAAAAACATGAACCATGGGTTGTATGCCGGATGCCACCTTCCTATAAACTTACTTATGGGATAGAAGGGGTTCTGAAATGGGCAAAAGCGTGGCAGGCAGACGCCATTATCGGTAGATTTGATAATGATGATAATGTAGAGTTGTTCCGTAAAAACGGAATTATCGCAATTGCGCAAGACTACAAATCAAGATTCAGCAATATTCCCAACATCACCGGCGACTACCACAAAACCGGCAGGATGGCAGCAGAGTTTTTTTTAAGCAAAGGATTCCGGAACTTCGCTTTCTATGGTTACCGTGATACCGTTTGGTCGCAGGAACGTTGCGAAGGCTTCTACGAGTGTATAGCCGAACATGGTTTCGGCAATAATTTCTATTCCTATCAAGAGCAGTCACTTGATGATTTATGGTTTTATGAAGCTCCTCCTCTGCTTACATGGTTAAAATCATTGCCACAGCCCACGGCGCTTATGGCTTGTGATGACAACCAAGGTAACCGCATCACTGAAATCTGTAAGGTTAACAATATCAGAGTACCCGACAAAATAGCCATATTAGGTGTTGATAATGACGAAATAATATGCAATCTGTCTGATCCTCCCCTATCCAGTATCAGTCAAAATATTGTGAGAGGTGGATTCGAAGCTGCCGAACTTATAGAACATTTACTGAACGACGAAGAATGTTCTTACCAAGACGTGGTACTCCAACCGGTAAATATAGTAAATAGGCTTTCAACAGACTTTTACTCTACCACCAACACACATATTCACACAGCTTTGAAATATATCCACCGAAACTTAGCCAATGACATCACTGTATCGGACATTGTCAAGCAAGTGCCTTTATCACGCCGTCTGTTGGAGATACGTTTCAAAGAGGTCACCAAGCAATCCATTCACAAATATATCTTAAATCTCAGGATCGAGCGTTTTGCACAATTACTTCTGGCAAGCGACGCCCCGATTGCAGATGTGGCGGAACAAGTAGGAATAAATAATCTCAAAAACCTGTCCCGCCAATTTAAAACTTTAAAGAACGTCTCTCCCTATGAATACAGGAAAGAACACCGGATGATGTCCAATGATAACTATTGAAAGAATCGCTCTCTTAATTCGGTAAGAACAGCATTTCATCCTGCAGAGGAACTTCCGGAAAATCCAGTCCGGAGAATCCTACTTCCAATTCCTGCCCCATGTAATCCTCAAAATACAATAAATGCAACTCATGAAAACCTTTTTCAAGAGCAATTTTTCCTTCGGCGCGGCGGGCACTATGTCCACCGTCGTTATCAACAACCAATTTACCGTCAATATAAAGCATTGAACCGTCATCCGAGAATGTATAGAAACGGTATATTCCTTTTTCGGGAATCTGTATCAACGTATGGAAATCATAGGCAAAGTGATCTGCAACGGCAGCCTCTTTGATCGAAATATTCTTCATAACCCCTTCTTTTACTTTAAGACAAGAAGCGATGCCGGCAACCCGCTTGCACTTTCCTTCATAATAGGTATATGCCACCCCTTGTCTGGGTGAAGATCCATTCTTTACTGCCGGCAGGTAGTCCGCGGTCCGTTCTTCCTCTGAATTCAAGCCGGAAGGATAATAATAGGTCGCTTCACGTCCCGAAGGTGTAGTGATCCATGTATCAAACCTGAATTTGCCTTCGTACAGTTCGATGATGCGTGCTCCCCTCGTCAGTTCACCATAAGCATCCGCACCGGTTACACGTCCGTACCCAAGTACAATGCCTTTGTTAATTCCAAGGTAATCATTATCATGATCGTGACCCGCAAATACACCCATCACATCCTTCATATCAATAAATGAAGCGAACATGCCGGAATTGATATTCGCAGAAGCGACTTCACCTTCCCTGTTATTACCGAAAGTCTTTCCATCACCTGCTATCTCGTTGTATTCAAGCAAAGGGATATGGAAGAAAGCCAATGCGGGCACAGGGTTTCCATTGTTTTCTTTGGTAAAACGGGCACTTTGCTTGCGATACCATGCTATCTGGTCAAAGTGAATCCAGTCGTAAGGACCGTAAAGCTTGTCCGGCTGATAGTCATTAGAGTCCATACAATACAGCAATGCTTCTACTTTCTCTCTGTTTCTCGAGCCATAAACCGGTATCACACAATTGCCACATCCCATGATGCCTTCCGGTCCTTTTGCTCCCGCATAATAAGGAGACTCCAGAAGAAGATCATAGATATCGTCCTTTGCCATGTGTTCCGCATCGTGGTTTCCCATAGTAACGACAAAAGGAACCTTAGCTTCATCGAAGATACGAATCACAGACTTCCAACCATCAATGGCAGGATCTTCAGTTACTACATCTCCACTCAATATGGCAATATCAGGATGTTCCGCTTTCAAGACGGCGCAGATGGTCGCTTCTGTTTCAGTACACGCCAGAGATCGGGGTGTCCAATGCAAATCCGTAAATTGGGCAATTTTAAACTTCCCATCTTTAAAAGAGAATTGTTGCTGCGCAAAAACCACAGCCGGGACACAACCCGACAACACGAATAAAAAAATAATTAATTTTTTCATGATTCTTTGATATTAGTATATTTCTACTTCATCTCCATACTGAAAAAGGGCAAATGATACAGTAAGCAACCAATAAGCCATTTTCATAATGCTTGGGATAAAAGGCCGGGATACTCCCGGATTATCTTAAGGATAAGTTCACCGAACAATGTATTCGTCCAGGCAAACCAAGAGCGCGTGAAATCAGCGGCATTCTCCGAGTTGAAGGATTCGTGCATAAAACCTGTTCCGCCATCCGTATCACACAATTGTTTCAGGCAACTGCGTATTTCCTCAGGGACATCCGTCGTAAAAGCTTTCATAATGATACTCATCGGCCAAATGTAGTTCAACCCCACATGGGGGCCTCCCACACCCTCACCAGCTTTGCCTTTAAAAAAATAAGGATTGTTTTCACTCCATATCATTTTACGGGTATTCCGGTAGACGGCATCCTTAAACGAACAGTAGCCCAAATAAGGAGCCGCCAGTAAACAAGGAACATTGGCATCGTCCATACAAAGGGCATTACCGAAACCATCCACTTCGAAAGCATATATCCGCCCGCATACAGGATGATTGAATGTTCCATATCTACGGATAGCGGCATCCACTTCATCCGCCAATGCAGTACATTCTTCCGCAAAGGGAAGATTATCATAAACCTCACGTTCTATCTCTGCCAACTGCCGTAATGACACCACTGCAAACATATTGGAAGGAATAAGGAAGCCGTATTGAGTAGCATCGTCCGAAGGGCGGAAAGAGGAAACGATCAAACCCACCGGTTTTACCGGCGCACCCCATCCGTTATTAATTTGTGAATCAGTCGGGCGGTCACAATCACGCGTAAAACTGTATGGCCCCAAACCTTGTTTGCGTTGTTGCTCTTTAAAGGTCTGCACTACCAGCTTCATAGTCTCGTGCCAATCTGCATCAAATGCGGAAATATCTTTCGTCAACAACCAGTAGTGATAAGCCAGACGTATGGGGTAACATAAAGAATCTATTTCCCATTTGCGCTCATGCAGTTCTTTCACCATATGCTGTGTATGGTCAGTCTCCCAATAACTGCCCAACGGACCGTCATTGAATGCATTGGCATAAGGATCAATCCGAATACATTCCGCCTGCCTGTTAATAAGCCCCGCTATTAAAAGTTGCAGTTCCTTATCATCTTTCATCAATGGCAAATAAGGCCATACCTGCGCAGATGAATCACGGAGCCACATAGCGTCAATATCACCTGTTATGACGAATGTATCCGGCCGGCCGGCCTTCATTTTATACCTGACGGTGGTATCGAGCGTATTAGGGAAACAGTTCTCAAACATCCAACGCAACTTCTCATCTTTTATTTTTGGCCTGGTCTGCTCAATAGTTGCCTCTACCGCCTTCGATACAAAATGTCTTTTGCCCACAGGAGGACGCAGAGAAATGTACTTCTGCACCGGCATTTCGGAGGAGGCAAACGACAAAGGTGGGCACATAGCCATAGCAGCCAAAGCGAGTCCTCCTGTTTTCAAGAAATGACGCCGCGACATATTTCTTTTCATAGACAATCTTTTTTAATAGGTATGCTTACCGGGAGTTACATTCACCTTCTTTTCCTTACCACCATAAAGCACCAGCAACTCAAAACCGATATTCGTATCAACAGCGATACGTGGTTCATCATTTGCAGAACGACGTGCCTCAGCTTTCAGGTTTATGATTCCTTCCGAACCGAAAGGATAACGCTCTATTCCATTAGTTTCAGTCAAATTCATATCCCAGATTATCTGTTGATTGACATAATCTCCCCTAATGCCGATAATAAACTCTATCAGTTCGGCAATAGGAGGAAGCCCAGTCCAGCCCACAAATTCTTTTCTCGCCATAAATCCAGGCTCCGCTTTCTCCGGAGAATAGTATTCCCAAAATGTCCCTGTATTTTTATATACCTCCAGAACCTCGGCATAATGATTCAAAGCAATCTCCCGGGCCAATTTATGATATCCCTTCTTTACAAGTCCCTGCATCACCATATAGTTGGTACCCGGCCATATGCCACCTTGCCAATAACGCCCGTTCTCTTTATACTTAGGATGATCTGCCGACAAAGAGGGAATACGAAATTTCCGATTAAACGTTGCCGGATTATCTAATTCTTTCACCATACGGTCAAGCTGTTTATCATCCAACACATCAGTGAGCAATGTCCAATAGGCACCTATTCCTTTTGTTTTGCAGAGTGTACCATCAGCATATTGGTCATACAGAAAACCGGTCTTTTCATCCCAAAGATTATCATGGATATACTTCCCTAACATCTTAGCCTCATCTTCGAATTCCTCTATTTCCTGCCAACGTTCGAGATAGAATCCCATCTCAAGTAACAAGTTGGCCGTAAACAGTTGTTGGAGATTGGTGTCCAGCCAAATCATATGTCCATGACTGTAAATAGGACTATAACCTTCGGGCACACGGGGCATATTATCCATACCGGTTCCCCATCCGCTTGACCAATAAGTTCCGTTACGCCACGTACGGTTGAGTTTCAACCACTTGTAATACGCACAAAGTACCGGGAATATCTTATGCAGGCGTTCCGTATCACCGAACTGGTAATAATAAACCATTTCACACCAAGGCATCAAGTTAGGACCAGTGCTGACCGGATCGTAACGCTCGAAGCAATCGGCTCCGTCGGCCTTTATTTCACGGCAGATAAAACCATCGGGATGCTGCTTGGCATAGAAATTGTCCAATGTACGCTGGAAAGGGAAGAAGCGTGTACCATATCGTGCAAACATTAGGATGAAAGAAGAATCCCACATAAAGATATTACCGTTGTAAGCCGTATCCAGATAACTTGATACGAAACCTGACCCCTGTTGAGGAGCACGGATATTGCCAACAGCTATTTCCCATGCTCTCCAATACATTTCAAGTTCCTTTTCGTGTCCGGCCCAAATAGGATTAGGAAGAATCTGCCGGGCTTCTTCGAAACTCTTCGGTTCAACGGTTTCGGGTTTGGCTATGCGGTACTCGTTCTCGGCTACCAAAGGTTCTTTTACATACGTGTTTTTATAAGGCAAATGATATTTTTCATCATTGCCACAGCCCTGAGCTTTCAGCAACGGAATTGCCGTAAAGAAAAAGAAGCATGTAAACAAAATGTGTTTCAGCATGGGAAATATTGTTTTAGTTTAAAGATCGAGTAATTTCTTTATCTTGTCAAAGATAGCAGTATTCTCATAAATTCCGGTAAATTCCTGTGCTCCGGGACCAAAAGCATATACCGGCACCATCACACCACTATGCCCGCCTGTAGAGAATTTACATACGATTTTACCCTCCTTTAAATCACCATCTACTAATGTAAGGCCACCAGTTTCATGGTCTGCAGTAACAACAACCAGTGTTTCACCATCCTTGGCTGCCCACTCATAAATAGCGCCAATAGTGCGGTCAAAGTCATGTGTCTCCTGCATCAGCAGATCAAGATCATTAAAATGCCCGTAATCATCCAATTGAGAACCTTCAATCATCATAAAGAAACCATTTTTGTTCTGATTCAGCAAATCAATTCCTTTCAATGAAGCACGTGCAAGGAGGTCACCACGTTCAGCAGGAAGCGGGGTGTCTACCGGATAAGGAACTGCGAATACTTTACCGCTCTTTATACCTGCCAGTTCATCCCAACTACGGGGAGTCCGGAAACCTTTTTCACGTAACTCCTTGAACAGATCACGTCCATCCTCGCGATTTTCAAAGAGTTTGGCACCCCCACCAAATACATAGTCCGCATTACAATTCACATAATCTGTCACAATCTCACTCTCAGCATCGCGGTCTTTATTATGGCAACAGAAATCAGCAGGAGTAGCATCCCAAAGACGGCAGGTTACTGCAATTCCCGTAGATTTGCCTTTGGCAGCAGCAAAATCAACCAATGATTTCAAAGGATGTCCCAAAGTATCTACACCTACATAGTGATAGTTTGTTTTCTGTCCGCTAGCAATAGCTGTCCCCCCCGCTCCTGAATCAGTAATCAGTTTATCTGCACAGTAAGTTTTCGACAAACCTACAGCCTGACAGTTGTCTAAGAAGAGTTTACCACGGTTGGCTGTCCATGCAGAATATACATGCATAAGACTCATGCCGTCTCCGATCATCAGAATGACATTTTTTATCTTCTTTCCTTGAGAAGGAGTTATCTTGGTTACTTCATACGGTTGTTCCAATACATACGTTTGCTCCTTGTCTCTACGATTTTGCGCCGACACATTGACGGGCAATAATGCAACTGCCCAAACTATGAATACGAAGTTTCTCAATATATTTTTCATTGTTATCATTACTTTAACTAAGTTGTCTCTTTCTTAAGTTTATACACTATTCAACCGTTACCAGTACAGGCGTATGGTCTGACAAAAAACCGTTGTTTTCCGTTTCAGCCAAAATACCATATCTCAAGACTTTAAGACCGTTGCGTACGAATACATAGTCAATCAACGGCCGTTTGTTATAGGGAATCTTTCCGAAATCATGAAAGCTCCAGGAAGGCCCATAAACAATGGAAGATGCCTGGCGAGCATCCGTCAGATGTTCCGGATTGGCAGAATCTGTGACGTGTTTGATCACATCTGATTCCGGTTCTGAATTGAAATCTCCGGTCACAATTACCGGTAATCCATCACTTAACTCATTCACTCTATCCAGCATAAGGCTTATACCTTCACGACGTGCCATCCCCCCCACATGATCCAGATGGGTATTCAAGGCAAAATATTCTTTATCGGAAACCTTATCTTGCAGTTTGACCCATGAAGCGATACGCTCACAAGCACCGTCCCAACCTTTTGAACCGGCTACTTCGGGTGTTTCGCTCAACCAGAAATATCCTGAATCAAGCACGTTGAAACGATCCTTCTTATACCAAAGTGCACTGTATTCTCCTTTCTCTTTACCGTCTTCACGGCCTACTCCAACCACGCCGTATTCCGGCAAACGCAGCTTCAAGTCTTCCAACTGGTTATGAAGCACTTCTTGTGTACCCAATATATCCACGTCGTAGAAATGAATAGCATTTGCCACACGATCCTTTCTGTATCTCCAATTGTCCAGACTGTCTTCCGGATTATCATAGCGAATATTGAAAGACATGACGTTGACAGGCTCCGGTGCAGATGCCTGTTGTTTCACTAGGCCGCATGATGCAGCGAAAAATGGCAAAACTAATAAAATTATTTTTTCCATGGCATTATGTCATTAATTATTTTACAAACAAGGCTGAAGTAGGAATCGGTGCTAATTCCTTTGCAGAAGGAAGTTTCCAGAACCAGCTTAAATGCTCCCCTTCATAATCCTCAAAATAATAAAGTATATACGGATGGAATCCCTTTTCCAACGCAATATATCCTGTAGCAGGAATAGCGGCATGTGACCCATCGTTGTTCACCACCAATTCATTGCCTATATACAAAACGCTACCATCATCCGAACGAGTCTGGAAAATATAAACTCCATCTTCGGGAACATTAATCAGACCAGAGAATATATAACCGAAATGATCTTTCTGTTTTGCTTCCTTTATAGAGGGTTCCGGCAATACACCTACCTCTAACAATGGAGTTTTTTCAATATCAGCCACTTTTTGATAAGTTCCTTCAAAATATTTATAGGATGTACCGTTCCGTGAAGGATGTACCGGAAGCGACGCTTTCAATTCAGCTTTAGTAGCTGTAATAGACAAAGTTCTACTCGGGCGGAACCCCTCTTTAAATCCTTTTGCTTTAATCTGTGTAGTCATATCTACTTTAAATGGTTTATCGTAGAGCAAAGACTTTTCTGTAGGTTCGGTCCCATCCAGAGTGTATCTAAGCTCCGCGCCCTCGGTCGTTGTGGCAAGAGCTACTGTCACCTTATCCATAAACAAGTTCAGATCTCTATCTACATAAGGAATGGAAACCACTTTTTCTTTGGTATAAGAATAAGGAGAAGCCTCTTCCGAAATACCTCTGCTTTTGTCCGGCTTGTCTGATAGAGTAAAGCGAAGCTCTCCTCCTTCCATCAATTGAGCGTAAGTAATAAAGTTAGTATCTATCTGTTTTCCATTCAACTCTACTTTATGGATATAGATATTCTTCTTCGGATCATTGGCAAGCAAAGTCAGTCTCTTTCCATTTGCCAACTTAAGCACCGCTTTCTCGAACAGAGGGGTGGTCAATGCAAATTCATTGCTTCCCGGACAAACGGAATAAATGCCCAGACCGGACAAGATATACCATGCGGACATCTGTCCACAATCTTCATTGCCGCTGATACCTCCCGGAGTAGGTTGGTACATCTCATCAAGTAAGTGGCGTGTCATTTCCTGTGTCTTCCAGGGCTGCCCTACATAATCATACAAATAGGCGATATGATGACTGGGTTCATTACCATGAGCATACTGTCCTATCAACCCTGTAATATCCGCAAGATCACCATGCACATTTGGGTCTGCGATAAATATAGAATCGAGTGCAGTGATAAATTTTTCCTTGCCCCCAAACAATTGCACCATTCCGTTCACATCATAGGGTACGGAAAAGCGATACTGCCAGGCAGTAGCTTCCGTATAGGAACGTCCTACCTCGAATGGATTGAAAGAAGTCTCCCAATTGCCATCCATCCGCTTTCCACGGAAGAATTTGGTAGAACCGTCAAACACATTGATATAGTTCTGGGAACGTTCAATATATTTCCGATAAACATCTTCTTTTCCCATTTCTTGAGCCATACGCGCTATGCACCAATCATCATAAGCAAATTCCAGCAAGCAAGATATAGATTCTTTCTTTATGTTCGAAGGGATAAATCCATATTTTATATAGTAATCCGCTCCTTTTTTATTCTTTTCAGAGGAAACCTTCATTGCATCCAATGCCTTTTCCGCATCAAATCCTCTAATCCCCTTCAAATAAGCGTCAGCAATAACAGACACCGAATGGTATCCTATCATTGTTCCCGTCTCTGCGGCAGAAAGCGGCCAAATAGGAAGTTCTCCGGAAGCATCGTAAATATCCAGATAAGAGTTCACCATATTATTGACTAATGCAGTATCAATCAACGTCATCAAAGGATTCCATGCACGGAAAGTGTCCCAAAGAGAGAAAGTGGAGTATTGCATTTTCCCTTTTGGCAATTGTCCTATCTGCATATTATGCCGCCGATATTCACCGTTGACATCACTCACTACATTAGGAACAACCATAGCATGATAAATGGCAGTATAGAAATTTTTCAAATCGTCTGTACCGCCTCCCTCGACAGTAATAGATGAAAGCGCTTGTTCCCAGTCATTCCGGGCGGCAGCACACACAGCATCAAAATTGAAGTCTTTCACTTCCTCCGCCAAATTTTTACGCGCATTGTCCACGCTTACCAATGACAATCCTACTTTGGCGATTATAGGTTCTCCATCTTTGTCAGCGAATGTCAGAATCGCTTGCAAGTCAGTACCCACCTGTTTGGTTTCGGCGGAAACTATCTTCTTATCCTGTACAAACTCAACAGTTTGAAAAGGTTCTGAGAACTGGGCTGCAAAATAAACATATTGATTATCTGTCCAACCTCTGGTTCTACGCATTCCCACAATCTCATTAGATGTTGTCCGTTCCAATTCCGCTTCATAGATATATTCATTGTCAAGTAAATGAGCCAAATCGACAATAATAGTAACGGGTTTTCCGGAAGGGAATGTATAACGGTGCATTCCGGTATGAGTTGTTGCGGTCAATTCCGCTTTTATCCCTTCATCTTTCAATATCACCGAATAATACCCCGCCGACGCCCTTTCATCTTTATGTGAGAAATTAGCCGGTCGGCAAATGCTTTCGGCGGTCAGATCCGGTTTTAGAGTTGTAGGACGAAACAAAATGTCACCCAAATCAATACATCCGGTTCCGCTTAGATGTGTATGCGAAAAGCCTTTTAGAGTTGTATCATCATAGTGATATCCCGCACAGGCATCCCAATTTCCCGCACGGGTATCAGGACTCAATTGTACCGCACCGAAAGGAACAGTTGCCCCCGGATACGTATGACCGTGAAAACCTGTACCAATAAAGGGATCTACATAGTCAACAGGAGAATATTTACCGGATGTACAAGAGCTACAAACAAAAAACGCAATAGCTGCATATATAAAAGTATTCTGTTTCATCAAGTTAGATGTTTCAAATTAGCTAATAACCGTCATTTTGTATCAACTTACCGTTTGATTTAGTAATTTGTTCAGCCGGATAAGGAAATACCATCATATAATCTTGATAAGGAGTCTTATTCAGATAGTCGGCATATGGCTCTATTGTAAAAGTTGACTCCGGATTAGAACGGTCCGCATACTTACGGATACGAGGATGGGCATTCAATTCTTTTGCAGCCAATTCTTTGATTACAACATTTGACGAGCGATGCCAACGTTTCAAATCAAACAGATGGTCAGTATATTCAAAAGCCAACTCACAACGTCGTTCATGATATAAATCCGCCATAGTAGGCATATCTATTAACTCTTTCAAATTAGAGCGTCTGCGGATACGATTCAAATCTTCTTTCGCTTTACCAGGTTGATCTGTCATTAAATAGGCTTCGGCACGGAACAGCAGCATTTCCGCAAAACGAATCAATGGGAAATTTACACGAGCAGTGGGCCAGTTGCCATTTGTGTTAACGTATCCTTTAGTATCGGCATCCTTATGTTTGAACGGGTCCATATATTTATTAATCTGGAAACCTACATCCAAGTTTGTATCAGTATAGAATTTACGTTTCTCACCAAAAAATTCGAACTCTTGATTATATTCCAAAATAGAACGCACCAGACGATCATTACCAGCACCGTCTTTTGCCATTTCTTCATAAATATCGTAAGAAGGCTTTATGTGGCCCCAGCCATTATACACACCCCAAGCTTTATCTTCCAAAATCACTCCGGGGAATTCAACACCGCCGCCTGTAGAGCCACCATTGGAAGGAATAGACCAAATATATTCCTTATTCCAAAAATCCGTAAACTCCGAAGAGAACACTTCGGCAAAAGTATCAGCCAAACCACGTCCATAATCAGTTTCCAGAGAATTAACCATAGCAATTACATTGTTCCATTGAGTTTCATCCCATGTAGCCCAATAGGCATATACCTTAGCTTTATAGGCTACAGCGGCAGCTTTGTGAGCACGTCCCTTATCATCATCTGAATATTCTTCGAATTTCGGCAAATAAGAAATGGCATTATCCATATCCTCTATAATAAACTTATAATTGTCTATTACAGAAGCCTGCTGTGGAGGTATGGAATTATCATAATCGCCCTCAAAATCTTCATAGCGCACAAAAGGTACACCTTGGGCTTTCGTTCCATAACGGTAAGCAATCCAAAAATGAGCCATGCCACGCATAAAGAAAGCTTCACCCAAACTCCGATGTTCTACATCGCTTAATCCACCTTTTTTTTCTTTGGCAAGCAACTGCTTGATAATCCAGTTGGAACGAGCCATATTCTGATAGAATAAATCAAATCCACCACTGATAGGACTTTCATCACCGTTATAGTTAAAGGTGGCCAATGAGTTGAAGCCACGTGATTTAGCCCATACTATATCACAAGCAGCACCTTGTTCCCAAAACAACTCACGTCCAAAGCCTTTTTCCTGATGAATAGGAGCATAAAGTCCGTCAATGGCATCAATCGCTTGTTCATCATTCAAAAAATAGGATGTAGTGGCAGGATTACCTTCCGGCTGCACATTTAAAAAGCCAGAGCAAGATCAAAAGGTTAGTGCCGATAACGCCAATAATGGTATATATTTTTTCATAACTGTTTTTATTAATAAGTTAGTTTAACACCAAAAGAAAATACTCTGGATACAGGATACTTCATAGCATCCCATCCTCCGCACTCCGGATCCATACCGGAATAATCAGTAATCGTAAAAAGGTTCTCACCACTGAAATAAACAGACATACGACTGTTACGTTCCCTTAGATGTGACCATTTTTGAAGAACATCGGTCAAATCATAAGATAAAGTCAAATTCTTAAGACGCAAGTAAGAAGCACTTTCCAGATACCAGTCAGAAGCCGTAGAGAAATTGGAGTTCGGGTCATTCATCGAAAGTCTGGGAATATTAGAAGATGTATTAGTAGGACTCCACGCATTCAAAATATCTTTTACGCGGTTGAAATTACCATCCGCATCACTCAGAATTACAGATTTAGCAGCATAAAATGCCTGAGCCCCCCCTACTCCCTGGAACATAGCACTAAAAGAGAATTTCTTGTAAGTAGCGCCAAATGAAAATGAATACGTTATTTTTGGAGTAGCGCTTCCACAATATTGGCGGTCCTTATCGTCAATCTTACCATCGTTATTATAATCAATAAACTTCAAATCACCGGCTACGGCATTCGGTTGGATACGTTTTCCATTCTTATCCACATAAGCGGCCGCTTCCGCATCACTTTGAAAAATACCGTCAGTCTTAATCAGATAGTAAGAGTTCAAAGGCTCTCCCTCGGCAGTCTGGCGAGTATAAGGTATGTTACGGAATTTAGAATCACTATCTGTCCATACGCCGGGGCTACCATCAGCATTCTTTACGCCAATATCTGACACACAATTCTTCAGATATGAAAAATTACCCGACACGAAGTAGGAAAAATCCTTATTAACGCGATCGTTCCAGTTAGCCTGTATTTCAATACCACGATTACGAATCTCACCTTGATTAATCAACAACGGGTCCAATCCGATAGAACTTGGCCAATTCATTGTTTGCTTCTGAATCAAGTTAAAGGTACGTTTATCAAAGTAATCAAAAGACAATGCCAAACGATTTTTGAACAGTTCAACATCTAAACCTAAATCCCACTGTTCAGAAGTCTCCCATGTCAAGTTCCTATTCATTGCAGTGGAATTATATACAAAATTATTCCAGGTTGCATTATTTATCACACCATATTGAGCTTGTTCTTGCCAGTATGATGTTCCTAATAAGAGTGACTTGTAATTATAGTCAATAGAACCCAAATTACCTACACGCCCCCAAGAAGCGCGCAACTTCAACATACCGATGAAATCACTCTTTTTAAAGAACTTTTCATTAGAAATCTTCCAAGCTAAGGTAGCTGCGGGGAAATCACCAAAGTTATTCTCTTTCGGTAAACGACCGGCATAGTCACGACGCCAAGATGCCGTCACAAAATAACGATCATCATAAGAGTAAGCGAGACGAGCTACTAATGAAACGTTGGCATCAGGCCCTGTCAAATAATCTGTAGCAGAAGTAGTTCCTGCATATGCCAGATACTGCAGATACGGACTTTCATCAGCAAAATTCTTACCATTTACTTTCAGTCCGCGTACATTATAATGGTCGGCTGTAGTAGAGAATAAGGCACCAACTGTATGGTTTCCGAAACTATTATCATAAGTTAGAGTATTCTCCGTTTTCCAAGCATCTGTACGGTAGTTGGTTACATCCAGGCTATTTGAATTATTAGGTTTACCCGGTTCATCTTGAATGGGACGGAAGTTCTTATAATTATTGGTTTTCAGATTATAAGTAAAACGGCTGGTAAACTTCAAGCCCTGTATTATATTGGCTATCTGCAAACTGGTAGTGCTCCACACATCGCTGGTTCTATTAAAACGGTTTTCAGCTCTCAGTAAACGTACCGGATTGACCGCATCACCATGAGCACCGGCGAAATTGCTTCCATATTTAGCTATGTATTCAGGATCCTCCGTAGTAGTACCTCCCCAAGTACCATCCAACGGATTATAGACAGTAGCACTTGCCGGCATATAAATTGCAGATAAAACAGGACCTGTATAAGCGTCGTTTGTATCTTTTGAACGATTCTCAGTATTCTTCCATACCAAATCCTCACTAATAGATACCCACTTATTCAAATCAAACTTGCCATTATAACGAATTGCATAATTCTTATTATAAGTATTAATCAATACACCTTCATCGTTATCAAATGAAAAAGATAAGCGACTGGAATAGTTGTCGGTACCTACATTTAAAGCAATATTATGACGCTGATAGAAAGCTGTACGAAAAATCTCATCCATCCAGTTTGTACGGGTAGTACCGATCCATGGATTCTTTTCTATATTCCAACCGTCAGGTAAAGTCACATTCGCGTTGGCATAAGAGCGTTTACGCATCTCCAACTCTTCCTCGGCATTTAACGGTTCCGGCAAATTTGTAGCCTGGCGAATGCCGTAAGTACCTTCATAGCTAAGAGTAGGAATACCCGCTTTAGCTTTTTTGGTAGTAACCAGGATAACGCCGCCCGCACCTGATTGCGCACCATAAATAGCAGCAGACGCGGCATCTTTCAATACGACAATAGATTCAATATCACTCATTGAAGCAATAGGAGCACCCGGAACGCCGTCAACTACCCAAAGTACGTTGTCACCATTTTGAGAACCTTGTCCACGAATAACAATAGAAGGAGTGGATGTAGGATCACCGCCATTAGATTGTACCGTAACACCCGCTAACTGACCTTGCAATAAACTTTCCGTAGAGCTAACCGGACGCACCGTCAAGTCATCCGTGTTACTCAATACACCCACAGCCGCTGACAAGTCTTGTTTCCGGGCATTCGCGCCATATCCCAAAACAACCACCTCGTCCAGAAGTCCGGTATCTTCTTTCAAAGTTACCATCAAATCTTTTCCCGTTACCGGGATTTCCTGACTCATAAAACCGACAAAACTGATAATCAAGATATCATTTTTGGCAGCCGACAATGCAAACTTACCATCTATGTCTGTAATAACTCCATTAGAAGTTCCTTTCACGAGAACATTGGCACCGATCACAGGTTCCCCCATCTGATCTTTTACTATTCCCCTCACAGAGATCTGCTGTGCGTAAGCACCTGCCGAAAGAAACAGTCCTACTAATAAAGTCAGAATAGTTCGATAGATTCTAAGATTTACTTGTTTCATGCATTCAAAATTTAAAGTTTATAATATAAAAAATTATAATTCTGTTGCAAAGGTCTCAAAACAGAATTACGCAGGTATTGCAAAGAGGTTATTTTTCTTACATTCTTATATATAAGTAAATATAATAAGCCTATAACTTATGATATTTTTAATTGTTTATAATAGATATTGGTAAATATTGTTTCTCAAACAAAGCGGAAGCTCCTAATAAGCTAGCATCCTTCAAATATGAAGTAATTATTTTCACATTGTCCAATAGTATTTTATAAGGGAAATCTTGCATAGCGTCCTTCATAGTATCCTTAAAAAAGTGAAAAGCCGATACTATACTTCCGCCCAAAATAATAGCTTGAGGAGCATAAGAAAAGAGAATTACTTTCATCAAATTACCCAGATGCGTCCCAAATTCCCTCCAGATTTCCAGCGCAGCCCCATCTCCCCGTTCTGCTTTTTCGGCTACCACTACACCTGTCGTGTCATGTCGCTTAAAGAAAGAACTACTGCAATAATGTTCAAAATCAGAATCCAGATAAGGAAGCGAGCCTATTTCACCGGCCCCCATATATTGACCACAATACAACCGATGATTAATGATAACACCCGCACCTATACCTGTCCCAATAGTAACTCCCACCATATGGGCATAAGGCTTCCCCTCGCCGAACATACTTTCGCCTAAAGTGAAACAATTAGAGTCATTGTTAATAGCAACCGGCACCATAAATCGCTTTTCCAATATATCTTTCAAATGTATTTTTTTCCAAGAAGATATATTCGCCACATTATACACGATACCTTTTTCCACATCTACAATTGAAGGGACACCGATACCAATACCATCCACCTGGACGTTCATCATACCCGTAATAAGTTGAAAAAGCTGATCAAGTACCGCTGAAGCATCTTGTTGCGCAAGACAAGGTACAGACATCTTGTTCAAACAGATACCATTCTCCACTTGGGCAATTCGAACATTTGTTCCTCCTAAATCAATTGACAGTTTCATAGCATATCCATTTAAAGGTTTTTAATATATACAAACTACAAATAGCAATTTTCTATCATGTTACTATTCGCGCATTTTAATCTTCATTTTACGCAAATATGCATAGTAACTAATAAAAGAAAACTTATTATCTGATTCTAACTGATAATGTCAGGAGAATAGCATCAATAGATATTACCTCCAATGAGATATTCCACTAATTTTTGTCCTCCCGAACTTTCTATAAAATCAATGAATACAATGCCACAATTTCGTTTACGGTTCTCCTTCAGATAATCCGCCACTGGTTTATTAACCTTATTCGCGAAAACCAGCGGTATTCCCGAATGCAGTCCGGTAGCACTCACAAAAGAGATCCCCCACCGGCGTGAAAAAGTTTGTTCTTCACATATTCTATCAAAATTACGAATACAAGCCGCAATCTTTTTACCCGCTTCTTTGCCCGAGTTGTATTGGTATTCATCCTGAAGAAAAACAGTAGCTTCTTTACCATCTTTATTACGAAGGGTCAACAGGCAAGTAGTATTATCATCCCAACCGATGCAGGCGGCTCCCGGGTAATTATCCATCGCATGATCTCTATGCAAAAAAAGTATCTTACCACGGCAACTTTTCAATGTCAGTTCCGGATGGAAATCCGCAATAAAATAACGCTGATATGCAGGCGTATTCAAAGACGCAGATAATAAAGAGGCATAATCCTTTATCTCCCCTCCCTCTTTTTTCAGTGACACAATTAAAGTCTCAGAAGGATGCGCTTGCAAGAAACTGATGAAAGCCAACAATACATCTTCTTCCCAATATATATCCTGAAAAGCATGACTATGGAATACTCCTAATTTACCATTCTTCTCCTTCAAACGGATGTCAAATGCCCGAATCCCTTTCTGTAACTGAGCGGGAATATCCGCAGTTTGCGTCTTCAGCATACATCCTCCCTTGGTAGAACCACTATCATGCGTGCCGGGAATAGATATCTTACAGACAGGAAGCGTATCTTGAAGTACCTTCATCCACTCAACTTTTTCTACACCGGAAACAAGATTTGCAGATTTATGTCCTGTCTGCATTACAAGTCTATTGCCATAGCTCATATTGGCACCGGCAGTTTTAATATTATTATCTCCAGAAAAAGCAGGAAAGAACAATGCCGATATAATCAAGGCCAATACATAAAAGGATTGCAAATACTTCCGTCCCATAGTAGATTATTCTAAAAGTTTGATATGGCAAAAATAAAGGATTCAAATTCCTTTTTTATCCTTAATTACGCATTTAGTTCTTCATTTTGCGCAAATATGCAATAACTCTTTCAAAATATCATTTGCCGATGCCAATCCGTACAAGACAGAGAGCTGAAATTTAACAATTGTCATTTCGTATTTCCAAATGCGGAAAAAGAAAAGTATCCAAGCAATAACCTTAATACCTCCGCATCCCCTGTGATGAATGTTCGAACCACCAGATAATGAATAGTGTAAAGAGTGTTGCCAATACGGTACAAACCAACGAACCTTCAAAACCAAATGCCCCTCCATTAATCAGATTATTTGCAGGCAGGCGAAGTGAAAACAAGG
>ENA-OQNI01000972-OQNI01000972.1-human-gut-metagenome-genome-assembly--contig:-NODE-972-length-22748-cov-9.575969_pt1 | contig 22748 bp, 20 predicted proteins | sample MGYA00242627_ERZ504876 | MGnify/ENA primary metagenome ERZ504876 (study PRJEB26092, sample SAMD00036386) | human gut metagenome | host: Homo sapiens | study: EMG produced TPA metagenomics assembly of... | reverse complement strand
TGTTGAAGATATTTAGCCTCCAACGTGCAGTGTCTTATGCTTTTATCATGTTTTTATGTGGCAATATTAATATGAGCGTTGGGGGCTTTTTTTTGATTCTAAGCCCCTGAAAGAATTACTTTTGTTAATGAGTTTTTCTATTATATGCCACGCTTCTACCTGTGGCATTCTGGTTACTATTTCATCTTGCACCTCCCTTCTTCTTTATCAGCCAAATGACTACGATTAACAATACTACTATAATACCTATCGAAAACTCTCCTAGCTCTAGCTTCGTCTTCTGCCACCATGTTAATTCCTTCTCCACAGGGTAAGGAACATCTTTGGTTATCACCCTCTCTCTATATATAGTATCGTGTATTACCCTGTCACGGTATACTATATGCCACTTGTCAACAATTACTGAATCGCCTTTCTCTTTTATATGTATAGAATCCTTAATGTAGATGGAATCACGTTCATGCACGGTAAAATAAAGACTGTCAGTCCTTATAGTTTCTACCGGGACATACCTTATACTCCGGCATGATCCAAACAGCAATAGCAATGCTATCGCTACCGCAATCCATATATAGATCCTTTGTCTCATCCCTCAAATTTTATATCGTTGATACGGTTCATCCAACCACGTTTGAACTTGTTGTTTGCTGGGCGTTTCCGGCATATATCCTCGATGAAATCAAACCGTGCAATCTTGATCTGGTCAAACAATTCACGGGGATTACGGGAATTTACTGCGGCAAGTGTCTTGGGACCTACAATGCCATCCACCGTAACACCAAGCAAGCGTTGAGGAATCTTAATTCCGTGCGCACCGGATGCCCAAACCCAATCAACTAATATATTAGCAACTGATTGCGATTTAATCTCGTCAGCTTTCCATCTATTCCAATAATGAGGTTTGAGTACACGATTAACAACATCTTCACGGGTAAGTAGGTGCAAATCATCCACATCTATATCACCGTCACCATCCTTGTCATAGCCGCACGATTTCCATGTGCCGATAGTCACTCCCATATTGGTAGCCCCACCCAAATCGTCAGGGTCATTTATAAAACCGCCTTCCCACTTCAGGATAAACGGTGCAAGTTTTCTTACGTCAGCCATTTTTCTTTTCCTCCTTTTTATTTTCTGTTATTATTTCATTTATATCCTCTTTTTCTACATCAAGCACCTTTTTACCAAACAGGCCTAACGCCTTAAGCATATTAAAGCTGTATCCTTTGGGCTTCAATATATTTGATATGATAGAGCAAAATTCAATGAAGCAAACTAACAAACAGGAGTATATGTCTATATCCCATTTGCTGCCGGATGCAATGTTTATCATGACAACCATACAAACAAAGGCGAAGTAGGTTACAAGTTTACCCATTGTGCGGCGTATCGCACTAGAGAAACGAACCTTTTCGCCCATCAAAAGGCTTTTCCTTATTCCAAAAGCCAAATCACATATCACTACTGCAAATGATACAATAATCCAAGGTATCATGTGCTCCAATGATTCTGCTATAAAACCGCTTACTATTACGGAGAAGCCACCCGGTATGGCTTGGGTCATTATACTATCTCTTACCATCAGAATGATTATTTAAATGTATTAATTAATTAGTCACTTATGAATACTCTTAGTCCTGCTCCCCTTGAATTTGAATTTGGCGCGAATACACGGTCTATTCTATCTGAAATAATCTCCAAATATCCCGTCTGCGCTTTCAATTCAATTAGCATGGGGTTTGTTTCAGCTTGTGATTCTAAACTATATCGAGCGTCTAACAGATTTCTGATAGCTGTTATGTCAGTAGTTTGCTGGCTTACAAACCAACGAATACTATTGAGCAATGCCTCGAGAGCTTCAGCCGTGGTCTCTGTTATACCTTGTATTCCTTGTTGGAGAGCGGATAGATTTGCTTTACCTCCGGGTTCCCATCCTATTTGGTTAAAAATTTCTTCTGCTGCCTCGTTATATTCACCAAACACTTCCTTCATCTTGTCAGACCAGTCTTTGATGGCTTCGGTATTAATATCATTCGGCTTTAAAAAATCCGTCCATGCCTCTTGAAGCTTTTTGTATTCCTCACTATTCTCTATCTCATCAGCAGCAGCATTTGCCTTTTTTGCGACACTTTTCACAACCGAATTATTGGCTGTGTTTCTTAGCTTGGTTATTTGGGCTTGAAGTTCAAAATACCTTTCTTGATCCTCTTGCTCCATATCTGTTCTTGTTGCAATTAGACTGTCAAATTCTTCAAACATAGGTTTTAAGAACTTGTCAGATAATCTTAGAAGTATCTGTTGTTTCACATAATTTTCCATGAAATCATCAAAACTGTCTTGAAGTCCAGATAAGCCATCCCCTGTTTCTTGAAATGCTTCCAACCATGCCGATGCAAAATTCTCAGCCAATGTTTTGAAATTTTCATCGGAGCCTACACCGCCAAGTTCTGCTATCATGTCATTAGCACTGTCAGCCAAAGTATCCCTAAGATCTTCAATCTGTTCCTGCCATTCGTTTATTTTATCCCAGTCAGTATCTTTCTTGTCTCTTTCGGCGGCTATCATGGCATTGAGAGATACTATCTGTTTGTTTATGTTCTCATCAAGTTCATTCCCATATTCTTGTAGCTTTGTTATATCCCATACATTGTCTATACTCTCTTTTAGCTTGTCGTATTCACGTTCCAGCTTCTTTATCTTTCTTTCATGTTCTTCTATTTCTTTTTGTAAATCTTTATCATGGTTGCCGAATATAGATGAAAGAATGGTGGCTACAGCTTGTAATGCAATTAGTACCCATCCAATTGGTCCTAATGCAGCATTCATGGCAACACCCATCTCTTTTGCCGCTTCTGTACAAAGTCCTAACTGCAATTGAAATATTACTGCCTGTATAACTAAATCCCCAATAGTTCCGACCATGTTTAACAACCTCATACTTGTACTATCGGTGTCTTCTCCCATTGTTTCAAGGATAGACACTATGCTTCCCATTGCCTGTCGTCCCGCATTTCTTACAGAATCCCAGGCGGATTTCATGTATTCAAGGCTGCTTCTTGCATCTTTGAAGTATTTTAAATTCTTATTCGCATTTTCATTCTCCTTATTGTTGTCATTTATCGTGTCTTGTTTTGCTTTAACCATGCTTTCCAATACGGAAATAGATTGGTTATAAAGATCTTTGTTTTTTTCAATAAATGATGATTCAACAGAATCTTTTTCAATAGATTCTTTTTTTAGTGCTATAATCGTATTAAGGTCAGATATTTGCTGTTGCAAATTTGTATTTTCAATGTCATTCTCAGCAATTCTTTGTAGAAGCCCTTCTTCTGTTATACCTTGTGACTTTAGTTCTTTAATTTTTTCATACGATTTTAAGAACGATTCCAGAGGACTTCTCTTAAAAAGTTGTTCATCCATTTTGTTGTAGAAGTTCATCACTTCTTTTAGCTGGGATGGATCAAGATCCTTCATCTGCTCTTTTAACGTTTCAAGTTTGGCTTTCATATTCTCAATGGCTTTTGTTGAAACGTTTTCCAAGTTGTCGAACATATTCAGATAGGTATCTGTACCTTTAAATGCCTTCCATGTGTTTTCAGACGATTTCTTGTCATATTGTGTTTTCAAGTTTTTGCTGTATTGCTCTTGCATTTCTTTTGTAAGCACATCCTTAAACGTTTTTGTTTGTTCATCATAGACCTTTGTATAAATTTTGCTTCTTTCTTTATAATACCACATATCTAACTGCAACTGATCTGAAAGCTGTGTTTTATAAGCTTTAGTCAGTCCGATAACAAGGTCTTGACTGTCCTTTATACGCTGCTGGTTCAGCTTGTTTAAGTCTGCTAAATATTGCTTGTTGGCATCGGTATCAGCAATAAGGTATTCGCCTTTCGGAAATTTCTTCTGATATTCTGCTTCAATCCCTTTCTGCACATCGTCCAACGTCTTGGCAAGTCCGGGGAACAACTGTTGAACCTCCGCTTCGGAAAGTCCTGCATCTTTCAGTTTCTTGTGCAAGTCCAATCCGTTGAACATGGATTCAATGTTATCTTTAGTTTTGTCTAGCTGCTTTTTAAAATCATCTGCATCCTTTTCGTCAAACAAGACATTAGCATCTTTTTGTGCTCCTATCTTCTTCCTAAAGTCAGTAATAATCTTTGCAAGTTCCTGCAAAGCCTTTGCCGTATTTTCCTTATTAGGCAAGAATGCTTCCCCTATGATATTTTTAGGCATCTGAACATCTTTCAATTGGGATGCGTAGCGTTCCATGACTGTCTTAGCTGCCTTATCGCTGCCCATTACCTTATTCAGCTTCTCGTATTCCTTGTTAAGTTCTTTGATAAGAGAAATGCGTTCTGCTAATATGTCACGTTCATGTTTGGGGTTTGATTGAGGATCTTCTTGATTTATTCCTGGTCTAAGAGGAACTTTTATATCTCCCAAGTTATATATATCGTATGCAAGTTGCTTCTTTATATCAGACCATTGTTTGGAAAAATCTCCTTTATCTATTAAAATCTTAAATTGTTCTCTTGTCTTATTACCTTTTATTACCTCATCATTTACGGAATCAAAGATTTCACGTATTTCTTTAGTTGCTTCTTCTTTATCTTTCTCCAAATCTTTCTTTGTTCCAAGAAATGAGCTGGCGATAGAACTTTTCTTACCTGCAAAAAGAACACCATTCTGTAACTTCTCCAAGTAGTCTGCAAGTCTTTTGTAGTAGTCAATTAAATTCTCTCCTTCTTTCTTTCCTTTTACTAGTTCTTGTATGTATTCTTTTGCTCCTTTGCCTAAGGAGGTTGATTCTTCTGAAATCCTTAATAATTCAGCTTGTATTTTGTTACCCTTCGCTATAAAGTCATAGAAAGCGTTTTCGTATTCGTCTAAATCTGTTTCAATATCATCATTACCTATCAGCCATCCTTTCTTTCTGTTTTCTGCATAGTTGGCTTCAATCTTCCTAATATCTTCCAAGAATTCTGTATATTGTTTTTTATACTCTTCAAACTGTTCTTTTGCTTCTTTTTCTGATATATTAGGCTTTATCTCTATTTCAAATCCTTCATTATTCATCTCTTTTACAAGGGATGATAACGCTTTTCTTGTATCATTTTTAGCTATTTCGTCTATTTCTCCTATTCTTAACTGAGCTGTATAATATTTATTGCTACTTTCTCGTAACATTTTGTTGTATTGAGAATGCACATTCCACAACTCATTAACAAGTTGTAAAGCTGCTCCAAGTGCTATTAACGGAAATGATGTTTTGAACGCTAATCCCAAAGAACGTAATGCGGTTTCTGCTTTTGTAAAAGCAAAGGAAAGCAAGCTAACTCCATTTGCAGCGGCTTTTATCTTAGGGAGTAAAACCATTGAACCAACTACAATGCCAAACGCTTTTGCCACTTCGACAACTGTTTCCCAATTATCAATCAATACCTTAATAGAATCAATAGAACCTTTCAGTGTATCTTCGTTAGCCTTACCGATAGAGTTAAGCATCACATCAATACTGTCTTTCAAGTTGGAAATTTTACCCTGCAAAGTTTCGGCTTGAATTTCCTGCATATTGTAGAACAATCCTCCGCTGTCAGTTAACCGTTTGAAGATGTTCTCAATATCTTCAAAGGTTACTTTTCGTTTTGAAATCATATCCACAATTTGGGCAGTGGTATATGCTTCGCCTTTAACTTCTTCAAAGTAGCGTTGCAATTCTCCATACAAATTGATACCTGCTTCCGTAAACTGACGAACTTCCGTACCACGCAAATACGCTGCCGCTTTGACCTGCCCATAAGCAAGAATAAGTCTGCCCATATCAACACCTAAACCAGCGGATACATCGGCAAGTCGTTTTGTCGTGTCATATAACTTATCCGATTCAATACGGTATGCTGCAAGCTGTTTTGTGAATGTAACCAGTTCCTTAATTTGGAATGGTGATTTTACAGCAAGTTGGACGGTCTTGTTGAATATCTGGTCCGCTTGCGCCTTATTCTGTAAAATAGCTTCCAAGGAACGTTGCTGTAATTCAAATTCTCCACGTACATTTGCCAACTTGCTGATATAACCTTCAATCTGTGACACGGAGAACACCAAGGCAAGCTGACGGCTTAATTGCCCGGCTGTATCCATTAGGTTGCGATGACGTGTAGCAAGCTGCTGTGATTTAATACCTGCATCAGTCAACGCTTGGTTGTGTTTTGCGATGGCTTGGTTTATCTGATTGAGCGTGCTTTTATAGTTGGCATCGGTAGTATTCAAAGATAAACGAGCTTTTTTTAGGTACTCTATTGCCGTGATTTGCCGTTGAAGTGTATTTGCTGTTTTAGAAAAGTCAAGCGCACCCTGTGCGGTTGTATTCTGTTTGTAGTTTTGGGCTTTTGCCAAATCTGCCGAAGCCTTATAAGCACGTCTGTCAGCAGCTATTCTTCTTTCCGTCTCTTTTTCTTTAGATTGGGCACGTTGCTCGTCCGTCTTTCGTTGCTCGTCAAGCTCCATCTTCATGTAGCGCATGGCTTCTACCGCAGCCTTTTGTTGCGGCTTTGACAAGTCCATGTTCTCAATGTATTTTTTCAAATCCGAATACCCCTGCTTCAATCCGGAAATATTAAAGTTAGCGAATGAACCTTCTCCGATTTTATTGTTTCCTATTCTGTTTAGCAAATCTGCCGCACGTGAAAGGCTTTCGTTCAGAGAAGTAGTTTTTCTCGTAGTCTCTTCCGCACCTTTTCCTGCTCCTTCAAATGGATTACCTTTTATAGCATCTATCTTTTTGGCTAACGAAGTGATAGCATTCTCTAACTTGCTTGTATCTACTACTACGCTGCCAAACCCGTTTTTCAACGCATCCGCGGCCGTATGTGCGTGCTTCTCTATCTTCTCCAGCTTCTCATCGAAACTGTCCAACTTCTTTAATACATCGGGTGTTATGTTGAGGAATGCTCCTGCTTCGTTATCTGACATATCGTTATCCTTTTTTATTAATTATGGGCATACCCAAATCATTCAAATTCTTCAAATCGTCAACCGAACCTATCTTGCTGACCTTCTTCTTTTTCTTGTCCTTGTTTCCGTATTCTACATGGGAAAAATCAAACGAGCTTAACCGCACCTGCCCAATCGTCATTCCCCATAAATATTCGTCACGAGAGCACCAAGTGTTGGAGCGCAGAAAATCAATCATCTGCCCCCATTCGGTACGGGATATTATTAGCTTTGTTCCGTTTTCTTCATCTTCCTCGCCAGTGTCATCTCCCTCACGGTCTGAATCACATTGATACTCTCGAAAAAAAAATCCGTGCTTATGAGGTTAAGGATTTCACCGAGCAATAAAGCCCAATCCTTTATGTCGTATTCCCCCCACATTAGAAGGTCATAGACTTTGTGGTAGTCATCTGAAAGTTCTTTTTTCTCATAATCAGAGAATATCCTGTCCTTGTCATTGAGAAGTGCAAGCGTTATTACATGTGCCACTGCTGGTAGATTTACTGCAAACTCCTTGATAACATCTCCCATGCTCAGTTTCTCTCCTTTGACAATCCGGCACGCTTGTTCCGCAATGAGCCATTGGACACCGGGCTTTAATCCTTTGATACACCACTCCGTACCGTGGAGTTTCATAATACTTGGGCTGTCGTTCATTATCCTTGCCAAACGCTCCATTGATTCATTGGATACAGGAGTATGAGCTGTTACAGCGTCTTTCTTTGGTTGTGTATCTTTTTTCTTTGCTCTATATACTGCCATGATTATAAGCATGAAGGGCGGCGGCATATCCAGCCTACCGCCCTGTAAAACAATCTTCTTATCTATTATGGGTTATCCTGCCGATGGTAGGGTATAAGCGGAATCCACATAAAACGGAGTTCTGATAGTCTTTGCTCCATCGGCGACATTTGCATCATACGCTGTTCCTGCAAGACTGATACGTCCAATATTGGAGTTTAATGATTCAAGCATTAGCTTGGAATTAAGTTGTAATTTTGGGACCACAAATGCTGTCATCGTTTCCCCTTCCTCAAACACTACGTCAATCTTTGCATACAATTTCTTGTATTGGGAAGGAGCAAAGTATTTGGTTGTAGCAGTGGCGCCTGCCGTGAATCCCATAAGGGCGACCAACAGGTCTTTCTGCGTGTCTGCCACTTCGGCTGCAAACTGGTACTTACCCAACTTTACAATGGAAAGAATGGGGCTATCGGAAGTCTCGCACTCGATGTCGTTTACATCGTTATCGTCTTGAGAAATAGAAGTGGTGTCTTCAACCACATCTTCAAGAATGTAAGTGTCGCCCAATGGTGTATCATTTTCTTCTGCACCAGTGAACAGAGTTGCCACGATATAAGAAGGCTTGATGAATTTTTTGGCTGTTGCGCCAGTATTGTTTACTGCCATAATTTAAAAGTGTTATCCTGTTAATAATCTGTTTACCTTATTGTTATCCCGATATTGTACACATTGCAATAGAAGTTTCCGGAATTTTTACTTTCTTTTCCTATCAGTTCACGGCTTGTTATGACGAAATGCTTGTCGTTGGATTGGTCAATGGCGGAGAACAGAGCTTTTTCCATGTCGAACAGTTTTTTTACCGGCTTTGACCCCAAGCTGTCCGTGGACTTTGCATAAAGGAACAGGTTCGCTGAACATCTCGCTTCTCCCCCGTAATCATTCACGCTAAGTACATCCACAACAATCATGTCCGTGCTATCGCTGCTTATCGTCAGCGGTGTTTCATCAAAAGAGATTATTGATGAAATTTTCGCTTTTGTAAGTAGCATGGATAGAAAATTCTCTATCATACTGCCGGTTTTATACAAATCATTCATATATTATCCTGTTTACCATGACTGATAATGCCGAACTTTGCGTTTTTGAATTTCCGTGATAATGCCTTAACTTCATTGCGTGCCACTGCTATCACTTCATATTTCTTCTTCACGTTACCTTCTGCATTTTGTAGTATTTCTCCGTAAGGCATGGCGGCTACAACTGCCAAGTCGATTCCCGGATGTGGTTGGTATTTGTGTTCCAAATATTCAGCCACCGCTTCGTAACCGGTGATTTCCTCACCGTACCATTTTTTCTTTATTCCGGGAGAGCTGGCGGTATATCCCTTTCTGACAAGCTTTCCGTCAACATATACTCCCCAACCGTAACTATCTCTCAAATTGAGGCTTCGGTAGGTATAGGAAACTTTAGACAGTTCCTTATCCACTATCTTCTGTCCCTCGTTTGCGAGTAAATCAACGATACGGGTGATTGCACTTTGCTTGGTCTTTGCCATAACTTAACCTACTTCACTCATTTTGATGTTAACTTTCACGCCGCCAAGCTGGCTAATTCCCATTCCGGTGACACGACCGTTAATGCCTATTCCGTAACTTTCCTTCGGACATCGAAACATGTCGCCAATTTTTACAGGTGAAACGCTACCTTTTTTTAATGGGAAAAACACGTCATAGTCTGCCATGATAGTGCCGCCATTGAACATCTTGGAAGCTTGCTGTATATCGCATTCGGTTTCAAGAAGGATGGTTTCTTCCAAAGTTCCCGCATTGAGAGAATCATCCGTATCTTCACCGCCTAGCAAATCACCGTCAAGCAATCCTCCGTTACCGAGAAGGTCTCCGTCCTCCGGCTTGTTCGTTATCACGGTGTAGAATGTGCCATGAAACGGGTATTCTGCTATTGCTTTTCTTTTGAGACGCATAAGCTATACATCTAATGAATTTTCATTGACCCAACTCATACTACCAGAATCCATGTTTTCCAACGCTTCTTCTTCACCATACTTTTTGTACAGTGCTTTCAGACAGTCTTTCAAGTTTTGGATTATGGGAGCCGTTACCGTTTCACTGCCTACGTCCTGTCTATAACTGCCATGCTGGAGTGATGATGAAGCCACAGACCACGGACCGTTAATGACAAGCTCATATAGTGCGATAAGGCAATGGTCTTTAGTGTATTCGTCTATTTCGGAACGGTCTGAAATAAACATCAAACCGTTTTCGTATGCGATATTTTCAAGCGCATCATCTTCAAAGACAAATCTCGTAAGCCCATTGAGGTATGCTATCGGGTCAAATGATTTTTCCATAACTACTACGCAATGTGTTGTACATTTAATCGTCTGCCTGACTTGTGTCTACAATTACGTGATTACGGAATGTTTTCAGTGCAGGACAAGCTGACATCATCACATCCGTATGCCATTCCTTATACAGCCCATTGTTTGTCGTTGTATTCACAATCGTGCAAAGACCATCATTAGCCTGAGCAAAAATTTTAGTTATTACGCTTGAACCATACTTGTCAAACATCTGTTTGTCTAAGTTATTGGTGTATTCAAACTCACAAGCATATCCGGCAGGACGGAGAACTGCAATCTTATCATCCCAACCTTGCACGAATGTGTCTCCGGTATTGGTAAGATTACGCTCACGCTCTTCTACAATTTCAATTGGAGATACACCGGGATAATCACGGAAAGCTGCTAAGAACAATTCACGTGTAGTAGGCGCAGTAGCGGTTGTTGCGATGTAAGCTAAAGGATTTTTCTTGAAACTTTCAATCAATTCCTTAACTTCGGCATTTTGCAACATTACTTCGTAAAACATCTTGCGTGTAACCTGCCATACCATTGCACCTTCATATCCCCATTTTTCACGAAATTTTTTCTCCTTTTCTGCCATTTGGCTCAGAATCTTGCATTCAGCGTCAGTCCACACCTTGGTTCCTGCTTTGGTGAAATTTTCACTCGGAATGTCAGCCTTGTGCAACGGAATTTGAATACCACGTGCGATATTGCGGTAGTCAATATTACCTTTAGACATTAACTGTGCGGTCATGAAGTTCATGGTTGCGTCCGCACTATCAAGCTGTGACTGTAATGTATGTACCCAAGCGGCTACCAAATCGGCATCGTTTCCAAACAACTCAAACTGTTGTTCTTTTGCTTCACGTTCCATAGCTGTTTCAACGAAACCGGGAGCGATAAAATCAGGAATGGATGCGGTGTACCAGTACAGGCCTTCCTTATCCATTTGATTACTGTCACCAAGAGGTGCACGCAAATCCATCAAAGGAGCGGCTTTCAAGTCACGTCCTTTCACAGAAAAAGTAGCAATGCCATTAGGGGCGGTAGGTGTGGGAGCACCAGCTTTTACACCTTGAGTCTTGTACCAACCATAATTAGTGTATAGCAGACCTTCTGTATTGACAAAGGATTGCAAGAAACGTTGATTGGTCTTGTCAGAAAAGAATCTTGCATATCTGCTGTTATTAAAATCAAATTTAGGCATAGTTTCGTCAATTTTAAATGTTAAACCAACCCTTAACCTTGCTCTTGTTCAAAGCTTTTAATGCAGCCGAAAGAGGTTGCATACGGTCTTCGTAGAGGAATACATCTCCTAATGCCAATGCAGGAGTGATAAGGTATCTTGCACCATCGAAATCATCTTCGGATGTAGCCGGGTCAAAAACAAAATCAAAGTCGCAGGGAAGGTATGAGTTAGGATTAGTGACCATAGCTTCTTTACCAGAGCCTGCTTCTTTCGCTTCAACAAGAACAGATGAAGTTGTTAATGATCCGAGGGTTGCGCTCAATGTAACTTTCCAAACATCGCCAGCCGATCCGTCAGTCGCTTTTTCAACGGCTGTAACTGTTACCGCTGTGCCTTTGCCTGTCAATGTAGAAGGTGCTACCATGAGGGCATCTCCTACAAATGGGATAAGAGAATATCCGTCTCTTTTCAGGTAAATAACTGTGTCTGTAGTTTCAGTTGTAGCTTTTGCAACCGCATACGATTTTAGGATACGTATTTCGCTTCCATTAGAACCATTGCTGGGAATATATTCAGCGAGCGTTCCGGCAAAAGCTCTTGCATTACCTTTGAATGGGTTTTTAACAATTCCACCACTGGTAGGAAATACAAGTGCGTCCTTCCCGCTCATCTGTAACTTCACGAAGACATAGCGATGACCACCAATGCTTCCGCGAGCCTGAACCAATGCTCTACCGGGAAGGTAGCCACTGTTCAATAGAATTTGCTGATAGAAATCTGACATTTTCTTTTTGGTTTAAATGATTAATGTTTTTACTCTCTGTGCGATTGCTTCTTCACGATAGCAACCACATCGGAGTGGTCGTCTGTTTTTTCACCACCTCCGCCTGCGCCGCCCGGAGTGATGTCGGGTGGAGTGTTAGCATTAAACTTATTGTAGCTCTTGACCAGTCTTTCTGTGAGAGCGTCAATATCCGTTTCAGAATCAATGTGAATCAATTCGAGCTGGTCGTTAATCCAATCCTCGTTCTTGACTTCTTTCCCTTTTAAGGCTGATTTGAGTTGATTGCGTTTTTCGGAGATAGTTTTGGCTCTTTTCTCTTCCTCACGTTCTGATTTCAAGTCTTGGAGTTCTTTGAGCAACTTATCCAGTTTGCTTTCGTCTCCTTTGTTATCCTTGCCATCATCCTTATCTCCCTTATCATCCTTTGCGGGGTGATTCTTTTCCCACTCCTTTACGAATTTTGAATTGTCGTTGCGTACATTGTTGTCGATACGCTCCAAGCGTTTAATCTTTTTGCCTACGGCATCTGCCAACTCCAATTCTTCGTTGTTACCACTCTCTTCCAAATCGGCGTAGATGTCTTCTACTTCCTCATTGAAACTTCTCTCACTCATAGCTAAGTTTTTCTTGCCGTTGTTGGTGAGTTTCGCTTTCAGTGCTTCTGAAAACTGTTCTTTTGTAAACTTCATACACTATATGTTTTATAATGATTATATGCGAAAGTAATACTTTAATAAAAAGGTATAACTATAAAAAATCACTGTATTTATCACTATGATAAATAGACATTGATTTAAGTATATATCACCTTGTTATTAAGAGGTATTTTTGCTTTTGATGAAAGAGCAAGAGGTACATAGAGAAGTCGTAATCAAGCCGCAAGAAGGATTCCAAATGCAGTTTGCATCATCGTGCGTGGATGTGGTGTTCGGCGGAGGCAACCTCGGTGGAGGCAAAATGACGCTATTAACAGACTGTGTTATAACTCCTTATGGATTGAGAAAAGTAGGTGATTTAAAAGTTGGAGATGTTATTTCAGACCCAACTACGGGAGGTTCTCAATCTATTGCTCAACTACATCCAATAGAAGAACATGAGTTTTATAGATTGACTTTTGACGATGGAACTTATGTGGATTGCTCAGAGGGGCATCTTTGGAAAGTAAAGAAGAGCGGTGGTGAATGGAAGTTAAAAGAAGCTATTTCCATATTTAATGACTACCAAGATAATGCAAACAGAAAGCGGAAGTTAATGTATGGAATACCTATTACAGAAGCCATATCGTTTTCTGAATCAATGTCGCAAGATTGTGATAGGCCACTGCATCCTTATTTTGTCGGCAATATGATTGGGAATGGATGTATGTCTAATTTTTACATCAATGAGTTACATAAGGTATCTCTTACTACTCCATTTGACGAAATAGCAATCAGGCTTTCTAAATTAGGGTTTGATATGTCGCATTTTGAAGAAAGAAGCGGATGCAAAACATATCATATATACAATAAAGTAGTACGTGATTCAATATCACATATAGGTCTTTCAGGAAAAACATCAATAGATAAGTTCATACCTGATTCATATAAATACGCTCCAGTTGAGGAACGTAAAGAGCTAATGAGAGGTCTTATTGATTCTGATGGAAGCGTTGATGAACGTGGCAGAATTTCATACTACACAATTAGCGAAAAGCTTGCTAATGATGTAGCTTTTGTTGCAAGGTCGCTTGGGTATTGGGTATCTAAACACGTGCAAACAAACAGAAGATATAAAACATCTGATGGGGAAACTCATATTGGGAAAGATTTATATAGACTTAGAATATCATGTAAAAATCCCAAGGAAATAGTAACCGTAAAAAATAAGGCTTCAAGACTACATGACAGGGTTAGAGAAATGACTAAATCTATCAAATCAATCGAGCCAATAGGACGAAAAATTGGTAGATGTATAACCGTAAGTAACCAACATGGACTGTATGCGACTAAAGATTTCATTGTTACTCACAATTCTTTTGCTCTTGTCCTTGCTCTTGCAGAACCGTTAATGACAGATGGGGATTTCCGTGCGGTTATTACACGTAGGTCTTTGCAGTCGCAAAAGACGGGAGGTTCATTCGTAGATACATTCAAGGCTATATTCGGTGACTATTGTTCTGTAAAGACTGCCGATAGTCCTCGCGTATCATTCCCAAGTGGTGCGTATTGCGACTTGACCTATATAGATGATACTAATCTTGACAAAATGCGTGAGCAATGGAAAGGTAAACAGATTGATGCGATATGTATTGATGAGATTACCGAAATGTCTTGGGAAGCATTCAGCTATGTGCAGACCCGTAACCGTGGACGTTCAAAGACGTTTACGGGAAAATTCTTTGCTACCCTTAACCCGAAACGTAGCCATTGGACGAGAAAGTTCTTGGATTGGTACATTGGGGTTGACGGTTTTATTATGCCGGATAGAAACGGGAAAGTGAGATACTTCTATGTTAACGGTTCTACTGTTGATGATGTGGTTTGGGGTGATTCCAAAGAAGAAGTTTATGCTAAGTGTAAGATAGATATTGATAGAAAACTTGCCCGTATTGGAGGTGATTTTGACTATACGAATATGATTAAGTCATTCGTATTCTATCAAGGTAAGCTATCTGAAAATAGGGCTATGCTTGAAAATAATCCTAATTACATAGGCTCTGTTGCCGCTTCGGGCGGTAAAATGGCACAAGCTATCATTGAAGGAAACTTCAACGTTGACCCCGAAGAAAATGAAAAGATTCCTATCCCTTCCACTTCCGCACAAGGAGTATTCAACAATAACCCTGCCGTGAACGGTGATAAATGGATTACCGTGGATTTGGCGGATTATGGCACAGACAACCTTGTTGCACTTGCATGGGATGGTTTTCACGCATACGATATTCTTATTCTCAGCAAGTCAACTCCAAGAGAGAATGCAATGGCGGTAAAGACATTTGCGTTTGAGCACGGGACAGCCGAAAGCCATATCATTTTTGATGCGACTGCCGGACGGTATTTCAATGACTATATACCCGATGCAGTACCTTATGTATCACTCAACAAGCCTTTCGGTCTGTATCAGCTTACCGCTATGACGGTAAAGGATATGTGCTATATCCGGTTATGCAAGATGATAGAGGAAGGCAACTTGACATTTGACGATAAACTTGCCGTTCAGACTTACACTCATCAAAATTTGAAATACAAAGTGACGGTTGAGAACGAGTTTATGGAAGAATGTTCCGTTGTGCGATTTGACGATATGCAGAGCGGAAAGAAACGGCTTTGGAACAAGAAGAAAATGAATCAGATGTTGGGAAAAGGCAGGTCGATGGACTTGTTAGACCCATGCGCTATGAGAATGCTTCCGTGCGCTAACATCGAATACGGGAATGAGATTCAAGCAGGGTATTACAATCACGAGGAAGAAACCAAACAAGCGAGTCATGCACAGACAGAAGGAAGTATTTACGATGAACATTTATGGTATTAAGATATGATAAGCTATAATGACATAAAGGATATTCTCAATTCCCTTAAAACAGAAGGAATTGAAGCAAGGGTAAGAGATGTTGCCTATTTGGTAATGTGTGATTCTTTCGTAGATAAGGCTCTTGCTGCAAAGGTTGCTTACCAAGAAGATGAAAAGCCTTCAAACAAGGTGTTATCCATGCTTGCCGAGAAACTGAAACCTTTCGGCATCGGTGCTATCACTACCATATCTAAAGATGAGAACCGAGAAGCGTTGCTGAAAGAAATATCGGAGATGAAACAGATTGCTGACGATGCGAAAGCAAGTGGAGATTCAGACACTTTTATCAAAGCAAGTAAGGTCGTGTTGGATGCACGCGTGAAGCTGAACGATAAATTCAATATTGAAGAGGAAGAGGGGCAGAAGCGAATAATCGTTGTTCCGCAGAAGCACGACATTATCTGCAAATGGACTTCGAGAGAGTGTTCTGCAATGCCGAGCAAGGAAGCCTGCATGAAGTATTACAACCTAATTGATGCGGAAAAATGACACGGGAAGAGAAAAAAACATATCTATTGCGGAACGTAAATGCCTTGTTGCAGAAGAAACCGTTTTTCAGAGGAAGTGACACTTGCTCTACAAACGACTATTCCGACGGTCAGTCCGCAGCCATTACCGATACACGCACGGCAAGGCTTCCGAATGTAAAAAAGAATATCGTTTCGCAGGAAAAGTTTCTGAAAGAGCTTGACCCGATGAGCCATGAGGTATTATTTGATCAAAACTTGCCGAGCATTTGCGTCAAGTTAGAAGATGGGGGATATCAGGAAATCAAGTTCCAACGCACGGCATTGGCTTTTCAAGAGCAGATACTGGCGAGCCACGTAATCTACCTGTGTGGCAATCCATGTACATTGTCTTTGAGAGGTGGCACTCCTTCTGAAAAAGATAAAGCCAACTATTCCACAATCAAAGAGTATTGGGTAGACAGGAACATGGACGGATGGCGCACAAAGGCAGTCCGTTCGCAGCTTGCCACAGGAGATGCCGGACTTCTGTTCTATTATGACTATAAGGGGCGTATCAAGTGCCGTCTGATTAGCTATGAAGACGGATATGTAATCATATCGCATAATGACAACAACGGTGACAGGCTTCTTGAAAGTGTCTACTATGCCGATGAAAACGGTGTGGAATACATTGACAGCTACGATGATACCTACATGTACCGTATGCACACACCGATAGACGGTGAAGAAGCAGGCGAGGACGGTTTTGTAAGAGAACTTCCTATATTGCACGGTTTCAGCGAGATACCATTGTGTACCAAACGCGGTAATGTGGCGTGGAACAACGGTCAGAGCCTTATCGAGATTTACGAGATTATCTACAACATTTTCTTTGTCATTCAGAAACGGAACGGCTGGGGTATTCTGTATATCAAAGGCAATTTGTCAGAAACGACAAAGAAACTTGCCGGGAGTATCATTTTGCAGGACAAGTCAATGGATGGAAACGGAAGTGCGGAGTTCAAAGCGCCTCCAAGTCCGCAAGGGATGCTTGATAGTCTGCAAGATTTGTTTGAGAAGATACAGATAAATACCTCCTGCACTTTCCTTTTGCCGAAAGATGTAAAGTCAAGTGGCGATATTAGCGGGTTGGCTATCACATTGACCCGCGACTTGGACTTGAAAAACGCTCAGCAAGGTGTGATTGAATGGCAGAATTTTGCAGACAAGATGATGCGCCTGTTCAAGGAGGGATTGGCCAAAGAATTGGTGAAAAAAGGCGAGAACGTAAACGCCATTACAGAATTTGCCAAGCTTCGTGTTAGCTGTAAGTTCAAGATTTGGCAACCATTTAGCGCAACGGAATATAACAACATACTTATCTCAATGAAGCAAGCCGGCATTCTTTCCACAAAAACAGCCATTGAGAAAAACACCGAATCCGTTCCCGATGAAGAACAACGTATAGCAAAGGAGAAGGAAGAGGCTCAAAAGCTGTTGGAGAAACAGCAAAAAAAGAATAAAGGAGTTACGGAACAAATTGATGTGGTAAAAGAATAAATGGAAAAGGAAAGTCTGTACATATTAAAACTTGACACGCAAGGAAGTAAAGTAAAGTTCCCGAATGCTGATACACCTGCAAAATTAGGTGAGTATACCTATACGGCACAGCGTATGGCAGGGACTCCCACACTGACCGCTACACTGAACTATCCTTCATGCTTAGACGAACTATGGACAGGAGAAGAATTTGTTGAGTTTAGGGGGGAAAAATATTATATTGACCAAGTGCCTACATCCTCAAAGGACAACAAGAGTATCATGTACAAGCATGAGCTTCAATTCGTTTCAGAACGTATCGTGCTGGAGAACGTATATTTCATGGACGTGGTGACAGCCGGAGAAGACACGTATCACTCCAATTCCACTTCCGTCAAGTTCATGGGGGATATAAACGAGTTTGTTGGTCGCCTTAACGCTTCAATGGCAAAATCGGGTATCGGATATTCGGTAGTGATTGATGAAGATATTACTTCTGAAAGCAAACTTGTTTCTCTTGACAGTGTGTACCTTGCAGAAGCGTTACAGTCCATATATACCATATACGAACTTCCTTATTACTTTGTAGGTAAGGTTTGTCACATAGGATATACAGAGAATGTAATTTCTACTCCCTTCGAGTACAAGAAAGGGCTTGTATCAATTAAAAAGACAAACGCCAATTATAAGATCGTTAATCGCGTTACTGGTGTTGGAAGTTCTGACAACATTCCTTTCTACTATCCGAATGATGATGAAAAAGGTACTATAGAACGCACGCAAAACCTTATGCCTTCCATTTACAGACAAACAAATGGAGCGGAAAGATTCTACAATGCGCTTAACGACACGTATAAGATACCCGGTACAAATGATTACTATTCTTTCAAAAATACATATTCTTCTAAAAAAGTAAAAGAGATAAAGGTAGATTTCAGCGATATAAAGCCTACCATAGAAAATGTAACAAATGCTTCGGGACAGTTATTTGGTGAGATTGCGGATATTGCTTTTGATGCTAACGATAGTGACGAACTTGGAACAGGAGAAGGGAATAATATATTCAATGGCACGGATGAGTATGTACATTCTTATTTCTACATAAAATTACATATATATAATGGGGATTACGGTTTTAACCTGTTCGAACAAGGTTTGGAAGGTGGTACGGCTGTAATCAATATGACTACGGGTAATTGTGCTGCTTGCGAGTTTGAAATAGGAGTTACCTATAAGGACAATGAACCGGGAAGGGCATTCAATCCTGTATTGGTAGATTCTTCCGGGGACTTGCCGGCAGGAGATTTTGAACAGAAGGTTACTTCACAAACATCCCAATATGTAGAAAGCCAACAAAACACTTCTACAAATGAGGTTTGGATTGCGGTAAAAAAGGACAATACAACTTTCGGGGTTGTTATGCCTAATGCCACAAATAACTATAAACCTTCTGTTGGGGATAAGTTTGTGATTACAGGTATTAAAATGCCGAAATCTCTTGTGCTTGCTGCCGAGAAAAGATTAGATGAGGCGTTGATAAAGTATATGTCTGAAAACAACGATGAGAAGTTCTCTTTTTCCGTAAGTTTCTCACGTGTTTTCCTTGCTGACAACAACCATTTAGCCAGTATGCTAAATGAAAATTCACGTATATACATAAAGTATAATGACAAGGAATACTTCATGTATGTGAACTCATTCACTTGTAAGGCGGATAAGAATTGCCTGTATGATATATCTGTGGAGCTAACAGATAAGCTGTCCGCCAATGTTTCCGCTTTAAGAAGCACAATTACAGAGATAGCCGGAGATATCATAGGTGAACGGATAGGAACCTCTCTCAACGTGTCAGACATTCTTGGCAGAATATCCCGTTATTTTATCTCGAAGATAAATAGCGACACCGCCAACGGTCTTATCACTTTCTTGAAAGGTCTTTTGATTGGTAAAAACGGTAGTGGAATCACTGTACTTGAGAACGGTATGTCACAGGCTGTTGTTGATTATCTGTATGTCAAGGTCAAAGCCGTTTTTGACGAGCTTGAAGTAAAGAAGAAGACGTATGTAGGTGGCGAGCAGGTGATTTCCCATGCAGGTATGAAATGCAACCGTGTAGATGAGTTGGATGATGTCTACCGTTGTTATTTCAAGGAAGAGGAAGACGGAATTGAGATAGAGAACCAGTTTACTCCGGGATCTCTTGCCATAGCTCAGGAGTGCAATATCAAGACAGGCGTTTCTCATCATGTCGGCAACCGCTATTACTGGCGGTTGGTCACAGCAGTAGGTGAGAATTATATAGACCTATCCAAGACCGTATGTGATCCTAATGTCGAGAACGATGTTCCGGTGGCAGGTGATGATATCGTGGGATTAGGCCATAAGACCGATATCACCCGACAGGCGGCGATAATTCTCTCTTCGGTGAACGAAGTTTCTCCATCTATCATCATGTATCAGGGTATTAATGATTTTACCTTGACCGGGAAAGATGTCATTTCTTTTGATTTTGACAAATCTACCGGCAAGGCCCGGATGAAGGTGTACGGAGATACGTATATTGGCGACAAGGACCGGACCACTTACATGGAATACACTCAGGATAAAGGTGTGGATATCAAGGGTATGTTCCATATCGAGCAGGGTTCCACCGGATGGCGTAACATGGAAGGGCTTCCAGATGAGATACAGGCGGCCGCAGATCTTGCCCAAGAGGCCAAGGATGCGATAGACAATGCGGCTGTCGGAAGTGTCAATCTGTTGCGCAATTCCGGGTTTACAGGAGATTATGAGACAGAGGACCTGTCTGCCGCTACCGAGTTATCGGCGGATACCGAACTTTTTAGCAAGCAATTGGAATATTGGACGGGTGTGGCTACCGTATCCGCAGATAGTGCTGCCGGCTCCGGGTACTCTGCTGCAATCGGCAGCTTGTCCCAGTCCGTATCATTGATTAAAGGAGAAAGTTATGTTATCAGTTATAAAGCAAAGGGTACGTCTGTGTCTGTTTCGTGCGGTTCTTTCAGTGTTTCTCAGCCTCTCACATCCTCTTATCAAAGATATACCCATAAGATTACCTTCAATGGCAGTGGTATATTTCTCATCAGTGGTACCGCAACCGTTTGTGACCTTCAGTTAGAAAGAGGGACCATCGCTACAGACTGGAAACCGTCCATTTGGGATAACGACAAGGCAACAGCCGGTTTTCAGTCAATCAATTATATCGCCAGCGCGATTAAGGATGGATCTGTGGATATCCTTGGCGGTTTGATATTGGCCAATATGATTCAGTTAGGTAACTACAAGGATGGCAAGTTACAGAAGGTCACAGCCGGAGTTAGCGGCATATACAATGACGATGATGATGTGGCGTTTTGGGCAGGAGGAAAACTTGAACAGGCGATTCTGACTGTAATGAGGTTCCGTAATGATCCTAATTACCAGCCCACAGATGCGGAATGGGCGAACATGGCGAACTTCGTTGCCACTCATGGCGGTGATGTGTTTTTGAGAGGATATATCTATGCTCTAGGTGGTAAGTTCAGAGGTGAAGTCAATGCGGAAAGCGGAATCTTTAAAAATGTAAAGTCACCTAACGGCAATTTTAAAATTGATGAGGATGGCAATATCTGGATAAAAGGAGAGGGAGAGTTTAGTGGTACTGTCAATGTCATATCATCCAATGGTTACAAGATCGTAATATCCCCTGAGGATGAGTATTCCGTACCGTCTATCAGAATGTATGATTATAATGGGGAAGAACTGTTCAGTATCTCCCTACAGTACGGACTTGGAGGGATGATTCCCAGTATTTCCATGTTCGATCCTTCTAGCAGTGATAGATTATATTTCCGCCCGGATAGTATGGTCGCGGAGCAAAAAGGAAGTGACGGTTATATATATCAGACCCAGATAATGGGAGGACGCATAATTATGGTTAAAGGTTCTGAGATTGTATGGGATCAGAACATGTTGCCCAAATAAAGTGAAGTGATATGGAACTGAATACTATTAACAAAACGGGAACTTGGAGTGAGGCGGCAGACCGTCTTAACAACAACTTTAGCAAGACTTCTACCGAAGTGGAGAAGGTCAAGCAGAACAGTGTCCGCAACAAGGGATTGTTTTCTACGGAAGAAGCATTGCATGCTGCTGTCCCATCTCCAGTTGTGGGCGACTGGGCTGTCGTGGGGGATACCATACCCGGTCCTATATATGATTGCAAGATAAAGGGGAAATGGAGTCCTACAGGAACAACCGGAGGCGGTGGAAGTGTTGACCTTTCCGGCATCTTGACAGCCGAGGAGATAGATGATGTAACATCAATATTATAGGTATGAAAATTAATTATCAGTCCGATTTTAAGATCATAGAGAAGAACTTGAATGGGGATGTGAATACTCCCTTCCGGTTCACTTACCGTACAGTCCTGTCGGGATGTGTTGTTGCGGAGTTTGACGGGCACGGGTACAAGAACTGCCGTAGGCTTGATGATGGTAGTCTGCTGGTCATTTTTGACAGGCATGGACTCCGTCCCGGCACTCTGTCGGTCAAACGCGAATACTATCTTTCTGATGCTGATTTTGCCGATGGTATCTGCAATCTTGTATCGGTGGAGATTACAGGTGTTATCCTCGTTTCCGGCAAGACGGATGAGAGCACAGCGGAGATCATTCCCTATCCGGATTATGCCGCATACAATGCGGTGCAGAGCGTATCTCTGTCAGATCAGGAGTATGATGATGTGCTGAGTGATTTTAAGAGTTAATCAATAATTACATAAAATAACAACAGTCCAAGTTCCGGCGGAACTTAGGCTAAAAACAGGAGATATTATGGCAAAAATGCATAAACTGACGAAGGGCGGACAAACCATATTCCCAGCTACCATCTATGATGCGGTGGTCAATCCCCAAACACGCAAGAGCCTGACAGCGGAAATAGCTGAATTGGAAAGTTCCTTGAATGGTGGTGATACCGGATATATCAAGCTTAATATCCAATCGTGGGTAACAGGCCAGTGGACGGGAGAAGGATCATCATTGACTCATAATGATAACTCTTCTTATAAACGTAATACTGAGGTGAGTACTCTTATTAAAAGAGGCGCAGTTTTAACAATGTATGAAGCCT
>ENA-OQNI01000971-OQNI01000971.1-human-gut-metagenome-genome-assembly--contig:-NODE-971-length-22799-cov-8.812456_pt1 | contig 22799 bp, 23 predicted proteins | sample MGYA00242627_ERZ504876 | MGnify/ENA primary metagenome ERZ504876 (study PRJEB26092, sample SAMD00036386) | human gut metagenome | host: Homo sapiens | study: EMG produced TPA metagenomics assembly of... | reverse complement strand
CAGACAAATTAGTCAGCACACAAACGAGACCAGATAAAAGAGCGGTTGAAACAACCACTCTCCAATCGACCTGTGTAATTAATGTACTAGCACCGATGACACCAACTGCTGATTGCGCCATGGTTTTCAAAACCTTAACTCCCAATTTTTCAAAATACTTTTTCATTTCTCGACCTCACTTTCCAAGCGTGTGATGCGTTCATCAACATACTTGCTGTGTTCTTCCAGCTTAAAGGTACGTTCGATGACGCTGTTATGTTTATCGACCTGTTTTTTAAGCTCGTTGATTTGATAGTTGGTTAGCTTAGTACTCGTTAAAATACCGCCAAATGTGCCAACCAAACTTGCAATCAACGAGAATACTCCTGTTAAAATTTCAACATGCATAATCTCCTCTCACTTCCTAAGCTGTTATTCGGCGGCGTCTTCGTCTTGCAAGCCTGCGTGAGACAAGTCTACAAGCTCTTGTACTTGTTTGCGGAAACGTTTAGGCACGGTCTCGATAGTAATCCAACCTAGCTCGATTTGCATTGCAAAGTAATTAATCATCATTGTTTTTCCTCCTATAAGTTTAATTTTAATTTTCTTTAGTAGTTTCATCTGTAGTACCTTCAGTAGCACCATCTGTAGTTCCCTCATCATCAGGATACATTTTGTTAATCAATTCATTCAATGTAGCTGTTGCTAATTGAGTCATCTTCTCGGATTTGTCAATGGCCGCTTGCATTTGGTCAATTGTTTCTTGGTACTCAATAGATTTTTCGTTAAACTTATTTGACATCTCATCAACTTTTTGTACTGCCTCCGGCATAGCTTTATCAGCATATTCGGTTTTGAAATAAGCATTACGAGCTAATTCAATAAGTTCATCGTTAGTTTTACCTGTGTGATCACCTGCAATGCGTTCAGTAAATGTGCCGTAACTACCTGACAAAGTAGCTAGTGTGATTTCAGTGTGTGTGATTTTACCATCAGTATAAATTGGGTATTTTCCGACAACGTTCCATGCTCTCATTATTCATCACCTCCTTTCAATTCGTTATTTTTAGGCATCAACGTAGCTAACTTATCTTCAAGTTCGCTGTTATGTTGATTAGCCACAGTCAATTCAGCGCGTAATTGTACTGCTTCATATTGTGCAGTGGCTAGTTTTTGTAGTAATTCATTAATAATTAATTGATTTTTATCCATATTAAACTCCTGAAATTTCTTTTAAAGCATCTCGTATTGCATTCATAGCACCTGATGTTGTTCCACCGTTGAGATAATGTTGAAAACAGTTTCTTAAAGTCCTTATACATCCTCGCACCCAATAACCAGAGCCATCCCCGTTATCTAAACGAACATCACCAGTGATGATGTCTGATTGACGATAATTAATACCGTACGGTTTCAAGACGACATTTCCTGCATAACTTGAAAAAGGGCTGAACGTTTCCATCTTCCAACCTTGTGCACTTGTTTTTGTTTGAGCGTCGTAGTTGTAACTGTGGGTGAAATAAATATTATCTCCAATCACACGTAAAGTATCAGCTTGACTGTGAGCGTTAGAATCAACGTCGTTGATTGTTTCAGCCACAATACCAGTAAACCCACCTTGGTCCCACTTTCCGTCATCTAGTGAAGTTTCACGACGGTCACCGCCTAAAATAACTCGCGATAAGATTCGGCTAGTTCCACTAACTGTGATACTAGTATTTGAAAATTTAAGTCCCATTGTACTAGCGTTTGCTTGAACACGAAAAATACCAGTGTTGTTGTTATTGTAAAAAAGCTTACCAGTATCAAGTTCAAAATTAGTTGCGTTAGATAGTGATTGTAATTTACCACCTTTGATAACGTTCGCTGTAATACCACTTGATACAATTTTGCTTGAATTAATAGAATTAGCAGCTATTTTATCTGTGGTAATCGCACCTGCAGCTATATTCGCTGCACTAATTGTTCCTGTTTTGATTTGTGCGCTGGTAATCGTGCCACTTGCAATTTGACTAGCTGTAATGCTACCAGCTTTGATTTTGGCTGCATCTAATGTGCCAGCTGTAATGCGGTCACCATTAATGCTGTTCGCTGTCATTTTGTCGGTGGTTACAGCACCTGCCTTAATCGCGTCAGCTGTGATAGCATTGCTTGAAATCACGTCAGCAGTAATGATTTTACCGTTCAAATGTGCCGTATTAATCGATTTGCTGGCTATCTTATTACTTGTGATAGCACCATCAACAATCATGCTACCTTTGACGCTTATCTTGTCAGAAAACAGATTAATAGCGTTCTGATTAACAGCAAAATAAGAGCCAATCGCGTTAGCAACATCAGTCGTTGACTTGCCAGCTTTCATAACGATTCCGTCTGTATTAATAGTCAAGCTAGCACTCTTAACCGTCGTGTTGTCTAGTGTATTAACACCAGCTTGTGCTGCGTCCGCTTTTGAAACAGCTGTGTTCGCTGTTGATTGCGCATTACTTGCTGCAGTCTGTACGCTTGACACACTTGCGGTGATTGCATCAGTCGTTTGTTTGATTTCGGACTGCGCACTGGCTAGCTTGCTGTCATAGTCTTCAGGGGCTGGCGTCCAGTCTGTGGGTATATTGCCTTTTTCGAGCTTAATATTCTTGATTATATAGCTAACACCGTTAGCACTAGACATGCCTGTCAAATAGACAACTTGTCCACCTATATTTGCTGGTAAATTCTTGAGACGTGTGAGTATACAGCTTACTTTCGTCCATTTGTTAGCAGCGGCAGCATTCATAGTTGCTACAGTTGTAAGCCTATCGCTACTATCACTATCCATAAGCGTGGCGTTGAACGTAACGTTCACGCTTGGATATACGTCAAATGATAAAGTATATTGAGTATCTGATTCTATAAGCTTAGACAGTACGCCACCACAATAAATTACACTGAAGCCGCTATGAGGTGTTGCGGTCCCTTTCATTAGTTTCACCGCATTGATACCTTCAAAACTAACAGATTCAATCGTTTTATCACCAGCTTGCATGGTCCAGTTCCAATTAGTTTTCCCCTGATTCGTTTTCGTCAGTAAATTCCGTCCACCAATTGTTGTCGGTATTTTTCCCTCCACACTCGTAATCTTACTGCTCAACTCGTTAGCTTTAGCTATGATATTGTTTTCAGCAGTTGTTACACGACCGCTTAACGTATTGAAATCAGTCTGTGAGACTTTCGCAGAAAGACCTGTATTAAGTGCTGAGATCTGTGTCGTGTGTGTACTAATCGTTTTAGCGTTGTTGTTAGCTGTGTTTTGTGCTGCATTAGCTTTATTGGTAGCTGTGGTGATACCAGATTGCAACTCAGTTTTAGCACTGTTTAGCTCTGTCTTGGTGGCAAGCAACGTCATGCCGTCTGCGGTTTGTTGAATTCGGCTAGACAGATTGCTGATTTGTGTGACTGTATCTTCTGGAGCTGGTGAGTAATCAGACGGAATTGAACCAATTTCGACCTTGATACCAGTTACCCAAGCTGTGCCGCTCTTTACGCCTTCAAGTACGAAACGCAAGTTAGTTTTAAGCTGGTCGTATGACTTGTTGTTTGAATAGTCATAAGTGTACGTGACATATTTCCAGTCTGACGTTCCGACAAGTTCTGCTAATACAACGGGGTCTGCGGAACTTGTTGCACCCGTTGAACTATTTTTTCGATACAACGTATGTTTAAATACTTCAAACTTATTCCAGCCATTCGCACCTTGAACGACATTCTCATATTTCACCCAAGCGCTAAAAGTAACTTTTTGATACAGTCTAGAGCTGAAATCTGGCTCAATATCAAACTCTATTTTCTGGTTATTCAATATACGATAACACTTCTTCTGACCTGTGACGTGGTTGTCTGGTAGTGTTTCTTCTACAAACCCACCCGTTGCTTTTGATTGAATCCAAAAGTTTCGACCACCAACACTTGTCAGTATTTTGCCCTCAACTGCAGACACCGCGCTGGTGATTTGGCCGGGAACTGCTTCAACTTTCGTCTGCAAACTACTAATGTTGCCATTCGCTGTCTGTAGATTGCTTTGCAAGTTAGCTACTGCCTTATCATTGCTAGCTTGATAGTTAGCAAGATTTGTTTTAGTCGTGTTCGCAGTCGTAGTCGTTGCTGTTAAGTCAGCTTTAACACCATTCAAGCCAGTTTCAAGCGTTGCTGTTTTCTTACTCGTATTATCTGCAGTTGTTTTAACTTGTGATAGCGTTGTTTTAGTGCTTGTCAAGTCGTCTTCAACCGTTTTAGTCCGTGCAGTAACGCTAGTGATATTTTGGGTATTACTATCTACTGTCTTACTTAACTCGCTGACGGTCGTCTTAGTACCGTTTGCTGTTTCTTCGACCGATGAGACACGTTTAGTTAGTTCAGACTGTGCGTTGGCTTGTGCTTGCAGTTGACTAGCTTGCGTTTGCAAGTCTGTTTTGGCTTTGATTAAATCATTAGAAACAGTATTGAGCTGTTGCTTAGCTTTGTCAAGAGCTTCTGTGATACCTGTCGTGTCAGCATCTAAACCGTCATCACCGCGGACACCGATAACAGCTGGTTTAGTGACTAAGCTTGTGTCGTTGGTGTACGTAATGACATCATAAGACCACATATATTTTTTGTCTGCTGTGGGCGTTGTTGGTTTAGTAGACCAGTTTTGACCGCCAGCCGTGACACCCTCTGCTTTGTCGTTAGTCGTGTAGTAGCGCGTAATCGATTTAATACCGACACCGTCATCAGCATTGGTGAATGTGATATATTCACGAGCTGCCTCGTTACCACCAACAATTGCAACTGCCACAACATTTAGCGTACCGTTAACTTGACTAGCATTGATTTTAACACTTGAAGTCTCGCTGACAACGCTGTTATTGATAAGCCATTTCCATTTCGCATTAACAATCTTGCTATACTTCTCGAGTTTAGCTGTGATTGTGCTTGTACCTTGACCGTTTTTAAAATTGTAGCCATTATCAGTTGATAAACGAACGATGTAAGGCGCTGCGTCCTCTGCTAGTGCTTCAACCTGTTTTAATAAGCTGTCTGCAATCTGACTGTATTTGCGTTCAAAGTTGATAAATGTTGAGTTTGTCACTTTGCCTGTCAAGATGTCATCTTCAAGTTCAGAAACCCGAGCCTGCACATATAACGCTGGTTCAAAGTGAATATCATCAATCAATGTTTGCGTGTCGCCGATACCAGCATCTATAGCTCCTTCAACTTCGTAGGTGATTTCTGGCACAGATATTTTTTGGATTTCTCCATACATATAACCCCAAAGAGCTTCTTTGGTCTCATATTGTGTTTCACCTAAATCTTTAACAATCCAGTTGTCATTTGAGCCTTTGCCAACAGATGGAAAGCGGTCACGAGATTGTGGCGCATAGACTGTCATACCACTTGAGTAATAGAGTAGCTCTTTATTGTTGTCGTAAATTTTTTTATTAAGGCCGTCAATAGTTAAGCCGTCTTTACCAGTTGCTCGAACTGCTGTTCTTAACTCTTTGATATTATCGCTGTAGTTGATGACTTTAAGCTCTTTGCCAACTCTTACAGGTTGACTGACCTTATTTGTGCCAAGATTACCTTTTTTATAGATATTCAACACTTGACGTTTAAGTGAATAATCGTCATTGAGTTCAACGTTGAAATCAAGTTCTGCGCCAAAACTGTTCGCAACAGAAAAAAGACGTGCAAGAATCGTGTCTGTGCCCGTCCATTCCAATTTGATTCGCTTGTCAGATACTTCGTTAACGCCGATTGTTAAAGCGTGTTCTGGGTCGTAATAAGCCACATATTCAGCAATTGACATAGCAGTCGCTGGTTTATGTTCGCCACGAGTTTCATTATTCAATTCAAGGCCAAGCGAATAAGCAGTCAATTCGACTTCAAAACCTTTCTTTTCAAAGGTCATGACATTAAGCCAATAATCACGATTCTTATAATGAAAAGCAAGCTTACAGCCAGAGCGAATACTGTCAATATCTTTTGAATTGTACTTAATCGTTAAAATACTTGCTGAACCTGCTAAAAAGCGGTGCAAATTAGCACTCTTATATTTAATTCCTGCTTTATTATCAAAAAAAGCCACATTATGGCTGTCTGTCGAATCGCGAATTGCAATACGTACATTATTCTTGCTCAAATGTAAACCTCCTGTATTGTTGCTGTGGCACTTGCCACTTCGGCAAAACTAGAAACTAATAACCGCACTTTTGTCTTCCCAGGTGGAACTTTGAAATAAGTCGTACCAAGAATTTCGTCATCTAAACGAATTTGATTATTGACTTTGATTTGTCCTTTTACACCATCAATAGCAATCGTTGAACCGCTTGGATAGCGATTTGGCACGTCTTTCCAATAATCAACATGCAATTGATAAAAACTAAAATCATTTAAATAGTGATGTGTTACTAATCTATCCGTTGTGTTTCGCCCTGCGTACTGCCCAACGAAAAACTGAATTTTCTTCGCTTTGACATTCGCCAAACGAGAATCGTAATACGGATAATAGCCACCATACCAGAAGAACTGCACACGGTCTTTCTCTTTGACTAAATCAAACATATTCGAGTTCGTAGCACGTCCCTCTGAACCGTACGGGTTAGGTGGAATCCAGTACGAAGGTGTAAACGGAATCGTCTTAACCGTACGGCTACCACCCGAACCGTCACCCATTAAGAATCGAACATTTGCAGTATTACCAACTGTGTCGTCTTTCTCAATTGCCATGCCAGCGATTAAATGATTACTTTCATCTAGCACCGTTAAACACCAAGCGCCAGTTTGCCCCATCAATCCAGTTTCAAACCAAGCTCTAGCCCATATATACCATTGAGAAATAGGATCGCTTAGCGTGTATTCCTTAACCGCTCCATACTGCAGGGCACCAGATGTTCCGCTCGTTCTGAAGGAACTCGGCAATAAACCAAGACGACCGTTGAACGCTGCATCTGACGTCATTTGAGTTGTTACGATTTTTCTTTGGTTTTCGTAACAAACAGTACCGTCTGCCCAATTGGCAAAATCGCCTTTTTGGTTACTTAAAACGGTCACGTTTTTTCGTGCGGTGTAACCATCTGCTTCGTCAACTTTCCCAAATTGCATAGCACCATACTCGCTAACAATGCCAACGAACCCAGATTCTTTCTTGAGCTTAATTTCGTAATTGACATATGCGTCTTCACTACCGTCGTTGACGATTTCAGTTTCCCAAATGCCGTCAGAATTCTTAGCAAATTCAAACTCTCGTGCTGTTTTTGAGTGTGCTAAGCCGTCTGCGATAATAAAGTTAATTGTGCCTTTTCCAGCGTTTCGTGTTATCTTATCGTAGTCTAAATCTCCACTTGGAATAGCCTGAAACGTTAAATTCGGCAGACTACTGAAACGGAGTTCTTTAGGTTCTTTGACTTTTAAAATGCGCTGTAGCTGATTGTAGTCTTCGACTGAGCCAGTGCACGTATAAAACGGCACAGGTATTGTCTTTGTGCCAAAACGCGTATAATTGAACTCCGAACCACTCAAAATTTCATTTTCTGAAAACTGCGGGTCGAAATCGGCACCTTGCCACAGATGAAAATCGGAAGCTACTGTAATGTATTGTGTCAATTCTTTTCCGTCAAAAAATACTTTTTCTATTTTTACCACCCCTTTCCATAGATTGCGTTTTTAATGGAGTTCTGACGCTCTTGTTCACTAGTTACTGACTTAGCAACCGAACGCCCAACGCGTTCAGTATCCATGTAGTTTTCAATAATCACTTGTCTGTCTGCTAAACGCTCAATACTGTGTGTATTTTCGATAATCAAATCAATAATTTTGCCAATCATACGACGTGTGTCACTATCGCCGTTTTGGATGACAGCTACATCGCTGTTGTCTTGCAAATTACCGATTCTTTGTGCGACATCCGCAACACGAGTATTTTCAAAACCAATGCCATTTGCATAGCGAGAGAACAGTTGTTTTGTTTTGTTGGCAGGTAGGACTTTTGAACCTCGAGGGAGCGGTAACATAACGTTACGATCTTTCGGAATGAAGCTAGTTCCGTCAGGCAAAGTAATTAACTCTCGATAAGTCCCACCTTTTTGGTCGTTGACCAGTGCTAATCCACCTGGGTGGAAGTTGGTACCTTTTTCATTTTTAGTGTGGTTCGTTCTGATATTAACGACTTTGTCGTGCAGAGAATTTAACCAGCCTTTGATGTTAGAAATCACGCCAGAAGCTCTATCTACCCCAGTGATCGTTACCGATTTCCCATGAACGCTAGCAATATTCGCTTTGGCGCTAGACGTTGGACCACCAGAATTATCCTTAGCATTTACTGGTGCTGGGAAAGGTTGCTTGACCGCATTAATTCTTGATTGTGCGGATGACGTGCTGCCTGAAGTTAGGTCTGACGCTAGAATGCTAGGAACTGATTTTTGATTGACGTTATTGATTTTTGATTGTGCAGATGATGTGCTACCTGAGGTCTGGTCGCTTGCTAGGATGTATGGCAGCGTTTTTTGATTGACGTTATCAATCTTCGATTGTGCGGATCCGGTGCTAGGCGCTGTGCTGTCACTTGCTGTTAAGTTGGTGTTTTTCTCGTCGGGAACAGTCAAAAGCATATCAAGCGCTGCACTGACACCTTCAGACGTGTTGTTATGTGCAATCAAATCCTTTTCGGCAGGTGTTGCATTATTCCACTTGTCAAGCATTTCTTTAGCTGTTCCTGCGTTCGAAGTGAATTTTTCATTTTCACACAAAAGCTCTTTGACGTTTGTTGGCATGCCATTCCAGATGTCGAGTTGATCTTTTGATTGATAAATTGCAAGCAAACCTTTGTCGTTTTGGAATAGCAGTTCTTTTTGTTCAGGTGTCGTATTGTCCCATTCACCTAATTTTTGTAAGGCATCTGCAACTTCTACGCGAGCATTGGAGTTTATATTGGCATTCTTGAGAATGAATTCCATGTTGTTCCAACCGTTTTCGGCAGTCAAAGCTTTGGCTACTTCTTGCACCGCATTCGTTTTAAGTTGACCAGTTAACAAATCGAGCGTCAATGAATTCCATTCGTCGGTAGCAGTTCTTGCATCTGATGACATATCGGCAGCATATGTACCAATCATCGATGTATTTTGGCCTATTTTATTGGCAGACTCCAAAGCTTGGTTCGACAAATCTTCAAAGCTCATGCCATAATCTGCCAAGACTTTTCGAACCTTTTCAGCGTACACACCAAACTGGCCACTTTGAGCATCTTGTTCTTGTGCTACTTTAATTAGTGCTTTACCGAATTCAGACATCGTCGCATTGTGTTGTGCCTTAAGCGTAGCCATTTTCGTGTTGTATTCCTCTTGATCCATAAGACCGAGTTTTAGTGATTCTTTCAAATCGCTCCGCTGTTGTTTATACGATTTTTGTTCTTCTTTCATCGCAGTTTTCAAAGCCGAAGATTGGTCTTTGAGCTGTGCCATCGTCATGTTTTTAACGTCACCGTTAAAGACTCTGAGGATAGCTTTTTCTTTATCTTTACCAAGGCCCAATTCCTGAATACGAGCTTTACAAAGTTCTCTCATATTGTTTTCAACAATCGTCTTTTCAGTAGCGGTCAATTTGCTAACGTCGCCATTGTGTTTCTCGTAAATTGACGTGATTTGATCAGCCATCGTTTGCGAATTCGAAACAATCTGGTCTTGTTTAGCTTTCGCTGCGGCTACCTGCTCATCGGTAAAACCGTATTTTTGAGCGAGCTCATCTATTCGAGTTTTGGTGTCACTAGCGCCATCAGTAATAGCTTTCATCATGTCTGAAATTGCATTTTTTACATCATCGGCGGATTGTGTTGCACCCGTCTCAAAGTTAGTCATAGCTGTTTGAGCATTAGTTACTGCACTGCTAAACTCATCGAGCTTGCCTTTTGTGTCGCTAGATAATGTAGTGCCGTATTTTTGAGCACTTTCTCTTGCACGCTCTTTAGCCTCAGCTAATACGACTAGTCCACCAGCAAGTGCCGCCGTCCATCCTACCAAACCACCTGCTGCAGCTCCAACGCCGGCTAAGTCAGCAGCAATTGGCGCAAGCTTGCCGGAAAGTTTTCCGATTAAACTATTGACTGGGCCGAAGCTTTTAAGCATGCCGCCAAGGCCAGTTATTAGTTTTCCGATTCCACTATTGGCTAGGCTGAAACCTTTAGACATGCCACCGAGACCAGTTGTTAGTTTTCCTAAAATCGAAAGCACTGGACCAGCAGCTGCTGAAATAGCTAGCCACTTCATAATGTGCTGTTGTTGAGCTGGACTTAGTTCGTTGAATTTCTTGGCCATGTCAGACAACGTCTGAATGAGTGGCTTAGATGCCTCGAGACCATTTTTTAACGCATCTACGAATGGACCACCGAAGTCGATAGCCATATCGACCACTTGGTTTTTTAACATTCTAAGTTTTGATTCAGTTGTTTCGTAACGTGTGCTTGCTTCGTTAGTAAGCGCCGTGTTTTCACTCCACGCTTTGTTCGATAAGTCAACTGCGCCAGTCATCGTGTCTGCGGCAAGTGCTAATGATTTAAGCATGTTAGACTGACGAACACCAGAAAGTTGCATGTCGTCCAACACCATAGTGGCACTCTCGCCTTTTTCGTCAAGTTTCCCAAGACCTCGAATGAAATCTTGGATAGCTTCGATTGGATGATTTTTCCATTTATCAGCGAATTCTTGTGCAGATTCGCCAGCGACTGTAGCAAATTTTTGTAGGTCTTCCCCACCCGCAGCTACTGCAGATTCAATAGCTGCTAGGGTTTGAGTCATTGCAGTTCCCCCAGCTTCTGCTTCGATACCGACAGAAGACATCGCTGTTGCAAGACCTAAAATTTCTTGGTTAGTCAAACCTGCAAGCGTTCCAGAAGCCGCCAAACGGTTAGCCATGCTGACAATGTCTGATTCAGTTGTTGCGAAGTTATTCATTTTGTTATCGTATAGGCTTTTTATCCTATACTTCTTACAGTTTCCTGCAAGCTCAGCATATATTTTCACCTTCAGCATTACCTGTTAAGGCGCCGACCACTCGTGGGAGTATTTTTGCTCTCTTAACGCTCAACTCCTATGCGTTACGGTGACGAGGGATTTTCTCGTTTACCTCGGTATTATCATGATTTTATAGTATTAAAAAAGCCATTTTCAAGAGAAAACAGCTTTTGTTTTATTTAAAAAGTGTTGAGTAAATTGTTCTTTTGTGTTGTTTCCGTATCCATAAATTCTATGAAATTCTTTATGGCATTTTTCGCACAATGTAACACCATTGTCGATTTCAAATCGCTCTTCTTTATGAGTATCCCAAGAATTAAGATGGTGAGCATTTAACTTTCCACCTATTTTTTTACAAATCTGACAAGTATACTCATCTCGAATGTAGACTTTATCACGCCACTTTCTGATTGCGCCGTTAAACATGTCTCGTTTTTCTCGCTCTTCCTTTGTCAGCAAAGGGTTGTATTTGTAATGATTTTCTCCAGAACGTGCCAAAGTTCCACATTTGTTGCAATGTGACCCTCTTAAAAATGCGTCTGGCGAAACCATAAATTCGTGATTACAACCTTCATTATGTCGCATTAACAGTGGTGTCTTGTTGTTTATGTAATCACCTAAAACGCTATACTTATCACCAAAAAGCACTTTGACCTCTTCGCAGAATCGTTCTGTGGTTTTTCGTTTGTTTCCAAAACATTCCGGACACCTTGTGCTGCCATTTGTAAAATCGTCTGGAGTGGCTTCGTATTTTGTCCCACAAACATGATGGATAAAAATAACTTTTTCCTTACATGTTTTGTATTCACTTACAACCGAATACTCGTCGCCTACTAATTCAAAGACTAATTCTTTAAATTCTTGTGTCGTGCGTTTGAATTTGCCATAACACAAAGGGCATCTTCCTCTTCGCTTAAAGTTGTTAACATAAATTTCAAATTCTCGATGACACTTTTTATGAAATAGAATTACTTTTTTGCTATTTCCAAAATATTCGCTTCTTAATTCAAAATCGCTGTGATTATCATTAATATAATCACGGAATCGATTAGTGTCCCATTTTTTACTCATATTTTTTACCTCCCACAGTAAAAACCCTATAAAAATAGTGGCAAGCAAGCGGGTACTTGCGTTTCGGGAGCTACCCTAGCCACGCTTATATTATACCATAAAATTTTAGACTTTACCGATTTTGGTCGGTATTTTATGCCGCTAATTTCTTAACGACCGAGCAATAATTTTTACCCAAAGCTACCACCGAACTACCAAATCGTTGGTATTCGTCAGATGTTAAACCAGTGATATTTGCGATTTTGGCAATTGCTGATGCTGCGTCTTCGGCTGACAAGTTAGTTGACTCGCCCATATCAATCATGGTTTTGGTAAAGCTAACAACGTCTTGTGACTTGATGCCTAACTGACCAGCTGCTTCAGCCACTCCTGCAATTTCTTCGTGACTAGCTGGCAGTTGTGCTGCCAAACCACGGAGACCATTTTCGAGGTCTGCATACGAATAAACCACATTACCGTTCGAATCAACGACTTCATCGTTGGTCTTTTTAACACCAGCAAACGCACTTTCCCAGGACATGGCAGATTTAACGACGGCTCCAACTCCTGCTACAATTGGCGCTGTCACACCAACCGTCATGGTATTCCCAAGCCCTGTCATCTTACCGCCGACGCTTTGAAGCGTGTTACCAAAATTGGTCATTGCCGAGCCCATTCGAGTAAACACACTCATTTCAGTAGCTAAGCCTTGTAAACGTCCTTGTAACTCGCTTACTTTAGCTGCGGTATCCATCATCGCTGTATGTGCGCCAATCAGAGCGTCTTTTTGAGCTGCTGTCGCTGTCGAGAAATCACCTATTTCAGCCTTCAAAGCATTATATTTTTGGGATTGCTGTACTAATAGCGATTGGTAGCCTTTTAAAGCTTGTCCTGTTTCGTTATAGACGGCACGCAAACCTTTGATTTTACTTCCTTGACCGCTAATAGATTTTTCAACGGCTTTCAAAGAGCTGTCGATGCCACGCATGTAAGTTTTCAATTGTTTTGTGTTGGTTTGAAACGGCGCTATGTCAAGCGTCGCAGTGGCTACCAATTTACCTATATTTCCCATTTATCCTCCTTTCTAACCGAACAAGAAAGGAAAAGCCTTATCTAACGTTGTCTCAGTTTCTTCTGCTACTGTTTCTTGTTCTAATGCTTCTACCATTAATTCAAAATCTGACAGTTGCATTTTTTTAATATCAAGAATCGTGTAGCCGCTATTCAAAAGCGATTGAATCATTTTTAACAAGTTAGACTTGGCTTGCTCTGGTGTTATTCCTTTTTTTCGGCATCTTCCTCTTCGTTATTTTCGCCGCGACCCAAAGCGTCAACATAAAGCTTGTCAAGTACGTTCAATGTCTCAACATCTGCAGTTTTTAAATCAGCAACAGTGAATTGCTTGCCATACATATCAACGAACATTTGAAGGTACGCTTCGTTAAGTTTTCGTGTTTGTTTCGAATCGAAAGCAGCTTTATCATTTGAAATAAAAGCGTTTTGACGTGCGTTGTGGTCAACAGCTAAAAGGTTATCTTCAACATTGATGTATTCTTTTGCGTATTCTTTGGTAACGCCGCCTTTTTTCAATTTAATTTCGTACATAATTTTTCCTCACATAAAAATAAAAGGCCGCAAAATACGGCCAGTTGATTATTCCGCAGTTGGAAATACCATTTTTTTGAATGCTGCTAGGTCAAAGCCTTCTGCATCTTCACGACCAATCAAGAGAACTGTACCTTCTTCGCCGCCACGCGCCACGAAGCTGCCTTCAATTGAGTCGGCTTTAGGATCTGGTGCACCATCAATAGTAGACGCTTCAAAACCAGGCAAATTGAATTTGCCTTTCAAGAGACCAACCCACACGTATTTTCCGTCGTCCATTTTAGTGCGGAACAAGATTGCAATGTCGTTTGGCGTAAGGTCTTTAGTGTATTTTTCAACACCGTTTTCAACCGTAATGCCAAAGAAATCTTTGCGTGCATCAGATGTCAAGTCATATGTTTCAATTGTCAATTTAGCGTCTGTAATACCACCAGAAACGACAACGTATGGTCCGTCATCAGCTGAAAGTGTTTTTAGTTCGTTTGTTAGCTCAAGTTTTGCACTTGTAAGCCCTGGAAGACGTTTGCTTTGTGTAACTTTTTCGGCATTATTCAAAACGCCATATTCGCAACCACTAAGTCCAAATTTTACTTTACCCATGTATTAATTCCTTCTTTCTTTTAATTGCCCCAATCAAAAAAACGATATTTTCTTACGTTCATCAGTAAGTCAATATCGTTGTCTTTATATCGAGGAGTTTCGTTAGCTGTGTACCATTCAAAACCCGCTTCGGTTAAAATGGCATCGATGCGTTTTACAATTGCTTCTGATTGCGCAGCCGTCTGACACCAAAAGTTGATGACAATACGCTGTTCTGTTCCAATATAGCCATCGTCAGCATATGCATTTGGCGCATCGTAAATTGTATTAATTCGCAGAAATGGAGCGAGCTCTTTCTTTTTCATGTTCGTTGGTTTCTCTGGAATGTCATAAGTGAAAATTCCTTGTTTAAAACCGCCCCCAAACTTCCCTCCACGATAGCTGTCGAACAGCTCATTCAATTGAGCATCGTTACTTAATAGCTTGTACGCCGTCGTTTCGGCAATCATAAATCTAAGCCCTCCTTCACTTTTTCTGCAAAAATTTCCTTAGCAACGGGCGTCATTTGATTGATTGTTTTTTCTTCAAATTCTTGACCTCGTTGATAAATCGTTCCTGAATCAGGATACTTCGCACGCCACCCAGTTGCTTTACCGTAGCCAATTTCTTTCGACACAATGCCCTCACTAGCTCCTTTAAAGCCGCTAATTGCTGTGTCTTCTTGCAAATGTTCGATAGATCTGCTTTCTCTAGGTGTGTTTGCTTTCAATTGTTTTTCAAATTCTTCAGCAACTTCAGTTACCGCTGCTCTTGCTGTTTTAGGTGCTTTAACTTGCAGTTTCGTAAGATTAGATAATATTTCATCGAGTCCAGATGTCATTCGACACGCACCCCGCTTATCATAATCATTTCCTTGCTAGCGTAATCAACTTCCATTTTTTCAATCTTATATTCAAGCCCGTTAAAATCAACGAACATTGAATTGTCAAAAGGTGGTTTAGGCATATAGCGAATTAAAAAGACTTTCGTGTCGCTCGTTTTAGTCAACGTTGCATTATCTGCTTGTTTGCCTGTCGTATTCTCACGAAAATCTTTAACAGTCGTCTTAGACACTTCAGCCCAACAACTCATGATGTCTGTTCTGACATTGTCTAAAACTTCGCCATCTTCGTTTTGCCCACCTTCTCTTTTAAAAATGGTGATACGCACATTCATCTTACGTGTCAGCATTGTCACCACCTCGCAAGCGCAACTGATGAACGATATTTAACACACCATTCGCCAGTGGGTAACGGTCGCTATCAGCAGTAACACCTCTATGTTCGTAATCTTCTTTGACTTGTTTTTTAACAGCAAGATCGAATTTTTTGTAACCCGCAAAATCCTCTGGTGTTGAACCAGCTTCAATCGCAAAGCAAATCTGTTCTTGCGCAGCTTCAATCATTTCTTCCAAAATGCTATCTTCAAAGTCAAAGTCAATCTTGCAATAGAGTTTAACTGCTTCCAGTAATTCTTGTGAGACTGCCATTTAGCTACCTCCTTAAGAATTTACTAAGTTCAATAATTCAGCTTTAGTCATACTACTTGTATAGCTAATGCCTTTACTATCTAAGTAAGCTTTAATCTCTATAATTGTGTTCGCCTCAGTCGGAACGCTTACGATTTCCGCATCAGCCTTCGCTGGGTGTATATGTTAAGAAGTAGCCAGCTTTTTCGTCTGCTTTAACAGCATCAAAGCGAAGAACTGCTTGCAAGTATTGTCCGTAAATTTCATTATCTGCCCAGCGTAGACCGAGGTCTTGACGATCTGCAAACAAGACGGCACGTTTGAAGTCTCCAACAAATGCTTTAGCTTCGCCTGCGTTACCGAGGACTGTGTCAGAGAGGACGAATACAGGTTTACCAAGCAATACTTTGCCAGAAGCTGCCGTGATTGAATCTTGCAATAGATAGCGCCCGTTTTGGTCTTTAAGTGAGTCTAGGAATTGGTAGAAGCTTTGTGAAACAACGAATGCCACGTCGTAAGCTGGATCGAAGTCTACATTAAGAATTCCCTTGATTTCGTCAAGGTTTTTTACCGCTTTAGGCGTAAATGTTTTAAGTACTTCAGCAATAGCTGCATTAGTTGTGTTGACTTTAATTTGAGCAGCTGCCTCAGCAACAATGCTAACCAAGTCGACATCTGCATCATCAACAGATTCTTGTGAAACTGGAATGGCGCCACGATATGTTTCAACAGTCCAATCTACTTCTTGGAATTCTGGTTTAGCTAGTTTTGGATTTTTCTCCAATTCGGCAACACTAGCCATTTTTGATGTCGCTTTTTTCAAAATTGGATATTTACCAGAGCCTTTTTGAGCTGGGTAAATTGTTGTGAATTGTTTCAAATCAACAGTAGTATTAACTTCACGAATTGGCGTAGTGACGATTTCTTCACTAGTAATTTTAGTTGTATCTGTTTTCTTAACACCGTCTGTTGTTGGTGCTACTGGTGTAACTTCATTCATTGTGATAAGCACTTCGTCTTTACCTTCAAAGCGAAGTCCTTCATTTACAACAGCGCCTTTTGAATGCAAGAATGCGTTAACTTTGTCGCGATAGTTCATATCTTCTCCTTTGACTTCGTGACCTTTTTTGTTTTCTGCCCCACCTGAATTTTTAGTAGCTTCAAAAAGTTCAAGATCAGCTTTAGCTGTTTTTAATTCTTCTTTAGCAGTGTCAATTTCGTTTTTGATTGTACGAGCTTTTTCAAGGTCATCAGCTTCAAGAGCGTTTTTAACCTGCGCTGTTTTATCAGCGATAGTAGTTGAAAGCGAGTCGATAGATGCTTTTAATTCTTTGATTTTTTCATCAAACATATAGTTTTTCTCCTTTTTTGTGCAAAATAAAAAGGACTTAAAGTCCTTGTAAGATTTCTTCTTTTTCGATTTCACGCTTCATAGCTTCAATTTCTTGTTTTCGCTTGTTGCCATGATTTGCGAAATAGTCGTCAATAACTGCTTGTGGTAACAGTCCATTACCAATGCTTGCAACTGCCTGCTGTTCGTCAAATGTCATCACTTCGTCAGCAAAACCTTTTTCAACAGCTTCGTCAGCACTCATATACGTTTCATTTTTCATGAGTTCAAGCAATTCATTTTCACTCAAACCAGTTTTAGCTTTGTAAGCATTAATAATGCCTTTATCGCTAGCTTTCAAAGCGTTTGCTGCTGATTCAAGGTCGTCACTATTGCCAGATACCCAATTCAACAACGCTTTGTGAATCATAATTTGAGCTGTTGGACTGATAACAACCTTGTCAGCGCCCATAATCGCAACACTACAAGCACTTGCAGCCATTCCAGTCACTTCAGCGGTTACGTGCCCAGAATAATTTTTCAGCGTTGTGTAAATATCACTGCCTACTGTTACCAAACCACCGTTTGAATTAACTTCAACTACAACGTCTGAACCGTCTTCTGGAAGTGCTTCAGCAATCGATTTAGCGCTGACCGCTTCCATTCCATAATAGTCGTAAACTTCTTGACTATTATTCGGAATCAGCGGCCCCCTCATCAGAATTCGTTTCGGCATTTTCCTCACCTCCTTTCAATGATTGATATTCTTCTTTCTTGTCCAAGAAAACGTAATTAAGGCTTGTTTGATACCTATCCATATCTGGATTATCAGACGGCTGTTTGCCAAGTTCGATAAGTCCTTGATTTGGTGTCAATAACGTATTATTGACAAGTTTAACAATCTCATCAACATTTCGACCTGTAACGCTACGTGTATCAAATTCAAGTCGGCATTTCCGTCTATCTCTTGGACTAAAGATTTTAAGGCCTAATTCGCTCGTTATCGCGTCAAAATAAAACGGCAAGTCATTTGTAACGTAATCTTCAGTTAGCTGCGCTACGGACTGATTAGGGCTATTTACACCTAATTTATAGCTAGGTATGCGCAAAGCTTTAGCAATTTGAGCTGTTGAAAAATTGTTACTTGAAATCAATTGCAGAACATTCGTATCGATTTCTAACGGTTCGTAGGTCATTGTGTTATCAAATACTAGAGGACTGCCACCTTTTGCTCCTTCCCGCATTTTCTCGAATTCTTCACGAGCCTTTTTGCGAGCTTCACCACTCAACATAGCGCCTTCCATTTTTAAAATACCGCTTGAAAAACCGTCTTTAAAGAATTTTAAAAGCGTACTTGTTCCGCTGTTTTGCAAACTAATTTCATCACCTAAAGACAGCAGCGGGGAACGCCCTAAAATTGTGTCATGGCTAAAGAATTTCCAATGAATGACGTCATCAGCTCCACAAGTGACCTCTTTGCCCGTCAAGCTATCGATGAAAGTATAGATAAGTTCATGGCTATCTAATTCTTCTACACGAGTTTCAGATGGTTTATAAAACTGAAATTGCAACGCTTTGCCAGTCCGTGGGTCTCTCAAAATACGAGAATAAGCATTACCTGTCAAAATAGTATTGACTGCCATTGCAAATTTCCACGTTCGAGCTGAAGCATTGCCAGTCGATTTTACATTCAACAAATAATTGATATCTTCATCTTGGATGATGTCACCATTGATGTTTTTCTTGATTAACGGAAATCTGGCAATATCACCAGCTATGATTGATGTTGCTGTCAGCACATCGCTGTTTCTAAGAGCTGAAATACCAACATACTTTGCGCTATCATTGCCAGACACTACCGAAGCGACATAATCGTCATAAGAGAGTTTGGAATCTCCTAACGACTGAAAAAAGCTCATTGTCTCACCTCCTTTCTAGCGCATGGTTTTGTCAATATATAAACCTAAAAATGTACACATCAAACCCAAACACATAAAGCCAGCTGTTAAATCCAATCTAAAAAATGAATAATCAATCAAGCCAAAGCCCGTTAGTAGTAGTAATGTATGAATGTTATTTTTAAAAAATTTCAAAACAGACCTCCACTTTCAAAGATTTTTTCGTCAGTCCAATAACCTGCGCCGTCAAATGCTTCGAGATAACAAGCCGCATAAGCGTCTAGTAAAGCATCGAGCGGGTCAATTTTATTGCTGTTTTTATTCTTATCAATACGCATACCGTTGTTGTCAACTCGTGTATAAGCATTATTAACAGCCATTGTAAGTAACTTATTGCCCGAATGTTTAATTTTCCCAGTTTTGACGTCATCTCTAAACTGTTTCGTTGGCATATTCAGAACCATTGTTGTCTGTGGAATTTGGACTTGCGTCCATTCTGGATGTCGTTTCTCAATCATCGTTAGCAAAGCGCCGTATTGATAAGGGTCGAAATAAATTCCTTGAACTTCCCAATCGTTTTCAATAACCATTTCTTCGAGTTTTTCCATAACTCGCTCATTATCAATGACACCAGATTCAAGAGTAGTGATTTCACATTCACCTATGCGCTCTAAATTGGTGTAAGAAACACCGTCTCGCTTTTCTTTCGCTATCAGTCCATACTTAGTAGCGATAAAAGAAAAACTATCAGCAAACCAATAATCATCCATCATTGTCATTGTGCTGATTGAAAACAAGTCGCTTGAATGACCGACGTCGACGCCTATCCAGACGCGTCTGCCAGTCGTGTCAGGCTTATCAATAAGTGCATCTTCCCACGTTTGTTTATCCATATACGAAGCTTCGCTTGATTGTCGCCACATATTAAAGTTTTTGACTAAAACTTTGTTAATTTCACCCGTTTCAAGCGAAGTTTTACGCCTTTTTCGCAAATAATCCATGATTTTTTCGTATAATGCTGGCACTTCCAAAATAGGATTTGACTTAATCCAATTGCTTTCGTCAGCAATTTCTTTCTCGTCATCTTGTTCGGAAATGAACGCAAAATACGAATCGTCAATCGTTTTTTTATCTAAAATCTTAGTAGCGTACTTATATTCAATGGTGTACATTGGCACATTCAAATCTAGACCAGCTGTCGAAATGATAAGAATCAATGGATTATCAAGCTGACCTTGCCCAGATTCCAAAAGTTCAATCATTTCATTGGTCTTACTAGCTGCGTATTCATCTAGCACGCCAACATATGGTTCAAAACCATCAACTGCCCCAGTATCACGACTTAATGCCCTGATATACGATTCATCTCGCTTATTTGTCAGCTCGTCTCGAACAATTTTAGTTGCTTTGAAGATGTCCTTATCCTTAGCCCTAAGAGCTTCTAACTGCTTCTTAGCCATCGTCCATGCAATTCTTGCCTGTGTGCGGTCGTTAGCCGTACAGAACAACTGACGACTCAATGCTGGGTTCTTACCAAAAAGAAATTCGTATAGCAAGATACCAGCAATTAAAATGGTCTTCCCGTTTTTACGAGCAACCGAAACCATAGCTTTGCGGAAACGTCTGACCGAATGGTCTTTTTTCTTTCGCCAACCATATAAGCTTGAGATGATGAATTTTTGAAACCTAGCCAACGGATAAGTTTTGCCTGTTTTAACATCTGGCAAGATTTCTAGAAAGTCGATAGTGTTTTGGGCTTTCTCTGGGAAATAATCAAATTCAAAATTAGGATTGCTAATGTTTTTCAAATCGTCTAAGTGTCTTTGACAAGCCTTGATAACTTTCTGACAAGCTTTAACATTGCCGTCGACCACATCAAGAGCATAATAAAAAGCAGTATCTTTATACTGCTCTGGAATTTCTGAATAATCGTAAGCTATTTTTGATTACCTCCTTTCATTTATCCTCCAAATTTATCAAACATTGTGTCTTTCTTTTCTTCTGTCTTAGGCACATACATCTTCATGCGACTATCAACAGTCAAACCTAGTTGAGCCGCACATGATTTAATGTTATTCGTTGCTTTTTCAAGCGTAACAACTAATGGATTTTGAATCCACATGCCTTTATCTTCGCTAAAAACAGAAATACCTATTTCATTTACTTTTTGACTTGCTTCGACATATATACCGTACCATGTGCAATAATTTTCTAAAATCGCTCTATCCAAATCACGAACGGGCAAACTTTTTAAATCTTCAACAATACGAGCATATTCAACTTTCGCTGTTTCTCCTAAATGTTTAGGAGGTGTTAATTGTAGCTCAATTAAACCGTCGCCAGCTGATTTTTGGATTTCAACACGTACAGCTTTTTCAGCTTTAGTCAAATGTTTTTTGTTATTCTCAACTACTTTTAACTTTCTTCCCAACTTGACACCTCCTTTACATTAGAATTTTCAGCTTTCAAAAATTCAAAAAGGGAAAATTGCGCACGGAAGAGGGCGGCGTTGTTATATCCGAACGATACATAGCCCCGATAAAAAAACAAGGGGTATTTCCGAATGTTTATATCCCCTAACACCCGTTATAGGTAGGATAGTTCGCTTTTTTCAAGCTATTTTTTACCATAATTCTCACGATTAGCTTTAGCATCGTTGCACGCTTTACAACTCGCTTGAAGATTGTCAAGATCCAATCTTCGATTCCAATCTTTTTTAATTGGAATTATGTGGTCGACCATCGTCGCTTCTCCTCCGCACATTTGACAGACATAATCATCACGAAGTAATACTAACTTACTTGTACTTCTCCAAGCAGAACTATTATAGAACCTTGTCAGCTTCTTATCATAGTTCCATCTCGTCTTATTATAGTTCTTGTACTCTTCGCTTCGACTATCAAAGTCTACTTGCTTTCGCTTCCCACCAACAACAGTAAGCTTCTGTGGTTTCATATTCCTTTTTCCTTTTTGCATAACAAAAGGAGCTACCTTTTAGCTCCCCTCGTCATTATTTCATACTACTATATTAGCATGGCAGATTGTATTTTTGAGTATTACTTTGTACTATTTCCGTATGTTTTAGTATTGATTTAGTATAACGTTCAGGCTTTTTACAGCTTTCGCTTTAATTGTGTAATACTTGTTGCGATTAAGTTCGAGTTTATCAATAGCTTCGTCAAACGTTTGACAATTGAGATAAGTAGTCAGCAGCACATGACGCTGTGCACTGTTGGGTATTTGCATAATGACGCCAATGATTTCTTCGCGCCGTTTGACTAAACGGTCAATCTCTGCCAGCCCGTAATCAGATGCGTCAATGATTGAAACATTCTTATCTGTCTGTGTACGTCTAACACCTCCGCTCACTTTCATGTCAGACCATTGCGGCGACGTGAACAGTGAGCTTCTGGTGTTCTCGATGTCTAATTTTAATTGCTTAATCGTTTTAGGAATTAATCTAAGTTCTTCTAAAATATAATCTGCTTTAGTTTTAATCCTGCTCACGTCTTTTCTCCTTCGATATGTTATAATATAAGTAATTGTTTAATATCGATGAAGTCTTGCGTAAGCAGGCTTTTTTTGTGTTTCAAGCCTAGCGATAAACCCGTCACACGTTTAAAGAAAATAGTATTAAGGTACCTCTTTTCTATTTTTGAATTTCGCTATTTGTTTTGCCACTGAGCAACCAGATAAACTCACTAGCGATGTACTAATTTTGTAAGAAGGTTTTCCTTTATATTTATTTTCTGGTTTAACGACTGCAAATGGATTCGAACCACCTGCAGCCCTTTTGCGAAATACGCTGTTCCCAATAGTATCTGCGAATCTTCTGGAAAATCTAAGGTTTTAGAGAATACCTTAGTAATGAG
>ENA-OQNI01000961-OQNI01000961.1-human-gut-metagenome-genome-assembly--contig:-NODE-961-length-22955-cov-5.134484_pt1 | contig 22955 bp, 27 predicted proteins | sample MGYA00242627_ERZ504876 | MGnify/ENA primary metagenome ERZ504876 (study PRJEB26092, sample SAMD00036386) | human gut metagenome | host: Homo sapiens | study: EMG produced TPA metagenomics assembly of... | reverse complement strand
CTGTATTCTTGTACCCAACGATAAATAGTTGTGTGACAAACGTTAATCCCACGATCATAAAGGAGTTCTTGAATTTCACGATAGCTTAGATTGTAACGTAGATAATAACCAACAGCGACAATAATCACATCTTTTTGAAATTGTTTACCTTTAAAATAGTTCATTGATATATCCTCGCTGTCATTTTTATTCATTTTACACTAAAATAGACTTATCAGAAAACTTTGCAACAGAACCAGTGGTACTAACCAGCCCCAGTAAAACATTGCTGGAACTGGAACCCAAACCGCTGCGTCATTCACATCAATACCCCCGCATTAAGTTTTATTTCAGCTTCCATCATAAAGGACTCCCCGCGGGACTGCAATCAAGAGTCATTACTTCAACTGTTTTTGTTCATTATAGAAATTACGGTAAGCTAAATAGCACGCAATGATTGACCCCAAACTAGTCGCTGATAAGAGCATGAACGTGACCATAATTTGATACCTAATGGCCCGTACTGGATCGACCCCTGCAAAGATCAAACCGGACATCATCCCTGGCAGACTGACTAGACCCACAGTCTTTGCCGAATCAATGGTTGGTGACATCCCCGTACGAATCGCCTCACGCACGATGGCAATCGAAGCATCAAGTAGACCAGCCCCTAACGCCAACCGTTCAAGCACACCTTGCCGCTGGTCATGAAACTGACTATTGAGGCTGCGATAAGCCAGCCCAATTGCGACCATTGAATTCGACGCAATCATACCAGAAATGGGAATCATTTGCGATGGCACAAACTTAATCGCACCAGATAGCACGAGGACGCCGAGTGTTACCCCCGTACTAACAAAAATGGCTAATAACGAAATGGCTAATGCATGGTCAATCCCCGGCCCCCGTTTTTTCGCATTCCAAGCCGCATTGAAGATAATGAAGCCTATCATCGCCAGCGTTAGCCACAAATTGTTGACTCGGAAAATATACTTTAGCAAGTAACCCACGATAAATAGTTGTACAACAGCCCGCACGACACCAATGACGATGTCCCTATCCAAGCCAAGTTTCTGCCACAAACTAATTCCTAACGCGACGAGCACTAACATTGCCGCCAAAAATAGCGACGTATTATTAACTGCTAAATTCATGCGTGTACCTCCAATCTGCCAGCAACCACTTTCGCTAATTGATCTGCCGCAGCAATCTCTGTCGCGTCATGAGTAATCATGATCGTTGTCACGTGATCCTGCTCATTTAACTGTCGTAACCAGGCGTGCACGATTTGCTTATTATTTTCATCCAAACCAGCTGTCACCTCATCTAATAACAACACTTTTGGTAAGAATAAGATGTTGCGAATCAGCGCGACCCGCTGCCGTTCACCACCGGAAAGCTCGATAATCGGCTGATGCAGGGTTCGTTCGGACAGCCCAACATTATTTAACGCCGTTACCACTCGTTGCGTATCCATGACTTGCTTACGAATTTGGTACGGGAAAGCTAAGTTATCTGCCACCGTCTCACCAAATAACGTCGGTTGTTGGAAACAATATGAGACTTGCCGCCGATACATGATTGGGTCATAACTTTCAATCGGCTGCCCATCAAAAATCAAGGTCCCACTTGTTTTAGAAATCATGGCCGCAATGATCCGTAATAACGTACTTTTCCCACCACCGGATGGTCCCGTCAATGTAATATGAGCCCCAGCTGGAATCTGCCAATCAACATCATGTAAAATATGTTGATCAGCGATTTGATAATTAACTTTTTCTAAACTAATCAATGAATTCATATGCCCACCCCCGATCGCACAATGATCGGCGCCGACAACAGCCGGATGAAAAAGTGCTCAGAAGTCAATAAATTGGACTTATCTGTTTGATGTATTAATACACGAACCTGTGTAGCCATTGGCAAAGCCATATGAATCATACCTGAGTCAAAGTGTTCCGTATAACTACGGAGGAGTTCTAATTGAACTTTTAATTTATCATTATTTTCCTTGATCGATCGTTTTTGTCTAGACATACGTTTTCTCCTATCTAGGGAGTATTATATCATTTTATAAAAAAAACAACCCCCGTTATCTAACTATTAGATAATGGGGGCTGTTTTAATAGTCTTTCCTAGGGGTCATTATATAATTATAGACCCTCTAAAAATAGAACTTTTCTATTATTCCATTGGTTTAACTTTCTCCTCAATAAAATTAATCTCATTTGTCAAAAGATTGTGAGTTGATATGAGAGCGCAAAATTACTTCCTAGATTTATCGTTTACAATCAGTCCAAAGTTGCAGGATTTTCCATTCAAATTATGTTTTAATAGTATTAAAATAACTGATGGAGAATATTTAATATGAAAATAGGTAAGCGAATTTTATTAGGTTTAGTGGCAGTATGTGCTTTATTTTTAGGAATTATCTATTTTTTGGGGTATAAATTCAACATATATTTAGTACCACCTTCCCCTCAGAAGTATGTTCGAGTTGCCTTAAAAAATATGGATGAACTTGGGCTATTTACTGATTCAAAAGAATGGGTAGAAACTAAAAAAAAGACGATAGAAGAAACATCAAATGCTAAAAACTATGCAGAAACAATCCCTTTTTTACAAAAAGCGATTAAAGTTGCAGGAGGAAAGCATTCTTTTATTGAACATGAAGAAGACATATCAAAAAGAAGCATTACAAAATATATAAAACCAAAGTCAGAAATCGAAGGCAACACTTTAATATTAACTATTCCTGAATTTACTGGAAATGATAGTCAAGCATCTGATTACGCTAATTTTTTAGAATCTTCATTGCATAAAAATAATTATAATGGGGTAATTGTTGATTTGAGGGGGAATAGAGGTGGAGACTTATCTCCTATGGTATTAGGATTATCCCCCCTATTGCCTGATGGAACTCTATTTACTTATGTTGATAAAAGTAGTCATTCTAAACCTGTTGAACTACAAAATGGAGAAATAAATAGTGGCGGGTCATCAACAAAAGTAAGTGATAATAAAAAAATTAAAAAAGCTCCTATTGCTGTATTAATAGATAATAATACAGGGAGCTCCGGCGAATTAACCGCTTTGTGCTTTAAGGGAATACCTAATGTTAAATTTTTAGGTTCTGATTCAGCAGGTTATACTTCTGCTAATCAAACCGTCTATTTATATGATGGCTCAACATTACAAATAACTTCTGCTTTTGTAAAAGACAGAACAAATAATATTTATAAAAATTTTCCTATTAGTCCGGACATTCAAACAAATAATGCTAAAAGTTCTGCAATAGAATGGATAAAATCTCAAATAAAGTAAAGCAAAAAGACTTGCCAAGAAAAACATATGGTAAGTCTTTTTTGCTAGTCAAAACTTAACGTTATTTACTATGATATACCGAAAGCAAGTACCAATGCAGGTAAAATGTTGTTTAAAAAGTGTATAGCTATACTAACTTCTAATCGTCTTGTCTTAAAGTAAGCTATAGCACAGGTCAATCCAATTAAACCATAAATAAGAAAACTGATGATGTTTGTTGGGGAGTGCATCAACCCAAAAAGCACACTACTTACAATAATTCCAACAACTGGAAGGTCTTTAAATAAATAGCCGACAATTCCTCCTCTAAATACGATTTCTTCCATTATTGGAGCTGCAATACCAATAAGTAAGATAATTAATAATGGGTTTTCACCTGTAAAAAGTTGTCCTATCGCTTCATCATTTGCCGTCTGTGTGACTCCTGTGGCATTAAGCAATAATGTACCACCAATTCCGACAGTCCGAGCAATTAGGGTACCCACTAAGATGTATATAATGTTTTTCTTAGTGAGGAAATCTTTGCTTGGCGTTAAAAAACCTAACTTTTTACCTAAATACATTAATAAGTAGATGTTCCCCACAATAAATATAATTAGAATGAGTACAGCTAGTAAGGATAACTTGTGTGCACCGGTTTCTAAAGAAAAACCTTTTGCTCCACCATAAACAGCCATCCCTATTTGACTGAGTATTGCAAGCCCCAATACAATAAAAAATTTCTTAATATAATTCAAAATTATTTTCCAACTTTCATTAATAAATTAAATTTAGGGTACTGGAAATTTTTATACCAGAACCTTTTTTATTCTTTGTAAATTCAAATATAGATTATTATTATTCTTTTGCTCGTAAGAAAAAGAGTATAAAGCCATTATCCGATTTTGTAGTAACTGCATTAGTTGGTAACACTGTCAAAATAAAGAACAGTATCCCTATCGCGTATGTCAAAAATGTGAATATTGCACTTCCGCCGCTTTGTTGTAAGGTACTTATTGTTTCTGTGCAGCTAGAAGCAATGGATATGACCCATAAAACTAAAAATCCTCGCCCTCGTAACCCAGCATCTCGATAGCGTCTCACAGCCATAGCGAGGCTTGGAAGAAATAATGATATCCCAATAATAGCCATAATAAACAATGGAATAATAAAGCTTTCAAACGTAGAAGCCAAAAAATCAGTTTCGTTTGCACTCCCTGAAATACTCATAGCAGAACCAATTGCTGCATAGACAAAAAATATAATTGGAACAAATGAAATAATCATTAAAATTAACGTCATCCACCAATATCCAGCTCGAGTCGTTCTTCCCTTGAAATCAATATATCCAATAAAAAAATCCTTCAATGCTCGTCCAAAACTCACTTGTCCAGGAACTTCATTTATTTTTTCCATAATTAAAAATCCTCCTTCTTCTAAATCAATCATAACAAAATAAAGAATAAAAAGAGAATCCTATAGATTAATTCTCTAATATCCAACCCCAAAATAGCTATTTTATTAGTCATTTGTTCATTATTAATGCTTAAACCATGAGACGAGCATTGTAACAACGAAAGCTAGTATGCATAAGATTATTGTTATGAAAATCTCTTTTCTTTGTTGCTTTTTAGTTTTATCTTCCAAAATTTTAATTCTATTTAAAAAATAGAACATCACTGCAATATTTACACCAATACCAATACAAGTGGCTATTAAAATTGATATTGGTAACTCTGCACCATAATGGCTACTCAAAATTATGAATAAAAAAACTAAATCTGTAATGACTGTACAGTATGAATATTTTTTTAAATTATTAATCTCTGCCTTTTTCTTTATATTTTCTACCACTTCTGACCCCTCCGCTAATAAATTATCTAAAGATATTTGAAATAAAGAAGATATACGAATAAGGTTATCAATATCAGGAGTCGTCTTCCCAGTTTCCCAATTAGATATAGTTTTGCTACTAACTAAAAGTTGATTAGCTAATTCTACGTTTGTTACTCTAAAAACTTGACTTAACGTCAATAGACCAAAAACTAGAATCTCAAATCGAACAATTAAAGAATGCTGGTGCAGAAGAAATTTTCCAAGAAAAATTTACTGGAACAACAAATAGTCGCCCAGCCTTTATAAATTTATTAAATACATTGGAATCAGGAGATACTTTAATCATTACAAAGCTAGATCGCTTCGCAAGAAATACTAGAGAAGCATTAGCAACTATTCAAGAACTTTTTGATAAAGATATAAAAATAAATATTTTAAATATGGGAGTGATAGATAATACCGCAACTGGAAAATTAATTTTTACAATTTTTAGTGCCTTTGCTCAATTTGAAAGAGATATGATTGTTAGCAGAACTCAAGAGGGAAAAGAATATTCAAGAAAAAATAACCCAAACTTTAAAGAGGGTAGACCCAATAAATTTACAGAAGAACAAATTCAATTAGCTTATGAATTAAAACAACAAGGAATGACACACAAAATGATCGAACGAAAAACTGGAATTAGTGTTTCTACTCAAAAAAGAAGATTTAATAAAATAGTTTAATTATTTATTTATTAGATAAATAAATAAATAATTAAATAATTAAATAAACAAATTGTTTATTTTTTTAATTATTTATGTTATAATAGATATAGAAAGGTGGTAGTACATTGAAAATCATTACATTTACAGCCATTAAAGGCGGAGTTGGTAAAACAACACTAACACTAAATTATAGCGATTGGTTGGTAAAAAAAGGAAAGAAAGTTTTATTAATTGATTTAGATCATCAATGCAATTTAACAACAATTTTTCAACCAACACGAAGAAATAATACTATTGCAGAAGCATTTAAAGATAGTGAGGAAGCACAAGAAGTTATCATTGATAACATTAAAGAGAATTTAGACTTAGTAGCTGGTTTTATTGATTTAGATGAACTAGGAAGCAAATTAGAAAACAACAGCAATAAAGAAATGTTATTATTTCTTTGGTTAAAAAATAATTTTGAAAAATTAAATATTGGAAGCTATGACTATATTTTAATTGATACACACCCCGATTTTTCTACAATAACAAAAAATGCAGTAGCAATAAGTAATTATTTAGTTAGTCCAATTACACCTAGTGAACATGGATATTCAGCAAAATTTGATTTAGAAGCTCGTTTAGAAAAATTCAGAAAATCTTTGTTTGATTATAAAACTGGAGAAACTTATGTTGACGCACAATTATTTTTTGTAGCTAATATGATTAAACATAACACCAGCACATCACATGAATTGTTAAGCCACATAAAAGATGATGAAACTGTTATTTCTACTATTTCTGAAAGAGAAATTTTTAATAAAGCAACTACTAAACACTTATCTATTTTTGATTTTGCTAAAACCCAAGATAAAAAAGACGATAAAGTTTTAAATAATATTAATGATAGTTTTTCAAAAATATATAATCATACAAAATAAAGGAGTTTAAATTATGAGTTTTGATACATTTAACAAAGATAAAGATGAAATTGTTAAACAGAATTTAAAAGAAACAATTGATCCTGAACCAAAAAAGGAAGATGAAATTCACAGCGTAATTAGTTCTATTTTGAAGTCTAATGATATGAAAAGTGAAAAAAGAAAATCAGTCACTTTTTCATTGACTGAAAGTCAAATAAAGAAAATTGAAGAACAAGCACAAAAACACGGTTTTAAAACAAAATCAAAACTGTTAGCTTATCTCATAGATCAAATGTAACTTTAAACAATTAATTAAATAATTTGTTTACTTAATTATTAAATAATTTGTTTATTTAATAATTAAATAATTTGTTTAGTTGAAGGAGGTTCTCATGAAAAAAATCATGGACTTATGGCTTTACTTTTATATAAGTTGTATCTACTTTTTGCCATTAATTGCTCTCATGCGTTCTAGCAATAAAAGTAGCAATTTCTTATTAAGAAGATTACTATTTCCCTTTGAATATTTAATTCAAAGAAGACTTGAAAAAACAACAAATTATAATCGTGGATCAATTCGTGTCGTTCATATTTTCATTTGGTTTTTCAGTATTTTTAGCTTAATGTTTGCGACAGCACCGCTAATTTTTTTCCACGAACCACTTGAAAATCACACCACATTATTATTATTTATTACTTACTACTGTATGTTAGCCCCATTCTGTTTTTGGTTTCAACCAAGAAATCTAAAACAATAAAAAGGAGAACTTTATGTTTATAGCAACTGACAATCAATTTACAGCAAGAGGAAGATTAGTAGACAGTCCTCAAATTAATATTTCAGAAAAAACAGGAAATGCTATTGTTTCAATCACACTAGCACAAGAACACCCTTTTAAAAAAAATGAAGCTGGGGAAAGAGAATCTGTTTTTATTAAATACACCGCAATTGATACAAAAAACAACCCCATTGCCAGTCGCATTGCAGAATATGTGACAAAAGGATCATTAGTTAGTCTTATTGGTTATCACGACAGTTACTTTAAAGAAAATTCAGAGGGTAAAAAAGAATATTTTGAAGTGAAAAGAATTTCAACTTTTAGAAATGAAGAATCAAAAGAAAAAACATTGGAGCGTAGAACTAAAGCATAATAATTAATAAAGGAAAGTGATTTTTATGGAAAAACACAAAGTGGACTTTTACAATATACCGATCGTAGACTACTTACTTTCAATTGGAGAACCCCTTGAAAGTGTTGGTCATAACTACTATCAACATAAACATCATGATAGTTTAAAAATTAATCAAAGGAAAAACTATTTTGTTTGGAATAGTCGTTCATCTGAAAAAAATTCACGAGGTGGAGTTGTTCAGTATATGCAGATCATGCATAATTTATCTTTACAAGAAACACTCTCAAAATTAAGTGAAGATTTAGACGGTAAAGTTCTTCCAGCGATCCCTAAAAAAAGCTATCCTAAAAAATTTAATTATAAAGTTAAAGAAGCTATTGTCCCCATAGAAACGCAACGCTATTTAGTTGCAAAACGAAAAATACCTAATAAAATTGTTCGCCTATTTTTTTCTTATGATTTAATTTCTCAAAATGAAAATAATGAAGTCATTTTTAAATGGTTTAAAGGCGACAAAATTGTAGGTTTTTCTAAACAAGGTACGATCCCACTCACAGACGAAGAAAAAGAGAAATATCATACTAAAAGAGATTTCTTTAAATATGTTGCACCAACAACAGAAGCTGATACAATGTGGGGGTTTAATTATCTTAGTGGTGAACCAAAACATATCTTTTTCTTTGAAAGTGAGATTGATTTATTAAGTTATTATTCTATTTTTGAAGAAGAATTAAACGAAACTGGCAATTTTTGGTTAATATCTATCAATGGAGTTGCGATTGAAAAAGTCTATTCATTTTTTAGATACGGTATAGAAAACTTAAATTTAAAAGAAACTTGTCAATCTTTGCACGTTTGTTTTGATAATGATATTGCTGGAAAACAAGCCTGTAATAAGTTACAGCACTTAGAATTTAAAAATATCCCTTTTCAAAATGATTTACCAAAAGAATTTAAAGATTGGAACGAAGTTTTACAAAATAAATAAGTTTAAAAGCCTTTTAAAGTTTCAAAGGCTTTTTTTGACGCTTTACAGAGCTTTTAAGGAGTTTTAAAACGAATCAGGTAAACTTTATTAGGACTAACACTTAAAAGGGCTTAGAAAGCAAAATATGAGCTTTTAGAGAATCTCTTACTTTTATCTTTAAATAATCACTTTGCTAACCACTGATAGAGAACATCAAGTTATATTCAAAGCTATAAACAGTTTATTATGCCTTAGAAAGCCATATAGTCGTTTCTTATGGCTTTTAAACTGATTCAAGTAAAGTTATGAGGGTAAGTGCTGAAAATCGCTAAGAACGTAAAATATGAGCTTTTATGGTTTTAATCTTTTGGTTTTGACCTTTGGTTTAAATTTTTGAAAAAAATAAAAAAAGGCGAAGCCTATATTAATTTATCATATATATTTTAATCTTTTGTTCTTTTGCGTCAAAAATAAGTGAGGTTTTTCAAGGGTTTACAGAATAATAAGGACAGAAAAATCGATGTATAAGGACAGAAAAATCGATGTATAAGGACAGAAAAATCGATGTATAAGGACAGGGATTGTTGTAGAACTGTCCTTATTATGATATAATAAAAGCATAGAGAAATTCACTCGCAAAAATGTTTTCTCTATGCTAATTCTAAAATTACTCACAAAGGAGTTACTTTCTATGCCTATTATAACAGAAAAAGCAAAAAATCAAAAGCAGGTACTAACCTTGAATGAACTTGAAAAACGAAAAGTAGTAGAGAACAACGCTTTAATTACCAGCGTTGCTAAAATGCAAAAAACAGCTTTAAAAATGTTTGAGTTAGCCGTATCTTGCATTGATACGGAGAATGTACCAGAAAACAATACTGTTTATCTCTCAAAAGAAGAACTATTTTCTTTTTTTGAAGTCGGTTCTAACAGCAAGCATACTCAATTTAAAGAAGCGATTGAGATCATGCAAAAACAAGCCTATTTTAAAATCAAGTCTAATAAAAAACTAGGTATTGAGTATGAAAGCATTGTCCCTATCCCTTATGTTAAGTGGAATGATTACAATGATGAGGTAACCATACAATTTAGCGAACATATCATGCCTTATTTAATTAATTTAAAATCTGAATTTACACAATATAAAATTTCAGAACTACAAAAATTAAACAGCAAGTATTCTATTATTTTGTATCGTTGGTTAACCATGAATTACAACCAGTATGAGCATTACAGCAATAAGGGCGGACGCAGAGAAGAACAAGTGGAAGAATACCGCAACCCCCAAATTTCAATACGAGAATTGCGAGAAATGACAGATACGGTTGAAGAGTATCAAAAAATGTCACACTTTACTACATGGGTACTAGAAAAACCATTAGAAGAAATAAACGCTCACACCTCGTTTAACGTGGCTTATGACAAAGTGAAAAAAGGGCGAAGTGTTGATTCTATTGTCTTTCATATCACGAAAAAACGTCGAGCAGACGATAACAGCTATAAGCTAGAAGATAAAACTAATCAAGAAGCGAAAGCTGAAAAAGAAGCAAATGAAGATAGGTTATATGCAAAAGCAATGAAAAGCAAATATACTAAGTTATTGCTGGAAAATTTCCTTTTATCCCCTTATGAAATGACCGACCCAGCAATCATGGCTGGCTTGCAAAAAAATGTTTATCCAAAGTATGACGAACTCAAAACATTACGAGGACTTGAGGGGGTCAAAAAGCATCTCTCATACGTTCGTGAGAAGCAAGAACCTTATTCAAAAGGGAACATTGCAAAGTATCTTAAAAAGGCAATTGAACAATACCTACCTACGGTAAAAAGGCAGGATATAGATTAATGACTGAAAAAATGGACGACCTCCTAAAAGCGACAACTTTGAGTAGGTCTGCAAAATAAAAGATATAAAAGCATGGAAAAAAGCAACTACTAAAAAAGTTTAGTAATTGCTTTTTTTTTATAAAAAATAGCTGGAATTTAAAAAAATAAGGGCATGAATTTCATAATCTTATAAATCTTTCTTTGAAATATCCATTGCCTTGCTTAATAGTCGTTATTCAATCATGTTAACAGAACCCCAAAGCAGAAACAAGGGTAAATATACTCGCAAGCTCGCCCTTGTTTCTGCTTTGGGGTTCTGTTCCCCCTCAATCACAACGACCAAAAACAAGCAAGGCGAAAAAATGGATCACTCAAAAAAGAAAGGACACATAATATTATGAAATTCAATATTTTTTAAATTCCAGCTAACAACTTCACTTCCAAACATAACAAAAAAATGAATTTTAAAAACAAAAAAGAAAAGAGAAAAAACATTATGACAAACAACAAAAAAATAAAATTAGAAGATTTCAAAAATGACTGGTTTGAGGGTGCAGAAGAATTACAATATATCAAAGCACAGGTAAGAGAAGAACTCACAAAAAAAGGCTTCTTAATTGATAGTAGTTTTGAGTATGGCGATAATAATGAATGGGTTGGAGTATATGCAAGACCCCAAGACAAGCCGACAGCGTTAGACCCTTATGACGAAGAAGAAGAAAAAGAACAAGAAAAATATGCTATTAATGGCATGAAGCAAGATTTTTCTGAATGGTTTGAATGGGATATAAAAAATAATAATTTAGTTTTATAAAGGAGCTAAAAAAATTGAAAAAAAATTAAATGAATGTTTTAAAAATAATTATAGTAGTTCAGTAAAGTTTTTAATAAATTATGAAATTGAAAACGGAGCAAAAACAATAAACAACATGAACGCAGAAGAAATTTTTCAAGATTATATAAACAACGATAGTTATACAAAAATCTTTGATATACTAAATTATTTTGAAAAATAATAATATAAAAAATGTCTGAAAGAAAAATCAGGCATTTTTTTATTTTGTCTTTAAAGACTGACAAAATAAAAAAATGCAAAAAGGAGTGAACGAGAACCACGTCCACAAAAAACCAGCGTTTTCACGCTGATGCAGAGCAGGAGATATAATAGCATTTGGAAGCTGGTATATTTAGAATTAGATGAATGTATAGAATATCTAAAAATAGTAAAAGAACAAAATAAAATGAAACGTGATTTTAGTAAATTTATTTAATATAAAAAAAACTAACTACAAAAAATAAAATAGTTAGTTTTTTTTATATTTATCAGGTTTATTTTCTTTTATATAATTTGAGAAAATTTTTAAAAAATCTTCTGTTTCGTCAATTGAAAGATTTTCAGTATCAAAATACTTATCTAGTAAAGCACCCTTTTGTATTAATTTTCGAGTTCTTTCTTTTCTTTTTTTTGTACTTTCAAGGTATTTTGATTTTTTTAAAATTGAATTTTCACGTTCAATTTTTTTCTGAATTTCTTCTTTTTTAGAAATTAAATTTTCAAGTTGATTACTCATAAGCAATCAACCTTAAAAATTGTTTTCAGTTTTTTCATGAACTGAATTAATGTTTTCATCAGAAACAGAATCATTAGATTTTTCAGTTTCATCAGAACCATTTTTTCCTTTTAAAAATTCTGAAAATTCTTTAGTTAATTCTTTGATTTTATCAGTAGTCAATTTTGAATAATCAAGATTAGACAATTTGATGATTTCATGACCTACTTTGTTATCAATTTTTTTCTTCTCGTTTTTAATTTTTTCGTTTAGCTTATTTAATTTTTCTTGTTGTTTTTCTAAACTAGATAATGTCATAAGTACACCTCACTTGATTTTTATTGACCGTAACAAGATAATATCATAATCAAAATTATATGTCAACAGATTAGTTGCTAAAAACCAAAAAAAATAGTAAAATGGAATTAAGATTTAGAAGCGTCAGCAGACCGAGCGAAGCGAGGACAATGCGCACTTACACACCACTCCAAAATTGGGTGGTGTAATTGCTCAAAAAAATGGTATCAGAAGTTGCCTTTGGCAACAACAAAAAAACAAAAAAACAAGGGAAAGGAGAAACTAAGGTATGGCAATATTTCACATGAATTTTAGTAATATTAGTGCTGGTAAGGGAAGAAGTGCAGTAGCTAGTGCAAGTTATAGAAGTGGCGAAAAACTTTATAGCGAAATGGAAAATAAAACTTATTTTTATAATCGTAGTGTCATGCCTGAAAGTTTTATCCTTTTACCTGAAAATGCACCTGAATGGGCTAAAGATAGACAAAAATTATGGAACGAAGTTGAAGCAGTTGACCGTAAAGTAAATTCAAGATATGCAAAAGAATTTAACGTTGCTTTGCCTATTGAATTATCAGAAGATGAACAAAAAGAACTATTGACCGAATATGTTCAAAAAATATTTGTTGATAAAGGTATGGTTGCAGATGTTGCAATTCATAGAGATCATGATGAAAACCCTCATGCTCATGTCATGCTTACAAATAGACCGTTTAATGCTGACGGAAGCTGGGGACAAAAGGCTAAAAAAGAATATATTTTAGATGAAAATGGAAACAAAAATTATACAGCTAATGGTCATGCAAGAAGTAGAAAAATTTGGCTTGTTGACTGGGATAAAGTAGGTAAAGTTGAAGAATGGAGAAAAGCATGGGCAGACCATGTTAATTCTGTTTTTCAAGAAAAAAATATTGATGAAAGAATTAGTGAAAAAACACTAGAAGCACAAGGTATAAATGATATTGCAACGCAACACGTAGGAGTGACTGGAAATCGTGATGAACGTGCTGAATTTAATAAACTTGTTTTAGAAAATAGACAACATAAAGCAGAACTAGAAAACCTTGACGAAAAAATCAATAATGAACTTAAAGTTAAGCAACTAAAAAACTTCTATTCTTTCAACGAAAAGAAAGTTATTGCTGAATTGAGTAAAGAGTTGCATACCTTTATTGATTTAGAACACCTTGAAGAAAAAAATAAAATGCTTTTCAACTGGAAAAATAGTGTTTTAATTAAGCAAATTGTTGGTAAAGATGTTTCAGAAGAATTAAACAAAGTCAGTCGACAAGAATTTTCACTTGATAATGCAAATCGTTTGATTGATAAAGTTGTAGATAGAAGTATAAAAGCTATGTATCCGACCGTAGATAGCAATGCTTTTTCTATACCTGAAAAGCGTCAATTAATCAGAGAAACAGAGAGCGAAAATAAAGTATTTACTGGTGCAGAACTAGACGATAGATTATCAATGATTAGAGCAGATAGTTTAAATAGGCAAATAGTTGCTTTAACTAAGCGACCATTTACAAGTTTAACTATGCTTTCAAAACAAGAAAAATATCATATTGATAACATCAATAATGTTTTAGCTTATCAAGGATATAGCTATGAAAATATTGAAATGTCACATGGTAAAATTTTAAGAAATTATGAATCAGAAGAATTTTCAAAAGAACTCGATATTATTCAACGTAGTCTTAAACAAATTAATTCTATTGAAGAAGTAAGAAAAATTGTAGAACAACAATATTCTGTTGTTCTTGGAACAATTTTCCCTGATAGTGAATTAAATAAACTAAGTTTAGTTGAAAAAGAAAAAACATATAATGCAGTAATCTATTTCAACCCAACGATCAAAAAACTTACTCAAAGTGAATTAGAAAATATTGTTAAAGAACCGCCAATTCTATTTTCTACAAAAGAACATAATCAAGGACTTTCTTATCTTGCTGGAAGAATAAGATTAGAGGATATAAACAATAAACATCTGACAAGAGTTTTGAAATTTGAGGGAACAAAAAAACTCTTTATTGGAGAAGCTAAAGCAGATAAAAATATTGATCCTGAATTGCTAAAAGAAGCAACAAACAGGAATGATAAACAGTCCTATAAAAATGAATTTTATAGAGATAAAAATATGGAAAACTACCAATCAGTTGCCTATTCAGATACAAGCCCAGCAGAATATATGAATCGTTTATTTAGTGGAGTTTTGATTAGTGTTTTATATAATAATGAAAACCAACATAAAAAAGGGTTAGAAGAAGTTGAATGGGACATGGAAAGAAAACACCGTGAACATACCAAAACAGGTGGTTTAAGCAGGTAAAAATAGCAAAAAAAAATAGGGTTCTGTTGCAAAGTTTTCCAAAAAATCTATTTTAGTGTAAAATTGAGAAAAAAGACAGAGAGGACAGAGTAATGAATCATTTTAAAGGCAAACAATTAAAAAAAGACGTCATTATTGTCGCTGTTGGTTACTACCTGCGTTACAATCTAAGCTATCGTGAAGTTCAGGAATTGTTATATGATCGTGGAATAAATGTTTGTCATACTACGATTTATCGTTGGGTGCAAGAGTACAGCAAAGTCCTCTATTATCTTTGGAAGAAGAAAAATAGACAATCCTTCTATTCATGGAAAATGGACGAAACTTATATTAAAATTAAAGGGAAGTGGCATTATCTCTATCGTGCAATCGACTCAGAAGGCATGACACTGGATATTTGGCTAAGACGAAAGAGAAATACTCAGTCTGCTTATGCTTTCTTTAAACGACTATACAAGCAGTTTGGGGAACCGAAAGTTATCGTGACAGATAAAGCACCATCAATTGCTAGTGCTTTTAGGAAGTTACAAAAGCAGGGGCTATACAGCGAAACTGAGCACCGGACGGTCAAGTATCTCAATAACTTAATTGAGCAAGATCATAGACCTGTTAAACGTCGAAATAAACTTTATCAAAGTCTTCGTACTGCATCAACTACGATTAAGGGCATAGAAGCATTGAGAGGCATATACAAAAAGAACCGAAGAAATGGAACGCTCTTCGGCTTTTCGGCATCTACTGAAATTAAAGTTTTGATGGGTATACCAGCATAGTCAAAGTATCAGAATGGGACTTTTGTACTCAGTATTGAAACTTTGCAACAGAACCAACAATACCTACTTGGTTCTCAAAGCCGAACACTTCTGTCCCAGCCTCGCTTTACGGATTGGACTATATTTTAAAATCAACACTTTCCTAATTTCTTCTTTTATGCCGCATTCTTGAATATGCTATACTGTATAATCCAATAATAATCAGAACTGTTACGAGAACATTTAAAATCCAACTACTAGGTAATTCTTGTCCCGACATAAGAGAAACAGCTTTATTACTCAAACTACTTGGAAGAATAACGTCTAAGACTGGATGAGAATAATTGCCAATAATCATTAATGCAGTAGGGACAAGCACAGTTATACCAGCAGCTTGAATTTGTGTTTTGGCAACTGCACTTGCGGTTACTCCTAATGTCACAATAAACAGAAACCATAGTGTATACAACAACAAAGCTTTCCCATACAAATCCATACTTACTGAGCTATAGTAAATGTTTGTATAGTAAACACCTGCGTAAGAACCGATGACAACACTAAAGATCATCAAAATGCCATTTGAAAGGTACTTACTAATTAAATAATTGCCAGTATTAATAGGTTTAGAAAACAAAATATCTAAAATTCCACTTTGTTCTTCTTTTACAATACAACCCATCAGTAAAATAGCTGCAATCAAAAGACCAAACTGATTTAATTGTCCAAAGACACCTGCATAAATTTCGTTTCCAGAGGAGATTTTGGCATTAGGATCAATCATCAATCCATTACTTCCACCAATCATTTCCGGCAGCAACTTCATGGTTAAAGGCTGCATAATTCCAACACCGATGAAAACAATCGGTAACCAAACGATTCTAAATTCTCGAATAGATTCTGTCCATTCTTTTTTTAATAAAACGAATAAATTATGCAATCGTTTCACCTACTAACTCCATAAAGTATTCTTCCAATGAAAACTTATCAATATCAATTCTTACAAACTCCACTTTAAATTGGTTAATACTTTCCAAAATCAAATAACTCCAATCTTTTTCTTTCTTATTTACTTCAATATAAATTGAGTTGTTCATATTCGTCACTTTGTCAATAAACTCTAGTCGTTTTAAATAATCGATCCAATCTGGATTCGTTCCTCTAAGCTCTATTGATAATGAATTTTTAGTATGCTTATTTTGTAGATCGGCATAATAGAAATCATCTATTTTTTGCCCTTTTTTCAAAATACAGAAACGATTACATATTTCTTGCGCATCACTCAAAATATGTGTCGAAAGAATAACCGTCGTCTCTTCCTTGATTTTCTCAATTAAATCAAGTACCTCTCTTCGACCAATAGGATCTAACGCTGAAACCGGCTCATCTAAAATGACAAAGCTTGGCTTATGAATAACTGCTTGTGCAATTCCTAAGCGTTGTCTCATCCCTCCCGAAAAACTTGTTACTTTTCTATTTTCAAATCCAGTCAGTCCAACCAATTTCAAAACTTCCGGAATTCGCTGCTTAATTTCAGCATTACTCATACCAAACAATTGAGAATTAAATACTAGTACTTCTTCTGCGGTCATCCAATCATAAAAGTTTGGATATTGAGGCAAATAACCAATTAAATGTCGTTGTTTTTCAATCGGCTGATCATTAAAGAGAACCTTCCCGCTGTTTTCTTTAAGTATACCCGATACCATTCTGAGAAGGGTTGTCTTTCCAGATCCATTTGGACCAATTAAGCCAATACAGTCCCCTTTATGAATCGTTAACGAAAAATCATTGACTGCAAGATAGTCACTAAATATTTTTGTAAGATGGTCTAGTCTTATTTCTAGCTTATCGCTCCCCATGCTTTTGCTTCCTTCCAATAATAAAATATAAAACCGGGCCGATCAAATTAAACATTACAACAACGACCAGCCATAAAAATGGCACCACTCTTACTTTCCAATTTTTGATTAAATCGATTAAAGCAATCAACGCTAAAATACAATGAATAACTAATATCGGCATAATCACTTGAGCTAGTTCAAGTGAAATTCCGAATAAATTTGCTAAATTTTCTACCATAAATATACTCCGCTTATTCTTTATTGATTTTGTTTCAAGCTAAATAATTTCCTTACTTAGGTGCTTGTAACTTTTCTACATAATTTTCCAATGTTGCAACATCATCACAATCATAAATATCTATGATTTCTATTCCTACATCTAACGTATCATCGAGCCAATTTTTTATTTTTACTAATTGAAGTGAATCGACACCCAAATCAAATAAGGAATCCTTCGCAGAAAGATGATTTATTTTTAACACTTCCGCCAGCATCTGCCTAAATGGACTGGCTTCAGCTTTGTTCTCAACTAACAGTTGCTCATCACTACTTTTTTCAAGCATTTCTTTCATTACAGCACTTTTTAATTCTTTCATATCGATTTTACCATTTGCAGTAAGTGGAAAGCTAGAAAAGTTCAATTGCAAATGTGGAATTTCATAGGATGCTAAATGTTGCTGCAGTTCTTTTCTAATCTTTGTATTTGCTATGGCATCTTTACTTTGGTAGGCAAGAACAAGCTTTTGCGTCCCCATCTCTTCGTCTAATAGAAAAACTCTGTTTTCAAAACCAAAATGCTGATGGAAAACAGATGAGATTTCACTCAAACTTACTCGATACCCATTAACCTTGATTCTAGTATCCATTCTACCTGTAAATTTGATATGTTGTCCACCACAAAACTGGCCCAAGTCCCCAGTCAGATAAAGGTAACCCAGTTGTTCGTGGTCTATAAATGTTTCATTTGTTTTAGCTTCATCTCCAATGTATCCCAATGCCACCCACTCCTAAACCAGCAATGGCAATTTGGCCAACTGTCTCATCCTTAACAGGAATCAGTTCTTGATCAAGAATATAGATTTGTTGATTAGCCATAGGGGCTCCATAAGGGATGTATGGAGTCACCATTATATTTTCCTCAGTAATTAAATGTAAAATTGACCAGATCGAGCATTCAGTTGCTCCACCCAAGCTATAGATTTGACCATTTGGAAATGTTTCTAATGCAGTCCTTGCCAACTCTACAGAGACATAATCACCACTTAACAAACATACCTTGAGATTTTTTCGTGCAGACTCAGATAACTGTACTTCTTTCAGAAAATAATTAAGTACACTGGGTACTGAATTCCAAATAGTAATATGCTGTTCTTCAATGATCTTTTGAACTTCATTAAAATTACGTTGATCATCTGCAATAAATAACCTCCCTCCAACTAGAACTGAACCAAAGATGTCAAAGACTGACAAATCAAAATTAAATGATGCTAGGCAAAGAAAACGATCCTGCTCATTTAGATTTAAGCGTTCTTTTAAATCCCATAGTGTATTCATTACCTGATCATGAGTTTCAACAACACCTTTAGGTAACCCTGTACTACCAGATGTAAAGATAATGTAGGCTATTTTATCATCAGCTTTCAATTTAGAGAAAAAAGGTACAGGTACATCTTTTTGATGAAGCCAACGAAATTGATCTCCGTCGAGAAATAGACGAGTGCTTGTTTTATCAACAATATAATCTACTCTTTCTTGAGGCAAATTAGGATCGATCGGGATTTAATAATTTCCAGATTGTAGCACCGCAAATATTTGAACAACAGTTTGAATGGATCTCCTTGCTACAATTCCTATAGGCTGATTCTCACAAGTAATCTTGGCTGCTAGTTCCACCACCTGAGCATAAAGCTCCCCATAAGTAATTTTCTGTTCCTTATCCACAATAGCAATTTGACTGTGAAACAACTCTTGTGCATTTTTCAACAATTCATCCAATTTCAATTTTTCAAACACTTTAGCTGTATCATTATATGCATTAATTAAATCAGACACTTCGGTTTTCATACTTCCCCCCGCAGATAATTTGTTTTCCTAATCTGTATTGTTGCTAAAATGATCATCACTAGCTCCACTCCAACTAAAATGAAAATACCCAATGTCCCTAAAAATAGTGATATGATGGCGGACAATGAGATGAGTACCATACTAGCTACAGCTGTAATGATTGTCGACATTCCCTGTTTGACAACAACCATTTCGTTCGACCAATTAAAACTAGGAAATTTTAAATTGATCGCTAATCCTAACGTTGATATACAAAGCAAGCTTGTTAATAGAAAGACAACATGAATGATAAAATCTACCCCTCTTAATTCAAATGCACTCCAACAAGCTATAATTGCAACAACTAAACCTGGAATAAATAGTAAAACATTCAATAATCCCTTTGCAATACTTAACTCATTAACTGAAATAGGTAAACTTTGAATAATCCAAACATTTTTCCCTTCGAACGAAAAACTACAGGATGTTGTTGTTGTTAAGGTTAAACACGCAACAAAAATCACAAAATAAATGAACGGGCTTGTAATTGTTAAGTTTAAAACATTGATCATAATCGGTGTAAATTTAGGTAATAAGCCCAACGACAAACCTGCGCCAATAATAAAAAGCGCAACAGGAGCAATAATTGTATTCACAACATAGGTAAAGGAAGAAAAATAGCGATTAAGTTCCTTTTTGAAGAGAGCCATTAGAGTAGAGTCAATAGCTAAATTATATCTTTTGACAGTTGTTGATTTTACTCCAATAAGAGAGATAATCTGATTATATTTTTTTACGATTACAAAACATAATCCACCAAATACACCCAATACAACAACAAATAATAGAAGGATTTTTAGCCATTCATTTCCACTAATGCTAGCTAACAAAGAAACGGGTAAAAAAGAAGTTTTAATTACCCCAGATTTCGCGTCAAAAGGACCAGAAAGATAAGCATACACTAATGGCGCAATAAAAATCAGCAAAGTTAACACAGCTTCAACAAGCGTATTTCTGAATCTTAATAACGAGAGAAACCATTTAACTAGCAGCGAGACAATTATGCTACTACCGATTGCAAGTAACGGTATCATAATTACATAAATTCCTACAATTAATAAGTTGATCAACGGAAATGGCTGAAAGATAAATAACGAAATCTGAATACAAAACAAAACGATTCCACAAAGAACGAAATAGATAACATATGAAGAGAAAATGTTCACAAGTTTCGCTTTCCATTCTTCGATAGGTAAAACAAATAGTTGATCATGATCAAAGCCAACTAATATATTTTTAACGCCTGACAATAGCATCCAAATACCCAAAACCCAAAATAGCAAAGAAAAAACATAAGGATTAACCATATCCAATTGCAATTCCTGATTCATTTGATAGGGTAAAGAAACAGCATAGCCGATTACTAAAACAAATGCTACAAGATAACCGATCATCGTAAGTAACGCATGAGTTTTTATAGACATATTCTTATCAGAGAGTTTTGACCATTCAAATTGATTTCTTAATCGCACTCGGATTAATTCTGTCATTTGCTTATCCATGAGCTGTAACCCTCCTAAACAGTTCACCAAGAGATTCTTTAGCAACAAGGTCTTTCATCAAACCATTGACCTTCACCTCTCCATGATCGATCAAAACAACTCGCGTACATATTTTTTCAGCGACTTCTAATACATGGGTAGAATAAATAATTTTTGCACCATTTGCTGCCCGTTTTTGTAACTCATTGGTTAAAAAGTAAGAAGCATTTGGATCCAAACCAACAAACGGCTCATCTAAAACGATCAAGTCTGGACTATGAAGAAAAATCGAAATCAAGACTAAACGCTGTTTCATCCCATGAGAATAGTTTGAAATTAGTTGGCTTAAGCTCTCTTTTAAATCTAATTGCTCTGCTAAATAATTCACTTCACTCTCAAAAGTTGATTTATCAACATTGTATATTGAGCCGATGAAATTTAAATATTCATACCCTCGCAAATTTTCATAAACTTCTGGATTATCCGAAGAATATCCAATCATCATCTTGAATTTTTTAGCCTCTTTTTGTAAATCAACACCATTTAGTAGAATTTCTCCCTTATCATAAGGATGGATACCGACAATAGATTTCAATGTGGTTGTTTTCCCTGCTCCATTTGCCCCGATAAAGGCACAAATATCCCCAGACTCTATGGTTAAAGTAAGGTCTTGAATCCCTTTAGTTGATCCTTTATATATCTTTCTCAAATTCTTTATATTTAGCATGTTTTCCCTCCAAATTAATTAGATCAGCGAGTGAAAAGAATCCTTTAAATCGCAATTCAGGAACTTTCTTTTTAACTGAATCATCTAACCCTTGACACCATTAACTTCGGCTAGTGTATAAATGAAGTGGCAGGGTAATCTAAAAATACAATTGCGACAACTGCCCCGATAAAGAAGAGGTCTAAGATGACTAAAAGTGCGATAGTTAATATTTTCCCCACCTTGTTGTAAGGGTTGATGCTTACACCGTATCCAAATGCTTTAGGCACCCAGAGCGGAGAGTCGGCGATACCTTCATAGTGCTGATAAGCAACCTTAGTAAACTTAACAGCTACATGCAGAAGGGGAATACATAACAATAGATCAAAGACTACAAGGCACTTCATCAGAGTCATATGATTTCCTGATAACGGTATCAAAACTAATGAGATGAGTAAAATGAGCGCAGTTAGTATTATCAATAGGACAGAATACTTCTTGTTAGCCTTCTTGGTGTTGATTAACTCATAATCTTTCTTGACTTGCTTCATGAATTGTGTATCTCCTTTAATAATATCAAGTGAAAAACCATAATAATTGCTTAGCTCTATAAGCATGGGCACATCTGGGAAATTCTTCCCATTCTCCCAATTTGAGAGGGACTGTCTAGAGATATAGAGAGTGTCTGCGACTTCTTGTTGGGTTACCCCTTTTTTCTTTCGTTCTTCTACTAAAATGGTGGATAGATCCATAATTATTCCTTTCTTACCCCATTATGATATATGAAAAACAGTTTAATGTCTAGCAAATATTTCTTGCATTCAGGTATATTGCGACAAGTACCTTCACTGTAAATTAAGTTGACAACTACTGTAAACTTCCTCTTGTACTTCGAGAGGAGTTTTTTCGTTCCCCAATAGTCTTGATCATTCGCTCCCTAAGGAAAATGAACAGGTCAGATGGAAGACTGTACTTTATGTTGTACTCTTTTACCTCCTATATCTCCTTGGGGTACTTTTGACGCTACTCAAGCGAGTCCTTCTTGGATGAACCGGTTCTGTTGCAAAGTTTTCCAAAAAATCTATTTTAGTGTAAAATTGAGAAAAAAGACGTCATTATTGTCGCTGTTGGTTACTACCTGCGTTACAATCTAAGCTATCGTGAAGTTCAGGAATTGTTATATGATCGTGGAATAAATGTTTGTCATACTACGATTTATCGTTGGGTGCAAGAGT
>ENA-OQNI01000951-OQNI01000951.1-human-gut-metagenome-genome-assembly--contig:-NODE-951-length-23250-cov-4.316611_pt1 | contig 23250 bp, 22 predicted proteins | sample MGYA00242627_ERZ504876 | MGnify/ENA primary metagenome ERZ504876 (study PRJEB26092, sample SAMD00036386) | human gut metagenome | host: Homo sapiens | study: EMG produced TPA metagenomics assembly of... | reverse complement strand
AACGTAGGTGGCTATCATCACCGTCGGTTTCGATGTCTGTCAGCAACTTTAGATATACCTCTGGATTTGGAATATTAGGTGAGGCAAAGACGAAGTGCGGCTTCTTCTTCCTTTTGAGAAGCATATCCACGGTTTTATAGTAGAACGGCCCACGGCTATTTTTTCCGGACAGTTTGTGCGCTTCATCGATGAATAGATAGTCGATTTGCAAATCCGGTTTGCTGATGAGCAGATATAACAGTCGTTCCGGAGTCATCACAAGTATGAAGTTATGCTTGCCCTCCAAAGCGATATCCCCGGCGGCGGTGACCACCTTATAATTGTGCTCCGACAAAAGATTCTTAAGGTCCTCGTCAATGACCTGCTTGTAGATCTCATTGATCAGTGCCTTTGTTGGGACAATCAGGGCGAAGTTCATTTTTACCCCATGCTGTATCTGGTCCTTGATGTACATTCTCATGAGGAAGGACTTACCCATAGATGTCGGACCGGAATAGCTGAAGTGATCATCCGAGAGATGATCGTAAGCATTTTTCTGTGCGCCGAAGAACCGAAGTTCCGGTGCTGCAGGAATTGTCAAATAATCATTCTGGTATTCAGCGAAGAAACGCTCTAATGCGGTCGTGCCGTAAAAGTCGCTATCGATTATCTTTCTTGCCTGATAGTTCCCGGTGTTTGCGAACACTGATCCGGCATAGAACTTTACATCAGGATTGTCCGGGTACAGAGAATACAGAAGGATGATTATCTCCTGCGCCCACATTTTATGCTTGTCCCGGTTCACCACATGTGTCGACTTGGACAGCAAGTCGGCAAACCGCAAGGCCGACACCACATCAATTTCCCGCATCTGCCGTTTATCATTGAGGTTAAATTTGGTGATGGCATAGTTATAAAGGATGTTGTCGTAGAGTTCATTCAGGAAGGGATTGTTGTCAATGTCCCCGAAAATGGCATCGCCAAGGTTCTGCAGCGTTTGATTGCTCAAGGTCTGCCACCCCCATTCATCACACGATCCATGATCTGGGCCTTCTCAACATCTGCATCATTGAGCGGCAGGATGTAGAAATAAAACGAGTGCATGCCCAGACCAAGCGCATTGATTTTACTTGCAATGTACGAGGCGTGATTTCTAATGTCTGTGTCCATTTTCTGGGTCAGTGCTCGTCTGAAATCGACTCCGCTGTAATTAGCAGCCTTGAGGCCCAGATTATACGCAAGGAAAACTCCATAGGCAGTGTCGCATGGAACTTTCGGCCCCTTGCTCGGAACGAGCAAATTCTTAATTCTTTGAATAGTATCCTGATCAAACGACTTGCTGAAAACCGTATTCTCTGCAAGGGTACGCTCCTGTGTGCTTTGCTTTTCGATCTCCACAATGGCGTCGAAAGCAGAGTCAACAGCTTTTTTCATATCACCTACAATGCTGGAGGTTCCAAAAACCATGTGGTAGTATGGCATGCCAAAGGTCTGCTCCAATGAGAGAAGATGAATCCCGTCACATTTGCTGTCAAATTGCTTTGCGCCGGTTTGGAGCTCTACCTTGCTCATGATTTTGGGAGCTCCCAGAACCTGCTCTAAAAACACATATAGCATGATTTCACCGAGGTCATTGCCGGTGCCTTTCTGACCCGGAGCTCCGTTGCGTTTCATGATGTCGATGGCATCCATTCCTACGCTGTACACATCGCCCTCAACATGATAGTTCTCGATCTGAGCACGAGAAAAAACATATTGACCGATGTTCTTCCTGAGAAACACTTCCAGCTTATCGGAGGAGAATGCATTGTTATTGACGTTGAGGTGAAAAAGGCGCAGTTGTTCCGGGTTTTTAAGACCAAGGGTCTCAGCGTGAGACACCTCGGTAAAAACCTCATCAAATTTACCTCCGCTTATAGTCTTGTCAAAAGAATCATTCATTGCATTCTCCACCTCGTTACAGTTTAGTCTTCATCCTTTTTGTCGCCATTCTTGGCAGGGTCTTCAGCAACCATCAAAGACTCCTGCGTGGGAAAATCGTAGGCGACGTTTTTTTCACCCGGCCCCGGCATCACGTATTCTTTTCCTTCTGGATTGTAGGTAAGATTGAACACCAGATCGGAAAGCCACTTCTTAAAGGATGGATTATCTTGGAACTGTTTGAAAAGCTCCATGTTATCTGCCATGATCGCAAATATAACCTGCTGCAGAGCACGTTCGCTTTCCAAACGGGCACTCTGCTCATCAGAGTTACGCATAGCATTTTGATACTTCTTATCTCTGGACACCATTGCAGGTATTTCGAGAATCTGCCGCTGGACATTGTCGGCGTCGTTCCAGTTGATGTTGCCAAACATATCGTTGAAGTCAGAAATAATCCGGGAAAGCAGATCCATTTCCGGTTCCACAATGTGGCCAGTCTTTCCGGCAGGAACAGGCGCAATTTCAGCATCCTGATCTTCCAAGCGAATGGAGATCATTTCACGGGCTTCATTACGATAGCTCGAAAGGTCAATGGTGCTCAAGATGCCTTCTGACAGGTCGTCTTCACGAGGCGACGGCAGTTTAGGAATCAGCAGATTCAGGAAGATTGAGAGCTTTTCCCATTCCACGTTTCCATAAGGCAGAATGGCTCCGAGGAAACCGTATGTACGCACAAAGGACTTTGCAGCACTCTTGAATTTAATCTGATCGTCTGTTTCGAGCTGCTTATATACCGCCGTACAAGCATCCAGTGTTGGATCGAGGCGATCTCGCTCTGCACCGTTCAGGAACAGGTCAACAAGCCTCTCCACATCGTCGTTGCTATAGACCTGATAGTCTTCCATGACGGCGATTAAGTCATACAGCTTGTTCGGATCGGTTTCTCCGGAGAGAATTGTGGTCCGGTAATACTTTGAGAAGGACGCCTCAATCACAGATGTCTTATTGGCAAAGTCCAGAACAAAGGTGTCATCCTTGCCGGGATAAGCACGATTCAGGCGAGACAGCGTTTGCACGGCACCGATGTCGTATAGAGGCTTGTCCACATACATCGTGTGAAGCAGCGGCTCGTCGAATCCGGTCTGGAACATGTCAGCAACGATGAGTATGCGGTACGGGTCCTTCTTGAAGGTCTTTGGAATCAACGCATCGGAAAAGCCGTTCATGGCAGCTGAAGTAAGTGCTGGTTCCTGACCTTTGTATTTGTGCTCACCTGAGAAAGCGACGATGGCCTTGTACGGGCTCCGTCTGTCTGCGAGGCACTTGCTGATAGCGTAGTAATACTCAATGCAGCGAGGAATGCTGGCTGTAACGACCATAGCACGAGCCTGACCACCGATCTTTTTCTTGGCAATAACCTGCTCGTGGAAGTGATCAACCATCATAGCTGCTTTCTTTGCAATTGTGACCTCGTTGCTTTCAACAAAGGAGCGCAGCTTCTTCTGAGCTCTTTTCTTGTCGAACATAGGATCGTCATCAACAGTTTTCATTAGCTTATAGTAGCTGTCGATAGGCGTATAATACTTCAGCACATCCAGAATGAAGCCCTCCTGAATGGCCTGTTTCATGGTATAAACATGGAACGGACGGTGCTTGATCTCGCCATCCTCTTCATAAGCAACACCGAAGGTTTCCTCGGTCTTGTTCTTCGGAGTGGCGGTGAAAGCGAAGTAGCTGGCCGTTGTCAGCAGTTTGCGGCCTTCCATCATGGCATTGATCTTATCCTCATTGTCCATGTCGTCTTCAGAGGCGAGGCCGGACAGGGCCAAGTTCATCTGAGCCGAGTTACGACCGCTCTGGCCGGAATGCGCCTCGTCGATGATGACAGCAAACTTATGGGACTTATGCTCTTGTCCGATTTCAGTAACGATATACGGGAACTTCTCGACAGTCGTCACAATGATGCGTTTTCCGTCCTGAATGGCTTTCCGGAGATCGCCGGAATGCTCAGCCCACACCACAGTGTTCTTCACCTGCATGAACTGCTTGATGGTGTTACGAATCTGCTTATCAAGGATACGACGGTCCGTTACAACAAGGACAGAGTCAATTAGCGGTCGACCATTCTGTTCAATGCCGATCAACTGATGAGCCAGCCATGCGATGGAGTTGGATTTACCGCTTCCTGCGCTGTGCTGAATCAGGTAACGCTTACCGACACTGTTGGCACGAACATCGGCCAGCAGCTTTTCAACCACATCCAACTGATGATAACGAGGGAATATCTGTTTGACAGACTTCTTCTTGGTATCCTCGTCAACTTCCTCGACAACCTGTGCGTAGTTCTCAATAATGCTTGAGAGCTTTGACTTTGTGAGAATGTCCTTCCAGAGGTAATCCGTCATCAGGCCGTTCGGATTCGGAGGATTCCCGGCACCATCGTTATAGCCCTTATTGAACGGCAGAAACCAGCTGTCCTTACCGGCCAGCTTCGTGCAGAACTTGATTGTCGCATCATCCACAGCGAAGTGGACCATGCAGCGTTTGAAAGAGAACAGAATGTCACGAGGATCACGGTCGTCTTTATACTGCTGGACGGCGTATTCCGTATTCTGCTTTGTGAGCTGATTCTTCAGCTCCATCGTAATGACCGGAAGGCCGTTGATGAAAATGCAGAGATCCAGAGCCAGCTTTCCGGCGTCCTGCGAGTAGCGGAGCTGCCGGGTTACGCTGAAGATGTTCTTCTCGTACATTGCCTTCTGCTTCTGGTTATTCTCGGTAGGCGTAAGATAGAACATGATCAGGTCCGCTGGGTAAACCTTGATGCCATTACGCAGAACGTCGATGATGCCACGTTTAGCCAGTTCACCCTGCAAGCGGTTCAGAAACTGACGCCTTTTGGTGTCCGATTTGAAGACACCCAGCTTATCCATCTCATCCGGCTGCGTTTCAGACAGGAAGCGGAACAGGCGTGTCTCGTCCAGAGCATACTCCTTGCTATAGTCGTCGTTGGTGCCTTGCTCATATCCATTCTGCTCAACAAGCCACTTTACGATTAAGGCCTCCAGTCCTTCTTCTCTGGTATTGGTAAAAGCCATAATCATTCCTCCTGTTCTTCGGTATCGTCCGAATCGTCATCGCCATCCGAATCAGCATCGGCGTCCTCATCCACAAAATCATACTCCGGGATTTCGACATCACGGATATCTATCTGACCTGTCACTACAGCTGAAATCAACGAGGCTTTATATTCCTCCAGCAGTTCAGTTTGCTTGCTGTCAACACTTCGATATGACATTATTATTCTTGCTGCATCGCCTATGCTGACAAGCGATTCTTTGCTGCTGGGGAGCGGAATTGCCACATTTAGCAATTCACGAATGTTGAGCGGTTTGTTCCTTCCTGCAGCTCCGTGCGAGCACAAGTTTAATAGCATTCGACCTTCGTCAGACATGAAATACGCCCATAGATACTCCGGGTTTATAAGGTCTGAATCCACCTCCAGCAAATAATACCTGTGCGATATCAATGCATCTGTATCTGCATCTGTCGTTAAATAAGTAGCACCCTCCCATGCGAATTGTCCACTGATCAAGAGACAATTCTCTTTAATCCACTGGAAAGATGAAGTGCCTAAATCTGCGCCGAGCATCGGTTCACGGGTAAAAATTCCTCGTCCACGATTGTACATTCCAGCTTTTCTGTATAAGGTTTGTGGATCTGGTTTAATAAAATCTTGATGCAGTTTTACGAGATACTTTAATTTAACTCTTTTCTCCGACTTCTCAGTTTCAATGAACCGCCGATTAAGATTCTCGACTAACAGCCCAATATTCTTCTTGTTATACTGAATCAGTTTGTTTATCAAAGCAGATTGATAATCCAAATAATCCACAATTTTCTTTTGTTCTTCATCTGACGGTACAAGGAGTGTAAGTTTTTTAATGCCGTCAAAGGACAAACTCTGTCTTACTCCATTTCCCATCCCATAGAAACCTTTGTGCAGATCAAACACATGCAAATAGTAGCGAAAATATGCTGCGTTGATCTTTTCTGATCTTCTACGCAAAGTAACGTAAGCGGATGTGACTATTCCCTCATCTCTGCTCAATCCCGTTCGGAGACTTCTATGGTCATTTTGTAAATCTGTCAAACGCAATACTATATCATTAGGTTGGATAACATTATAGGTTTCAAAAGACTCGGGCAAGAGTCCACTTTTCCCATTAATGTCTTTTCTAACGATTCTTCCATAACTCAGCGAGAGAAGATTGGTGCTTATCATCCCTACATTTTTTTGTTTGTGTTCATCAAATAGCGACGACAAAAATACGGTTTGCCAATGTGCAGGTATCTGAGGCAACCACTTTTCAGTGCTGCTTTTGTAGCGGTCATATACTTTATTCATTGGCCATTCCCCCAAATATTGCCTCAATTAATCCGTCTGTCGTCTTCTCTATCTCAAGAATATCAGCGACAATTTCTTCGAGGCTTCTTAGGCTCGATGGTTCATAAAACACCTCAGTGAAACTGATTTCATAGCCAATTTTTACAGAGTCATAGCCCATCCATGCATCTTCTGAATAAGGCAGAATTTCAGCTTTAAAATACTCTTCAATCCCTCCCGGATATTTAAGCGGAACCTTCTCAAGATCTGATAAATCTTTATCTGGTTCAAAAGTGCCATTAGACGTCATAACAGGTTTTGCCAATGGATTCACTTGAGTCATAGCACTCCGGAATAGCTTTATCCTTTTAGCAGTTAATTTAAGATTTGCGTCTTTTGCAGCAGACTCCAATCTGCTCAAAACTTCGTTGTAATCAAGAGAATCCGCTTGAACCACTCGAGACACAAGCTCACCAAACTGCGTATCTTCATTAATGATGCTATGAATGCCTTCTTCCGTATGTATAACAGAAAGTCTAAGCGGCCTATAGACAGCTATGTGATAATAGCCAAAATCTTCATTATCAAAGACTCTGCTATAGTGTCTATCACCTTCGTCAAACGCCAAGTACAGTTCAATAATCCTTTTCCTCAGTTCAGGAGTAAGCTCATACTTTTTATCACCGAGTTTCTTCTTGATTTCCTCTTTCATCTGAGAGGCATCAATAAGTTGAACTTTTCCTTTCCTTCTGCCTTCTTTTTTGTTACTTAAAACCCAGATGTACGTTCCTAAACTTGTGTTGTAGAACATGCTATCTGGGAGAGCAATTATTGCTTCAACCAAATCTTTTTCAAACATGTATCTTCTTGCATTACTTTCACCGCTTCCAGCATTCTTTTTGAATAGCGAAGACTCGTTATGAACCTCGGCTATTCTGCTTCCCAAAGCGGTATCTCGCTTCATTTTTGAAATATTATTTAGCAAGAAAAGCATCTGGCCATCACTAACATCAGGGATCATGGCCATTTCCTCGCCACCCTCGAGATAAGTGTTGAACCGTGTGTCAAGAATGTCCTTCTTACCGCCCATTTTTTCAGCATCAGTTTTCCAGCTCTTTCCGTAAGGAGGATTTGAGAGCATAAAATCAAACCGACGAGACGCATGTAGGTCATCGGAAAGCGTAGAGCCATACATGATATGTTCGGCCTGATCACCATCGCCTTTCAGAAGCATGTCAGCGGTGCAGATAGCATATGTCTCCGGATTAATTTCCTGCCCAAAGAGATGGATGGAGACATCTTTGCCACGCCTGTGAGCAAGCGTAAGAAGGCGTTCTTGTGCAACAGTAAGCATACCACCGGTTCCACAAGCTCCGTCATAGCAGGAATATGTAGCGTCCTGAATCTGGTCGGCCACAGGCATGAAAACGAGGTCTGCCATAAGCTCAACAACGTCACGAGGCGTCCAGTGTTCACCGGCTTCCTCGTTGTTTTCTTCATTGAAGCGACGGATCAGTTCCTCGAAAATAGTACCCATGCCGTGGTTATCCAGACCCGGATGGCGCATGATGGTTTTGGCCTCGTCCTTCCACACCGGATTCGGACTCAGGTTAATGTCGGAGGACACAAACTTCTCAATGACGGCACCGAGGATATCTGCATCCACCATCGTGTCGATCTGATTGCGAAATTTGAACTTATCCAGAATGACCTGCACATTCGGAGAGAAGCCATCCAGATAAGCGATGAAGTCTGCCTTGAGGGTCTGCTTCTTTGCACGGCTCGTGAGGTCCCGTAAACGGTACGGTGAGGCATTGCAGAAAGCCTGTCCTGCAGCATTGCAGAGGGCTGGCCACTGATTATCAATCTTTGCGGCGTCGAGCCGTTTTTTCATTTCGAGGACCGCTCCCTTGCTGTCCTCCAGCAATGCGTCCAGGCGACGGATAACCGTCATAGGGAGAATGACATCACGATACTTGCCCCGGACGTAAACGTCACGAAGGCAATCATCCGCAATCCCCCAAATAAAGCTAACTATTGAATTATGCACCTGATTATCCATATAGATTTTCCTCTCTTGACTCTGATTTCGGCACTAAGCCATTATGATCGTACCAAATGTGCTGTCCCCCAAAACGGACTTATTCGGTCTTATCTTCCTTATCATCAACTTTGTCGTCAGCGGCACCGCCGGAACGAATCCAATCGTCCACCTCCGACAGCTTGAATTTCCACAGCTTACCTACTTTATAGGCTGGCATATTTCTTTTAGCGATCCACTGCAAAATGGTTTCTCTGCCAACGCCAAGGTATGCTTGGACTTCTTTCAATGTTGACCATTTTTCAATGTTCTCGTTACCCAATTTAGTTACCTCCAGATCTCTTAAATGTCTTGTTCTCTACTACAATCGTTACATTGAATGGGCTTGAATAGCTTGGGTAGCACTCTTTATTGTTTTTATCAACCATAACCCATTGACTTTCAAAAGTGTCCTCATCGCCACGGGCATCGAATTCAACCGACACAACTGCTCGTCCATTTGGAGCCGTATCCGGTATGTCAATTGACAGCTGCATGGCACATGGAGTGATAGAATCCTCGTTTATGCAGATAAGCCTTCGGCCCGTCCATGCGACCTTACCAGAGTTAAGTAGTTTCCATGTGTGGGTGAAGTGCTCGTAAAAATCAACGACATGTCGCCGGTCGGCAGATGCCGTTTCAATCCAGAAAGCATCTCCATCATAGAGCGGCTTATGGAATGACGGCTCGTCCGTTTCCGGCTGGGACAAATACTGCTGATAGTTCGTCGCTACGATATCAGCATCGGAATCCGGCTCGTGTATGATTATCTGAAGCTGGTCAGCGAGGGCTTTTGTCAAAGCCGAAGCATTTATATCTGCGTCCGTTGGAATCGTGAAGTAGTTCATCACGGTTCTGACGGACGCTTTTTTTATATGCTCCGACAGGTACTTCGCAAGACCGGTAGTATTTATCGGATTTGGAAAAGAGCTTCTGTGGTTCCTCGAAAGGAGCTTGCCGCCATTGAACAGTTTTGCCCCGTAATTTGAGTTGCTATAGGCACCTTTCTTTGTAAAGGAGTAGCTACTGCCTGCAGCTTTAAAGACGTCAATTACAAACGCATCTTGATTTGGTACGCCTTCTGTAGAGTTGTATATACCCCTGCAAAAATGAGCGAAATCTATGCAAATCACCCCTTTCAGAAAAAGTCCTATCAAAAGTCCTGAAAGTCCTTTTTTCATGGTCCTTGCGCTTATAGGAAGTCCTTTTTCATCTCGGTATCTTATTAGTGGATGGCGGAGATGAGAGAGACTGAGCCGTCGGCCTGTGGACCTTGATATTTTATTATATCACACTCGATCCCAAAAATCAATAGCATTGGGCAATAACAGGCACAAACCGACACAAACTCACTTTCAAGCAATCGCCATTCAACAGAAGCCGCCTCTCAGCTCGTTCACCGGCCATGAACGATCCGGAGCTGAGTGGTCGGCAGCATCAACAGCCTACTATCCGGATTAGGAAGCTGAACCTGACAAGGAGGGACAAGCAGTGACAAAGCGTGAACGTAACAACTGGATCGTGAACATTGAAAACACCGCTGCTGCCATCGAGTCTCAGTTGGGCTCAGCAGTAGTTGAATCTGTTTTCAAACGCTACGGCGCACACGGCACTTGGGACCTTAACCCAAGCGACCTGCCTGAAATTTTCAGCGAACTGTACGCCATTGAAGCGGAGCTCGACTAACAGACCGTCCTGAGCATGACAGAAAAATGCTCACCGTCAGGCACCGCACCGACTGATCACCGGTGGCTCAACGGTGCTTGACGGTACAAGTAAATATCAACAGCTGCCTTTTGAGCGGGAAGCTGCAGACCGGAACGGAGAAATCTCTGTCGGGACTGTGGTTGGATTTCTATACCCATTTTGCAGCTGACCACGAAGGTTTCCTCCGTTCCAAGCAAATCGAACGGAGGAAATTTTTATGTCAAACGAAGCAAAGAAGTACTTTATCCCGGTCAACGGGAATCCCATCGAGGTCAGCGAGGAAGTGTATAGGGCCTATTATCAGCCCATTTGGAATACCCGCTACCATGCACAGAAGAACGGCGAGTGCCGCTGCACCAAGGCTCAGCTTTGGAAGTGCGACGGTGTTTGCCCTGGCTGCCCGTTCTACGCTGCCGGTAAGAAAGTCTCCATCGACACCCCCATCGGTGGCGAAGATGACGAGCTTACTCTTGGCGATACACTGGCCGACGACACACCGTCTGCGGAATCCATCCTTATGGATAAGGAACTGCTCGACGCCTTGTACGACGAGCTGAACCGCCTTGACCCGGACGGCAGACGCATCTGTGAGCTCATCATGCAGGGCAAGACAGAACGTGAAATCGCTGTCGACATGGGCAAGCGCCAGTCGACCATCAACTACCAGAAGAACAAGGTGTTCTCCATTCTGCGTGAAGCCCTGAAGGACTTCATCTAATACCCAACATAGGCCGCCGTGGAAGCAATTCTGCGGCGGTCTAAAATTTTTCAGATTTTTTTCGTTCAAAACACCGGTTTCCCTCCAGTGGGTACTGAGGACAGCAAAACAACACAGGTCCTCAGAAAGGAGGAACCGACAATGAGTGAGTCCAGACCCAACAAGGCCGTCACCGATGAAGAGCTCATCGGAGTGCTTACGGCAATCAGCGTAGTGTCAAGACGTCTGGCGAGGAAGCTGATCCAGCTGAACCAGACAAGCCAATCTCAGGAAGGAGGAAAACGTGATGAGCAAAATGAGCGAAATAGAAGCGACCATCAGGGAGTTGCGGGATATTGCATCTTCTATTAACGACATCGCCAACTGGCTGACCGGCGCATTCAGCGGCACCGAGGAAGCGGCCCATGCTCCGGAACCGGAAAAGGCACTCACCCTCGAAGAGGTCAGAGCGATTCTGGCAGAAAAGTCCCGTGATGGCTTCACCGCTCAGATCCGTGACCTTCTCCTGAAGTACGGTGCCAAGAAGCTCTCCGAGGTTGACCCGGCAAGCTACAAGGCTCTGGTAGCGGATGCGGAGGTGCTCAGCAATGGCTAACCACGCACTTCTCTCTGCATCGTCCTCGCACAGGTGGCTCAACTGCCCACCTTCGGCAAGGCTCTGTGAAGGCTACGACGACAAAGGCAGCGATTTCGCAGCCGAAGGTACCGACGCCCACGCTCTTTGTGAGTTCAAACTCCGGACGGCACTCGGTCTGGAAGCAAAAGACCCGACCGAAGACCTCACTTGGTACAACTCCGAAATGGAGGAATGCGCCAACGGCTATGTGGCCTTCGTGATGGAGCTGGTTGAAGAAGCCAAGAAGACCTGCCCGGACCCCGTGGTCCTGATCGAACAGCGGCTCGACTATTCCAAGTATGTCGAGGAGGGCTTCGGCACCGGCGACTGCGTCATTATCGCAGACGGGACGCTCCACATAGTGGACTACAAGCACGGCAGAGGCGTTCTGGTCGAGGCTGACGACAACCCACAGATGAAGCTGTACGCCCTCGGTGCGCTGGAGCTGTTCGACTGCATCTACGACATCGACACCATCAGCATGACCATCTACCAGCCCAGACGCTCCAACGTCAGCACTTTCACCATTCCGAAGGAGGAACTCTACGAGTGGGCCGATCAGGTTCTGGCCCCTACCGCAGAGCTTGCCTTCAACGGAGACGGAGAATACCACTGCGGCGAATGGTGCCAGTTCTGCAAGGCAAAAGCCGACTGCCGTGAAAGAGCCAACGCCAACATGGAGCTTGCCAAGTTCGAGTTCAGGCAGCCGCCTCTGCTTACAGATGAAGAGGTCGAAGAAATCCTCGGTCGCATTGACGAGCGGATCGCTTGGGCCTCCGACATCAAGGACTATGCGCTTCAGGCAGCCATCAGCGGTAAACAGTGGTCCGGCTACAAGCTGGTCGAGGGCCGCTCCAACCGCAAGTACACAGACGAGAATGCCGTCATCACAGCCGTAACAGCTGCCGGGTACGACCCCTACGAACACAAGATTCTCGGCGTCACCGCCATGACCTCGCTTCTCGGAAAGAAACAGTTCAACGACATTCTTGGAGGCCTGATCACCAAGCCTCAAGGAAAACCCACGCTGGTGCCGGACAGCGATAAGAGACCGGCAATGACAACCATTATCGATGATTTCAAGGAGGACAACTAACATGTCAAATTCTACTAAACTCGCAAACCCCATGAAGGTTATCACCGGCAAGGACACCCGTTGGTCCTATGCCAATGTCTGGGAGGCCAAGTCCATCAACGGCGGCACCCCGAAGTTCAGCGTCAGCCTCATCATTCCGAAGACTGACACCGTGACCGTTCAGAAGATCAAAGCAGCGATTCAGGCGGCCTATGAGGAGGGTCAGGCCAAGCTCAAGGGCAACGGTCGCACCGTACCGCCTCTCACCGCCATAAAGACGCCTCTCCGTGACGGCGACACCGAGCGTCCGGATGATCCGGCTTACGCTGGCAGCTACTTCATCAATGCCAACTCCGCTACGGCTCCCGGAATCGTAGACGCTGATTGCAATCCGATCCTGACCCGCTCCGAGGTTTACTCCGGTGTGTACGGTCGTGCCAGCATCAACTTCTACGCTTTCAATTCCAACGGCAACAAGGGCATCGCCTGTGGGCTGAACAACCTGCAGAAGATCCGTGACGGCGAACCCCTCGGCGGCAAGTCCAGCGCAGCATCTGACTTCTCCACCGATGCGGATGAAGATTTCCTGTCTTAAGGAGGTACGTACCATGAACGCTACTACGATTCTTTGCATCCTGCTTCTGTCCCTCTATCTGGTTCTGGCCGTGTTCTGGATCGTTAGGTCCATCATTGACACTATCGACGACCGCAAGCGTGAGAAGCGTAATGCTGCTCTTGAGGCTGAGCGTGAAGCTCGCAACGCCAAATGGGAAGCCGAGCGTCAACAGCTTGAACGAGAACGTGCCATTCGTGAAGTCGAGTACCACGAAGCCCGAATGAAGGAACTCGAACAGAAGTAATCTCCGGTCTGCGGGTGGTGGGAGTAATCCTGCCACCCTTTCAGGCTACGGAAAGGACCTATGTATATGAAAACACTCAGTATCGATATTGAAACCTACAGCAGCGTGGACCTTGCCAAGTGCGGTGTCTACAAATACACCGAGGCGACAGATTTCGACATTCTTCTCTTCGGATATTCCGCAGACGGCAACCCTGTGCAGGTGGTCGACCTTGCATCTGGTGAGACAATCCCGCCGGAGGTCATCGCTGCGCTTACAAACGATGATGTGACGAAGTGGGCCTTCAACGCACAGTTTGAGAGGATATGTCTTTCTCGCTGGCTCCGTGATTACGGCGGCTTTGATAACGCCTACTACAGCATCCCGGAAGACGCTGTGGGCAACTACCTCGATCCAGCTTCATGGAGATGCACCATGATCTGGTCCGCTTACATGGGCTTACCCCTTTCGTTGGAAGGCGTCGGTGCCGTTCTGGGCCTCGGAAAGCAGAAATTGACCGAAGGCAAAGAGCTCATCAAGTATTTCTGCCAGCCCTGTGCACCAACAAAGGCCAATGGCGGTCGTACCCGCAACCTGCCGGAAAACGCTCCAGACAAGTGGGCCGCCTTCAAACGGTACAACGTCCGTGATGTCGAGGTTGAGATGTCCATTCAGGAAAAGCTCGCCAAGTTTCCAGTGCCGGAAATGGTCTGGGAGCAGTATCACCTCGATCAGGAAATCAACGACAGAGGTGTCGCCCTCGATATGGAGCTTGTGCATCAAGCCATCGCTATGGACACCCGCTCCCGTGCGGATCTCACTGCTGCTATGAAGAAGCTGACTGCTTTGGACAATCCCAACTCCGTGCAGCAGATGAAGCAGTGGCTTTCAGACAACGGGCTGGAGGTGGATTCCCTTGGAAAGAAGGAAGTCGCTGAAATGCTCAAAACCGCTCCGGCAGAGCTCCAGAAGGTTCTCCTTCTCCGGCAGCAGCTGGCCAAATCGTCCGTCAAGAAGTATCAGGCGATGGAAAAGGCAGTCTGCGCCGATGGTCGTGCTCGTGGAATGTTTCAGTTCTACGGTGCCAACAGGACCGGTCGTTGGGCCGGACGCATTATACAGATGCAGAACCTGCCCCAGAACCATCTTCCGGATCTGGCAGAGGCTCGTGGGCTTGTCCGCTGCGGCGACTTTGAAGGCGTGGAACTTCTCTACGAAGATGTGCCGGATATGCTCTCGCAGCTGATCCGCACCGCCTTTGTGCCGAAACCCGGATATAAGTTTATTGTCTCTGACTTCTCTGCAATCGAGGCCAGAGTGCTGGCGTGGTTTGCCGGTGAAATCTGGCGTCAGGAGGTCTTCGAGAAAGGCGGCGACATCTACTGCGCCTCCGCATCTCAAATGTTCAAGGTCCCTGTTGAGAAGCACGGCGTGAACAGTCACCTGCGGCAAAAAGGCAAAATCGCTGAACTCGCCCTCGGCTATGGCGGCTCTGTCGGAGCCCTCAAAGCGATGGGAGCCTTGGAGATAGGCCTTTCGGAAGACGAGCTTCAGCCGCTGGTCACTGCTTGGCGCAACTCGAACCAGAACATTGTGAGGTTCTGGTGGGATATCGACCGGGCAGCTATGAATGCCGTGAAGTATCACATGGACGGCGAAGTCTGCGGCATCAAGTTCTGCTACCAGAGCGGGATGCTCTTCATTACGCTCCCGTCCGGCAGACGCCTCTCGTATGTGAAGCCCAAGCTCGGTACAAATCAGTTCGGCCGCGAGTGCATCACTTACGAGGGCATCGGCGGCACAAAGAAATGGGAGCGGCTGGAGACCTACGGACCGAAGCTCGTGGAAAACATCGTCCAAGCCACCTCCCGTGACATTCTCTGCTATGCCATGCGGACCTTGTCGCACTGCTTCATTACCATGCACATTCACGACGAGCTGGTCATCGAAGCCAGCCCCGGCGTCGACCTGAAGGTTCTCTGTGAGCAGATGGGCCGAACCCCACCGTGGGCAGACGGTCTCAAGCTCCGTGCTGATGGCTACGAGACCATGTTTTATAAAAAAGACTGATTTTGATTCGTTCAAATACCACTAAACCCTCCAGTGGGTAGTGAGAACTTTAGATTGGAGGTGCCTATCATGGCCGAATACAAAAACGCAGAAGGTTATGCCGATCCCACAGCATTCGGAGCCTTCTGTGCCATTGAAAAAGAAGAAAAAGCTCTCCGGGCATTCAGGCCCATCGTGTATATCTGCAGTCCGTATGCCGGAGATGTCGAACGCAACACCGCTGCCGCCAGACGCTACAGCCGTTTTGCGGTAGAGGCCGGATACATTCCCATCGCACCGCACCTGCTGTTTCCGCAGTTCCTTGACGACAACAAGCCCAAGGAGCGTGAGCTGGGTCTGTTTTTTGGGAATGCCATCCTGAGTAAATGCGCCGAAATGTGGGTCTTCGGTGACCGGATCTCCGAGGGCATGGAGGCCGAGATCAAGAGAGCGACTTGGAAGGGACACCGAATCCGCTACTTCAGCGAGACCTGCGAGGAGGTAACAAGATGAGATTCACTTTATACCGCTCCAACTGTCTGGAGGTGCCTGAAAACTGTACCTACCCTCATAAGGTCGAGGTCACCGGGAAGGACAGCCTCATCGAAGCTGTAAAGCACGATTATGTTTGTGCTGAGTATCAGGGCAACTACCGCAGCAACGACAATTTCATCGGCTCCGACTGCTTGCCGGTCGATTGTGATAACGACCACAGCGACGATCCGGAAGAATGGGTCTATCCTTCAGACGTCGCTACAGCTTTCCCCGGTGTTTCCTTTGCGGTTCATTACAGCCGCAATCACATGAAAGCCAAAGGTGGCAAAGCTGCAAGGCCGAAGTTCCACGTCTTCTTCGCTATTGATCGAGTCATCGAACCCGGCCAGTACAGCGAGATGAAAAAGCTGGTCAACAGCATCTTCCCGTACTTCGACACCAAGGCACTCGATGCCGCTCGGTTCTTCTTCGGGACAAAGGAGCCGGAGGTCGAGATCTTCGACGGCCCGATGACGCTTACTACCTTCCTTACTGACGACGATTTTGACGCCAACATGGACTCCGGCAGCTATGGCGACATCGTCATTCCCGAAGGCAGCCGCAACGCCACGCTGTCCCATTATGCTGGACGCATCCTGAAACGCTTCGGCAATACCGATGAGGCACATAAGCATTTTGCGGAAGTGGCCGCTTGCTGTCAGCCGCCTTTGGAGCAGTCGGAGCTCGATAGCATCTGGCGCAGCGCACAGCGGTTCTATGGGAAGGTCGCTGCACAGGAAGGATACATTCCTCCGGAGCAATACAATCAGGCCCTTCAGCTCAAGCCATCCGACTATTCCGACGTTGGACAGGCCACGGTGCTGGCAAGAGAATATGAGGGAAAGCTCCGCTATTCACCCTCGACTGATTTTCTGGTCTACAACGGTCGGTTCTGGGAGGAATCCAAGCCCAAGGCTCAGGCCGTAGCGCAGGAGCTCACCACTCCCCAGCTTGAGGAGGCCGAAACCGAGATCAAGAAGGCAACCGACGAAATGATGAAAAACGGCGCATGGGAGCTGCTGGCATCGATGGGTCCAAAGAAAGCGGCTATGGCTTTCAGCTCGGAACAGGCTCGTTCTTTCCAAAAGTACGAGAACGCCACGACCTACCGCAACTATGCCATCAAGCGCAGAGATTCCAAATACATCACCGCTGCCTTAAAGGAAGCACATCCGATGGTTGAGATTGACCAGCGGCAGCTTGACGCAGACGAATTTCTGCTCAACACCCCGTCAGCTACTTACGACCTTCGTATTGGCCTTCCTTCCGCTCATGAGCACACTCCTGCGGAATTCATTACCAAGCAGACCACGGTTGACCCGTCCGATGATGGTATGGATATCTGGCAGGACGCTTTGGAGACCTTCTTCTGCGGTGACAACGAGCTCATCGATTATGTTCAGGAGATCGCTGGCCTTTCCGCTATCGGGAAGGTCTGTGTCGAGGGCCTGATCATTGCCTACGGTGAAGGCCGCAACGGAAAATCCACCTTCTGGAATACGCTTTCCCGTGTGATGGGTACCTATAGCGGCAACATGTCCGCAGACACTCTGACTGTCGGATGCAAGCGGAATGTAAAGCCGGAGCTGGCTGAAGCCAAAGGTAAACGGATAATCATTGCCGCCGAGCTGGAGGAAGGCATGCGCCTGAACACATCCAACGTCAAACAGCTCTGTTCAACGGACGAGATCTATGCGGAGAAAAAGTACAAGGACCCGTTCAGTTTTGTGCCGAGCCACACCCTTGTGCTTTACACGAACCATCTGCCGAAGGTCGGTGCAATTGATGCCGGAACATGGCGTAGGCTGATTGTCATTCCGTTTAACGCCAAGATTGAAGGCTCCTCTGACATCAAGAACTATGCCGATTACCTTTTCAACAAAGCTGGCGGTGCAATCCTGAAATGGATCATGACCGGTGCCAAGCGTGTGATCGAAAAGGATTATCACATCGTAAAGCCAGCCGTGGTGGAAGCTGCAATCCAGAAGTACAAGGACAATAACGACTGGCTCTCGCAGTTCCTTGATGAATGTTGTGAGATTGACAGCTCCTATTCCGCTAAATCCGGAGACGTCTACAACGCATACCGCAGCTATTGCATGCAGGTGGGCGACTATATCCGCAGCACGACTGATTTCTACACTGCGCTGGAATGCGCCGGTTTTGAAAGGAAAAGAAGTAAATCTGCACGGCTGCTTTTTGGCCTGCAGCTTAAGTCGGACTTCCTTGATTGAACCAAGGGTGACGGTCGATGACAGTCTTTACAGAAACTATTCTTAGAGCACTAAAAAACAAGACCTAAGAAAAGTTACGGAATTACCCGTCATCGACCGTCACCACCCACTCTAATTCCTGATGGAGGAACATTATGCGAGAGAAAATCATAGAACAACACTTAGTCATGGCCGTGAAAAACAGCGGCGGCATCGCACCGAAACTGGTGAGTCCCGGATTTGACGGGATGCCGGATCGACTGGTGCTGCTGCCCGGAGGCAAGATCGGCTTCGTGGAGGTCAAGGCACCGGGCAAGGAACCGAGACCTTTGCAGGCAGCCAGACACGGATTACTGCGGCGGCTGGGCTTCAAGGTATATGTCCTTGATGCCCCTGAGCAGATTGGAGGGATACTTGATGAAATACGAACCGCATGAGTACCAGAGGTACGCAATCAACTATATCGAGGACCATCCCTTCGCTGTCGTGCTGCTGGACATGGGCCTTGGCAAAACGAGCATCACATTGACCGCTATTGCGGACCTGCTGTTCGACAGCTTCGAGGTTCACAAGGTGCTGGTCATCGCTCCGCTTCGAGTAGCCCGTGACACTTGGAGCGCAGAGCTTCAAAAGTGGGACCAGTTCCATCATCTGGCCTATTCGGTGGCGGTAGGAAGTGAGGCAGAACGAAAAGCAGCCCTGACGAGGAAGGCGGACATCTACATTATCAACCGTGAGAACATCCAGTGGCTCATCGAGGAAAGCAAGCTCCCGTTTGATTTCGACATGGTCGTGGTGGACGAGCTTTCTTCCTTCAAAAACCGCCAGTCAAAACGGTTCAAGGCTCTAATGCAGGTGCGACCCAGAATCAAGCGAGTCATTGGGCTCACCGGCACTCCGGCCAGCAACGGACTCATGGATCTGTGGGCTGAGTTCAAGATCATCGATATGGGTCAACGCCTCGGCCGATTTATCACCTATTATCGACAGGAGTATTTTGTGCCGGACGCGACGAACGGTCAAATCGTCTACAGCTATCGTCCGAAGCCCGGTGCTGAGCAAGCCATCTACCGACAGATCTCGGATATCACCATTTCGATGAAATCCACGGACCACCTGAAGATGCCGGAACTCATATCCAGCGAATACAAGGTCTATCTCAGTCCCGACGAGCAGGATGCCTACGACGAGATGAAAAGGCAGTTCATTCTGGACCTGCCCGAAGGCGAAATATCTGCTACCAATGCTGCAGCCCTCTCCGGCAAGCTCTCTCAGATGGCAAACGGTGCTATTTATGACGATGCCGGAAATACGGTCTCGATTCACGAGCAGAAATTGGACGCTCTGGAGGACATTATCGAATCGGCCAATGGCAAGCCTCTTCTGGTGGCCTATTGGTATCAACACGATCTGGAGCGAATCATGGAACGACTGCATGAGCGGCATATTCCGTTTTCCAAGCTGGACAAAGCCGACAGTATCCGCAGATGGAACAACGGCGAAATCCCGGTAGCCCTGATTCACCCGGCTTCTGCGGGACACGGCCTCAATCTTCAGACCGGCGGCAACACCATCGTCTGGTTCGGCCTCACATGGTCCTTGGAGCTCTATTCCCAGACCATAGCAAGGCTCTGGCGGCAAGGTCAGGCTGCCGAAACTGTGGTCGTTCAGCATATCGTGACGGACGGCACTATTGATGAGCAGATTCTCCGGGCACTTAAGGCCAAAGACAAAACGCAGTCGGCTCTGATCGCTGCGGTCAAAGCAAATCTGAAAATCTAATGACAATATTCGACAATCTACGCCAATCCGAGTGATCACAAATTCGGAGGTGCGACTTTGAACCCATACGAGAATCTGGCAAACGCCATCATTCTGCAGGCGGCCAAGGATTACCGGCTAACCGACGACGAACAGCAGCTTCAGGAAATAGAGCGATTCTTCCGTTCCGGCTGGTTCGGTGTCCTGTCAAAAGTCGATCCGGAATTCCTCATAAAAGAGCTACGGAAGGAGAAGCGAAATGACCGCTAAAGAATATCTGTCACAGGCCCGGACGCTGGATATGCGGATTAAATCCAAGCTCCAGCAGATCGAGTCTTTAAATGAGCTGGCCACATCCTGCACCGTCGTTTACAGCGACATGCCCAGAAACCCAAATCGTGGCGGCTCCAAAATAGAACGGGCCGTTTTGAAGATTATCGAGGTTGAGGAAAGCCTGAAACACGACGTCGAGGATCTGGTGGAATTGAAGAAGGAAATCATGGCCACAATCCGGGCAGTTTCGGATGTTGAACTGCAAACTCTGCTGGAGAAGCGGTATCTGTGCTTCCTCTCGTGGGAGAAGATTGCGGTTGAGATGCATTACAGCATCCAGCACATTTACCGGATGCACGATACGGCGCTTTCCTGTGTGGCCGCCATCATGAGAGTAAATGAGAGAGATTGAGAGTCGCCTCTTATGATAGTATTATGATGGACAAAGTAAAACCTACGGAAGCCTTGTGGGAGCCCCTCTCCCGCAGGGCTTTTCTTATGCCCCAAGGAGGTGAAACGGTGCCAAGAAAACCCAAGCGCCCCTGTTCCTACCCCAGCTGCCCTAACCTCACGGATGGACAGTACTGCAAGGAGCACGAAGCAGTCGCCCGCAGGCAGTACAACAAGTATGAACGTGCCCCGGACATAAATAAGAAATACGGCAGAGCATGGAAACGAATCCGTGACCGCTACGCTGCGGCGCATCCTCTCTGTGAGATGTGTCTGAAGGAAGGTCGGATGATTCCTGTGGATGAGGTACACCACATCGTTCCTATCTCTCAGGGTGGCACTCATGCGAGAGACAACCTAATGAGCCTTTGCCGTTCCTGCCACACTAAGATCCACCACGACCTCGGCGACCGGTAGGGCGGTCAAAATCTCTGCGTGTCCTGTATGCGGGCAGCGGCCCGGGGCTTCGTGTGCGAAAAAGGCGAAATCAAAAGGGTAATTGACGGCGGCCGAAAGAGGTCGCTCTATTTTTGCGGAAAAGAGGTGAAAAAATGCCGACAAAATCCAATAACACAGGCGGGCGCGGCGGTGCGAGACCCGGTGCGGGAAGAAAAAAGTCTGCCGTCAAGGAGAAAGCCGAGAACGGCAATCCGGGCGGACGCAGACTGGAGGTTCTGGATATTCCTGAAGTCGAGGGTGTCGATATGCCAAAGCCTCATGAATTTCTGTCTGCACAGCAGCGTGACGGAAGCACGCTCCAGGCGGAGGAGATCTATACCGAAACCTGGGAGTGGCTGAAGAAGATCGGATGTGCCGCCAAGGTGTCGCCCCAGCTTCTGGAGCGGTACGCCATGTGCAGCGCCCGCTGGATTCAGTGTGAGGAGATGACCAACCGCATGGGATTTCTCTCCAAGCACCCCACTACCCAGAAGCCGATTCCATCGCCGTTTATCAATATCGGTATCAACTACATGAATCAGGCCGTGCGGCTGTGGAACGAGATCTTCCAGATCGTAAAGGAAAACTGCAGCACCGATTACGGCGAGGTCTCTCCCCAGGATGATTTGATGGAGCGCTTACTGCGGGCGCGGAAAGGATAACGCTATGTTTGAAAAAGTAAATCCGTGCCACCCGGACAAGGTGGCAGACCGCATCGCCGGCGCTCTGGTGGATGCGGCGTACAGAAAAGAAGAAAATCCGAAAATCGCTATGGAGGTTCTCATCGGTCATGGCATCTGTCATATCATTGCGGAGACATCGGTGAGCATTCCCTTGGACGAGGTGACCGGGATCGTCCATCGCATTGCCGGAAATCTGCACATGGATTATGTGGAAGTGCCGCAGGACCGACACCTCGCCAATAACCAGGCAGACGGAATCCGCTGTGGCGACAACGGCATCTTCAAAGGGATGCCTGTGACCGAGGAGCAGAAAGTCCTCTGTAAAATCGCCCAAAGTGTGTATCACATCTATCCCAGTGATGGAAAGTACATTCTGGACGAGGCAAGGCTGATCCTCTGCCAGAGCAATGCTGACTCCGACTATTTGAGATACAAGTATCCGGGAGCCGAGATCAATCCGATCGGTGACTGGACAGGCGGCACAGATGTGGACTCCGGTGCGACCAACCGGAAGCTGGGCAGCGATATGGCCGATTCAGTGACGGGCGGCGGCCTGCATGGAAAAGACCTCTCCAAAGCGGATGTGTCTGTCAACATCTACGCCTGGCTGAAGGCGCAGGAAACAGGAAAGTCCGTGCAGCTTGTCTGCGCCATTGGGGACGATACCGTGGACGGCATCCCCTACAGCGAGATCGTGGAAACTGCCCGGAGATACATCCGGAGCCTTGGCGGTTTTGAGAAATTTGCGGAATGGGGGCTGGTGCGATGAAAACGACAACGGAAATGCAGCTTGTGCCAATCAGCAAGCTGGTCCCTTATGTGAACAATGCTCGCACCCACTCCCCGGAGCAGATCACCAAACTCCGCTCCTCTCTGCGGGAGTTTGGCTTTATCAATCCCGTCATCATCGACAGGGAGTTCAACGTGATCGCCGGACACGGTCGCATTCTGGCGGCAAAGGAGGAAGGCATCCAGGAAGTGCCGTGTGTCTTTGCCGACCATCTGACCGAGGCACAGAAGAAAGCCTACATCATTGCCGACAACCGCATGGCGATGGACGCCGGCTGGGATGAGGAACTTCTGCGGGTGGAAATCGAGTCTTTGCAGGGCATGGACTTTGACCCGCTGCTCACAGGCTTTGATGCGAAGGAACTGGCGGCACTGTTTGATGATGGAACCGAAGCCCAAGAGGATGACTTCGATGTGGATGCGGAACTGGAGAAGCCTGTCTTCACCAAAAGCAATGATGTGTGGACTCTCGGCAGGCATCGGTTGGTGTGCGGCGATTCCACGAAACCGGAAGTCTATGATGTACTCATGGACGGAGTCAAGGCAAACATGGTGATTACCGACCCGCCGTACAACGTCGACTATGAAGGGTCGGCGGGAAAAATCAAGAACGACAATATGGCCGGTGAGAAATTCTACGAGTTTCTGCTGGCAGCCTTCAAAAATATGGAATCGGTCATGGCGGCGGACGCATCCATCTATGTGTTCCACGCCGATACCGAGGGCTTGAATTTCC
>ENA-OQNI01000949-OQNI01000949.1-human-gut-metagenome-genome-assembly--contig:-NODE-949-length-23311-cov-8.069660_pt1 | contig 23311 bp, 27 predicted proteins | sample MGYA00242627_ERZ504876 | MGnify/ENA primary metagenome ERZ504876 (study PRJEB26092, sample SAMD00036386) | human gut metagenome | host: Homo sapiens | study: EMG produced TPA metagenomics assembly of... | reverse complement strand
TCCCCTAAGAAGAGAAGAACTGAGGGGGGACAAAGTTGTCCCCTAGATAGAGAAGAGCCGGAGGGGGACAAAATTGTCCCCTAGATAGAGAAGAGCCAGAGGGGGACAAAAATGTCCCCTAAGAAGAGAAGAACAGAGGGGGACAAAATTGTCCCCTAAGCAGGGAAGAAACAGAGGGGGACAAAAATGTCCCCTAAGCAGAGAAGAACAGAGGGGGACAAAAATGTCCCCTAAGAAGAGAAGAACTGGAGGGGGGACAAAATTGTCCCCTAAGCAGAGAAGAACTGGAGGGGGACAAAAATGTCTCTTAAGCAGGGAAGAAACAGAGGGGGACAAAAATGTCCCCTAAGAAGAGAAAAACTGGAGGGGGACAAAAATGTCCCCTAAGAAGAGAAGAACTGAAGGGGGACAAAAATGTCCCCTAAGAAGAGAAGAACTGAGGGGGGACAAAGTTGTCCCCTAGATAGAGAAGAGCCGGAGGGGGACAAAATTGTCCCCTAGATAGAGAAGAGCCAGAGGGGGACAAAAATGTCCCCTAAGAAGAAAGAAACCGGAGGGGGACAAAAATGTTCCCTAAGAAGAGAAGAACTGAGGGGGGACAAAGTTGTCCACTAGATAGAGAAGAGCCGGAGGGGGACAAAATTGTCCCCTAAGCAGGGAAGAGCCAGAGGGGGACAAAAATGTCCCCTAAGCAGAGAAGAACTGGAGGGGGACAAAAATGTCCCCTAAGAAGAGAAGAACTGAAGGGGGACAAAATTGTCCCCTAAGAAGAGAAGAACAGAGGGGGGACAAAGTTGTCCCCTAGATAGAGAAGAGCCAGAGGGGGACAACTTTGTCCCCTAAGAAGAGAAGAACTGGAGGGGGACAAAATTGTCCCCTAAGCAGGGAAGAAACAGAGGGGGACAAAAATGTCCCCTAAGCAGAGAAGAACAGAGGGGGACAAAATTGTCCCCTAAGCAGGGAAGAAACAGAGGGGGACAAAATTGTCCCCTAGATAGAGAAGAGCCAGAGGGGGACAAAAATGTCCCCTAAGCAGAGAAGAACAGAGGGGGACAAATAACTTAGAACAGGAATATGTGCTAGATGAAATTAGTCTATGATTTTATTAGGGGACAAATTTGTCCCCTAAAGAACTAATTTCCTCAAAAAAGAAAAATGAATGTGCATTGTATATTATAATTTATTGAAAAAGAATGATGGATATAATATAATATAAATATAGAAAAGAAAGACATTCTAAGGAGGAAATAAAAATGAAAGTAGTAGGATTTTTAAATAACAAAGGTGGAGTAGGTAAAACAGGAAGCATAACAACATTGGCACATATGATTGCAACTGAATATGAAAAGAAAGTATTGGTTGTAGATATCGACCCACAGGCAAATACAAGTCAGCTTTTTGGCTTCAGTGGGGACGAACAGGAATATTCATTGACAGAGTTGTTAAATGGAAGAGTGTATCCGGTAGAGAATACGGTGGAAGATATTCTTCTTGATTCAGAAAAGGATATTAGGGATTGTATTTACGAGACAGAATATGAGAATTTGTTTATAGTACCATCCTATATCACTTTATCAAGCGTAGAAAATCAATTGCTCGGAAATGTTACAATGCCACAGCAATTCCGTTTAAAAAAACAATTGGATAAAGTAAAAGACGAATTTGATTTGTGCATGATTGATTGTGGACCGAGTGTATCACTGTTGAATGTAAATGCATTGGCAGCCTGTGATGGAATTTATATTCCATCTCGATGTGATAAGGATTCAAGAGTGGGTGTTGCGAATATTATCCGCTTGATGAAAACAGTACAGGAGTATACTCAAAGGCTTGAGTTGAAAGGCGTCTTTCTCACACAATATGACATGAGAAAAAATATCTGCAAAGATGCAGAAAAAGATTGTGAGGAAGCCCTTGGAGATATATTTTTAAAAGATTGTTCAATTCCAATATGCACAAAAATGGAACAGACAGGCTTGAAACAGAAACCGTTACTTGTATTAGATGCATACGGAAAAGCTACGCAACAATACAAAAAGTTAGCAGAATATATATTGAATAATTAGAAAATTCAGAAAATAATTATTATTATTTGCAGAGAGTAGAAAGTGTATGTTATAATACATTATTATAGAATCTGAAAAGAAATCATAGAATATAAAAACACGGATGAGGTGAAAGTAATATGAGTAAATTTAAGCGAAAAGGAGAAGAGGAATTGCAAGTCGGAGCTGGACTATTAAGTCCAGTTTCAAAAACAGCAGATGTATCTAGTTATGAAGTTGTAAATATAGATATGGACTTAATTGCTCCGAATGAAAAGAATGACTTTTCAATAGATGAATTGGATGAGCTGGCGGAACTTATTGTAATGTCAGATGGGATTTTACAGCCATTGATTTTATTGCCTGAGAGAAATGAGCAGGGGATGTATATACTAACGACTGGTGAAAGAAGATGGAGAGCGGCGAAGTTATTAAAGGAACAGGGGAGATACCCAGCGAAGTATAAGAATACTGTACCGTGTATTTTCCGAGACCCAAAAGATATTGAATTACCGTTGTCCAATGATACAAAAGAATTATTTTCCATAATGGTTACAAACCAATATCGTCATAAAAAAGAAGCAGATCAATTAATGGAAGTAAAAAACTGGACACGTATTTTTCAAGAACTTAAGGATAATGGCGAGGAGTATATTCCGGAACAATTGGCTCTTTTGGCTGGAACAGCGAGATATGGGGAAAATGGAGAATATGAACCAGAACGTCTTGTGGGTCAGAAAATGAAAACTTTAGTATCTGCACATGTTGGAATTTCAGAAGGTAAAGTACAGCAGATTAATAAAGTGGAAAAAAATGCAAGTGATGAACTGATGGATAAATTGCTGAACAATGAGGTGTCATTTGCTGCGGCAGAAAAAATGTTGGAGATGCCAGAGGAAGAGCAAAATAAATTACTGGAAGAAACAACAGGAGAAAAGATTGAAGTTAAGGAAGTCGAAAAGAGAATAGAGGAGATTGAAAAAAAGAAAGTTATTTCAAAACAACAGGTAGAGTCTGATTTAAAAAAGATTTTGGAACGATGCTCACAGGAAGTTGAACTCGGCAGCAAAGAATATAAAAAATATCTGAATGCCTTAAATCAGCTTGAAAGAGTGTTATGGTAGAAAATTTAAGATGAGGTAGAGGACAGCAGAGCGTGGTCTTAAGTGCCAGCGCTCCGACCTCATAAATAATTTCTCCTCTACTAATAAATACACTTTACTTGATAAAAACTAACGCTGTTTTGTAAAAAAAATTAAAAAAATGAGGGAAAGTAATGAAAAAAACATCATTTAGAGTTACCAAAGCAACTTTGGAACTGGAAAACGCATTGATTCAAAAAATGGATATTCCACGTACTACATTTCATAGACGGATGATAGACTATTACTTAGAGTACGATCGTACTGTAAAACCACAGCTACTGATCAGAAAAATGACAGACCCGAATTATATTCAAAAAGATGAAATGGAACAGATATATTTGGATGAAAAGAGGGAACAGCTACTGTTAGAAGTGGCGGAGGAACAAGCTAGAGTTCATCAAAAAAAGTGTGGAATAAATATAGTGCTTTTTCAGGCATTATTGACATACTGTGTAGTGATGGCTCCGGTGGTATTGGAATAGGAGATTTGATAAGACAAAGGGAGTGAAAATGGGATACAAAAGAATACACTGGGAAGATAGGCTGAAAATAGAAGTTCTTGTAAAAGCTGGACATAATACAACAAGGATAGCAGAGTTACTTGGCAAGCACCGTACATCTATAGCGAGAGAATTAAAGAGAGGGGCATATGTGCATAGGAATTCCGATTGGACAGAAGAGATCAGATACAGTCCGGATCTTGCAGAAGAAAAGAATCAGAAACAATTAAGACAAAAAGGAAGAGATATAAAGCTTGGGAAAGATTATGAACTTGCTGAGTATTTGGAAGAAAATATCATAAAGAAGAAATACTCTCCCTACGCAGTAATCCAAAAAATGAAACAGGATGGGAAAAAGTTTAGTATAAGCATTTGCAGAGCAACGATTTATAATTATATTAAAAAAGGCATTTTCTTAAACTTAACAGAAAAAGAGCTGCCATTAGGCGGACAAGTCAAACAAAAAAGGAAAAGCCATAGAAGACGCAAGAGAGCAAGTGCGGGAATGAGTATAGAAGAGAGACCAAAGGAGATTGAGACAAGAGAAGAGTTTGGTCACTGGGAAATGGATACGGTTGTCGGGAAACAGGGAATTTCTAAAAAATCGTTTTTGGTTCTTACAGAGCGAAAAACAAGAAAAGAGATTATAGAAATCCTAAAGGAGCATACAGCGAAAGAAGTGGTGCGTATTTTAGATAAGATTGAACGGAAGTGGGGAGCAGCATTTAAACAAGTATTTAAAAGTATTACGGTTGATAATGGAAGTGAATTTTCAGATGCGGAAGGATTAAAAAGAGCACGGAGGGGGAAGAAAACGAGAACAGAGGTGTTCTATTGCCATCCCTACAGCAGTTACGAGCGAGGAAGTAATGAAAATCAAAATCGACTAATCCGCAGACACGTCCCCAAAGGAACGGACTTGGATACAATCAGTAAAAGGGATGTAAAAGAAATTGAAAAATGGATAAATGAGTACCCGAGGGCACTTTTTGGCGGAAGGTCTTCTGATATGCTGTTTCAAGATGAGTTAAACAGGCTTGCGTTATAGCGGAAGAAATGAAGAGTGTATTTTTACCCGAGCTATGTTTTATGATATAGCTCGGGTAAGAGTACGAAAATAAAAAATAGTATAAATATATTTAGTGAGATTTTTTTGAGCAAAGCGACAACAAAGTGTCAAAACAAACAAAAACAAGCGGATGCATTTGTGCAAAATGTAGAAATGCATTTTTTGATAAGTTTGGTGAGCGTTGAGTGTTGACATTTACAAAAAAAGTATATTATCTAAAAAAATCTTGACTTTCATAGGACAACACGTTATACTGATAAAGTGTAATAAGGCAATGGGGCCGTGCAGATGGATTCTGTGCGGCTAATTTTATTATTTAGGAGGAAAACAATATGTCATATGTAGATGAGGTAATTGAATTAGTTGTGAAAAAAAATCCAGCAGAACCTGAATTTCATCAGGCTGTAAAAGAGGTGTTGGAATCTCTTAGAGTTGTTGTGGAAGCGAATGAAGAAAAATTTAGAAAGGACGCGCTTTTAGAAAGACTTGTTGAACCGGAAAGACAGTTCAAATTCCGTGTGCCTTGGGTAGATGATAACGGACAGGTTCAGGTTAACACAGGATACCGTGTACAGTTCAACAGTGCGATCGGGCCATACAAAGGTGGATTACGTCTTCATCCTTCTGTAAACTTAGGTATTATCAAATTCTTAGGTTTTGAACAAATTTTCAAAAACTCATTGACTGGACTTCCAATCGGTGGAGGAAAAGGTGGTTCTGATTTTGATCCAAAAGGAAAATCAGACAGAGAAGTAATGGCATTCTGCCAAAGCTTTATGACAGAATTGTGTAAATATATTGGAGCAGATACAGACGTTCCGGCAGGAGATATCGGAACAGGGGCAAGAGAGATCGGTTACATGTTCGGACAGTACAAACGTATTCGTGGAGTATACGAAGGTGTGCTTACAGGAAAAGGATTAAGTTATGGTGGATCTCTTGCGAGAACAGAAGCAACAGGATATGGTCTGTTATATCTGACAGAAGAGATGCTGAAATTAAATGGAATTGAACTTGCAGGCAAGACGGTTGCAGTGTCAGGTTCTGGTAATGTTGCAATCTACGCAACACAAAAAGCGCAGGAACTTGGGGCAAAAGTTGTGACAGTGAGTGATTCTACAGGATGGGTATACGATCCGGAAGGAATTGATGTTGCGGCATTGAAAGAGATCAAAGAAGTAAAACGTGCACGTTTGACAGAATATAAAAATTATCGTCCAAACTCTGAATATCATGAAGGACGAGGCGTATGGAATGTGAAAGTGGATATCGCTCTTCCATGTGCAACTCAGAACGAATTACATTTAGAGGATGCAAAAGCGTTAGTTGCTAACGGTGTTATTGCAGTGGCAGAAGGTGCAAACATGCCTACAACAATGGAAGCTACGGAATATCTTCAGGCAAATGGTGTATTGTTCGCACCAGGTAAGGCTGCAAATGCTGGTGGAGTTGCTACATCTGCACTTGAGATGTCACAGAACAGCGAACGTCTGAGCTGGACATTTGAAGAAGTTGACAGCAAGTTGAAAGGTATCATGGTAAATATTTGCCATAATATGGCAGATGCTGCTGAGAAATACGGAGCAAAAGGAAATTACGTAGTAGGTGCCAATATCGCCGGATTTGAGAAGGTTGTAGAGGCTATGACAGCACAGGGAATTGTGTAAAAATTTGAAAAAATAAAAAAAATTAAAAAAAGTGTTGACATTTTGTCGAAGATGATAGTATAATAGCAAAGCGGGTTAGAGATAACCCGCAAGCATATGGGATCATAGCTCAGCTGGGAGAGCATCTGCCTTACAAGCAGAGGGTCATAGGTTCGAGCCCTATTGGTCCCATGTATTATCGTTTGTGATAATGCCGTGTCGATTACTAAGTTTGGGGGAACCTTACTAAGGGTGTCGATGTATATTGCACATGAGTGACAAAGATACTGTCAGGAAGTGTTTATAGCAAGGCGGGATAGCTCAGTTGGCTAGAGCACACGGTTCATACCCGTGGTGTCGCTGGTTCAAATCCAGTTCCCGCTACTATTATGGGATCATAGCTCAGCTGGGAGAGCATCTGCCTTACAAGCAGAGGGTCATAGGTTCGAGCCCTGTTGGTCCCATGGTATTATTGTATATGGTAATATAGCATCGGTTGCTAATTTTGGAAGAATATTCTAAGAGTGTCGATGTGTATCGCGCGTAAGTGACAAAAAGACTGTCACTGAGTGCTCATAGCAAGGCGGGATAGCTCAGTTGGCTAGAGCACACGGTTCATACCCGTGGTGTCGCTGGTTCAAATCCAGTTCCCGCTATTGAGAAAAAGGGGTTGATGCTAATGCGTTAGCCTCTTTTGTGTATCGAAAAATTATGGAAAGGAGAATGTAAGATGAATGACAATAGTAGGAGAGCCTTATATCTCGTAGCAGGGGTTTATTTGGTATATCTGGGCGGAAAGCTTGTGTGGCAATTTATCAAAGGGATAGGAGGAAATCCAGCGGTATCCATTATAGGGGGAGTTGTGTTTCTGTTTGCGGGCATTTTTTTGGTGGTTGATTATATTCGTTACAAAAAAAGAGAGTTTTTGCAAAAAGGTACAAAGCAGGAGTTGGAGATAGATGTAATTAAAGGTGAGAAAAAAGATTCGAAGAAAAGCGAGGAATAAAACATGAGAGTGGGATTAGGATATGATGTGCATAAACTGACAGAGGGAAGAGAGCTGATTTTAGGGGGTGTGAATATTCCATATGAGAGAGGGCTGCTTGGTCATTCTGATGCGGACGTGCTTGTCCATGCAATTATGGATGCGCTTTTGGGAGCAGCGGCACTTGGAGATATCGGAAAGCATTTTCCGGACAGCGATGAGCGATATAAAGGAATTCCCAGCATTCTCCTGCTGGAACATGTGGGAAAACTTTTGGACGAGCATCTTTATGTGATTGAGAATATTGATGCTACGATTATTGCACAGCGTCCAAAGATGCTGCCTCATATAGAAAAAATGAAAAAAAATATTGCGGAGGCATTGAAAATTGAGATGGATCAGGTGAATGTAAAGGCGACAACAGAGGAAGGCCTTGGATTTACCGGGAATGGAGATGGAATTTCTTCTCAGGCAATCTGTGCGATTGAAAAGATTACGAATCTTGCCAGCTATAAAGTGGCGGACAGTGAAGAGAGAAATTGTGCCGGCTGCAGAGGGTGCTTAAGAAGCAATGATAAGGAAGCGTAAAGAATGAATCTGAGAAAATTAGAAAAGACGGAACATGAAAAGACACGTAGACTTTGGGAAGAGATTTTTACCGAAGATACAGAGGCGTTTTTGGATTATTATTATAGAATTAAGACAGCTGAAAATGAGATTTTTGTCATAGAAGAAGCTCAAACGATTCGGTCAATGCTCCAACTGAATCCTTATCGGCTGCGTGTGAATAAAGCCTGCTTTTCTGCGAACTACATTATTGCCGTTGCGACAGATGAAAAATATAGGAAACGTGGGCTGATGGGACGGCTTTTAAAACATGCGATGCGAGAAATGTATGACAGAAAAGAACCATTTACGTTTTTGATGCCGGCTGCGGAGGCAATATACTATCCGTATGATTTTCGATTTGTCTACAATCAAGGGCAATGTGAAGTGTCGGGGAGAGAGCAAAAAGAAGAGACGCTAAAGATTGTCCTTGCAGATGAGAAGGACTGTGCAAAACTTGCAGAATTTGCAAATCAATTTCTGAAGGATGAGCAGGTTGTGACAGTGCGGGATGAGAAGTATTATCGAACGGTTCTCGCGGAACAGAAAGGTGAACATGGTGGAATTGTCATGGCAAAGAGAGATGATCACATCGTGGGAATGTACTGCTATGCGAAAGGGGAGCGGTATGAGATTCGTGAACCACTGTTTTTGAGAGAAGAAGATTTCTTGCATGCGGTTTATACATTGACCGGAAATGAACAGGAACGTGTAAAATGCGGTGCATATGGAACAGAAAAGGAAGTGCCGATGATCATGGTACGGATTTTGCATTTGGAGACCTTCTTAAAATGCTTTTCTTTAAAAGAAGATGTGGATTTTTATATACAAGTTATAGATTCCTTTTTGGAGGAGAACAATCATATCTTTCATATTGTTGGAGATGCACTGGACGGCGTGACTGTTGTGAGAAGGTGTGCAGCACCGGAGCATTCATGGGGAGTAATTTCTATTGGAGAGCTCACAAATTTAATGTTTGGCTATCATTCCAAAGAAGATAGGCATCTGAAAAAAGAATTAAAAGAAAATCTTAAAAAGTTTATTCCGTTGTCAAAAGTTTTTTTGAATGAAGTAGTATAAAGGTTGACAAAACAAAAAAATTTTCATAAACTGTATAAATATAGTGAGAAAGACTTAGAACGAAAAGAGTAGTATATTTGGAACTGACAGAGAGAGATTGCCATCGGCTGAAAGCGATTTTGAGGAAAGAATATATGAAGTGCATTCGGGAGTTGGTTTGGCGAACATACAGTAGCCAGATTCGGGCAGCATACGTTACATGCATCAAGTGAAGGAAGGGGATTCCTTTATTAGAGTGGAACCGCGGATTGAACTTCGTCTCTAGAGTGTTTAGAGGCGAAGTTTTTTATTGCATAGAAAATCTGTGAATTTGGGAGGAACGTTGATGGGAATGATATCATATATAAAAGAGGAATTAAACGTAATCAAAGAACGGGATCCTGCCATCAAGACAGGAATGGAGGTGCTTCTTTATTCCAGCTTTAAAGCGATATTAAGTTATCGAGTGGCACATAAGCTGTTTTTGAACAAACATTATTTTCTGGCAAGATGGGTTTCACAGCGTGCTGCAAGAAAGACCGGAATTGAGATCCATCCGGGGGCAACAATCGGGAAAGGACTCTTTATTGATCACGGAAGCGGTGTGATCATAGGGGAGACGACGGTGATCGGTGACAATGTGACACTGTATCAAGGAGTTACGCTTGGAGGAACCGGAAAGGAAAAGGGGAAACGGCATCCGACGTTGGAAGATAATGTTATGGTGAGCGCCGGAGCGAAGATTCTTGGCTCTTTCACGATAGGAGAGAACTCAAAGATAGGAGCAGGCTCAGTTGTTCTGGAAGAAGTCCCGCCGAATTGTACGGTGGTCGGTGTACCGGGAAGAATCGTGAGGATGGGTGATAAAAAAATTCCGAGAACAGATATGGATCAGGTACATTTACCGGATCCGGTACTGAATGATCTAAGAGAACTTCATCAGGATAATCTGAAATTGAAAAAACAATTAAAAGAATTAGAAAGTCAGTTCAAATGTGTCACTAAGAAGGACGCAGATGATGCACAAGAAGGAGGACATTATGAAATTATATAACACATTATCAAGAAGAAAAGAAGAATTTATTCCGTTGGAAGAAGGAAAAGTTAAGATGTATGTCTGCGGTCCGACGGTATACAATTTTATCCATATCGGAAATGCAAGACCGATGATTGTATTTGATACAGTGAGACGTTATTTTGAGTACAAAGGCTACGATGTGAACTTTGTATCCAACTTTACAGACGTCGATGACAAGATTATCAAAAAAGCGATTGAAGAGGGTGTATCTGCAAATGAGATTTCGCAAAGATACATTGCAGAATGCAAAAAAGACATGGCGGGAATGAACGTGAAGCCTGCCACAAAGCATCCGCTTGCAACAGAAGAAATCTGTGGTATGATCGAGATGATTCAGGAATTGATCGACAAAGGATATGCTTACGAAAAGAATGGTACAGTGTACTTCCGCACGAGAAAGTTTGATGAGTATGGAAAACTTTCACATAAGAATCTGGATGATCTGCAGTCAGGAGGACGTTCTCTGTTAGTGTCTGGGGAAGACGAAAAAGAAGATCCGCTGGATTTTGTTCTTTGGAAACCGAAAAAAGAAGGAGAGCCTGCGTGGGAGTCTCCTTGGTGCGACGGGCGTCCGGGATGGCATATTGAGTGTTCTGTGATGTCGAAGAAATATCTCGGAAATCAGATTGATATCCATGCGGGAGGGGAAGACCTTGTGTTCCCACACCATGAAAATGAGATCGCGCAGAGCGAGGCGGCGAATGGAAAGGAATTTGCAAAATATTGGATGCACAATGCATTTTTAAATATTGATAACCGTAAGATGTCAAAATCACTTGGCAACTTCAGAACGGTGAGAGAGATCAGCGAACAGTATGACCTTCAGGTGCTTCGTTTCTTTATGCTGAGTGCACATTACAGAAGTCCACTGAATTTTAGTGCGGATCTGATGGAAGCATCAAAAAATGGTCTCACACGTATCGTGACCGCTGTGGATAATCTGAAACATTTGGAAAATGCAACTTCGGCTGAGGTGATGACAGATGTGGAGAAGGAAACCTTCGAAAAGACGAAAGAATTTGTGGAAGGCTTTGAGACCGCGATGGAAGATGATTTTAATACTGCCGATGCAATTGCTTCTATTTTTGAACTTGTAAAATTTGCAAATACGACTGCGACAGTAGAAAGTTCAAAAGAGTATTTGAAAGGACTTCATGATCTGATTGTGAAACTGGCAGATGTACTTGGATTGATCGTAGAAAAAGAAGAGGAGCTGCTTGCAGAAGATATTGAAAAACTGATCGAGGAGCGCCAGGCGGCGAGAAAAGAAAAGAATTTTAAACGTGCAGATGAGATTCGTAACGAGTTGTTGGAAAAAGGAATTATTTTAGAGGATACACGTGAAGGAGTAAAATGGAAAAGAGCGTAGGGTTTGAATTTGATTCCTATATGCAAGAAGTTTTTCAAATGAAAGAGGTGGATGTTCACAGTTATTCACCTCTTACATTGGCGTATATAGGAGACAGTATATATGATTTGATCATCAAAAGCCTTGTGATCAATCAAGGCAACCGTCAGGTGAATAAGCTGCACAAGGAGACCAGCATGTATGTTCAGGCGTCCACCCAGTCTCTCATGATGCGCGCGATGCAGGAAGAGCTGACAGAAGAAGAACATGCTGTTTACAAGCGTGGAAGAAACGCAAAATCGGTATCTCCGGCAAAAAATCAATCGATTACCGATTATAGAAGAGCAACCGGATTCGAGGCGTTGCTCGGATATCTGTATTTGAAAAAAGAATGGAAACGAATGTTGGATTTGGTGAAAATCGGTCTGGACAGTTTGAAAGAAAAAGAAGTGTAGGAGGCTTATATGAGCGAAGAGATAAAGGTAGAAAATTTGATGGTTGAGGGACGTAATGCAGTGATTGAGGCATTTCGCTCCGGTAAACCTGTGGATAAGCTGTTTGTGCTTGACGGCTGTCAGGATGGTCCGGTTCGCACAATTATCAGAGAGGCGAAAAAACATGATACTATCATTAATTTTGTGACAAGAGAACGATTGGATCAGATTTCTGAGACAAAGAAACATCAAGGTGTGATTGCATACGCAGCGGCCTATGAGTATTCAGAAGTGGAAGATATGTTGGAACTGGCAAAGAAGAAGGGTGAAGATCCGTTTTTGATTTTGCTTGATAACATTGAAGATCCACATAATCTTGGTGCGATCATCCGTACCGCAAACCTTGCAGGGGCACATGGCGTGATCATTCCAAAGAGACGTGCGGTCGGGCTTACAGCTACTGTTGCAAAGACATCTGCGGGAGCGCTTAATTATACTCCGGTCGCAAAGGTGACAAATCTCGCAAAAACAATGGAAGAGCTGAAAGAAAAAGGGTTGTGGTTTGTCTGTGCAGATATGGGCGGCGAATCCATGTACCGACTGAATCTGACAGGTCCAATCGGGATGGTTATTGGAAATGAAGGAGATGGAGTAAGCCGGCTTGTAAAAGAAAAATGTGATTTCATCGCATCTATTCCGATGAAAGGCGACATTGATTCTTTGAATGCATCTGTGGCGGCAGGTGTATTAGCATATGAGATTGTAAGACAGCGTTTGCAGTAGTTTTAGGAGAAAAAAGAATGTCTGATTATGGGAAAATGACAGATGAGCAGCTAATCTGCAATCTGCGGGCAGGGGAACAGGAAATTACCGATTATATCATGGATAAGTATAAATTTCTTGTGAAGAAAAAGGCGAAAGAGATGTATCTTCTCGGCGGGGAGAATGATGACTTGATTCAGGAAGGGATGATCGGACTTTTCAAAGCGGTGCGTGATTATGACAGTGAGCAGGGAACATCTTTTGCAAGTTTTGCAGATCTTTGTATCTCAAGACAGATGTACAGTGCAATCAAGGCGTCTCAGAGGCAGAAACATATGCCGTTGAACTCTTATATTTCCCTGTATGAGCAGGGAGAGGATACACAGGAAGAAAAACAGCAGCCTCTGATCGAGACGATTCAGACAATGAAAGACAATAATCCAGAGGAGTTATTCCTGAATAAAGAATATCTGCAGATGATTGAGCAGGAGTTAAAACAAAGGTTGAGCGATCTGGAAAATCGGGTACTGCATTTGCATTTGTTGGGAATCGATTATCAGACCATTTCAAAGCTTTTGGATAAAAGTCCGAAATCCATTGATAATGCACTGCAGCGAATTAAAGCGAAAATGGCAGGGATTGTGCAGATATAGAAGAATACAAGTAATTGACATATTTCATGATTTTGATTATAACATACGCAACAAGGGAGCCGATAGCTAGCTGGTACCTAGCCACCCGGCGAAATATGTAATACAAAATAGCGCTACACTTTGCGGGTGTGGCACTATTTTTGGGGTAATTTGAAAATATTTGAATAGTTCTAAAAAAGCTGCTGGCGGGACTTTTACACAGAACGTATATTCTGTTATAAGGCGGAAAACATGAAAAAAACAGTGTTTTTCGAAATGCTTAATAGTTGTTTGCAGTAATAAGAGGGGACATGCTTTCCCATTTTTGTCCCCTTGGTATATTGCACTATATTATTTTTATTTTGCCGATTCGCTTGTTATCCAGTTCTTTAAGGTCCTTGGTAACATGTAAATAGATTTCTTTTGTAATTCGACTGTCTTCATGTCCAAGGCGCCTAGAAATAGTATCCACGTCAATCCCTTTGGCCAACAGCAGAGAGGCGTGTGTATGCCTGAGTGTGTGTGCTGTGATGGAACGTCCGATGGCTTTCAGTGCGTTTTCTTTTAAGTATTTGTTATAAGTGTAATAGTTCATATATTTGCCTTTTGGACTGGCAATAAGTAGATTTGAACGATGCCCGGACTCCATACCCTCAATTTTGGTATATAGGAGTAATGACCGGGCAATTTTTTCAAGATCCGGTTGCATATAGACCTCGCGAAAAGACGTGAGTGTTTTTGGAGTAGTCACAACTCCGTTATTTGGGTCGTAATTTTTACTCACTCTTATTACGTGTTCTTCAAAATCAATGTCTTCTTTCTCAAGAGCAACAGCTTCTCCGATTCTAAGCCCGGAAAGCAAAAGAAAATTTGTGAGAAGTTTCCACTTTTCTATCTGCATAGATTTTAAGAGCTTTCTAACATCTTCCGGCTCAAGATATTTATCTTGTATTTTTACTTTGTGGCTGACATCTTTAAATGGTTTTATTTTATGCAAGTAAGAAACGTCTTTCACATAATCATTTTCATATCCCCAATGCAGCAGTGCGAACAATCTTACACGAAATTCGTTTAACATGCCGTTAGCTCTTCCGGAAGAAATGAACTGTTCTTTGATGTAGTTAGCTGTCAGTCGATTCACAATAATATCATGTCCTAAGATGTTCTTGATTGTATCCATAGCGTAAAAATTGCGTTTGTAAGTAGATAACTTTACGGTGTGTATTTGATACTCTCTATATTTTTCTACAAGCTCCTCTAAGGTAATCTCTTTGCTTTCTGTAGGGACGCTTTGTCTATTCTCTATCATCCGTGTAAGCGTCTCTAGTGCCGTTCTTTTGGCTGATGCAGTATCTTTTTCTAGTGTAATAGAAACTCGTTTCTTTTTTCCTGTCATGTAGTCAGTGTATTGTTCTACATACTTAAATTTCCCTGATGGTGTTTTCTCTATCCACATAAGTATCTCCTTTCATTTCGTGCCTGCCAGCGTGTGAAATGGTTGAAGATAATCTAACATGCATTCTGTTTAAGATTTGTAAATGAAACCGTTATAAATTGTAACGGTTTGCACTGGTGCAATTGCGCCGGCGCAAAGTCGTTATTCTGTAGGAATGTCGCTTTGTTCTTTGCAGTATTCCGGGATTTTGGTCAAATCTTCTACGTATCTTGCAGCCATTGCTTGACCTTTTGGATTTAATAAGTTTATGTTTAGTTCAATTGTTTGCTTTAATAAATCAGACTTTCCATCGGCAATATCAGCTATTTTATTAAATACTTCTACGCTGTGTGGCGATCCTGAAAATACCTGATTGTTGCGTATGATGGTTTTATATTCTAGTAATTCACTTATATCAACTTCAAGAGCGTCGGCTATTTTATATATTGTTTCTATTTTGGGATTTCTCTTCCCGTTTTCGTATTGAGCGAGATTCTGTTGGGTAGTTCCGATTTTCTTGGAAAGCTCTTTTTGCGTAAACCCTCTTTCATTTCGTATTCTCTTTATATTTTCTCCTACTATTGGCATTATTACACCTCCTTTTTCTAGGCGTCTCTACATTGGATATTTCATATATACAATATCATATAATAGAATCAAAAACAATCAAAAAGATGTAAAAAAGCATTGACACAATCAAATGAGTGTAATATTATAATGGTGTAACAATCATAAGAGTGTAAGAGAGGTGATAAAAGATGAAGCTTGACAGAAAAAAATATGAACTTGCAAGAGCGAGAGCGTGCATGGGACAGAAAGAACTTGAAATGGCTGGAATCCCGAAAGGAACGTTGTGCCGTATTATCGGTGGCGGAGAAGCAAGACCGGAAACAGTCGGGAAGATTGCAAAGGCTCTTGATGTTGATGTAACTGAAATTATTAGAACAGAATAAAATACGCCTGCCAGTGTGTGAAGTGATTGAAAGGAGATGGAGATCATGAGATTAAACGTAAATAAATATCAAGAGATGATGAAGCAGCAGAATATTGAGAAAGAAGATATTGAGAGAATGACAGGAATCACAGTTCAAACTTTAGGTTGGATATTTAAAAATGAATATTTGGAAGTATCCACCTTAGAGAGACTGGCGCAGATTGTAAAGTGTGATACAAATGAAATCGCTTTACCTGACCATTATGGAAATGAAAATACAATTGAATGGATTAGAGATGGAAAAACGGCAACTGTAGGCATTACACAGGGGAGGATTATTACAAGAGTTATGAAATTAGCAAAGAGCCACCCGGAAGAATGCAAAATTATTGCAGAAAATGAGGGCGGTAGTATTGTGGCAAGAATTCCTGTTGGTTGGATTAGGATTAATCCCGGGATGAACCTCACAGAAGAACAACGAGCAAAGAGAGCGGATAAGATGCGGGGAAATGTTTTAAATATAAATTACAATCGTAATGAAACTGACTGATTTTCAAATTTTATCCATTCAGTGAGGAAATGTTAGGGTAAGGGGATGAAATTGATTTTTAGTAAGAAAGGAGAATAAAGCATGACAGTGAATCAGATTAGAAACTACACAGCTTTAGTAAGGCGAAAATCAGAGTTAATTCTGCAAAGCGGCAGCAGTTGAAAAGCTGAATATGCTACAGAGATGCAGAACATTGACAATCAGATCAGGAAAATGAGAAAGGAGTTATCGCTATGACGATTACAACATTACAGGTATTACATGGCAGCCCAGTAACAACAGTGAAAGAATTGTGCAGCCAGTATAAGATTTCAGACAGAACGGCTAGAACTGTAATCAAAGAGATTGAAGAGAATCACAAGGACCGGTACGGAGATTTTGCTGTGTTGGGAGATGGAGCGCTGAAAAGAATCAATTATCTTGTGTTCACCGATTACTGGAGATATAGAAAAATGTTACAAGATAAAAACGCAAGAAAGCACGTACCGGAATATAATCCTCGTAAAGTAGCTGACAGCCTTGGATTTTATGGTGGGCATGTATTTGACGGTAAAAATTAGGGTAATAGGTGATTAGATGGCAGAACAAAATAAAGGCTTTATTATTTATTATGACAACGAGATTATAGTCGGAAGATTGTCTGATGATGAAGCGGGAAAACTATTTAAGTCTCTCTTTCCTTATGCGACTGAACGTATTAAACCCAATTTCGAAGATAGCCCAGCCCTAGCAATGGCTTTCGATGTGTTAAGTTTGACAATAGACCGTAATGCGGAATGGTATAAACAGAAATGTGAGAAAAATCGTGAAAATATCAAGAAAAGATGGGAGAAAAAACATACAAACGAATACGGTTGTAATAAAACGAATACGAACGAATACGGTCGGGTACCTAATAAAGAGAAAGAAAAAGAGAAAGAAAAAGAGAAAGAAAAAGAGAAAGAAAAAAATAAAGAGAAGAACAAAGAGAAAGAGAGTACGAGAGAAAACATTGACTATCAGCAAATAGCTGATATGTATAATGCCACTTGCGTGTCATTCCCTCAGCTAAAGGTTTTATCAGACAAGAGAAAGAAAGCAATCAAGGCAAGGCTTAATACTTACACGGTGGAAGATTTCAAACGTCTTTTTGAAATGGCAGAGGGCAGCAGTTTTCTAAAGGGAGCAAACAACCGCAACTGGTCGGCCACATTCGACTGGCTGATTGCAGACGGTAACATGGCAAAGGTGCTTGATGGAAACTATCAGGATAAACAGAAGTCATCAGGAAATAGAGAACAGCCAAAAGAAGATAAATATGCTGATGATTGGATACCGGACTACATGAGAGGTATGAATACATATATACCACCGGAAGAGGATATATGGGGCGGAGGTGGTGAATGATGGAAGATGGACAGGCTTTCGCATTTTACCGAGTGTACGGAAAAGGCAATATGAACTATATGAGTACAGACTTCACACCTGATGAGATACTAGAAAGACGTTCCTATATGCGTAGAATACTAAGAGGTACACCATTTGATAATAGTTCTAACGACACACTAGATGGAATGAGAGTGTGGATGGACAGGATTGGTGATGGCTGTTTCATTGAGGATGTGAATGGTTATGAGTTTTTTCTCCCTCAAAGACGGATTGCAGAACAAGAATCTGAGTTTCGCAGGATCCGGGCAATGATGCCACCGGAATACATGAATTTAACAGGCAAAGATTTTGACTGGACAAAATACGGTTCGGATATATCCGAAAGAAAAGGAGTAATCCAAAAATTCATTATGAACTATGAGAATTTCCAAGATAAGAACATGGGTCTATACATTTACTCCGGGACAAAGGGCAGCGGTAAAACAATGCTAGCCTGCTGCATACTGAATGAAATATCAAAGAGATATGTTGGGAGTGTGAAGTTTATCAATGCGCTGGATTTCTTGGAAATGACAAAGAAAGGCTTCAATTACGATAAACCGGATGTAGAGGCGTTATACATAGCAAAAGTCCTTGTGATTGATGATATAGGCGTACAGCTTGGAAAAGAATGGATAAATACTGTGTTCTATAGGCTCATTAATAGCAGATATCAGAACGGAAAAGTAACCATCTATACAAGTAACATGCCTATCAATGATTTGAAGATGGACGACCGTATTATTGACCGTATAGAAGCAACAAGTTTTGAGGTGCATCTTCCGGAAGTGCCGATCAGGCAGCAGATGCGAAGAGCAGAGAAAGAAAAAATGATGAATGAAATATAAAACGCCCTCATCTAACGCCAATTAGACAAGGGCAAACATAGCCGGAGCTACTCAAAAAACCACTTAAATAGTAGCACATTCCGGTCAAGAAAGGAAGGAATATTATGAAATATGATTTATACGAAATTTCAACAGAGATCAACGCCATTTCTATGATTGTCATAGGGCTTGCGAATCAGATAGGTGAAGATAGTGACAGCTTGCAAAATGAACCATTTAAAAGCGCTTTGTTTGGGGTTTCGAGACATCTTAACAGAGTGGCGGAAAGTTTAGACGAGATTGATGAAGAGATGGCGAAAGGCAGGTGCAGTCAATGAAGCCAATTAATACATACAAGAAATGCTTATGCTGCGGAAGAAAGTACCAAGCTACAGCAGAACGAAAAAAATGTCTGTGCGGTGGCCATTTGTATCTGGTCGGCACGGTTTATCAGCCAAGGACGAAAAAATAGATCGGCGCTTCGGTGTGCTACCAATACTACAGAAGCAAATCAAAATAAAAAAGCTGTCCTTGCTGGGAAGCTACGCCAATAGCAGAACCGGCACGACAGCAGAGAAAGGAGTGGAAAGTAAATGTTGGAGAGAGAAGAAATGTTAAAAGCTATTCAACAAGCGTTAGATGAATCATCATATAAGCAGGTGAAGAAAATTTATTATCTTATGATGGGTGTGAGAATTGCACAGGAGAAAGAAGAGTATGAGCGTGAAGATTAAAATATTTTATGAAAATGACCGAGAACTAGAGGAGATTAAGAAATCATTGCAAAATAAGATTGAACAATGTAAAATCCCTAAGAATCAAACAGGAAAATTCAAAAAAGCTTATATAAAAATCAATGAAAAATGAGTTGAAATTTGTATAATTTTGAGCTACACTATATATAGTTATTGATGTACATAAATAATTAAATAAAGGCGAGTACACCACTGAGACACAGTGGAAACCTGATAAAGGTGTTGGAAAGATAAAAACGCATGCGTTTATCTTTTCAATGCCTTTTTTGTTTTGAAAGGAGAAAAAAATATGATTAAAAAGGTATGTAAAGCGGTAGAACTTACCGGCGAGTTGAGAAAGGAAATTTCAGAAATTGATTTCGGACAATTTTACAGTGACGGTATTGAAGCTGTACAAAAACGATTTGAAATTATGAAAGAGATTGAGCATCTTAGTGAAATTCAAAACTTATTGCTAAATGTAATCGGAGGGCATCATGATGACTAAGGAAGAGTATTTACAGAAAAGAGAAAGACTGTTGCAATCAGCAGAAAACGCTTTAAGGAAAGGCGATACACATGGAGCGGAGGAAGCGGAAAAGATTATGGGAGATATTCGCTTGCTTGATATGGAAAATGATACACAGGAAACTATTCCTGAAATAAAACCTATGAAAATGCCGTGGATGTCTGATTCAACATGGAGCCCACAAGATGGAGTTGAGTATTTAAGTGCAGGGTCACAACAAAGTGAACTGTTTTTAAACAATTCAAGAGGAATGGTGGACATGGTAAAAGAGGAGGAGCCGGGAAGTAATAAGATATTAAAGATAGAGAATGCGCTGGGGCTGACCGTGAAAGGAATGGTAACCGGCAAATGGGATAATCAGGAGCTAAAAAATGAAGTTACTACGACCAGTAGTGGTACATTGATTCCTCAAGTTTTATCGGCGCAGATAATTGATATTGCTAGAGAAATCTCATTATTTTCTGTGGCTGGCGTTCCGGTTGTTCCGATGAAGTCAAACAATGTAACTATTAGCAGGGTGAAAAAAGATCCAATATTTACATTTAAGGCAGAGGGAGCAGAGGCGGAAGAATCTACTTTTGAGCTGGATGGAGTACAATTAAATAGCAAGACTTGTTATGGTTATGCGTATGTAACAATTGAAGCTATCAATAGCAGTCAAAACCTTGACGCAATTCTAAAACAGGTATTTGCTGCTGCAATAGCGAATTCGGTTGATATTGCGATGTTGTATGGGCAGCAGGCAGCAGATGGCGAGAGTTACGAAGACTTCGCACCGTATGGAATTATGAACGATAAGGATATACTTGCAGTACCTGCAAGTAGTACGGTAAGTTATGATGACGTCATAAAAGGAGCTGGTGCAATTCGTAAGAATAACGGAACGCCAACGGCGTGGGCTATTAATGCCGTAACAGAAGAGGCTTTAGAGTTGTTAAAGACAACTGATGGACAATATTTGCAACAGCCAAAGTCACTTGACGGTTTGAAAAAGATTGTAAGCAATCAACTATCTCATGATGAATCAAAAGGTTCTGACATTCTTGTATTTGACCCGAAAGCTATGCTAATCGGAATTCAAAATAATATTCGAATCAAGATTATTGAAGACGAAAAGTGTTTAAAAAATGGTTTGGTTGGTTTTCAAATTTATACTATGCAGGATTGCAAAGTGGTCAGACCTAAGAGTATTTGTAAGATCACAGGGGTGAAAACTCAGTAGCCCCCCCTGAAAACAATATCTGTTTTTTAGATGAAAGACCGAGAGTCCTCATTCATTTAACACACAGGTTATCATGAGGGGGGTGTGGTATCCATAAAAAGAGCTGCAAAATTTTCAAAAGATATGTAAAGATTTACAGAAATGTAAAGAGAAATAAAAAAAGTATCTCGGGCTTTCGGTTTTGAGTGTCCGGGGTATTTTTTGAAAGGTGGCGTAAAAGATGGACAATGAACAGTTAGTTGCCCGGATCAGAGCCGGAGTTGATACCGCTGATAATATGCTTATACTGTATGAGCAGAATCATGGATTCATTCATAAAATGGCGTTGAAATATTCGGGATATGCAGAAATAGAAGATTTAAAACAAGAGGCTTATATAGGATTGTGTGCAGCAGTAGAGCACTATGACGAGGATAAGGGCGTGGCGTTCATCAGTTACGCAGGTTTTTGGATTAAGCAGACTATGCAGCGGTATATTGATAATTGTGGCGGTGTGGTAAGACTTCCGGTCCATGCGAGAGAGTGGATAGCGAAATACAAGAAGATATTGCGGGAATATCGCCAATATTATGGCAGTGAGCCGTCTGAGCGTGAGCTGTGCCATCTTTTAGGTGTTGACCGAGAAAAGCTCCACACAATACAGGAAAATGCGAGAATTGGGCAGATAAAGAGCCTGAGCGAAGTTGTGGGCGGAGAAGAGGAAGATTTTACGATTGAGGATACCATAGCATCAGATGAAGATATAGAGGCAGATGTGGCCGAAAGATTAGATACTGCTGCCATGAAGAAAGAACTGTGGATTGCTGTTGATAAACTGCCAAGGGAGCAGTCAGAAGTCATCAGGAAAAGATACCAGCAGAGCATGACCAGGAAAGATACAGGAGAGGCTCTTGGCATTGCTGCAGGTGCGGTGCAGAATTTGGAAAGTAAAGCCATGAGAACGCTCAGAATCCCAAGCAGATCCCGAAAGTTTAAACCGTACTTCGAGCAATATCTATCAGCACACAGCTATCAGCATGTAGGTGTAGAGAATTTCCAAAGAACGTGGATGAGTGAGGTTGAGCGTGAAGCATTGCGGGAAATAGAATGGAAAAAAGAGCACAAGCGCATCATGGAAGAGGCTGACAGGGTGCTGGCAGAGAATGCAAGAATCAAGGAGATGTTAGGGTATGCATAGCGGTGTTGTGTGATACTAATATGATACTGAAATATCTGCAATAGATAAAATTAAATGTTTTTGATGTGAATTTAGCAGTTAAAAATCAGAATAAAAATCTGAAAAAGTATATAAAAACATGAAAGACATTGTGCAGAAATAATTGAGAAGAAATTCTCACAACAGAATAAAGTGCTTGGAAATATTGAAAAGTTCGCTTGAAATCAAGGTTTGCGGACATTTTTCCTCAAAGAAAAGGTATCATAGAATACCGCAAAATATCGTAACAGATTTTTAAAATGGAGTAAATTTGGAGTAAAGATTGAAAGAAAATGGAGTAAATATTTCAAGAAGACATTAGAGGAATGACGCAGATAGTAGAGATATGGTCTGCGTTATTTTTTGTGATTATAATGGTGCAAATAATTACAAAGTATGATATTATGAGAAATAAACAAATAAGAAGTTGTGGAGGAGACAAGGATGGATAGAAAAATAACATCTCAAAAAATAGGCATAATTTGTTCACTTGTGCAGATTATACTCAGCATAATATGTTTGATTTATAATGCGATAAATCAAGAGAATTTTATAATTTGGATCGTATTTTTATGCTCTGGAATTTGTTTGTTAAGCTCGAATATCAGCAGAAACAATAAAAAAGAAGATAATTAAGAAAGCACATATTTCAGTTTGTAGCAGACAGTTTTGGTAGGACTGTCTGCTTTTCCTTTTCAATCATAATTGATAGTGGTGCTATAAAATGGTCATATCCGTTGTGAAAAGACCATTTAGAGTGGTATAGATTGATTGTAGGGATAGTGGGAGTTCCGTTGATTTGATTATGTTCTGCTTCGATTTCTGCTATCACTTCATCAGTATTCCAGTATTGATATACGATAACTTGTAGTTCGGTATCACGATTAGCCCCATTACTGAATGACATACTGTTAAATACAAGATAATCGGGTAAACTAATGTAATAAAGAACACCTGCAAGCAAGATTAGAATAATAGTGACAAATAATAATTTCTTTTTCATTTTGATATACCTCTGTTTCTATATAATTATAGGAATAACTATATAGTACCTCACTATATAGTGAATTACTACATAAAGATTTATTGAATATACTTTTATGTAGAGGTGAGGCAATGAAGTATGGACATTTGGAACTTCACATAGAGGAACTGCTGAAAGAAAAAGG
>ENA-OQNI01000941-OQNI01000941.1-human-gut-metagenome-genome-assembly--contig:-NODE-941-length-23502-cov-4.328599_pt1 | contig 23502 bp, 20 predicted proteins | sample MGYA00242627_ERZ504876 | MGnify/ENA primary metagenome ERZ504876 (study PRJEB26092, sample SAMD00036386) | human gut metagenome | host: Homo sapiens | study: EMG produced TPA metagenomics assembly of... | reverse complement strand
TTTCGAACGCTTTGAAGCCCGTCGCCAAGAGGATTTGAACCTCCGACCCCTCGCTTAGGAGGCGAGTGCTCTATCCAGCTGAGCTATGACGACACATGCCGCAAACCCTTGATTTTACTGGGTTTCTAGGATTTTTCCCTTCGGCCATATATAAGATTATCAACTCTTTTTCGAGTTGTCAATCTACAGATTTTTTCGATTTGGTAACATTAGAACGTTCCCCAATTTGGGGATTGCCTCGGCTTTTTCTTAGAAGACGCTTGTTATATCCATTTAACTAAGGAAACTCAGCTATTGTATTTTAGCATTTATAAGAGATAAAAGCAAGCGTCTCCAGGCCAGACGCTTTGATTTTTTGCTTTGCTTTATATGGAAAGTGGTTAAAAGATTTTAGACGCAAAAAATTCTATGTTTTCTGTTGCAATTCAAATACACGGGGAGGGTATAATATAAATATATTCAAGACTCTAAAGCAAGTTTTAGTGGGAAGTCAGGATTGCAGAACAGATACATTTTCAACTTTTGTACTTGTGCGAAAAAGTAATCCTGAAAAATACACAAATTGGAGGAAAAGAGATGAAGAGAAAAATTGTAATTGGTGTTCTGGCATTGGCAATGGTGATGCCGATGTCTGCATGTTCTTCAAAGACGGAGGACAAGGCGCAGACAAATGTATCCCAGAGCGATGACAAGCAGGAAGCGGAGTCGGCAGATACCGCAGAAAAAGGGGAATCTTCAGATGAAATCAACGAATACGGTCTGGCCGGTGAGCAGACAGAGACGCTTTGTAATCTGGTGAAAGAAAAGGTAACGGAACAGTACCTGAATAAATACAATATTAATCCGGCTGATTTTACATTTCCGGAATATGTACCGGCTAATTGGGAAGAGGTCATGCCTGATAATATATGGGCATATGTGCAAGACAGCCTGAAACTGCGTTGGAATGGAACGGTGTATGACCTGCCATCAATTGTTATAACGGCAGATACGGCAGGATATAAAGAAACCGGAATCCTTGCATTCTGTTTGATATCATAGTAGCGATATGACTGTGTTCGTCTACATAATACGGTGTGAGAAGTCCCATAGAGTCGTAGAGCTTAAGAGTCGGAACCGTAGTCCGATTGATCTTTGCCATTTCGCCAATGCTAATATAGTTGGAATCCTTATTGTACATATTGTGTATACAAAACCTTCTTTTTCCAGTTGGGGACGGGGTTTTTTCAAAAAACCCCGTCCCCAATTGAACTTTAACCTGTCCCTTTTTGAATTGTGTTTTATTCTTCTTCAATTCCGGTGAATTCGATATCCGGCAGTAATTCGAAGTAGAAATCTGGATATTTCTGTGCCAGTGCTTTGATGCACTTATCTTGCAGGTGTTTAAATTTTGACAGCGATACGATATCTTTGTCGAATGTGATGTAGACGCTGATCCAGAGTTTTCTTCCGGTTCTTACAATATCGTAGTATAGATTTTTGTGGCCGTAGATACCGATGATTGGTTCTACGGTCTTTTTGATGTCTTCGATTGTTTCTTCCTCTGGTGGAATCAGCATGAGATCGCGGATTCCGGTGATGACTGTGCGGACTGGTGTCTGGATCATAATAACAGACAGAAGGATCGTAATGATTTGATCCAGATATGGTGTTACGCGGTCGAACCATGCGAATGGTATCATAAGTGGCAGTAAAAATGCGAATGCCATGCCGAGGGATATGACGGAGTCGATCTGCCAGCCTTGTAACTCCATTGTAATGAGTGGAGAATGAAGGTTTTTATTCTTAATTCGCAGATAAATTGTGACAATCACGCTTAAAATACAGGCGAACATTTCAAATCCGGCAATTGTATGAAAGGATACAATGTGTCCTCCGTGCAGCATCAGATGGATATTATTGAAAATCAGTCCAAATGTAACGGCTGTCATGGTGATGCCTTTTACTACAACAAATAGTGTTTCCAGCTGCATATATCCAAATGGATGCTGTTCATTTGACGGGCGGTATAAAAGTGGAATCAGGAACACGGACGGAAGCAGCATAAAAAACTCCACTCCATCGTAGACTGCGTCCAGGAGGACTGCCTGAGAGCCGGTTGCAATTGCCATGACCAGCTCGATTACAACAAAGACTACGTTACCATATAAAGAAACTGACATTACAGATTTTTCTCTTTTTTGTGATTTTTTTCCTACATGCATAAAAATGCTCCTATTCTTGATTTAAGTGCCTTATGTAACGTTACCTATTATCAGTGCAAGGTTATGAAATATTTTCATTATAAGCAATCCTTGTGGAAAATGCAAATACGTGTCATTATCTTGTCTTTTTATGGAGATAATTATAGAATCCAGCAGAAAAATGTGATAAAATAAAAAGACTAAGTAAGAAAAATACCTGGAGGAAATGCCAATGATATCAGGCAAACGAGTCATCGCGGCGATGCTTACGGCACTTATGGCAGTGACGTTTACAGCTAATACTGCGGTGAGTGTATATGCGACAGGGGTAACGGCTACGGAGAATGCACAGACCATAGATGCACAGAGTACAGATGCGCAGGCACTGACACCGGAAGAACAAAAGGCTCAGGAATTGCAGCAGGTCTATGATATGCCGGTGGAATCGAATGGATATAAGGACTGGCCGCAGGGACCTGGGACTTATGGAGAAGCCGGAATTGTTATGGAAGTCGGAACGGGAGCAATCCTGTATGCCAAGAATATAGATGCTCATGAATATCCGGCAAGTATTACGAAAGTATTGACGGCGCTTGTAGCATTGGAAAATGGACAACTGACGGACAATGTGACATTCAGCCACGACAGCGTAGCGTTTTTACAGAGAGGAGATTCTTCCGTCGGATTAAAAGAGGGAAATGTAATCACACTGGATCAGGCAATGCATGCGATGCTTCTGGCATCTGCCAATGAAGCAGCATATGCAATAGGTGAGAGTGTCGGAGTGAATGCCGGTCATGATTACAATTGGTTCATAGAGCAGATGAACAGCCGATGCAAGGAACTGGGCGGTGAGAATTCCAATTTTGCTAATACAAATGGACTGCATGATCCGAATCATTACACATGTGCAAGAGATATGGCGCTGATTGGACGGGAGTTGTTCAAACATCCGGAATTTTTCCAGATTGTACAGACTCTCAATTATACAATTCCAGCCAGCGAGACGACGGAAGAACACGTTTTCCATCAAAAGCATAAAATGCTTCAGCCGTCGAATTCCAATTATTATCCATATACAATAGGTGGAAAGACTGGTTATACATCAGATGCGTTGTCAACGCTGATTACGATGGCGGACAATGGGCAGACTCAGCTGGTGTGTGTGGTACTGAGGACTCACGGAAAGAATATATATCCGGACACCACGAATTTATTTGAATATGCATTTAATAATTTCACAAAAGTAGATGTGACAACCCAGGAGAAATCTGAGGATATTGAAACATTTCTGACAGAAGACGGGCAGAGTGAACCGAATTATGTGATGTTGCCAAATGGTGTGGATTTTACAGCTTTGGATCAGAAAATCACGCAGGATACAGAAGATAGCAGCACAGGAATTGTGACATACAGTTACGATGGTCATGAACTTGGAACTGCAAAGGTGAAGCTTAGCAAATCCTATTTGAAAGCGCATACAGACAGTACTCAGGATGAAAGCAAATCCAGTGGACATGACAACAGTAAAAAACAGACTAAATCCGGGAAACACCTGTCACTTGGAACAACAAAAGGAAAAGTTATTCTGGGGCTGAGCATTCTTTTAGTAATATTGATCATAACATTTATAGCTACGGTGTTCCGCATAAGAAAAAAGAGTAATAAGAGAAAAAGTAATAAGAGAAAGAAACAGTAAAACACAGTTGCGAATACATAGTAAGGTACGGTATTTGAATTGGGGGAAAGGTCAAAATGGAGTTAAAAGAAGTATACGAGAAAATCGGCGGTGATTATGATGATGTAGTAAGACGTCTGATGGGTGAGAAGCTTGTGAGAAAGTTTCTCCTGAAATTTCTGGATGATAAGAGCTACGCCGATCTTGAGAGAACATTAAGCGAGGGTGATTACAAAGAAGCATTCCGTGCAGCCCATACACTGAAGGGTGTCTGCCAGAACCTGTCACTGACAAGCCTTTATCAGGTGAGCAGCCAGCTTACAGAGGAATTGAGAAATGAAGACACTGCAGTTCCAGGTAATCCGAACATTTCAGATTATATGAGCAAGGTAACAGCAGAGTATCACAAGACAATTGAGGCAATCCAGGAACTTGAGTAAGAAATCCAGCCAACAAGAAATGTGAAGAAAAGGGACAGTAAAAACCAGAAAATAAAATAGCAGAAATAAAATAGAAAAATGAGGATATAAGTTTTGCGATACAATCACTTATGTCCTCATTTTTTTGTTGCCAAGCATACGACAAAAAGGTCCGGTGGACCTTTTTTAGTGTGTTCGTGGTGAGCATAGTTCCAAAAGCCCGTCCGGACAGGTGATGATCGTGCACAACCTACATTTTTCTTTTCAGCATCTCCGGATTAGTTGCGTATGCCAATGCAGTTTCTGCTGTAATCTGCCCTTCTTTATAAAGAGTTAAAAGACTGGAATCCATGGAAATGATTTCTCCGCCGGCGGAGGAGGAAATTATGCCTTCCAATTGCGGAATCTTATTATCACGGATCATATTGCGGATTGCCGGTGTCACAGTCATAATCTCGAAGACAGGAATCATTTTCTCATCAATAGATGGAACAAGCTGCTGTGAGATGACTGCCTGCAGTACCATGGATAACTGGACAGCTATCTGATGCTGCTGGTTTGGAGGAAATACATCGATAATGCGGTCGATCGTGCTGGCTGCACCAATCGTATGCAGGGTCGAGAAGATCAAATGTCCTGTCTCAGCGGCGGTCATAGCAACCTGCATAGTCTCGTAATCACGCATTTCCCCGAGGAGTATAACATCCGGGCTTTGGCGCAGGGAAGCACGAAGAGCCGTTACATAACTTTCTGTATCTACGTTAATCTCACGCTGGCTGACAATACTCTGGTCATGCCTGTGTAGAAATTCCAACGGATCTTCCAAAGTGATGATATGCTTTTTATAATGATGGTTAATCGCATCAATAATACAGGCAAGGGTCGTTGATTTTCCGCTTCCTGCAGTTCCGGTCACAAGAACGAGACCTTTGGAAAAATTGGAAAAATCAATAATCCGCTGTGGGATTCCAAGCTCATCCGGATTCGGTAAAGAGAAAGAAATGATCCGGATCACGACAGACATAGTACCTCTTTGTTTGTATGCGCTGACACGAAAACGTGAAAGACCAGGTATGGAAAATGAAAAATCGTCATCACCAAACGCTTCAAATGTATGCATGTCACGATTTCCGGCAAGGCGATAAATCTGAGTCACGATACTGCTTGTATCATATGGGGTGAGTTTTGTATCATTTTCTTTTGTGATAACTCCATTAATGCGCATAGAGACCGGGAGACCGGCAACAATAAACACATCGGAAGCCTGGGCCTGCACAGCTTGTTGTAATAATTGGGTCGTATCCAGTTCCATAAAGAACCTCCTTGTATAATTCATGAAATTCAATGATTAATGAATCCAGATTGCTACTGAATCAGTTTCATGCTATTATCTGCATTCCAGTCACTTGTTTTGACCTCTTTCCAGGATGTGATTTTGTACAATCCGCCAGAAGTCGTAAAGGGATCTGTCAGTGTCAATTTAACTTCCAGCGATTGCGAATCGTCTACAGAAGTAATGTAATCAAGTGTTGCAGATTCATTATCTGTGGAAATATCCAGAGTAATATTTGTACTTAATTTTGCGAGCCTTGTATTTACCTCTGTAAAATAAGAAGCAGAATCTGCGGAAGCAGTGTAAGATTCTGCAAGTATGCCATCAATAATATCCAGCGTTTCTTCCGCCTGATTATCTGCCTGATAGTATTTTGTATTATGGTCAGCAAATTTCCGGGCTGTGTCTGCTTCTGAGGCTGCACTGGAAAGTGACAGGGCAGCAAGGGTTACCATGCAAAGAATGATAAAAATCATTAAAAGCGAGATGGAGCCGATATTTGTGACGGAGAATTTTTTCTTATTCATGAGCGCCTACCTCCCTTGCAATGTGAATGCTGAGCGGAAGCTCATAAATACAGTCCGTAGCATCAGAAAGAGAATACATAGATAACACATATTTTCTCAGCGTAGCAGAGGAATCCTGTGCCTGAATGACCAGTCTGTATTCAGCCAGGTCTGCACTGCATGTCTCCCAGCTTTTATTAAAGTAAATGACCGAGCCGTTATATACGTCGGCTGCATTGGATACTACACTGTAAAGAATATCCGCTTCCGGGTATGTATCTGACAATGTGCGGGTGTCATTTTGAAGGTCATATCGGATCAGTTCGGCAACATTGACGGTCTGATTTACAGCCTGATTTCCGGCGGAAGCGTCGGTGCTAAGCTGGTGTGATTTTGCAAACATGCGCAGACACACGGCGCTGGCCAGTGAAAAGAATAAAATTGCAATGATCAGCTCCATTAAAAACAGGCTGGAACGGGTATTTGTCTTGTGTCTCAACTGGCGCTCCTTTCTGAGAGGATTACAGACTGCTCTGTTCCGTCAGAAGTCTGACAGGAGATACGGAAGAGTCCGCCACTCAATTCCTGGATTTGAAAATCTTTGATTTCCAGAATATTTTTTCCATCTTTGGCGTGAGCATCCACATCCTTGCGGATATATAATTCTTTTAAATATCCCTCATAGGAATAGATATAAGTATAGGTGTCCTCTGCCTGAAGAATCAGAGAAGTTTGACCGTCAAGTGATCCAATGGAAAGAGCACCGCGCTGGTCATTCTGGCGAACCTTTTCCCGTATGTAAGAAAGTGGTGTGGCAGCCTGATAGTCTGATTGTGTGCGCGCAGTCTGATCCGCATAGACATGAGCAGATAAGAGGAGCACTGTAAATGCAGACACTGCAAATACAAAGAGTACTGCCAGTGGAAATATAAAATCAATCGTATGTTGTCGGCCTTTTTGAATGGACACTACTTGCTGCCTCCTCTCCGGATAATTGTGACTTCAGGAAGAATGTTGGCTCCGAGTGGCTGATAATCCACAAAATAGCGGTTCTCATCATAGTGAAGTCCGTAATTCTTCTTCAGGTAATCCAGACTTTGTGGATAACTTCCTTCTACTGCATAACATTGTGTAATATTTCTGGAGATTGCATTTTTCAAAGTCTGCATTTCCTCTTCTTCCGTCTGTCTGGAAAGGGAAGAAAGTGCCATCTGAAAGCAGAAAAAGACAACGAAAAATACAACTATAGAAATGATAATATTTCTTCGGTATGAATTTTTGTAATGATTGACAAATCGCTGTCTCATAACAAAGCTCCTTTTTAAAACATTTCTTAAAAAATACTTTCTAAAATTATTTTAGAAAACATTTTCTTTAAGTTTTTTCTAAAATCCTGCCATGATGCTTACAAGAGGAAGCATTACGGATAGCAGAATAATACCAACGATTATAGAAAGAATGATTACAAGTGTTGGTTCGATTGCTGCGATCAGACCGTCGATCTGCTCATCAATCTCTTCTTCGTAACAACCTGAGATTTTTCTCATGACTTCGTCCATAGCGCCTGTTTTGGCACCGATGGATGCCATTCTGGCATACAGTCCGGAGAAAATGTGGTGTTTTAACAAGGTATCACACAGATCATCTCCGGCAGATACTGCGTCTTCACAGGCATTTAGTCTTGTGAGAAAATCAGAATCTTCTACTAATTGTAAGCTTAGCTGGAGAGAATCCTGAGGTGTCAGACCACTTCCAAGCGTCAGTGCCATACCATCAGCAAAACGTCTGGCAGCAATTTTTTCAGACAGCTTGCGCATCACTCCAAAGTGTCTTGCGAAAGACTGTAGTTTCTTTTGACCGCTGCTGGTTCGGAATAAGAAAAATAACAGAACAACAAGTGCGATCAGAATTGCAGTGGAAATAACTACATGGTTGTTCAGAAAAATTCCCATGTTTAGAAATCCTTTGGAAATTCCGGTCATATCACTTCCGAGCTGATGAAATACCTGACTGAATACAGGCATAACCTTTGTAATCAATATAAGAATCACAGCGATCATCATGATAATCATTATAAGCGGATAGCTGACTGCTGTCCGGATCGTCTGGGAAAGAGAATCCTCTTTTGTGTAATAGTCAGAAAGAGAATTCATAACATCGTCCAAAGTACCGGTCTGTTCTCCAATCTGGATCATGTATATAAAATAATCCGGACATGCACCGGTGGCTTTCATCGCTTCGTAGAGGCTTCCGGTCATGTTCAACGTATCCAGCGCCGTTTTCAAAAATTTTTGTTCTTCTGTGTTCCTGGCGTCATCTAACATAATGGAAAGACCTTCTGTGCTTGAAATCCCGGATTTTAAGATCATGGACATCTGGGAACAGAACGCCTGCATTTCCGCATTTGTAAGAGGGGTAAGAGTTTTATCTGCCATATTAGTACCTCTTTCATAACTGTTCAATATCGAGACAGTTATTCCTTTCTCTGTAAATGTAGTTCAAGAATGCACTTGGCACTCTTGCCTGGAATAGTTTACATGTATCAGTTAATAAGAATATTTTACAACATAATGACTTCCGTCACCGACATACTTTTTCACAGATTCACTGTCATTGCTTGCAGCGAGTGTCGGATCCAAGATCTGCCAGTCGTGCCCGTCAAATTCTATGATGTTATCGACCCAGCCGGTTTCATCAATATAGGTGCTGATCCAGGCGTGGTAGGCATCACCGGAGTATCCTACTTCCAGTTTTGTCGGGATATTCTGTGAACGAAGCATTGCCGCCATCAGGGCAGCGTAATCAAAACAGATTCCAGTACCACTTGTCAGCGTATCATCTACATTTGGAATATAACCATAGGAGATGGAAGTTGCTTTTTCCGTGTCATAAGAAATATTTTTGATGACAAAATTATAAATATTCTGTACGACTTCAAGATCACTCCAGGTGTTGGCTGCAAGCTCACTGCCTTTAGCAACTGCCTGTGAATCTGCATGGAAATCCACATACTGATTCGGATAAAGAAATGGAAGAAATTCATTTTCAATCTGAACATCCACATCATGAGTTAGTGAGACAACATAAGAGTCACCGCCAACATTTTCCATGATCTGGATTAAGTAAGTTCCATTTCCAGACGAAAGTGGAAATGTCGTGTATTCATTTCGGGCTGTCAGAAGGTATGTATAAGTATTCTGATCAGGTCCGGTAATCTGTACCTTCACTTTTTCACAACTTCCACTGTAACTGACCATTATATAGCCCTGTGACTGGTTGGAAGCATCGATGGAGGCGTAATCATTGTCGTAGACCACTGTTCCATCGGCAGAAGGGGTCAGGACCTGGGGAGTGTTATCCCGAGGAGGACCTGAGTGATCAGCTTCGGAAGATTTTTTCCCGGAGCAGCCCCAGAGAAGGGTACAGCACATGAAGCATAGCGCAAGAGCTAATCTTGCAGAGTATTTCATGGCATAGTTCCCCCTTTATTACATTTAAAATGTCGCAAATTGCGAGAGTGCAAAACACGAAGCAAGGATGTTCTGGCACTCTTGAGTAATTAGTTCGTGCTTACAGGTGAGATCAAAAGTGTCAGCTCATTACCTGCGTTGTCCGGAATAGTCACAGACTGCGGTTCAACCGGAATATCAAAGGCAATCGTGCCGGTGCTCTCGTCATAAGAGGTTGGCGTAAGCCCTGTGATTCCTGCATAATTGATTCCGGAATATGTGTCCTGTACAACAAGGAAAACCTGATGCTCCTGTGTGTAAGATTGGATAAATACCGGTTTATCGGTATCCAGGTGTGTGACTTCGTAAGATTGACATGTTTTCTGCCCGTTAAATGACTTCGCTATAATCGTCAAAGTTCCGTTCTTCGTCAGCGACGCGGTGTATTCTTTTGAATTTTTGCAAATCAGTGCGACCGGTTCGCCATCCAGAGTTGCGGACACAGACTTTACAGGTAATAAAGTCTGTACACTGATATTATAAGTGGCATCCGTAGCAGAATCAACATTTATACGCTTTGCTGCGATATTTGGCTGGAAAAATAAAAGCGGAAGAAGAATCAGCAAGAGGATAAAGATATAGCTGATCATCTTACCGAAGTCAAATGCCGGTTTTTTATAATTGCCCCAGGATTCGAGAACTTCTACCGGGATACTGTTCGGTTCCATATTGCAGGCTTCAAAGACGTTGTTCAGAAGCTGATTTGCAGTCTGAGTATCCAGCGTGGGAATCTCGGTACTATTCAGAGATGGGTTTGAAAAATGAAGGTCGGATTGCTTTTTTTCAATCACAGAATACACCTCCTTTACTGTTACCAAGTTTCTTTTCAAGTTCGTGGCGTCCTTTTGCCAGTCTTCGTTTCACAGTACTCCGGCTGCAGTTCATAGCGTCTGCAATTTCATCCAGAGACATATCGTTATAATATTTCATAATAATTGCCTGGGATTCATTCGGATGAAGAGAAAGTACCTGAGACATCAGCTCAGCCTGCTGGATACGTTCTTCGACTTCCTGGGCAGGAGATTTTTGTGGGTTTTTCATATGCTGACTGCCAAGATTATCCGTATTCAGCTTTTCTGCCAGTTGGAGCTCTTGTTCGTGGAGTAAATGTTTCTGGCATACATTATAACAAATCCGAAAATTAATCTGATTCAGCCAGGATACAAAAAGTCTCGGATTTTTCAGTGTATGTATTTTTTTCAGTACGAGAATATAAACATCCTGTAAAACGTCCTGAGCAAGGTATGGATCTTTGACATACTGATATGTAAAACGATACTGCTTTTGATAGGTGGCAGTATAGAGCTCAGCAAATGCATTACTGTCACCGGTTTGTGTCTTTCGGACTAATTTTGCAAGATAATCATAATCCAGATCAAGTTCGGCCATGATTCCACTCCTTTCATACAAGTTTTTATCATCAAGGGGACGTTGTTATTCCTGTTCAAGAATGCCGAGGCAATCTTGCTGTGAGTTTTGAAAATTAAGTTTATGAATTCTCGTAAATACGTTTGTTTGCAAGTGCGATCAGATTCGTGATCTGATCCATGTGCTCCTTGCTGTTCATTGCAATACCCGTGTGATATTCAATAGCAATTGCATCAGAAGACAGGTTGTGCTGTTTTACACGATCCGCAACTCTTGCAAGAAATGTATCGATTTTCGCCTGTTCCCCATTTTCAAAAATAGCAAGGAATTTATTACCGCCATTTCGACCTACAAAGCAAAGGGACAGAGAAGCAGAAGAAAGAATCGTGGAAAAATCTTTCAGCAGTATGTTACCAGTCGCATGGTCATATAAAGAATTGACTTCTGGCAGATTGGCAAGATCGATCATAATACATGTAAGATTTTCCGGGAGTTTTTTATCATAATATTTTTCAATAACAGTATCACAACTGAAACGGTTCGGTATTCCGGACAATTGGTCAGAATATGCAGCATCGTAAAGGTTATGATAGTTCAGTTTTATGGTTGAAATTAAATAAAAATCTATCAAAAGAAATATAAAACTTGACAGCAGGACAGTCCAGACAACTACAAATAAAATTGTTGCTGCAGTAGATGAGAATATAAATTGCTTTACCTGAGGTTTCATCAGGAAATATAGACTTGCAAGCGTTAATACTACAAGCAAAGAAAGCTGAATGATTTTGAATGTACTGAATTTTTTCATATAATAAGCACCTCTTTTTTTATTGAAGAATGGTTCCCTGCGGATATGAATTCGTTTTTATATATATTTTTCTTATATATTTCTCTATATCTTTGTATGTACCCCCAATTATATCATAAAATATAATAATTTTGCAGAAAATGTGAGCCTTTTTGATAAGATTAACAGTCTTTATATATAAGAAGCTCCATTAGAATATTATAGAAAACAACTAAAGACATTTTCAATGACCGTTTAAGTCAAAAAATGACCGTTCGAGTCAAAAAAATTGTTGAAAAACAATAAAAGTTGTATGATGTTAATATGAGAATGGTGAAAATATAACTATTTTTCTGAAAATTATTAGATGAAAGAGAGTAAAAATAAAAGGAGGAAAAGCTTATGAAGAACGCAAAACGCTGGCTGGCAGTTATCTTAGCAGTGACGTTGTTAGGTTCCAATGCAGTATATCAGCTTGGAACGACACTGAGTGCTAATGAAACTGAAGCAGTCACAGAAAGTCAGCAGGACGAAAGCGAGAATGCAGTTGCGGTACAAGAAGGGACGCAGCAGGAAGATACAGGAAAAGCGACTGTACAAGAAGTAACACCACAGGAGGATAAGTCGGACGCATCGGCACAGGAGTCAAAACCTGTACAGGAAGAGCAGCAGACGAAAGAAACTCAGACTGAGTCACAGACTCCGGCTGCAGTGGAAGCTCCACAGGCAGAGCAGACACAACAGGCACAGCAGGCAGCACCGGCTAATGCAGGCCAGTCTGAACCGGAAGCCCAGCCAAAGACTCCAGTGGCACAGACATATGATGTCAAGATCAACAAACCAGATCTTGATGGAGGTCAGATTAAAGTCTGGGGAACAGATGGCATCCAGACAGACGTAACATCTTATGATGGAAACAATCAGTATGTAAAAGAAGTAACAGAAGGAGAAGACTTCAACTTCCAGATTACACGAAATGATGGATTCGAGATTGAGAATGTTACAGTGAATGGCGCACAGATCGCTCCGGAAAGCACAGATGGAAATGTAAGTACATACAAGCTTAGTGGGGTAGCAGAAGAAAAAGCCATCACAATTACATATAATAGGGTAGAGACTCCGACGGAAGAGAATCAGGATGGCGAAGCAGCTGCGGACGAAGGACAGAAAGATGATGCAGTGACAGAACAGGGCGGCCAGCAGGCTGATGATAAGGTTAATACAGCAAGCCTGAATGATGCAAAAGAAACAGCAGAGACACATGAAGACACTGCGACAGAAAAGTGAATCACAGTCGGTAAATCTGTAACACTTAGCAGTGAGAACTATCAGTATGGAAACTATTCTCATGAATGGTCGATTGATGAGGATAGTCAGGAAATTGTTCCAAAATCCGGTTCGGGAAGTAGCATTACTGTAACAGGATTGAAAGAAGGAACAGCAACAGTTAAAGATAAAGTTACGTGGACAACAGGGGGTTTCCGGCAACAGGAGCATGAGGATACCATTACTTACACTGTTCATGTCCTTGCTAAAAAAAGTGCAACTGGTATTACAATAATTGGAGCAAATGAAGTTACACAGTTTAAAAATATTAATCTGACTTATACACTTACACCAGCTGGAGCAGAGGGAACTGTTCAGTGGAGTTCATCAAATGAAGATATCTTAACTGTAGATAGCAGTGGTAGGGTAACAGGATTAAGACGTGGACAAGCAACGGTTACTGCAAATGTATATAGCGGACAGTCACTTCTCTGTTCTGCGACAAAGACAATTCAAGTAGTGGAAGATACTACTGTAGCCGGTGATTCTGCAATAGTATATTATTTGTTAGATCCTACGAAAGATGCAAATTCAAATGATTCAGGAAACTGGGGACCGGCATATGGAACTGCGAAAGTTAATGTTACCGGAGCAACTTGGACAGGGGGCAGGAACTGCTTTGATAATGTTGATCAGAGAGTTGTAAGTTGGCCGAATGGAACGAATGTTGTAACAAGAGACAGCACAGCATGGAATCAGATATTTAACAAATACAAGTCATCAGTAGAAGAACAGCTTGGCGTGCCGATTACAGAAGATGATGTTGTATCTATTACATTAAGGCCAGCTAAGATTTCAAGAAACAATTCTTCGACTCCAGATCTGCATTTGGATTGTAATGTAGATGTTAATTGTAAACGCGTTTCAATTGTTCATTATTATCTGTTAGATAAGAGTAGTGATCCTAATAGTACAGAGTATGTACATCAGGGAAGCAAGAGCTATATTAATGGAAATAAGACTAATCCAGAGACAGTAACAGGAAAATCATTCCCGAGAACAAAGACAGGAACGGATGGTGCTACATACACATTCTCTGGTTGGTATACAGATCAAGAGCTTACACAACCGGCAACGTTTCCATATACTGTAAACAGTAATGTTAATTTCTATGCCAAATATGTGGCTGGACGTCAGGTTGTTTATAACTTAAATGGTGGAAGTTTTTCAGATGGATCATCATTAACAGAGAAGCATAATGAAGGCGAGAATGTTGTTGTTAAATCCGAACCTACACGCAAAGGATATAAATTCACCGGATGGACTGTTGAAGGCTTGGATGGAGTTTCTTCTATTGATAGTGGGGCAAGTTTCCAGATGCCTAATAATAATGTAACGATTACGGCAAAATGGGAAGAACAGAAAATAGAAGACTTCATTACGCTGACTCCGACTGATGTGACAGAAGTTTATAATGGAGAAGCACATGCAGCAGGAATTGCGACAGCATCAGCTAAGAAAGCAGAAGCAAATCTTGATGGAGTCAAGATCGAATATCAGAAAGCGGACGGAACATGGACAGAGAATTCGGCAGAGATTACAGCAACCAATGTAGCAGATAGTACAACGGTCAAAGTTCGTGTGACTAGTGAAAATTATACTGGTAAATTGGAAGACACAGAGAAACTGACGATCACAGCAAGACCGATCACGATCACAGGAGACGGATGGACAAGCAGTCAGCCGTATACCGGAAGCGAGTACCGCAAAGATACCTATGAGGTAGAGGGAGCGAATGAAGCGAATACCCGTGGACTGGTAGCCGGAGAGACAGCAACTGTAAGCTATGAGATCGCAGGAACAAATGTAGGAACTTATACAGGAACATTTGGAAATGACTTCAAGGTAATGAAGGGAGATGTAGATGTAACAGCAAACTACAACCCGACGAAGACACCGGGAACACTGGCAATCACAAAAGCAGAGATCGCAAAGTATGTAACACTGACGCCGGCAGATGTGACAAAAGTATATGACGGAAACGCATATGCGGCAGGAACAGCGACAGCAGCAGATACAAATGGAAACGATCTGAAGATTGAATACCAGAAAGCAAATGGAAGCTGGACAGAAGATCCGTCAGAGATCACGGCAACAGAAGTAAAAGACAGCAAAACTGTAAATATCCGAGTATCCAGCGAAGGAAACTATGACGGATATGTAACAGGAACAGAAAAACTGACGATTACAGCAAGACCAATCACGATCACAGGAGACGGATGGGAAAGCAGCCAGCCGTATACAGGAAGCGAGTATAAGAAGACAGACTATACAGTCGAAGCAGCCAATGCAGAAAATACCCGCGGACTGGTAGCAGGAGAGACAGCAGAGGTTGTTTATGAACTGAAAGGAACCAATGTTGGAACCTATACAGGAACATTTGGAACAGCTGTAATCAAGAAAGGTGAAGAAGACGTAACAGCGAACTATACCGTTACCAAGACACCTGGAACACTGGCGATTATAAAATCAGCGATTGAGAATTATATTAATATCTATCCTGTTGACGTGACAAAAGTATATGACGGAAACGCATATGCAGCAGGAACAGCAAGAGCAACAGATAGAAATGGAAATAATCTGAAAATCGAATACAGTGTGAATGGAACAGATTGGACAGAAGATCCGTCAGAGATCACGGCAACAGAAGTGAAAGACAGTGTGACTGTAAATGTAAGAGTATCCAGTGAAGGAAACTATGACGGATATGTAACAGGAACAGAGAAACTGACAATCACACCGGCAACACTGACCATTACAACCCCGAAGGCAGAGAAAGTCTATGACGGAAACGCATTGACAGCAGAAGGAAGCATTACAGGATTTGTAAACGGAGAAACAGCAACATTTGTAACAACCGGAAGCCAGACAGAAGTAGGTAACAGCGAGAATACTTACACACTGACATGGGACGGAACAGCAGAAAAGACAAACTATACTGTCAGCGAGAGCCTTGGAACCTTAACAGTAACACCACAGAGTATCGTACCTGATCCGGATCCGGAGAAGCCGAGTTACAAGGGTGTTGAAGTTAGCACTCCGGCAGACGTTCCATACAATGGTCAGGATCAGACATGGCAGCCAACTGTAACAGATGCAGATGGTGTAGCTCTTGTAAATGGTCAGGACTACACAGTAAGCTATGACAAAGATGACCGTACAAATGTAACAGGAACTATCACAGTAACAATCACTGGTATTGGAAATTATACTGGTACAGTTACAAGAACATATCAGATCACTCCAAAGCCAGTAACAATCACTACCAATTCTGATGAAAAGGTATTTGATAATACTGCACTTACAGCAGCTGGTTCTGTTGAAGGAATTGTGGAAGGTGAGACATACAGCTTTACTGTAACTGGTTCTCAGAAATGGGTTGGAAGTTCTACCAATACTTACGAAATGGTTTGGGCAACTGAAGACAATCACTATACAGCTAAGCAGTCCAACTACACAGTAAGCGAGAACGTAGGTACTTTAACAGTTACAGACGGAACACCGGATAATCCGAGACCGAATAACCCGACACGACCATCCGGTCAGACAACAGAGCTTACAGGAAATGCATTTGTAGATAATGTGGTAACACCTGTTGTGGAGACTGTAAAAGAGAAGGCAGCAAAGATTCAGGAAGTATTTAATTCTGATGACGAAGATGTGCCGTTAGCAGACCAGAATTTGGACAATCACAAATGTTGTATCCTTCATTTCCTGATCATGCTCATTACATTACTTGTATATGCACTGGCAACAAAGAGCATGAAGAAACGACAGAAAAAATTACATGAGGTAAGAGAGGAACTTGACTGCGAACTTGCAAGACGGGGATTACCTCTCTCTCGTGAAAAAGAATAGGAACTGTCGACAGGTATCAGTTATAAAGGACCCGCTTGCGGGTCCTGTGAGAAGAAGGAGGTAAGGATATGGGATATTTTGAATTTGTTCATAATCTCGGGATTCACTCCTGGGACATACCGGCATTAATAGCATTGGTAATTCTAGTCATTATGATTATTGTACATCATAACAATCAGAAAAAGCGTGATGATGATTTTGAGAAAGACCTGGATGATAAAATTCAGGAAATCCGCGAAGGGCAGAACTTGGAAGAGAACCGGACTTTTGAAAATGATCAGACCGCAGAAATATAGAAGGAGGGAGACATATGGCATATTTATTAGAACATACCAAACTTGGTTTTTGCTGGTGGGATCTTCTTGCACTTCTTATATTGCTGGCGGTAGTCATTGTATATCTTGTCAGACGCCATAATCTGAAGAAAGAGCAGAAAGATCTGGAAGACCAACTGTCAGACTTGTATGCAGAGGATTCCGTGAAGGAAAATAATACGAGAGTACAGGAATAAGCGGTAAGCTTAAAACACAATAATATGAAGTGAATATGGGACGGCAGTCAGGGCAGGAAAGCTTTGACTGCCGTTCTTTTACGCTTACCTTCTGATGATTCGCAGTTGTATTTAAAGGTGGAATATTTTATAATAATCACGCAGGAAAAGTCAGGAAGAACCAGTCAGATCAAATAGCCGGATGAGACTGAGCAGAAATGTGATAAAATCAGCATTTTTGATTTGATGATACTTTCTTGGGAAGAGTGTGAATAAGAGTGTAGAAAAGAGATGTATATAGTATGGAAATGAATGAAATCAAGCAGAAGGTACTGGAAGATGTAGATCCGGAAATCCACAGACTGAAGAAAAAAGAAAGAAGGAAATATCGTGCGCTTGTGACAGTGGAATTTGTAGCATTGATCGCAGGAATCATGATTGTGTTCTACATGTTAACGGGAATTTCGACCGTGCAGGGCAATTCCATGTATCCGACACTGCACAGTGGGGACAGAGTTATCTATAATCGGAGAACAGCAGATTACAAAGCAGGAGATGTGATCGTATTGAAACGTCCGGATGGTGAGGAGTTTGTGAAGAGAATCGTAGCGGTAGCCGGAGATACGGTGAACATTCAAAATGGTAAGGTCTATGTGAATGGCGAAGAAGAAAAACTGGACGGCCCGGTCGGCGAGACGAAGGCATCAGATGAAAGAGATGTGGAATATCCGGTAACGGTACAGGATGATCAGGTATTTGTACTGGGCGACAACCGGGAGGTATCAGAAGATTCCAGAATGTTTGGAGCGGTAAGCCTTGACGATGTGAAAGGGAAGATTGTCTGGTACATGGGAAAGTTATAGAAACTTTGCCTGTAAAAAGGGGCTTAACCCCTTGACGAATCTGTGATAAAACTCGTATAATAAAAAAGTGTAGAAGATATTTAAAGACGTTGACGAAGACAGTAGGTTATATCCCAACGATACAGAGAACCGGCGATGGTGGGAATCCGGTACAAGTAAGATATAATTGAAGATCACTTCCGAGTTTCAGAGTTTGAACGATCTGTGATATGAGCCAGGGCATTTGCACAGGCATAAGGAACAGAATTCAGTAAGACCTGACGGAGTTCCACCGTTACGGGGAAAGCATATGTCAGTATGTTTAGGTGGTTTATAAACGTAAGTATAAGGCTTTCGTCCTAATCAGGACGGGAGCCTGTTTTATTGTATAAGAAAGTAATATCTTTACAATAAGTTATGTTTAATGGTAAAAAAGGGACACCGCAAAATGCAAAAAGGGACACCCTTAATCAATGATTGGGACGTAGTACTTTGGCAAAATGCTACGTCCCCAACAAGGAGGATATTATGTATAAGAAGGTTTCAACAGACATGAATTTTGTTGACCGGGAGAAGGAAACGGAGAAATTCTGGGAAGACAATCACATTTTTGAGAAGAGTATGGAGGACCGTGAGGGCTGTCCACAGTATATGTTTTATGATGGACCGCCGACTGCGAATGGGAAACCGCATATCGGCCATGTTTTGACACGTGTTATCAAGGATATGATTCCTCGTTACCGTACTATGAAGGGGTATGAAGTCCCGAGAAAGGCCGGATGGGATACTCATGGATTGCCGGTCGAGCTGGAGGTTGAGAAGGCTCTTGGTCTTGACGGAAAGGATCAGATTGAAAAATATGGTGTTGAGCCATTTATCAAAAAGTGTAAAGAGAGTGTGTGGAAATACAAAGGTATGTGGGAGGATTTCTCTAATACTGTAGGTTTCTGGGCTGATATGGATGATCCGTATGTTACTTATCACAACACATTTATTGAGTCTGAGTGGTGGGCACTGAAGAAGATCTGGGATAAAGGACTTCTTTATAAAGGATTTAAGATCGTGCCTTACTGTCCGCGTTGTGGAACTCCGCTGTCTGCACAGGAAGTGGCTCAGGGATACAAAGACGTAAAAGAGCGTTCAGCGATCGTTCGTTTTAAAGTTAAAGACGAGGACGCATATATTCTTGCATGGACAACAACTCCATGGACTCTGCCATCTAACATTGCACTTTGTGTAAATCCGGAAGAGGATTATGCGAAGGTAAAAGCAGCTGACGGATATACTTACTACATGGCTGTTGCCCTTCTTGATACGGTTCTTGGTAAACTTGGCGATGAGGAGAATGGTGTAAAGGCTTATGAAGTTCTTGAGACATACAAAGGTCAGGATCTTGAGTACAAAGAATATGAGCCGCTTTATCAGTGTGCTTATGACTGCGCCGCAAAGCAGAATAAAAAAGCATTTTATGTAACATGTGATACTTATGTAACATTGACAGATGGTACCGGAGTTGTTCATATCGCTCCTGCATTTGGTGAGGACGATGCGAAAGTCGGACGTAAATATGACATGCCATTTGTTCAGTTAGTAGATGAAAAAGGTGAGATGGGCAAGACAACTCCATTCGCCGGATTATTCGTGAAGAAGGCAGACCCGGAAGTGTTAAAAGATCTGGACGGACGAGGACTTCTTTTCGATGCACCGAAGTTCGAGCACAGCTATCCACACTGCTGGAGATGTGACACGCCGCTTATTTACTACGCTCGTGAGTCATGGTTCATTAAGATGACAGCAGTAAAGGATGATTTGATTGCGAATAATAATACGATCAACTGGATTCCGGAGAGTATCGGTAAAGGACGATTTGGTGACTGGCTTGAAAATGTTCAGGACTGGGGCATCAGCCGTAACCGTTACTGGGGAACTCCTCTGAATATCTGGGAGTGTGAGTGTGGATGCCAGCATTCGATCGGAAGTATTGAAGAGCTGAAATCTATGTCTGATAACTGCCCGGATGAGATCGAGCTTCACCGCCCATATATTGATAATGTGACGATCAAGTGTCCGAAATGTGGAAAAGAGATGCACCGTGTACCAGAAGTGATCGACTGCTGGTTCGACAGTGGATCCATGCCATTTGCACAGTATCACTATCCATTTGAGAATCAGGAACTGTTCGAAAAACATTTCCCGGCAGACTTCATCTCAGAGGCGGTAGACCAGACTCGTGGATGGTTCTACTCACTGCTTGCGATTTCAACTTTGATCTTCAACAAAGCTCCTTATAAGAACGTTATTGTTCTTGGACATGTTCAGGATGAGAATGGTCAGAAGATGAGTAAGTCCAAGGGAAATGCGGTCGATCCGTTCGATGCACTGGAGAAATATGGAGCAGATGCGATCCGCTGGTATTTCTACATTAATAGTGCGCCGTGGCTGCCAAACCGTTTCCACGGAAAAGCAGTGACAGAGGGACAGCGTAAGTTCATGGGAACTCTGTGGAATACTTATGCATTCTTTGTACTGTATGCGAATATTGATGAATTTGATGCAACAAAATATACATTAGAGTATGAGAAGCTGTCTGTCATGGACAAATGGCTTCTGTCAAAGCTCAACTCTGCGATTAAAGCAGTAGATGAGGATCTGGCAAACTACAAGATCCCGGAGGCTGCAAAGGCACTTCAGAGTTTTGTTGATGACATGAGTAACTGGTATGTAAGACGCAGCCGTGAGCGTTTCTGGGCAAAGGGCATGGAGCAGGATAAGATCAATGCTTACATGACACTTTACACAGCACTGGTAGAGATTTGCAAGACTGCAGCTCCGATGATTCCGTTCATGACAGAAGACATTTACCAGAACCTCGTAAGAAGTATTGATGCAAATGCTCCTGAGAGTATCCACCTGTGTGATTTCCCGAAGGTAAATGAAGCACACATCGACAAAGAGCTTGAGGAGAATATGGACCGTGTTCTGAAACTGGTTGTTATGGGACGTGCCTGCAGAAATACTGCAAATATCAAGAACCGTCAGCCAATCGGACAGATGTATGTCAAAGCTGATTTTGAGCTTTCCGAGTTCTTTGATGCCATCGTTGCCGATGAATTGAATGTGAAAAATGTAACATTTACACAAGAAGTACGTGACTTTACGTCCTATTCTTTTAAACCTCAGCTAAAGACAGTCGGACCAAAATATGGTAAACTGTTAGGGGGAATCAAAAATGTACTCAGCGGACTGGATGGAAATGCTGCTATGGATGAGCTGAATGCAAATGGTTGCCTGAGATTTGAGGTAAATGGTGAAGAAGTAGTCCTGAACCGTGAAGATCTTCTGATCGATACTGCACAGATGGAAGGATATGTATCTGAGGATGACAACGGAATCACAGTTGTTCTTGATACGAACTTATCCGAGGAACTTCTGGAAGAGGGATTCGTGCGTGAGATCATCAGCAAAGTACAGACGATGCGTAAGGAAGCTGATTTCGAGGTCATGGATAAGATCGTGATCACATATGAAGGAAGTGAAAAGGCAGAAACTGTATTTGCGAAAAATGCTGATGAGATCGGAGCTGAGACACTGGCTCTGGAGGTGAAAAAAGCGACACCTGCAGGTTATGTGAAAGAGTGGAAGATCAATGGTGAGGCAGTAACTCTTGGAGTAGAGAAGCAATAACAGATGTGAACAGGTCTGCTCCGGCAGACCTGTTCTTTTATCTTACATTTCCTGAAACAAGAGCAAGAAAGGATCAAAAGAATATGATTAATCCAAGATTTGAAAAAAAAGCGTTTAAGAAAGAAGGAGAACAGAATGTTAAGCAACTGTTCCGAAAAACTGTAGACGAAGTATCTCAGCAGGAGCTTTATCAGGCAGTTTCCTATGTCGTAAAAGATGCAATTATCGATGACTGGATCGCAACTCAGAAGCAGTACGAGAAAGATGATCCGAAAATCGTGTATTACATGTCCATGGAGTTCCTGCTTGGAAGAGCTCTTGGCAATAACCTGATCAATATGACGGCATATAAAGAGGTGAAAGAGGCTCTGGAAGAAATGGGTCTGAACCTGAATGAACTTGAGGATCAGGAGCCGGACCCGGCACTTGGAAATGGCGGACTTGGTCGTCTCGCTGCATGTTTCCTGGATTCACTGGCATCTCTTGGCTATGCAGCTTACGGCTGTGGTATCCGCTACCGTTATGGTATGTTCAAGCAGAAGATCAAAGATGGCTATCAGGAAGAAAAACCGGATAACTGGCTGAAGAACGGCAATCCATTCGAACTTCGCAGACCGGAGTATGCAAAGGAAGTACGTTTCGGTGGAAATATCCGTGTAGAGTACGATGATAAGACCGGAGATATCCGTTTTAAACAGGAGAATTATGAGTCTGTTCTGGCAGTTCCGTATGATTATCCGATTGTAGGATATGATAATCATATTGTAAATACACTTCGTATCTGGGACGCAGAACCAATCGTAGATTTCCAGTTAGATTCATTTGACCGTGGTGACTATCACAAAGCGGTAGAGCAGCAGAATCTGGCAAAAACGATCGTAGAGGTCCTGTACCCGAACGATAACCACTATGCAGGAAAGGAACTGAGACTGAAACAGCAGTATTTCTTCGTATCTGCCAGTCTTCAGGCTGCGCTTGAAAAATATAAAAAGCACCATGATGATATCCATAAACTGCCGGAGAAGATGGCGATTCAGATGAATGATACACATCCGACGGTAGCAGTTGCCGAGCTTATGAGACTTCTTCTTGATGAGGAAGGACTTGGCTGGGATGAGGCATGGGAGATCACAACAAAGACCTGTGCTTACACGAACCACACCATCATGGCAGAGGCTCTGGAAAAATGGCCAATCGATTTGTTCTCCAGGCTGCTTCCTCGTGTATACCAGATCATCCAGGAGATTGACCGCCGCTTTGTGGCCAAGATCCGTGAGATGTATCCGGGAAATGAAGAGAAAGTAGCAAAGATGCAGATTTTAAGAGATGGTCAGGTAAAGATGGCTCATCTTGCAATCGTAGCCGGATACTCTGTCAATGGAGTTGCAAGACTTCATACAGAAATCCTGAAAAAACAGGAGCTTCGTGATTTCTACGAAATGATGCCGCAGAAATTCAATAATAAGACAAACGGAATTACGCAGAGACGTTTCCTGATGCATGGAAATCCGCTGCTGGC
>ENA-OQNI01000930-OQNI01000930.1-human-gut-metagenome-genome-assembly--contig:-NODE-930-length-23751-cov-12.845115_pt1 | contig 23751 bp, 26 predicted proteins | sample MGYA00242627_ERZ504876 | MGnify/ENA primary metagenome ERZ504876 (study PRJEB26092, sample SAMD00036386) | human gut metagenome | host: Homo sapiens | study: EMG produced TPA metagenomics assembly of... | reverse complement strand
CGCCGCCGTCATCCAGAGAGATGCGGCAGTAGAGAGCGGTGATTTTCTCATAGACTTGTTTTTTCCTGCTCATAGCGTTCTCCTTCTATGAACAGGGACACGATACCATTATAGTACCATGTCCCTGCCCCTGAATCAACCGTTTTTACGCAGCGTTTTCGGCCATTTCCCGCTGCTGACGCCATTCCTCGAAGTGTTCGCAGGTCTGACGCTCAATCAGCTGCTCAAAGGCTTCCCGCATGGACTTCTCCCCGGAGAACTCCCGCACCACCACAAAACGGACTTTATTTTTCTGCTGTTTGCTTTTTTCCATAGGCTACCTCCATAGAGTAGCAGGCCAGACGGCAGCACTGGCAACGAAGTCCGGCAACGAACCTCTGAAAACCTGTAAACTACCGTCTGACCTGCAAATCTTACTTTATCAATTTTCTTGAAAAATCTCGTTGTTTTCGTTGCCGGAGATAGAGATAGATATTAGAAAATACCTTATTTACAGGCTTTTTCCGTATCCAGACCGGAGAATCCCCGGCAACAAACCCGGCAACCAAGTGGCAACCATCCCGGCAACAGACCGCTAATTTTATGCGATCCACTCCTTCGGCAGTTCCAGCTGGCAGCATTCTTCCTCGGTCAGCTCCACAAATCCATCTTCGTTGCCGGGCAGTTCGTTGCCGGAAACGTCCCGTTCCCAGCCCCTCTGCCTGCCATATCCGGTGAACATCCGGGGATTGGAGAATGGTTTCCAGCCCGTCACCACCGTGTTCATGATCTCGTTGATATTGTGCAGCTGCCACCGCTTCGGCTCATCGTAGGTGTGGCCCAGCGCCTCCTTGAACAGCTGTTTGGAGCAGACCATGCTGCCGGTGTAGTGTTCCAGAAAGCCCTGTATCTGTCCGGCCTCGGTGTCCTCCGGCATGAAATCCTTCTGCACCTCCACCAGCTGGCGCTGGATGGACTTGCTGAACTTCATAGAGTAGTGGCCGCTGCGGTAAATCGTCATGGCCTCCGCCCAGACCTGTAAAAGATAGGCTCTGGAGGCGTCCTCGTCCTCCAAAATGTGAACCTCTGCATTCTCCGGGTAAATCATGATCGGCAAAAAGCGCCGATTTCCGGCCCGGTCAAGGGGCAGGAAGTCCAGTGTGTTGGACGAACCGCCGAACACACACTGCCGCAGCCGGTCTTTGGGCTGGGCCTCGTAGGGCGTCCGGTAGGTTTCCTTCTGGCGGCTGATAAAGGAGCGGATTTCTTCAATGCTTTTGGCGCTGCTGGTAGCCAGCATCTCCGACATTTCGATAATCCAGTGTCCTTGCAGCTTCAGATACACCCTGTCATCGTCCAGTTTTTTCAGGTCGTCACTGAACCACTCGTCCCGGATCGCCAGCAAGCGGAAGAAGCTGGACTTGCCAGCCCCCTGACCGCCCACCAGACAGAGCATTTCCTCATATTTGGAGCCGGGGCGGAATACCCGCCGGATAGCCCCCAGCAAAAAGTGTTTCAGCATTTCCTCCACATAGTCGCTCTCGTCCGCACCTAAGAAATGATGGAGACAGGAGCGGATGCGGGGCGTCCCGTCCCAGACAAGGCCGTTTAGCACGTCCTGTATGGGATGGTAGCAGTTCTCATTCGCCACGATGGAGAGCGCCGCCGTCATCTTTTTCTCACTGGTCAGGCCATAGGTCTGCTCAAAATAGAGAAGCAGATATTTCACGTCCGTATCCGTCAGGGCACTGGTATTCCTGCGCCAGCCTAAATCCTGTACAATGTCCACCCGGTCAGTCAAAAGGTTCAGGCGGATCGCCCCACGCAGGAGAGGGTCATGGCAGAACACCGTCCGGCAGTTGCCGATGGTGTTGGCGGGCTGGCCCTTCTCGGTGACGGACAGGCTTTCCCGCACCTCATCAACGCTCCGCTCCGGCGCTAAGGCTTCGGCTGCGCTCATGGCGGCCTGCCGGGTGGCTAGCGGTAAACTCTGATATTCGCTGCTCAATCTTCCTCACCTCTTTTCCATACTCAGCGACCACGGAAGCACGTTCCTCCATGCTGCCGGACAAGAGAATATCCAGCAGATATTCCGTGTACGGTTTCTTTTGCAGGGCCTCCACGAACAGCGGATTCCACGCTTCATCCGGCGTCTGCGGGGCGTATTCCTTCTCCCAGCGTTCCAGCAGATGCAGGTAATTGCACAGCACCCGGAAACATTTCTGCTCCGCCTGCCGGTAACGCAGTTCCTCGCTGATTTTTCGCTTGACCGGCCTCCTGCGGGGCGGGTCATGGCCTTTGGCGTCATAGTGGACAGAGAAATCCTCCGCCAGCTTCAGCGCCGCCTCCTTACTGCTCAGACTAAACAGACGGGCGGTAAAATCAATCACATCCCCATCTGCCTGACAGCCAAAGCAGTGGAACCGATGGTCAATCTTCATACTGGGATGTTTGTCATCATGGAAGGGACAGCAGGCCATGCCATTCCTGCCAACCTGCACCCCGTAATATTCCGCAGCCTGCCTTGTGGTGACAGACTCCTTCACCGCTTCAAATATATTCGATTTTCTCACCTCCAGGCAGAGAAAAAAGCACCCGTTTCCGCAGAAAATCAGGTGCCTCATAACTCCATATCGTGTTTCTTTTTCGGAGCAATCCGCCCCTCACGTTCCCAGCGTTCCCGGTTATCTCGGTCAGCGTTCAGCCTGCCTTTCGCCAGCTTCTCCCGGATGGATTCTCTGGCCTTCTCCTTAATCTGCTCCTTACCGGCCTTCTTGACCTCCGGCTGCATGAGAGTTTTCTGGATTTTTGCCAGGGCGTTCTGCATGACCCGTTTGATTTTGGTAATCACTCCATCCAGACGGGCGGCAGCGTAGTCACGCTCCTTCTTCGGGGCCTTGCGCTCCGGCGAAAGCACCCATTTTTTCGATTCTTCCACCAGACGAATATCTTCCTTGTGTGTCTCCTGCCGGACGGTATCGGTCACCACCTCCACCGCCTTGTCATAGGCCGCATCGGAAACATCATCTAACAGCGTCTCCACGTCCTCGATTTTGAGCGTCAGTTCTTCCAGCTTCTGCTCCTGCGCCGCAAGCTGCTCCTTCTGCTTCATCAGGATATAATCCTGTTTTTCCAGATAGTCCCGCCCGCCGTAGGACGGCTCCTGATCCAGATGCAGCCCATGCCGTCTGGCGATGTCAAACAGGATCGTCCGGCAGACCGCATCAAAGGTCTGCTTGCGGTTGTTGTTCCGGCCTTTGGGCTTCTCCGGGTTGGGGAGAGGGATGCCAAGTTCTTCCAGCGCCTTTTCCTGCTGGGGGCACAGTTCCCCATAGCGGTTCTCACAGTCAAAGACGTGCCGCTCATGGATGTGGGGCGTCCCCTCGTCCAGATGGAGCGCCCAGTCCAGGATGTGGATATGGGAACCGAAGCGGCGCTCAAATTCCTGATAAAACTCATTGACGATGGAAAAGAGCGTATCCGGCGAGACGGATTCTCCCATCGTGCCGATCTGGTAGATACTTTCCTCCGGGCAGGTCTTGTTGTTTTTCAGCAAGTCCTCCACAGTGCGGTTGCGCTCGGTGTGCCGGGTTTTCTCATTCCGGGCGTTCTGAGCTTCCACATAGCCGCCGTAATGCTCGTAGTAATACATCCGCTCGATTTCCTCAAAGCTGAAATCCGGCTGCTCCGGGTTCTCCCGGAACTCATGGGTGGTAAAGCCCCGGTAGCAGTCCCAGTAGACATTTTGCCTTGCCCGTTCTGCGTCAATGTGTTCGCTGTTCTCCACATCGAACCGGCGGTCATTGTGGCGGGGATTATAGGTGCCATGCTTGCCGGAGCGTCCATTGTGTCGTGTCAGTTTCAAACAGATTTCCTCCTTCCTGCGAAGATGTTCTGGGGCCGGGGAAGGGGCGGCGAAGCCGCAAATCCTGCGAATTTTGCGTCAGGTAATACCCAATACAAGTTGACGCAGGCATCAACTTTCCCTGGGCAAGGCGTTTCACCCTTGACCCGATGGGGCGGCTGCCCTCAACCTGCCAAGGCACTTCGTCCTTGACCCGATAATGGCTGCCGCCCTTAACCTGCCAATGGGCGTTGCCCCTTGACCCCAGCAGTGCGCTGCCGCCCCTGCACCCCGCCACAAAGGGCTGGCCGCCCTCTGTACTTCCGCACCGGCGAAGCTGGCTTCCACCGCAGGAACGGTGTTTGCCAGTTTCACCGGCTCCGTATCCACACATTTGCGCCCATAGGCGGGGAGTGGATACGGAATACGCCTGCGGGGATTGCCGGTCAAAACATCGGGTGCAGACCCGTCATTTTTCCCGTAAACACCCCGATTTTAGGCGATTTTTTCTTCCGTTACCACCACCTGAAAGCCATGCTCCTTTGCGTACTCCCTTGCGGCGGCTTTCCGTTCTTCGCTGTACGGAGGCACCAGCCGGATCGACAGCCGGGACTTGTCCAGCACATAGGTCACGCTGCCCTCCGGCGTGCTGCGCTCCAACCGGCACAACAGTGGGTACTTCCGGCTGAAATCAGCCAGCCTGCGCTTCAAGCTGGCGTTGAAGGTGTAGACGCTGGCAAGGTTCTCCGCCTCGTTCCAGTTGATGATGGTTTCTTTCTCATACTTAGACAGCTTCTTCATACAGATCCTCCTCATAATCGGTGTAAGATTTCAGCACACGCAGGTTGCGCTTGAGACGGCGGTACTCGTCCATCTCCATGCGCAGATGGTGATAAAAATCCTCGTACCAGCTTTCGTTCATCTCCGTCTCCACCTTCCGGGCCAGCCCCAGCATCCGGCGTTTGGCCTCCGGGTCAACCGTCAGAGCCGTCAGCCATTTCAGCCGTGTCACCGTATTGTGGTGGCTGAGACAGCCGTAAGCGTAGAGAATCTTCTTTTCTTTCATACTCAGTGTCATAATGATTTCCTCCATTTCTTTGCTGCGGAGCCATGCGCCCCGCATGATAAACTTGTTTCCTGTCCGCCGGTCTGCCTGCAAGCCGCTCCTGCCCGGAATTTCTCCCGGCGTATCGGCCTCTTTGGTGTGCTCGATTTCTGTCCTGGCGTCACTTCCCCGGAGGCCATACCCCTTGCAGCCGGTCATTCGATTTTCAAGGTTCTGTGCCTGTCTGCAAGAACCAGTTTACCGAAAAAAGAGGCCCTTTCCCGTATATCCAAAACGTCGGAAAAACGCTCGAAATCCGCATATTTCCACGCTTATGGAATCGTGCTATAATGGGTGTAATCACTGAAAAAGATAACGAGAGAGGGGGCTTTGGATGTACGCAAAGCTGACAATCCCGGAGCGGCTCAAAGACCTGCGGGTGGTGGACAAGCACCTGACGCTGGAACAACTGGCGGAGCAGACCGGCCTGTCTAAATCCGCGCTGGGAAAATACGAAACCGATGACTACAAGGACATCAGCCCGTTTGCGATTGCAACGCTGGCGGACTTTTACGGCGTGTCCACCGACTATCTGATGGGGCTGACGGAAAATAAAAATCACCCAAACACAGAACTTCAATCTCTGCATCTGAGTGATGATATGGTGGAACTTTTGAGCAGCGGCAAAATCAACAACCGGCTTCTCTGCGAACTGGCTGCCCACCCGAATTTCCGGCGGCTGATGATAGATATGGAAATCTGCATCGACCAGATCGCCAATATGCGGGTGGAGCAGATGAATCTGGTGTTGGAGGCCACCCGGCAGACCGTCATGAGCAAGTATGCGCCCGGAGAAGATGACCTCTATATGCGGACGCTGGAACTGGGGCAGGTGCAGGAAAGCGATTTTTACAGCCATGTCATGCACGATGATCTGGACAGCATCGTCCGGGACATCCGGGAAGCACACCGCAAGGACAAGACCACCGCCGACCCGCAGCCCACGCTGGATGACGTCAAGGAAAAGTTTGAACAGGCGCTCGAACAGGGCAGCCAAGAGGAAGTGGTAATCCACGAATTTTGCGACAGAATGCAGATACCCTTCGAGAAGATTTCCTCAGAGGACTTCTCTGCATTTTTGCGGATACTGAGCCTGTCCAAAATGCTCAAAAATCCCAACAACATGAGAGGAAAGGCCAAGCCGCAGCCGTACTATGCGCCCAAGCGGAAGAAACGCAGATAACAGGAAAGCCGCCCAATCTGTACCGTTGGACGGCTTTCGACCCGTTTGTGGGCGGAATAAAATATGTGGTTATACATCCGTTAGCTGACCGTTTTCATCAGCTTTTTCATAAACTTCCAGAGACGGATGCCATCTTTGAGGCCCAGCCGGTAAAAGAAGCACTCGCTTTCTGCACCAGAATCGAAAATAGAATCACAGTAGTGTCTTACAGCGTCCTTCTGTTCCTCAGACAATGCGCTGATTGCTTTTTCATACTCGTTTTCCAAGCGAAGGCAGTCCTCTTTTTTCTCCGTGCCGGTTTCTGCCTCCCGCCACTTAGCAAACTGGCTCTGCATCCGCTCCTGAATCATCAAATCAACCAATTTTTCTATATCTGTACCCATAAGCGCCCCTCCTTATGCTGGGCGGATATAATTCCGGTATGTTTCCAGGACGGAATCTGACACACCGCTTTTATATACTTTGCGGATGTCGGAGATTTCCTCTTGCTTCAGCAGTTTCAGCCATTTCAGCAGCTCAGCCCTGCCGTTGGCAAAGTTACAATAACGCCCATCGGCGTATTCGATACGGTATCTCATAGACAGGCACCTCCTTAAACAAAAATCATCTCAGAGAGGATGATTTCCTCTGCTCGGCTGCGAATGCTGTTCATGCCCCCGACCCACGCAAGCTGGTCACGGGCTTTCAGTTCCTCGGTGACACCCTCCGCCTCCTGCATCTGCGAGACGATACACGCCAGCCGGTCAGCGGCCTGTTCGTTCAGGTCAGCAAGATATGTCCAGAGTTTTCCCGACAGAAGCAGGGCATTGTACTGGCCGGGCCGGTGTTCTTGCAGAAACGCTTTGTGCATCCGGCCCCACCGCCCAATGGGGCGGCTTTCCTCCGGTAGCTCCAGATCGGGGATGTAGTAGTCTCCCACCAGCGTGTAGCTGATTCCGTTTTGATGGATTTTCTTTGGTAAATGCTCCATGTTCGACCTCCTGTATTCAGTTATTTCAGAATCCAGTTGATCGTGTCCCTGTTCATGATAAATTCAAGGCAACTGAACTCTTCACGAACAAGTATGGCATATCCTTTCCTAATTTCTGATAACTGAGGCCGTGGGAAACCTGGCTGCCCCGGTTTTCGGACTGGTTATAGAGATCAATGGTCTCTTTCCCCAGCAGCTCCGAAATTTCCTTGAGGGTGGATTTCTCTTTGCCTCCCAAAAACAAGGTGCTGTCACAGTTACCGACGATGGTATCCGCCGCGTCCTTGTAGATGGTCTTTAGCTGACTCTGCGACTGCAAAATAATAGAAGCCGATATTTCACGGCTTCGGATGGTGGCAATCAGCTTATCGAAGTTCGGTATCTGGCCGATGTTGGCAAACTCGTCCAGGATCAGACGGACATGGACAGGCAGCCGCCCGCCGTAGAAGTCATCCGCCTTGTCGCAGAGCAGATTGAAAAGCTGACTATACATGAGGGCGGCCACGAAATTGAAAGTGCTGTCTGTATCTGACAGGATCACAAACAGCGCCGTCTTTTGGTCGCCCAGGGTATCCAGTTCCAGTTCGTCATACTCCATCAGGTCCCGCAGCTCCTTGATATCGAAGGGAGCAAGCCGGGCACCGCAGGAAATGAGGATGGATTTTAAGGTCTTGCCAGTAACAAAATGTCAATAGTTTTTTAATCACTTTTTTCAAAAAGGCAAAAAAAATAGAACGTATAGATTATTTCCATACGCTCTATCTCACATTTCATATTAAATTTTGAATGCTACAAGCTGTAATTCTCTTCCTTTCTTATTCCCAATTGTTTTCTTGTAATACTAAATGAAGTAAGTGAGAATAATTAGCCATTGTATCTTTTGCACGGTTTCCATATTCGTTTTCTATAAAAGACAAATCATCCTTATCGGAATGCATAATCAATCCATGATTTTCTGTTTCTACTGGTAAACCATTGAGCCAATTATTTGCTTCAAAATAAATATAAGGAATTCCTATATCACTAAATGGAGCATGGTCACTTCTCTTTTGCCCTGTTGGATATGGATAATCAACATTTCCTTTTGGTGTTAATTGCATTGGTAAATTTGCCTTTTTTGCAATTTCAAATGCCTTATTTACAGCTTCTACATCTTTAACAACACCTTTATCATTTATGCGTCCTCCATACAAATAAAGATTATCTCCTGCAAGAATACTATCTATGTTTATCATTAGCACAATATTGTCTTTTTCTTTCTTTGTAAGAGAATTAACATATTCTTTTGAACCATGCATTCCTGTCTCTTCTGCACCAAAAAATACATATTTAATCGTATATGGTGTTTCGACATCTATCATTCGCAATGCACTTTCTAATGCAACAGCTACACCTGAGCCGTTATCATCTACGCCATGTGTTCCTGCACTATCATAATGAGCTCCAACAATAATAGTTTTTTTCGATTGCCCTTCTTTGATTACTTCAATATTTTGACTTGATTGGCTATCTTCACCACCATCAAAAATATTTTCTCCAGATGTGTCCATCATAGGAACACCTTCCTCAATATCAAAAGAATTTAATTTTATATCCTTTTCTGAATATCCACCATTTAACAAAATAGCAGATATAAACGAAGCCATTTCCTTTTCCTTTTCTGTACCCGCAATTCGTCCTGGCAAGTTCTCTTGAATATATTTTAAAAATGCGTATGATTGTATTCCATAGTTTTCTAGCTTGAAACTCTCTGATATTTCTTGTGTAAGAGTAAAATCTTTTGCATTTTTCATTATTATTGCTGTATGCTTATCACCACATCCTGATAACAAAGAACATACAATAACGATAGATAAAATAATAATGCATATTTTTTTCTTCATAGTATTTCGATTAAATTTTATATCTGATTTTTGATTATCCGCATAAATACAATACTTTCAAGCATTTTGACGTATAGGAAAACATTCATTTTACCACGAATTTACCACGATTGAATAAGCCTTGATATGACCTATAAAATAACACTCAAAAGACATCATTATACCTAAATGGTGTCTTTTAAAAAAGCAGTCAATCCTAAGACCAACTGCTTTGTATAATGGATATGAAGTTGTCAAACTGGAATTTTTTGCTAACATTATACTTCATCATCCCAAATCAAAGAACGCCTACTCATATACTAACAAAATAGCATTTTATTATATGATATAGAATTTACAACTTTTAAAAGTTATCATCAAACTCTTTGTTTTCTGTATTCTTTTTTAAAGCGATCCATAAAACTATAAAAAAGAGGACATATACAATCATTCCCACCACAGTTGATTCCTGAGCATATTTTGTTGACAAATTTAGCAGTCCTTGTTCTTCTCCAATCTCTTTTATAATATCAAAATCTGCAAACTTCTCCATCCAATGTCTTAACTGCCATAGGTAATAAATGATTACAGCAAAATATATACCCGCAATTCCTCCTAATCCCAAAGTACAATTTTTCATAGATTTATTCCACAAAATTTTTTTCTTCGCAACACAGACATATAAAACAAAAATAATAGCACTTCCAAAAATAAGGATTCCCATTTCCATCATAAATGCTGTAACAATCAAATTTCCTGAAAATTTCGTAAAGTGTTCTATAATAGCGTCCAGCCCCATTTTTAAACATGCTGAAATTAAACCGAACACAACTCCAGTAAATCCAAGTTTTAAATAATTTTCATTTTCTATTTTAATAGCTAAATACAACATAGTGCTATAAAGCATCCACAAAATAAAAGATGCTATAAATAATTTATCAAAATACCCCCACGCCATATAAGGCACACCTACCAACCACTTTGAAAGCAGTCCAAATAAAATGGTTGATATGGTTACGATTGTTAAATTTTTACTATTTACCATTTGCCAAACCTTCTTTACTTATTTTGATAATTGCTTAGTGACATATTGCTTCATACTTTTTGATAAATTGTAAAGCAATATTATTCTCCTGTTTTTTTGTTACAAGTCACTTCTATCCAATATACTACATAAGCACATAAAAATATTGCAACTGGAATAAAAGATAACGGTTCAACATAATTTACAAGCTCTGATATGCCCGTAAAAAACGCATATTCTGTTTCAGACTGTGGGAAAATGACAGCATAACCATATGAATGTGATAAAAGTGTAATAATAAATGGTATTACAACACATACTGAAACTGCCATAATCGTATTCAAGACACCTAAAATAGTAGACTTGCTTGAATGTTCAAATATCTTCTTCTTTGAAAGAAACCACAATAAGATAAATACAATTCCGATTACAATAAATTCTCCAATTTGGTAAAAATTAAGAACGCTATTTTCTAATATTATTTCCCCATATCCGAGCATGGACTTTAAGAAAATTTTGGGTTGTAAACAAATAACCAACCCTAGAACTATATAGAGAACAAAAACAGCCATAGAAACATTCAGCATATTCGATTAAACCTCCTTTATAATTTCAGATTTATTACTCACATGATATCATATTTTTTCTTCATTTACATCCACCTAATTTTAATAAACTGCCATTCGGCTTGCTTCTGTAACCAGCATCCGGTTAATCTTCTCCTGCATTGTTTCCTTTGCATCTTCATTGAAATGATAACGGACAACATAGACTGTCTGCCCGATTTTCTTTGTAAATGTGTTCCCCTCTGTTTTTGTATTCATCATTTTTTCCATAATCATTTTTTCCTTTCTTTCCTGTGCCCGACAGAGAGAGGATTGTCTTTGTCCCTGCCGGAAGTTTATCTGTACACTGACAACATAAGTGTCAACATGGGGTTTGAAACTTTTTACTGGTTGTTTTTTTATTTTCCAAAATACTACTGGAAAGTTTTTTGAATGTTCTTGTTGACACCTGTAAAAAAAGCTGAAACGCCAGTAAATATAAGGGTTTTAGGTGTCAACAAATCTGTCAACAAGCGATAAATTTACAGAAGATTTGTAGCCTTCCGATATCAAAATCAGCCTTTCTCTCTGTCGGGCAGGTCAAATGGCAGCTCCAACTGTTCTGCCTTCGTCAGCTTCGTAAATCCGTCTTCGTCCGGTTCGTTGCCACCCTCTTCTGTTCCTTCCCTGACCCAGCTTCTCTGTCTGCCATATCCTTCCTTTGAAAATCTGTGGATTCCATCCCTCTTCCAGCCGGTGATCTGTGTATCCATAATGGAACAGATCTCATTTGTCTCGAATTTTTTCGGCTCCCGTTCAAAATGGTCAAAGGCTTCTTTCCAAATCTGGACGGAGCATACATGAGTTCCCTTGTAGGCATCTAGCCAGCCCTGAATCATTCCTGCCATCGTATCTTCCTGTGTGAACTGTTTCCGGTATTCACTGATCTTCTGTTCCATTTCTTTTGAGAATTTCAACAGACTGCTCTTATTCTCCGTTGACCAGTAGATTTCCATTGCTTCTGCCCATAGCTGGTCAAAATAGGCTCTGGCTTCTTTTTCATCATCAAGGATATGCTTCTCTGCCTTGCTGCTGTCTATGGCAATCGGCAGGAACCGTCTTGCCCCGGTACGGTCAAAGGGAATAAACTGCCTTGTGTTCGTTGACCCGGCAAAGATACACTGACGCTTCCGATCTTCCTCATATTTATCATAGGGATTCCGGTAAGTGTCTTTCTGCCTGGTCAGGAATGATTTGATCTCTTCATTGCTTTTCGCACTGATTGCTGCAATCATCTCTGACATTTCCATGATCCAGTGTCCCCGGAGATGCTCATATATCTTACTGTCGTTCAACTGTTTCAGGTCATCAGAAAACCAGTCATCATTCAGTGCAAGGAAACGGAAGAATGTGGATTTCCCGGCTCCCTGCTGACCTACCAAACAGAGCATTTCATCTGCCTTACAACCCGGACGGTAGATTCTGCTCAACGCTTCCATCAGGAAATGTTTCACAACCTCATAGACAAAATCCGAAGCATCAGCTCCCATATACCGTTGCAGTACATAACGGATTCTCTCCTGTCCGTCCCATTCCAGTTGTTCCAGATACTCACAGATTGGGTGGTATGCCCGGCTGTTGGCTTCTATGCGGAGTGCCTTATCCATACATTTTTCACTTGTGAGCTTGTAATACCGTTCAAAGAAATAATAAAAATAAGTCCTGCCATCATCGTCCAGTTTGCAGATTTCCTCATTCCACCAGAGTTTTTTCACAATATCAATCCTGCCTGTCAGCTTGTTGTACTTCATGCTCTCACGCACAAGCGGATCATTTCTCAGCACGACCATATAATTTCCTACCGTTGCTTTCGCAGTTCCCTTTTGTGTATATTCCAGCATCTGTTTCACTTCATCGACTTTACTTTTATCTGCCATCCGGAGCATTTCTTTCATGGCATCTTTCTGTTCTTTTGTAGCAATCTCCTTTATCTTCTCTTTCGCATTGCTCAATCTTCTCCATCTCCTTCCATTTTTCTTTGACAAGGACTTCCTTATCTGCCCTATCCCCGAAGAGCAAAATATCCAGATAATACTCAACAACCGTCAGTTCACTGAGAGAAATCATAAACTTTTCATTCCATTCTTCTGTCCATGTTTTTGGTGCATACTGCTCTTTCCATTCCAGAAGTAGGCTACGGTAATTCAGATATGCTCTCAGGCATCTTAGATATTTTTTCTGCCAGAGTTCTTCCGGTGTCGGCTTCGGCTTTTTTATTGGAACACGTCTCTTGTTCTGCAGTGATTCCCTGTCCTTGCCGGAATAAAGAATCCTAAAATCATCTGCCAGCTTCATAGCAGCATCTTTCAGTCCAATGCCAAACAGTTGTGCTGTAAAATCAATCGCATCTCCCGTACAGCCACACCCGAAGCAGTAATACCTCCGGTCAACTTTCATACTGGGTGATTTGTCATTATGAAAAATACAACGGATCAGTCCGCTCCTGTTGGGCTTCAATCCATACAATTCAACAGCCTGCCGGACAGTCACGTTCTGTTTTACTTCATCAAATAATCCCAATTCATTTCCTCGCTTTCTTATAACTGCTTCCCAAATCCGGGAATCACTTTTTACTCAAAAACAAAAAGGCACTTTGTCCTGTCCTTACGGAATCAACAAAATGCCCTTATAGTTCCAGATCACTAGAACATGATTTTCCTTTATTCAGTTGTTTTCTCTCTGCCTCTTCTCTTTGAATCTTTGCTACATTCTGTGCAAGTCTTTCCCTGATAGATGGCTTCACTTCTTTTTTGATTTCTTCTACAACAGCTTTTTTCTTCTCTGGCTGTTTTAACTGTTTAGTAATCCGTATGACCACTTTTTCCATTGCAGTTTCTATTTTTCTTATCAGCCCGTCCAGTCTTTTTATTGCATAATCCTTTTCTCTTTTGGAAGCCTTGTGTTTCGGATCCTGAATCCACTTTTTAGAATCTTCTGCCAAACGGATATCATCTCTTCTGGTAGCCAGCATTGCTTCTTTTGCTACTTTCTCCACTGCCTTGTCATAAGCTTCACTGGATACTTCATCAAGCAAGGTTTCCACATCTTCAATACGGATGGTAAGCTGTTTCAGTTCCTCTCTCTGTTCTTCAATTAGATCACCCTGCTTGAATATACGGTCTGAATTATTTGCAAATTCTGTATCCTGCTGTTTTATTTTTTCTTCCTGTGACTGAATAATTTCTTCATTTGCACGCACATACCTTGACTGTTTTGCAAGCTCCAGACGATTCTCGTTCACCTTATCAATCTGCATAAGAATTGTTTCCTGTTGATTCGCAATTTCTTCTTTCTGCTTCATACGGATATAATCTTGTTTTTCCAAATACTTTCTTCCACCATACGATGGTTCTTCATCAAGTTCCAGTCCGTGACGTTTACAGATATCTAAAAACATTGTCCGGCAGGCAGAATCAAAAACAACCTTGCGGTTATTTGTCTTTGATCTCTTCTTTTCTGGATCTGGAAGTTCAAATCCAAGTTCTTCCAATGCTGTTTCCTGTTTCGGCTCAATTTCTCCATATCGGTTTGTAGCATCGAAAACATGACGCTCATGAATATGAGGTGTTGCTTCGTCCATGTGTAGCGACCAATCAATAATATGCACGTTAGAGCCAAACCGCTTATCGAACTCTTTCTTAAACTCGTCAAATACTAAAATCAGGGTTTCCACAGAAGCATGTTCATCTATTGTTCCAAGCTGATAGATACTTTCTTCCGGACAGGTCTTTTTGTTTTTCCAAACATCTTCCACTTCTTTGCATCTGTCTGGGTGTCTGGCTTTCACATGTCTCTCATTTTGCTTCATAACGTAATTTCCATAATGCTCTTCATAGAATGCCAGCTCAATTTGTTCAAAAGAAAAATTATTCTCTTTTCCCTGATCTTCCATTGTGGTATATCCCTGATAGCAATCCCAGTAAATATTTTGCCGGACTCTTTCATTGTCGATATGCTCACTGTGTTCCGGATTAAATCTCCGATCATTATGAAGCGGATTGTAAACTCCATTTTTCCCAGATCTGCCATTATGCCTTGTTCCTTTCATTTCACATTTCTCCTTTCTTTCAAGTTGTTTCCCCGAAGGGATTGCAGCGAAGCTGCTTAAAGGCTCTGTCGCCGTTACAGATAGTACCCAGTACCATATGGCGAAACGCCATATCACTGGGCAATGGCTGCCGCCCTTAACCTGCTAAGGGCTTCGCCCCTTAACCCCAGCAAGGTGCTGCCTCCCTTTGCAATCCAGGCACAAAGGACTTCCAGTCCTCTGTACTCCCGGCAGACAAAACGTAATTCCTGCCGCTGTCCCTTCGGCATGATCTCCGTTCCGTCTGTTTTTCAAAAATCCTCTGCATCGGATTTTGTGGAAATATAATAATAGACAAAATAAAAGGCACTAACTTTTTACGGTTAATGCCATTTCCTTTACTCATTCACATTTTCAAATGCTTCCTGTGTATTTGAGAGTCCCATTCCTTTCACTGTTTCAGATAACTGCGATAGCTGTCTATCACAGAATCTGTAACACCGTTTTTGTACACTTTTCGGATATCAACAATTTTTTCATCTTTCAGTGCTTTCAGCCAATCCAACAAATCTTTTCTGCTGTTTACAAAATTACAGCATCTTCCGTCTGCATATTCAATCCGGTATCTCATAAGCCCCTCCTACACATACACCAATTCATTTAAAATGATTTCATCTACCCGGCTTCTCACATTGTTTGCCCGGCGAACCCATTCCATTTGATCTCTGCTTTTCAATTCCTCTGTAATACCTTCCTGTTCCATGATCTGATTCATGAGAAAATCTCTGTATTCTACGCACTGCTCATTTAAGTCTGCAAGGTAAGTCCAGAGTTCCCCAGTCAATGTCAGATAGGAATATAAGCCACCTTTGTAGTCTTTCAGATAGTTTCTGTGAAGGCTTCCATAAAAGCCAATATCACACTTTTCTTCCGACACAGCGATCAGTGGCAGATAGATTTCCCCGACAAGGATATAATCCAGACCATTGCTGTCATCGTGAACGATTCTTTCTAATTTACTCATGCTGATGCAACTCCTTTCTTCGGTTCTGCAGGTGGAAGCAGTGATACCGGAACGAACACACCCTTTGCAATATCTTCCTGACGGATTTTCTCTTTTTTTGCATCCATTTCAGCTTTCTTTTTTGCTTTTGTCCGTTCATAGTATTCTTGCTGCTTGCCACTTGCTTTTCTTTTCAGGTAATTCTGATGAAGCCTGTCTTTTCTGGCTTCCCGCTTCTTCATTTCTTCAATTTCCTCTGACGTCATTTCCACCTCACCGAAATGTGGCGGTAAATATTTTCCAATGAAATTAAAATAGATTTCCACTTCCTGAGTTGTCTCAATGCTTCCTTTTCGGTCACGCTCATGAACCACAATCTTTTCAACAAATTCGTTCAGCATGTAAGTGGTCAATTCATCAAAGTTTTGGTATTTATCAACCAGAGCAATAAACTTCTCCGCTGATCTGCGACCTTCTTCATAACCTGATAATTCAGCTTCCATATCTGCAATTTCTGCCGACAAATCTTTCTGTTCTTTAGAATATTGTCCGTCAAGAATCGCATAACGTTCATCTGGCAGCTTGCCAAGAATATTGTCCTCATAGATTCTGCAGATCAGTTTTTCCAGTTCCTGCACACGCTTTTTTGCTTCTGCTAATCTGCTTTTCAATCTTATGATCTCACTGGACTGCTGTGAAGTCTGTGCTTTTTTTACTGTCTCCAAAAATTCTTCACGATTCAACTGTGAATACTCCGCAACAGCCTTTAAAAGTTCCTTAATCAGCTCCATAACCACATCGGCATTAATTCTGTGCTGTGTCTGGCAGAGTGTTCCAACCGGAACTTTAGAATATGCAGAACAGGTATATTGTGGAACTCGCTTGCCATTATTTACCCGATGAACATACATTTTGGAACCACAGTCTGCACAATACATCAGACCTGTCAGTGGGTGGGCTTCTCCCCATCCATCTGGATACCTTCTCACATTGCTTCGGATTCTCTGCACATTGTCAAAAGTTTCCTGATCTATGATTGCTTCCTGCGTGTTCTCAAACACCGTCCAGTTATCCTCAGATACATAATGGCTTTTCTTATCCTTGAAATGCTTTCTGGTCTTGAAGTTCACTGTATGACCAAGATACTCTCTTTTCTTTAGAATACCGGCAACAGTAGAAGAGCCCCAGCCATAAGGATCTTTGATTTCTTCTACTCTGCCTTTCCATAATCCGGCATCTTTCTTTGCCATATGAACCGCTGGTATCTCAACCTTATCCTCTTTCAGTGCCCTGGCAATCTGATATGGTCCGTATCCATCCATTGTCATGTGAAAGATTCTCCGTACAACTACAGCTGCTTCTTCATCAACGATCCATACATTCGGATCATCCTTGTCTTTCAGATACCCATACGGTGTTGTACTTGCCACATGCTTGCCGGATTTCCCTTTCGCCTTGAAAGTGGATTTTATCTTTTTACTGGTATCCCTTGCATACCATTCATTCATGATATTTCGGAATGGAGTAAAATCATCGTCCTCCCGGAAGCTGTCTACATTCTCGTTGACTGCAATCAGGCGGACATTTTTCTGTCGCAGCAACTCCATATATTGTCCGACTTTCAGATAATCTCTTCCCATTCGGCTCATATCTTTAATCAGGATCGTTCCGACTTTCCCTGACTCAACTTCTTTCATCATGGCAAGAAAGCCTGGACGATCAAATCTTGTACCGGAGATACCATCATCAGTAAAATGAACAAGATTGGTAAATCCATGTTCTTTTGCATATTGTTCCAGCAGTTTCTTCTGATTCGAAATACTGTTGGATTCTCCGTTTAATTCATCATCACGACTAAGACGTTCATACAACGCTGTCATGAATCCTTGTTTCTCTGTCATAGTCAGATGCCCTCCTTCCTTTGTTTATTAAATTCCTGTTCTCATCCCATATCCGTTCCTGTACCGGGTGCTGATGTTTCCGGGACGTATTAACCAGAAAAGACACGCTGAATGCCTATTCAGTTCTGGTATCACTATGGGCAGGCTGTTTCGTTTTCAAAGTTCGTGTAAGAAGTAAAAAAGTTCTTTACACTAAACGAAATGCTCAGAGGTCTTTTTACAGCCCCCTTACTACATTTTTTTGATTTCGTGTCATCTTTTTAAAGTTCCTTACACAATCTCTGTACTGACGAAACAAAATACGGACATGTTTTAAAATTGTTTTTTACAAAATACAATTTTGTTCTTTAAGGTAAAAAAATAAGCCTCAAGAGACTTTTTAATCATTTTGGAGCTCCAACTCTTTAAAATTGATTGATTAAGAAGTCTCTTCAAACTTACTACACCGGCTGCCAGCTTATATTTCTTATACTGCCGCACTGCGAAGTGGTTTGGCTTTTCCGATTCCAGTGCATCAAACATCAGGTCTACGGGATTTTTGAACTCCTCGTCATCCTCCCGGACTTCCATGGCGTTGATGAACTCGATGAGGGTGGAGAAGTTTTGCTCCTCCACCGGAGCTTCATAGTGGATATATCCGATCAATGCGCAATACAGCAATGTTTCCGCCTATAGTGATAGGTAATCCTTTGAAGTTATCGCCGGATTTTCCCCCACTCCACACCGGACGTGCGACTTTCACCGCATCCGGCGTTCCATCGGTTGTTTTCACAAGCATTTAATCAATCACCAAATGAAATGTTAGTTTTCTATTGCGGACAAACCAGCCTGCTGGCGCAGACTGTTCACTTTTAACATCAGTTCCTTTGTTGCCTTGAGCGTGTCGGCTATCTCTTTTAGCTCATTCTTAGGACACTCTTGCAGGAGTGGAAGAAATCTATTATGGAACAAAATCATATTTCGATAGCGTTCCTTGCCGCCCAATTCTGCCGGTGTTTTCAGCCAGCATACTATGTCAGCCGCATTTTCAAAGAGTTCCCCACTTAGCGCACATTTTCCACGTTGAGCCGAGAATAGTGAAATCCTGCTGTCAGTAAGTTCTGTGCTTCGCCCCATAGACGGTTGATTCCTCAAACCTGATAGAACAGATGAGTTCATACTTAGGTTCGTGTGTATCAATGCCCGTCCCTCTACCGTGTAACTGCAAACTGCCGCTTTCTTTGCCATCGGTATCTTGTTCTTGATGTATGCGATAGGGTAGATAGGTTGGTCGATTCCAGATACATACCGTATCATTGCCGACTTTCCAAACCGTTCTTTTTCGCTCTCGGTCATTGCGCCGCCCTCTCGAACAAGTCTGCACCCGGTTTCTGTATTGAGCCGATTTGTTAAAACTGTCATGACCTGTCTGTGGATTTTCCTGCAATCAATGCTGATGCAGGTGGCAAGTTGAAAATAATTCTGTATTCCCAGAACCATTGAATTGTACAGCCGTATTTCGTCCAAAGGTCTTTTTCCCTCTGAAGGTCGGGCAATTCGTTTCGCCTGTTCCACCAGTTTTTGCCTTTCCAGCTCCAACTTTTTGTCACAGATATGAGATTGCACGATGTACTTCCTGCTTTTCGGTCTGACACGTATCTTAAACCCAAGAAACTCTGAATAGCGTTTTCTGACATTGACTATCCTTGTTTTCTCTGGCGATACCTCCAACCTCAGCCTCTCGGTTATCCATGCCGTTACAGCCTCTTTCGTTCTCAAAGCGTCCTCTTTATTCTGGCAGAAAATTCTGAAATCATCTGCATATCTCACGATATACATTTCTTTCAACCCTGTTTTCCTCATTTTGAGGAATGCCTTGCTCCGGTCAAAAGTAATCGAGTTTCTGATTTTCCTCTCATACCCGTATTCCTTTACAAGAGGGTGGTTCTGCCATTGGCTCTCAACCCATTTGTCCAGTTCATTCAGCACGATATTGGCAAGCAACGGTGAAATGATACCGCCTTGCGGAGTGCCTTTGTCTGGAATGAGTGTAGTGCCGTCTGGCATTCTAATCGGTGCTTTCAGAATCCGCTTGATAATAAAAATCAACTGCTTGTCGTGTATTCCCATTGCCCATATTTGCCGCATTAGCTTGCTGTGATTTACGTTGTCGAAAAATCCTTTTATATCAAACTCAATCACATAATGCAGGTTCATGCGTTGAAGCATGGTGTAAGTTTTCTGCACGGCGTGTTCCACGGAACGGTTCGGGCGAAAGCCGTAACTGTTGTCGCTGAATTTCGCTTCGCAGATTGGCTCTATGACCTGTTTGATACATTGCTGTACCAGCCTGTCCCAGATACAGGGAATACCTAACGGTCTGGTTTTTCCGTTTGGTTTCGGAATGTCTTTGCGTCTTACCGGCTTTGGGCGGTATCCGTGCTGACTTCCTGTGACAATAAACCTCACTTTCTCTGCAACTGTTTCGGGCGGTAAACACCCGATGTCACTGATGTTTTTGTTGTCTGTTCCTGCTGTGTAGCTTCCTCCGTTTGCTTTGATGTTCCGATATGCCAGAAGAATGTTGTCCCGGCTCAGGATTAAATCCATAAGGTCGGTAAATTTTCTCCCTCCAAACTTCGATGATAGAGTTCATCAAAAACTGGCTGCATACCGTAATACTCGGCATGACGTAAGTCATCTACACATAGAGTTTTGTTTTTCTTTGGCATAAGGCATCACCTCCTTTTTGCGAAAGTGACCCTTTTGGTCTTACTCGAATCCTTATGTTGGATTGAATAATGCCTGCTTATCTCAACCGACTTGTGGCCATTCCTCCGTAGCTCACATAACGCAAGCACATCATAGGTTCGACCACTACTTTTCAGCAGCAGTTCGTCTGCTTATTGTTTTTCGTCAGACTATTCCTTGCGGAATCTGCTGCCTTTCCTCGTTCCGATAGTTCTATCTGTTCATACATACCCGTAGGTTCCTGCTATAGACCTGTCGGTTTGCCTGTGCCTGTAACACAGCATGGTCGTTCGTAGGATCAATTTCTACTAAACCACACCGACTGCGCATTAACGCACCCACACATTTCTGCGTGGTCTTCTTTTAGACCTGTACATTCGCAGGTTCGTCAGTCCGCTCGCCAAAGCGAACATTCTAACCATAGGTATCTTATAGACCCTCGGCTTATAGGTAACACAGTCTGCCTCCAGACCGTTTTCGACCACTTTAGGCAGTGGTTACGGTTACTCTCAGCCTTTGTCATGGGGCTTCGTACACCAGACATTACAGCTAATGCACGCCCATCAAGGGTAGGCGTTTCAGGGCGTTACCCCGTCATTCCACCTATCAAACTACCAGTTCTCCGAACAACGGAAAACCGTTGCTCGTGCGCAGACTTTTTACCGTCTGCGAACGAGTCGCACTGACCCAGAAATCGTCTCCGGCCTTGCCCTCGCCTTTGGTATTAGCGATTAGCGTTGTCACCAGCTTCAGAATATCCTTTTCCGAGTGGATGTCGGGTAAGAGACTGGCATTGCTGCCAGCCCCTCCCCTAAGAACCGTACGTGACAGTTTCCCGTCATACGGCTCAAGCCTATCGTAAGGCCTCGTGTAAAACGAAACCCGGCTCAAATCAAGTAGTCCGGCTCATGCAGATTTCGATGACACCAGGGATGTACCATAATAGCAGGCCACTTCCTGTTGTTTTCGGTGATAAAATGCGTCTTAAATCCTGTTTCAGATGTAATTCTTTCTCCGCATACAGGGCAGCACCGTTTTTGGTTGTTCCAAATTTTAACGAGTTTTTCTCGTCCTTTGGTGCTGTTCAGCATTCTTTCCCCGTCACGTTCCTCATAATATCCCGTCCATTTTTTATCGAATGGGTTGGCTTCGGCGGTGATTTTCTTGAATCGGATGATTTTAGTATTTGCCGCGTATTCCAGCTTGAGGTATTTTTCATCGAAATCTTTACCGCGGAAAGCAGGCTCTGCTGCAAACGTCCACGTCCGGTTATCAATATGGTGCCAATATTTGTTGGCAATCCATTTCCTACCTTTTCGTTTGTGTCTGCGGCAAGCCCACTTCCATAGGCACTCGAAAATCCTGTGGTCAACTAATCCAAAAATATCCGCAGAAACTACATAGCGGTGGTAGTTGACCCAACCGCGAATCACAGGATTTAGTTTGCGAATGAGCAAGTCCTGCGTGGCGGTTTTGTTCTCCTTAACAATAGTCCGCACTTTTTTGAGGAAAGCTTTTACTGCATTCTTTGACGGCTTTATAAGCAATTTTCCGTTGTATTTCCGAATGTTCTGCCCAAGAAAATCAAAGCCGTCGCTGATATGTGTAATCACCGTTTTTTCCTCTGAAAGTTGCAGGCCGCGTTCCGCCAGAAAGTCCTTGATAAGCGGCATAACCTCGTTACGCAAAGTTTCCGGGCTTTTCCCGGTGACGATAAAGTCGTCGGCATATCGCACGAAATTAATCTGGTCGTAGATGGTTTTACCTGCCACCGTCCGTCTCATCGGGAATCTTTCTTTTAGAATCCGCTCCAGACCGTCCAAGGTCATGTTCATCAAAACTGGCGATATTGTGCCGCCCTGTGGGGTCCCTTCCTCTGTCGGAAAGATTTTTCTGGTTTCCACAAAGCCACATTTCAGCCATTTTTCGAGCATTTCCTTGTCCATTGGGATATTTTTTCATTAACCAGCTATGACTGATATGGTCAAAGCACCCTTTAATATCTCCCTCCAAAATCCATTGAGGCGAATCGGCTCTGCACAAATCGTTAAAGCATTGCCCGATGGCATCGTGTGTGCTTCTTCCAATTCTAAAGCCGTAGGAGTTCGGGTCTGCCAGAGTTTCTGCCAATGGTTCCAGTGCAAACTTATATAATGTCTGCATGGCGCGGTCTGTCATCGTTGGAATACTCAGCGGGCGTAATTTTCCGTTTTTCTTCGGGATATACACCCGTCTGAGAGGTTGGGGCTTATAGCCCCGGCGTTTGAGTTTGTCAATCGCCTCGAATTTGCCTTTTGGCGTTTTCCATAATTCATGGTCTACACCAGCGGTATTTTTGCCTTTATTACTTGTCACACGTTTCACTGCCAATGCCTTGGCATAGAAAGAGTGCGTCAACAGCCATTGCAGAGTTTTCACTTTGCTGTAATGACCGTCTTTTTGAGCCTTTACGATACGCATTTGCAGCTTTTTAACATAGGCCTCCGCTTTCTTCCAATCAATGGATTCCCAGCTTCGTGCCCTGTCAGCAGGCGCACACAGTTTCCTGTTCATTTGCAATTCCTCCTCTCAAAAGTTCTGTAAATTCTCTCGTAAAGATAGACCTGCTGGAAGTCAGCCCGCTTTCGCGTGGGATGCTGTTTCAATCCCTATCCGTCCTCATTACAAGGTCGGCGTTCGCTTTTTCCAGCGTTCCTTACCCGCGTTTCTATCGGCTTTCCTTGCGGTCAGCTTTCCGAATATACGGAGAGAGCGCGGGCTTAACACGTTTCACGTAATCAACCGTGTAGGTTAGGTGCCGCCTATCCGCCGGCAGTCATGTTTGTCCATGTGTTCCCAGCTTACAGGAGAACATCCGACTGCACACCTTTTGGTTCAGGCCTATCAGCAACTTTAGCCTGGTTCCCGCTAACGACGTTTAACAGCGATTTACTTACATTCACCATACTACACAAGCCAAGCTCCCCAGCCGGACGTTGCTTCCAGCTTTTCGCCTCTGCCTCGAGGTTTCGGCTTAACCCTTTCGGGAGGGCTACCTTTTCTCGTCATGCTGCCTCACGGCCGTTGCCAGCCGCTTCGGTGACGATAGGCTACTGCTAATGGAATAACAGGTTCGGTCAGCGCCGAACAGTTTAATTACGCGACCTCGTGTCGCGCGTATGCAAAGGGGTTATAGTGCATGGACTTCTTGAAGTTGATGGTATTTAGAACCTTGATGCGGTAAGGCTCATAAATGACCTTGCCATGCTTATCCTTCATGGGCTTTCCGTCCTTCCCCAGCTTGGGCGCACCCCTTTGGAGCATTTTTCCGCACTCCACCAAAATGGTTCCCTTCGGGTCAGTCACGACGTAGCTGCTGTGCATCTGCATCAGATTCGGTTTGAGCCAGAAGCGGGTCTTACCGGAACCGGAGCCGCCAATCACCAGTACATTTTTGTTTCTGGCAGTCTTGGGGTCCTTGGGGCGGCTGTTCATGGTCAGGCTCTCCGTTTTCGTCAGAATCACATTGTTCTGAAATA